>Ga0172379_10001565_pt1 | contig 44917 bp, 43 predicted proteins | sample GrowelOW334metaG_FD_119756 | JGI IMG/M metagenome (GOLD analysis project Ga0172379, IMG submission 119756) | Groundwater microbial communities from an aquifer near a municipal landfill in Southern Ontario, Canada - Groundwater well OW334 metaG | ecosystem: Environmental > Aquatic > Deep...
CATCCTCATCTTTCGCATAACAACGAGGTGGCGGTGGTACACAACGGCATTATCGAGAATCATGAAAAATTGCGGACGCGCCTCGAATCGGAAGGATACAAATTCGTTTCAGACACCGATACGGAAGTGATCGCGCATCTCGTGCATCACTACTTGAATTTGAGCAAACAGAAAGACCTTTTCGAAGCTGTGGAAAAAGCGGTTCACGAACTCAAAGGTGCGTATGCCATTGCCGTCATCAGCGGGAGTGCACCCGATCGGATCGTCGCCGCACGTTTTGGAAGTCCGCTCGTCGTAGGTTTTGGCAATGAGAAGATGTTCGTGGCATCGGATGTTTCCGCACTCATCGATGAAACAAATCAGTTCACGTATCTCGAAGACGGCGATGTGGCGGAAATTTTCGCTGACAGCTGCGTCATACGCAATGCGAGCGGAAAACGCGTTGATCGTCCGATGATAACGAGCGAGATCTCGGCGGCGGATATGTCGCTTCACGGATTCCAGCATTATATGCAGAAGGAAATGTATGATCAGCCGCAGGCGATCAAGAGCACGATAGAACAAGCGATGAAAAAAGGGGAGATCGATGTGCGAGCATTCGGAGCCAAAGCATTATCGGTCTTCCGAAAAATATCTTCCATACAGATCATCGCATGCGGGACGAGCTATCATGCCGGACTTGCCGCAAGATATTGGATCGAACCGCTCGCGGACTTGCCGTGCAATGTTGATGTCGCCAGCGAGTATCGTTACCGGGAGCCGCGCTTTCGAAAAGGTACGCTCTACGTGTTCATATCGCAATCGGGAGAAACAGCCGATACTCTGGCCTGTCTCAACATGGTAAAGCGAGAAAGTCCGAATTCTCACACGCTCGCGATCTGCAATGTTCCCGAAAGTTCGCTTACTCGCGGAACAGATCTCGCGTTCTTAACCCGCGCTGGAAAAGAGATCGGTGTGGCATCCACAAAAGCCTTTACGACACAGTTGGTCGCTTTTCTTCTCCTGACGGTCGTACTCGGCCGCATCCGCCGCACGCTTCCGAAAGAGATCGATAAAAAGATCATGAAAGGGTTGCTTACTCTGCCGGAAAAAGTAGAAGAAGCGTTAGAGCTTGATTCGACTCTGCACAGACTTGCACCGAAATTCACGGAGAAGGAACATTGCCTGTTCCTTGGACGAGGCATTGAGTATCCGATCGCCCTCGAAGGCGCGCTCAAGCTGAAAGAAATTTCATACATACACGCGGAAGGGTATCAGGCGGGAGAATTGAAACACGGACCTTTGGCTCTCGTCGATGAGAACATGCCGGTCATTGCCGTGGCTCCGAACGACGCGCTCGCAGGGAAACTCCAATCCAATCTGAAAGAGGTCCGCGCCCGCAACGGAAAGCTGTTCATTTTCGCTTCGCCTGAAACCAAGATCGTCAAAGACGAAGGAACGGAAGTTATTCTTATTCCCGAAGTGGACGAACTTTTAGCTCCGATCGTGGCGGTCGTTCCGCTTCAGCTTTTTGCTTATCACGTGGCGGTTCAGCGAGGAAAAGACGTAGATAAACCGCGAAATCTTGCGAAATCGGTTACGGTGGAGTAACCTTAAGGGTGTTGGCCGGGTTATACCTGCTGACACCTTTTTATTTTGTCTTGCGCTGTCTCGATATAAAAAGATTCATGAACTATTCATTTAAAAATTGAACTATATATCCACGTCTATGAAAAAAATAGCAACCATCGGCGGAGGCACAGGAAGTTTCATGCTGCTCTCCGGTCTGAAAAAACACCCTCTTGAGATCGGCGCGATCGTTTCCATGGCGGACAACGGCGGTTCGGCGGGTGTCTTACGCGATGAACTCGGAGTGCTTCCTCCCGGCGACGTGCGCCAATGTCTCGTCGCGCTTTCCGAGGCTTCGGACGACATGCGCACGCTTATGAATTACCGTTTCACCGAAGGAGGACTCGCCGGACACAGCTTCGGAAATCTTTTTCTCTCCGCGCTTGAAAAAACGCATAAAAATTTTCTGGAAGGGATCGATACCGCGATGGAAATTTTAAATGTTAAAGGACGGGTCATTCCCGTGACGGGAAGCAAAGCCGAACTTCGGCTTGAACTTTCCGACGGCACATTCATCGAAGGAGAAGACAATATCGACCACGCGAAATTTCAGAAAACGGGCGTAAAAAAACTTCACTTCGCTTCTCCGGTCAAGGTCAATCCGATCGCGGTTCAAACGCTGAAAGAGGCTGATATCATCTCTATCGGCCCCGGAGATCTCTACGGATCGGTGCTTGCGAACCTCATCATCCCAGAGATCGCGCGCGCCATTCGCCAATCGTCCGCGCCCCTTATTTACAACGTTAATCTCACGAATAAAGCGGGGCAGACCGAAGGATATGATGTCGACGATTACGTCGATGCCATCGAAGAAGTGATCGGCCGCGGGCGCATCAATTTCGTAATGTACAACAGCAAGCAGCCAGCACCGAAACTTTTGAAAAAATACGAAGAACAAGAAGGGGAGGGATTCATGGTGAAATGGAATGAGGAGAAAAACCCCAAACGAACCTACCGTCTCGTGCAGGGCGATTTTCTAAAAAACGGCGAAGTAAAGCATACCAAAGGAGATCTGCTTGCGGCATCCCGTTCGTTCATCCGCCACGATTCAGAAAAACTCGCCAAAGCGATCATGCTCGTTTCCGAACTGCCGGAATACGAAAATATCCTCTTTTCGATAAAATAAAAAATTGAGACGACGGGGAACGAAGCCAGCGTGGATTCCGGGTCGTGGCCCGGAATGACCGTAATAATATTTTCACACTGTACCCGTCATTCCGGACTTGCTTGCCCTCCGTAGCCTTGGCGAAGGAGGGGTCGGAATCCATGTCGTTGTAAGAAACGCATTTTTTCGATCCTGCCAAAACTTGCAAAAAAAAGAGTTTTGTGGTACTATGCGGTCATGAAAGGAAAAAAGAACATTAATGGTGAATTCAACGAGGCTTTTACAACGGTTGAAGTGTTCATCGAATACTACAATAAAAATATTCCCGCAACATACCCCAAGGCGACAGAAAAAGCTCTAGCGGCGTTCCGCGTGAGCTATCCGGGGCTTTTTGAGAAAGGGGAATCGTGGTCAATAGATAAACATCGCAAACGGCTCATGGATTGGCTTACCTCGTATCACGAGGCTATCGAACAAAAATAACAAAAAAACCTCCGGCGTTCATCGCACGGAGGGTTTTTGTTTTAGTCCGTCATTCCGGGCCGCGACCCGGAATCCACGTCGGTTGAAACTACTAACGTGGATCCCGGGTCGTTGCCCGGGATGACGAAAATTTCTTATCAGACGCTGACTACCCTTACGCTCTTTGCCCCTCGCGTATCCTTTGTGAAAAGTCCGGATCATCAGCGTATTTTTCGGCAAAAGGATTGATCAGGTGCTTTTTTCTCGCTTCGGAGATCGGCAGGTTCGTATCTATCAGATCCAAAGCGTGAGCATATCTGTCGGCATTTTCCGGAAAAATAATTCGGTAATCGAAGGGCATTTTTCCCGGCAGGACGTTGTTGATATGGTCGACGATATTTTTAAAACAGGCGTTGGAAACAGAATGATAAAATTCCGGCGTTTGAGCAATAGCATTCGACCGTTTGAGCATGTCGCAAAAAAGCGCTTGAGATCTTTCTTTCGATAATTTCAACGGGTACAGAAAAACATTATCTTTGTGGTGGTCGGTCCGCAGTCTGACGACATCGCGTTCATCGGCGATCACATACATAATTTCAAATTGTCGGAAAAGACCTTTCATGGCCGAATAGCTTTCACCTCTTTTTTTACGTATCTCAATGGAGATGGCGATAAAAACATCGTCTTCAAATTCAAAAGACAAAAATGAATGTCCCGCACCTCGATATCCCGTGAAATGAACAAGAAAAAACCAGACCTTTTTCAGTTTGTCGAGGTCAAATTCACGGTCGTAATAGCTGACCGTATATTCCTTTGCGGTTTGATAAGAAACATGCCGTATGTTTCTGATAATAATTTTTCCGCTGGCCTTGAATTCCGCCGACGGTAATATTTTTTGGTCGGGACTCCAGTCGCGGTCAAGCGACGGGAGTTTTCGCAAGAGCCGGAAAGCGGCAATGAGTACGGCGAGCGCGCCGATCGCCAAAAGTATTTCAAAAAAAATAAAAAGCATGCAGTTTGATAATTCATCGTTTAGTATGTTCCTCCTTCGCCCCATTTCCTGTTCTCATTGATCTTCCATTTTTCGCGGAATGCTTTTTCCAGGTCCACATCGAAATAATTCGAGAGGTCGAGCAGATAATTCAGCACATCGGCAAATTCTCCTTCAAGGTGATGTTTCTCTCCTTTCTTGCTGTCCTTTCCGCCTTGTTCCCATTCTCCGCGGTAATCCCTCATCGCGCGCGTCAGTTCGCCGAGTTCCTCCACGAGACCGCTTAAAATGACCAGATGTGAATTTTTATCCCACCCGCGTTCGGCACAGATCGATTTCACATGCGCCTGCAGGTCGGCAAGGGTAGGGTCTTTTTTGAGCGTTATCATCTCTTCATTAAAACAAAAAGAGAGCACTTTGACCAGCAAAAAATGTGCAAAATATTGAATATTTCAAGCTATCCGCGTACTTTTTAGTACATTGTTGTTGACAAACATGAATAAATATAGTACATTTATATAAATTAAACCAATTGTTCATTATATTTTATCGGAGGTAAACAATGAAATCGTTAGGTACTGAGCTCTCCAGCTCAGAAAAGGAAGAAATTGAACGCCTCAGCGAAGAGAACGCTGCATTGCGCAAAAAGCTCGCTGAACGGGATCTGGAAATATATCGCCTGCAATGCGCCGAAAAGGGGCTCGATCCGATGACCAAGCTGCCACTTATGATCGGTTTCGAGAACAAATGTATTTCCGCGATGAAAAAATTCGAGGATACGAAAAAGGTTGCGCCGCTGACCCCCATTTATAATAAGGTGAAGCACGCTCGCGGCGGGACGAAGCACTGCATAGGCTATGTCGATTTGGATGGCGTTGCTTGGGCCAACAAAGCGTACGGGCATGAAGTCGGAGATAAGATCATAGAAGAGGCGGCCAATATTCTCAATCGGCGCCGCCGTCCCGAAGACCTTATCGTTCGCAGGCAAATGGGCGGCGATGAATTCCTTTTCCTTTTTTTAGGAACGGAAAACGAAGAAGCCGGAACTAAGCCTTTGCTTGATGCGCGCACCCACTTTGAGGAACTCATTGCCAGACGTTTTCCATACTTAGTCGGTAAGGTGAGCTTTTCATTCGCCGTTAAAATGGTGAATTCCGGAATGACGGAAGATCAAGTGAGAGAAGCCATCAATGAGGCAGATGCCAACACATTCGTATGGAAAGACCGCCGTAAAATGAGCCGAGTCGCGACGAACCTGCAAGGTGAAGAGTAAATAATAAAGGGGGTACAGTTCACATGACTGTACCCCTTTCTTTTTCTAAAAAAATAAGATATATTATACGCAGTATCAGGAATAAGTATCAGTATCAGGGATAAACGCGTTCGTCGTTCCCTGATACTGATACTAAACCCTGATACTCGTAACTCGCCTGGTTAGCTGTTTTGGCTGATTAGACAGAAAAACAAAACACATTGGAAATTGCCTGGTTAGCTCAGTTGGTAGAGCACGTCATTGGTAATGACGAGGTCCACAGTTCAATCCTGTGACCAGGCTCCCTGCTTCGCTAAAGCTACGCAGGGCAGGCCTTCGGGTTTTAGCGAATAACAAAAAAGTTTCGACACGAGTCGAAACTTTTTTGTTGTTTTTCGTGAAGCTATAAGCTATAACCTTCCGCCAGCGGGCGGATCCTCCCGCTGGAGGAAAAAACTAAAAACTCGTCTAAAATTTATTCCACAGCATCTGATTCGTGATCTCGTGGTGATAGACCACTTCGCTGGTTTTGACGATCGCGCCGAGTTCTTTCGGGCTGCGGTCGGCGGCATCCTGTTTGAATTTTACGTATTTTTCGTGAGCTCCTTCGCCCATGACGCCTTTCAGGAAATCGCTTGCTTTGTACAATTTTATTGCGTCGTTGATGTTGCCCGGCAGATAGCGCAGGCGGTCGCGTTTGCTTTCATCCTTTTTGAGCGGTTCGCCTTCGAGTGCCGTTTTTAGGATCGCAAAGGTTGCGATGTACGGATTCGCGTCAGGGGCGACTGATCGCACTTCGATGCGGGCGGTCTTTTTGTTTCCGGCGGGAATTCTGATCATGCTTCCGCGGTCCACCGAAGAAACTTTGATCTGATTCGGCGCTTCAAAGTGCGGGTCAAGCCGGCGATACGCATTTACGCTCGAATTAAGAACGAGAGAAAGCTCGGGCGCATGATTGAGTATGCGCGAAATGATGTCCCATGCGAAAGGGGAGAGTCCGTCCTCGCCGTCTTTTTTGTAAAAAATATTTTCGCCGCCCTTCGCAAAAGAAAGATTCATGTGCATGCCTGAGCCGTTGATGCCGGATACCGGTTTTGGAAGGAAGGTCGCGGTCATTCCCATATTCGCGGCGATCTGGCGGCAGATAAGTTTGTAGAGCTGAATGCGATCGCAGGCGCGCACGACATTAGCGTACGAGAAACAAAGTTCGAACTGTGACGGTGCGACTTCCGGATGATCTTTTTCATTCTGAAAACCCATCGCTCTTTGAGCTTCCGCTGCGGCGTCGATAAACATTTTCAATCGGTCTTTCGGAAGGGAATGGAAGTAACCGCCGGTCGAAATAATTTTGAACCCGTTCTCTTCGCTGAAATTCTGTTCAGCATTCAATCCGTCAACGAGGAAACCTTCGACCTCTGCCGCGAGATATGCGGTCAATCCTTTCTTTTTCAAGTCTTCGACGAGGTGTTCCAATCGCGAACGAAAATCGGATTCGTACGGTGTTTTGTCGCGATTCAAAACGCTGGCGAACATGATCACTTTTCCCGGTCCGAATACATCGGAAGGGAGCCAAAGAATGCTCGTCCAATCAACGGCGAGACGAAGATCGGATTCTTGCTGTGCGGTAAAACCTTTGATCGAAGAGCCGTCGAAAGTAAGATTATCCGCAGCGCCGAGAAAATACTGCTTGTCATAATCGAGCATATGAAAACGGCCCTCGATGTCGGAGAAACAGAGCGTCACCGCTTTCAAACGTTTTTCCTTCGTGAGATATTCGCGATATTCTTTCTCAAGATCTTCCGGCGACTCTTTTTCAGCCCGTTCCGCCGCTCGAAGGTTCATTTCTTCCAAGGTATCATAGGTGATCTCAAGGAAGTTTTTTAGCCCCGTAGATGGTAAAATGGTGTCTTTTGCCATATATTTTATGTTTATAAAATAAATAATAACTTAATTAAGTTAATTATACTCTTTTTTAATATAAAAAGCAAGATATTTAGTTAATTTTGTGTGAATAACCTAAAAAATGCCCATTTTTAGGGTTGGATTTTTAGTTGTCGTGCCCCTCCACCTCTTCAGAGGGGGAGGTTGGGAGGGGGTGCGTTTTCGTGCGCCGGTTCGGGGTTGCACCCCGAACCGAAACGTTTGGAATATCTTACTATAATTAGTGTTATCGAAAAAACGTGATTTCATACAAATGTTTCGGAGCGGGGTGCAACCCCGCTCCGGCGACCATGATATCCTCCAGCGGGCGGATCCTCCCGCTGGAGGATATCATAAATCCTCGTTTTATATAATTGCCTTCATCAAATCTTTATGTTATGACTAGGTCAGAATAACACACTCAAAATAGTTCCAAAGGAGGAACGTATGGACATTGAAATTTCAAAAGAAAAAGCATTCGCTGAAGGTTTGCTGCGATTTATCGACAGCTCTCCCACGCCATTTCATGCCGTCCGAGAAGCGAAAGCGCGGCTTCTATCCGCAGGTTTTCGCGAACTCAGAGAAACGGCTCCATGGCCGGTACTTCGAAGCCGCGAAAAATATTACGTGACGCGCGGCGGCAGTTCGCTCATCGCTTTTATCGTCGGAGAAGACATTCTGGAAAGAACGGGCTTTAAGATCATCGGCGCCCATACCGACAGCCCGACCTTGCGATTAAAACCGAACGCGCTTTACGATCATCACGGGTGCGCGCAGCTCGGCGTCGAACCGTATGGCGGCGGCGTCTGGAGGACGTGGCTCGACCGCGATCTCGCTATTGCAGGCCGCGTGGTTGTTCGAAAGGATGGAAAGCTGTTTTCTCGTCTTGTCGATCTGCGGGATATCGGACCGATCGGCAGCATTTCCGGTTTGGCAGTTCATCTCCAACGCGATGTGAATGAGAACGGCGCGATCAATAATCAAACCGATCTGCCCGCCACTATCGGGTTGGAAGGCGTTGAGCTTCGTGATCTCTATGACCTTTTCGCACCCGGGGAAGAAGTCATTTCGTTTTGCTTATCCCTCTGCGATACCCAGCTGGGCACTCTCGCAGGAATGAATGAAGAATTCGTCCGCGTCGGACGGCTGGATAATCTGGATTCCGTCTATCAGGCTCTTTCCGCGATCATCGACACCAAAGATCCGGAAACGACCGTCGTCGCCGCCTTTTGGGATCATGAGGAAGTGGGAAGCGCATCCGCGCAAGGCGCCGCAGGATCATTTCTTGGCGATGCACTGTCGCGCATGTATCAAATGAACGGCAAAGGATATTTTGAAAGCATCATAGCAAGATCATTCCTCATATCCTGCGATAACGCGCATGCCGTATTGCCGAACCACTCTGCAAAATATGAAGCGCGGCACGCACCTCGTATCGGCGGCGGTCCGGTGATCAAATACAACGCGAATTTGCGTTACGCAACCAGTGATCATTCCGCTGCGATCTTCGCGAATTTATGCGACATCGCCCGTGTGGAATATCAGAATTACGTGAATCGGTCAGACATGTCATGCGGTTCCACCATCGGATCGATCGTCGCTCCGAAGGTCGGCATTTTGACCGTCGACGTCGGAACCCCGCAATGGGCGATGCACAGCATCCGCGAACAAGCCGGAGTAAACGATATTTACGCCATGTATAAAGTGCTCAAAACATTTTATTCGCGGGGAAGAGAAGTAGTCGAAATTTTCGACGAATAGCCATTGCAGGCTCTCGCATTATGCGGGAGCCTTTTTTTATAGGACTTACGCACTCGGCGATCTGCTTGCCAAAATCTGCGATACTCGCGTCGACGTACCAATGTACGCCTTGCTCCGTTTCTCGATTTTGGCGGCGAATCCTTGCCCTTCCGTAGCTTTAGCGAAGGAGGGTCATCCAAGTGCGAAAGTCCTATGAAAATGGGAACGCCTCTCGCTTTTTTCCCAAAAATCTGCTATTCTGTTGTCATCGTAATCGTTCGTGTCATCGTCATCAGTTAAACGGAATCGGAATAAGCACTGAGCGGAAACAAGGACAGTCCTTAAGGAGGAGCGGTGAGCGACGGGGAAAGGACTGTCCTTGGTGTAGCGATCGTTGTTCAAGAGTGTCAGAAGGTCTGTAGTTATCAGTTCATCGTTTTTTTTGTCATAAGTCATCGTCATCAGTTAATAAATTGCGGGATCATCTAATGGTAGGATGCGACTCTCTGAAAGTCGTCATCTTGGTTCGAATCCAAGTCCCGCAGCACGCAAAAAATCGCCTTGCAAAGGAGACCCTTTTGCAAGGCGATTTTTTCGTAAATTAGTAGAGTACGGATTTTAAAAGAATTAAGTGTCTGTTTCGGATTTCTTAAATAAATAATGTTTGAACCCAATTTCAGCCATGAAAAGAGAACCTATTATAAATTTAACTAAAGATGAAGCAAAAAGATTTTTTCTTGAGTCTGAATCTTATTGCAATTTAGATTTACCAGAGTATTTTGATTTCAAAAAATTCTTAAAAGAAATTAGTAAATTTAAGGTAGGATTTAATATTTTAAATGCCCAAGGAGACACGACTTCATACTTTATTTACAACAATAAAGACGGTAGATATGCGTGGAGAAAATTTCAGCTCATACATCCAATTATTTATCTTAAACTGGTTGATGTCATTGTGGGTAACTGGCAACTTATTCAAAAACATTTTCAAGAAAACAAAGTTGATAAGTTAAAATATTGTCAAATTTTTAAAAAACAGAAAAGTCACAAAAAACAAAAAATGACTCAAATACTTTCATATTTAGAAGAGATCGAAAAAGACAGCATTAAGAAATCACTAAAATTTAAATATATATCAAAACTTGATATCGCGGATTGTTATCCTTCAGTTTATACTCATTCCATTGCGTGGGCTTTGCACACAAAAAAAATTGCTAAGGATAATATAAAAAACAACTTTCAAACAAAAGGTAAAAAAACGGATCTGCCATTAGTTGGAAATGATATAGATTTTTTGTTGCGTGCTACTCAAAATGGGCAAACTAATGGTATTCCTCAGGGTAGTGTGTTAATGGATTTTATCGCCGAAATTATCTTAACTCATATCGACAAGATACTAGGTGATAAATTAATCTGTGAAAAAATTACCGAATATGAAATTATAAGGTATCGTGATGACTACAGAATTTTTACAAAAGAACAAAATGATAACGAGAAAATTATAAAAATTTTATCTGAAATTTTGACTGACTTCAATTTTAAATTAAATACGAACAAGACAGAAATTGGCGAAGACATAACCCTGATGTCCATTAAAAAAGATAAATTAGATAACATAATTTATCATATCGGAACAGATAAGGAGATAGATGTTTATAAGCTTAAAAGGCTTTTGCTGGATGTTCTAAATATTTCAAAATCGTATCCTAACTCCGGTTTTATTTTAAAAATGCTTCAACATTTTAATCAGAGAAAATTTTATGAAAAAAAGAAGAAGTGGTACAAAAGAGAGGTTGAACTTCTTATAACCATTCTACTTAATATAGTTTCAAATAACCCAAGGTGTTTTGCTGTTGTTTGTGTGAGTCTATTTAATTTATTGCCAAAACTAGATAAAAAGCAACAAAAATATTATTCCGATAGTATTTACGAGAAACTTCTTAGTATGAACAATATTGGTCATAATGAGATTTGGTTACAAAGAAGTCTTTTTAAGGTAGATAAGACAAAAAACTATAAAGATAAGATTTGTTGTGTCATTTCCCAAATAGAGAAAAAAAGTATTTTTGGTAATCATTTCATAACGGATATTGATTTAATGGGTCTGTTGAATAATAATAACTTTATAAATAAAACTAAGTTAGTGAAAATATCGAAGATTCCTAAAACAAGTGAGGTTGATATTTTTGCTAATTCAGATTTAATGTAGGTATTCGGGATATTGATTGGTACCCACGATTCGTAATTTTATGGAAAATGAAGATATACAAATAATAAAGAAATTACTAGAAAAGCAAAAAAGAAATGATTTGCAAGATTTTCTTAATGGAGCAAAGAGTGAAGTTGAACAAACAGGACAATTTGGAAGTTACATGAATTCAGTAATTTCTTATTTCAATATATACCTACCATTAGATGCCTTTGTTAAAAGTAAAAGTATTAGTACTGAAGATAAAAAAATAATTTTAGATGCGGTTCTTGATTTGTATCCTCATGGCGACAATAGCATAGAAATTCAAGGAATATTTTTTCTCATAAGGAGAGATGATTCAAATATCAATGTTTTGGAAATGAACAAGAATGATTTAGAATTGGGAGAGCACGCAGAATTTGAAAAAAATATTGAAATACAATACAAATTTTTAAAAGAACAACTTGCAAAATCTCAAAAACTCTTTGACAAAGGAGATTATTCCGGCGTTTTGACTTGCGTAAGGTCTTCAATTGAAGCAGCAACCTTTGATATTTATAGGAGGATAACAGGTGAAGAAATATATGGTACAGGGTCTCTTGGTGAAGACTATAAAAAAGTAAAAAATTTATTGAACTTGGCACCAGAAAATAAAACTAATGCTCACGCAAAGAAACTAACATCCTCTCTCATAAGTATAATTGATTCAATAGACGAACTATCAAATCAAATGGGGGACAGACATGTTCAGAAAGTCATCCCCGAGAGACATCACGCTTTGTTGTGTTTAAATTCGGGCAGATCTGTCGTTGGGTTTCTATATTCAAGCTTAACTTTTCAATATAAAGAAAAAAATACGTTATACCGGGAAATTATAGATTTCTTATATGAAGGAACGAATCGATTCAAGCCTCGCGAATTTTTACTTGATCAACCCAAATTAAAATTTATTTTTAGTAGATGTGATGAATTCACAAAAGGGTTGATTAAAAAGAAACTTATATCAGAATTTGAGATTAATCATTTTAAAGACAATGATGTTTTTTTCAAAGTGTTGGAACTTTTGGGAAATGTTACAAAAAAAGATATTACTTTAGTACAAAATAAATGTTTAGGCAATAATCAGTGTGGACTTCCCGATGAATTTAAAGCAGATTTAGTTCTATTTTAAAAAATAGACAGACGATAAAATAGTTTGTGTACATAAAATATATGAAACCAATTGAAGCCAGACTACAAATAAGATACAAATGGGATCCAAATAATGCCAATGGCGTAGATTTTTCTGCATTTGGTGAATCTTTAATTGGAATCGACCATTTGTTCAAAAATTATATTAATGTTTTGCACATGAAGGGAGATGTGCAAATTCAAGCTGAAAGCGCGAGGGAAGGATCTGTTATTATAGATTTACTTATTCAATTGCACACAGTTGCTCCGTTTTTGGACTGGCAGGCGTATCGAGATTTTATGCAACTTGTCGGAGAAAAAATACCGACCTCGGATATGGTTTGGTCAAATGCCGAATTAATTCACAGATCGGTAAATGATTATGTAGCGAAAAACCCTGTTGATTTTGCTCTATTTAGCTATGCGTTTGTAAAATTATTCAAATGGGGATCACTGCAGAAAAATAAAATTACAATAGAACACGAAAAAAATGTTCTTCCTGTCAGGCATGCAAAAGGTTTATATAAGCTTGTTAAGGAACATCAGTATAAAAAAGTTTTATCTCCAATTATAAATGAATCGGTATCGGAGATGGGGATTTCCGCAAAACACAAAGAATCTTTCGTCATAGATTTGCGCAATTTTTCAAATTATTTAAGCGAAGATGAGCGTATCCTACCTGAATATAAAAATGGATTTTCATATAAATTTAAAGGAGAAATCGTTGGTCTTGAAAGTAGTAGAGGTGAACATTTAAGGTTTCGAGCGATCGATCTCCCTAGACCTTATCGACTATTAACTGCATATCCCGAATTCGGCAAGGAATCTCAGAACTATGTTGAATATTATAAAAAACCTGTTTTGATTACCGCAGAAATAACACGTAAATCGGAATATCATCGTCCGAAATTAAAAATCGAAGAAATAAAGGTTATACAAAAAACATTAAATTTGCAATAATTTTCGATTCAAATTTATATGAGAGAATTCGGGACAGGATTCATTCTAGTTTGAAACGCAACACTCACCAAACATTTCCCACGGCGCACGCCACTGCGTAATGGGGTATTTTACGCTTGGTGTTTCTTTTTGCTTTCCGATATAATGAAAAGAGTATATTAATCTTTTTGCATGAAACCAAAGTCCCGAGTTATCGCGAATAAACATTTTTCTCGCCAAAGTTCCCTTGAGAAGGCGCTGACGAACGTCAACGTCGCTTTTTTTCTTGCTGTGCGCGAAATAAAGCGTTCGAATTGGTGGACGACTTTGCTCATTATCTTTGTGATGATGATCACTTTTCTCAACATGGTCTTCGTGAGCGGTATCCTGATCGGACTCGTGGAAGGGTCCGTCGATAAACAGAAACAGCTCTATACCGGCGATGTCATCATCTCGCGTCTCCGTGAGAAGAACTATATTGAAAAAAGCCGAGAGATCTCACAGTACTTGCATTCGCTTCCTGAGGTCCGGGACGTTTCTTCAAGATACATCGAAGGAGGACTGATCGAAGCCAATTACAAAAATAAAGACCGAGCGACCGACATTACCGATAGCGCGTCCGCACTGATCGCCGGGATCGATCCGGAAAGCGAAGATGCGGTCACCGGATTAAGCAAGGTCGTTATAGAAGGGGAGTACTTAAGCCCCGGAGATTACGATAAGATACTCGTCGGTTCAAGCCTTCTCTATAAATATAACCCCATTGATACGCCGAGCATGAGGACCCTTCCGAACGTCGGAGTCGGAACGAAAGTGCGCCTCACGGTCGGAGGCTTCTCGAGGGAAGTGACCGTCAAGGGAATACTCAAAAGCAAGATCGGGGAAGTGGACAGCCGCGTCTTTATGACCGATGCCCAATTGCGGAATCTGATCGGACGCGGCGACCTTAATGTGGACGAGATCGCTGTTAAGGAGAAAAACGGGAGGCCGGAAACATCGGATCACATCAAAGATCACCTTTTGAATGCCGGCTATGATTCCGTCGCGAAGATACAGACCTCCGTCGAGGCTCAGCCGAAATTCCTGAAAGATATGAAGGCGACGTTCGGACTGCTCGGGAATCTCATCGGCGGCATCGGTATCGTTGTTGCGTCTATTACGATCTTTATCATTATTTTTGTGAATGCCATAACCCGGCGAAAGTTCATCGGTATCATGAAAGGCATCGGCATCCGGGCTCCTTCGATCGAGATGTCTTACGTGCTTCAGGCATGCTTCTACGGCATTATCGGTTCCGCGCTCGGTCTTATCGTCATTTTCGGATTTCTGAAACCTTATTTCGACGCGAATCCGATCAATTTCCCGTTCAGCGATGGCATCCTTTCTGTAACAGGGGGCGGGGTTGCGATCCGCGTTGTGGTTCTTATGATCTCAACGGTCATCGCAGGATATATTCCGGCAAAGATAGTTGTTCGCCAGAATACCTTAGACGCTATCCTTGGAAGATAATATGATCCATATCACCAATTTAAAGAAAACATATAAAACGCAAAGCGGAGAATATCCCGTGTTGAAAGGCATCGATTTTGATGTTGCGCCGGGTGAATTTGTTGCAATAACCGGCCGATCCGGATCGGGGAAAAGTACGCTTATGTATCAGATGGGGCTGCTTGATCGTCCGAACAGCGGTTCTGTAATGCTCGACGGTCTTGAAACCGTGGACCTTTCTCTGAGCGAACGTACCGAGCTTCGTCTGTCCGAACTCGGTTATGTCTTTCAGGATTACGCCCTGCTCCCTTCTCTTACCGCCATCGAAAATGTACTCGTCCCGCTTCTGATGCTCGGGTTCGAAATGGGACCGGCAAAACGAAAGGCTTTCGCAGCTCTCCGGAAACTCGGACTTGAACATAAAACAGAAAACCTTCCGAGCGCCCTTTCCGGAGGGGAACAGCAGCGCGTTTCGATCGCTCGAGCTATCGCCCGTGGCCCGAAGATCCTCTTTGCGGACGAACCTACGGCAAACCTCGATATTGAAACTTCGCGGGTGGTCCTCGACTCGTTCATGGAACTGAACAAAGACGGACAGACGATAGTTATGGTCACTCACGAGCAGGATTATGCCGCGCTTGCCGACCGAGTCGTGGTCTTATCTGACGGTCTTATTCATAAAGCCTAGGGAAATAGGAATTCGGAATTCGGGACAGTCACGTTTATCGGTCCCATTATAAAAAAGCGCCGCATAATAGCGGCGCCTAAATGTATCATCTTTCTTGATGCCTTTCTATAACGCGATCGATATATCCGACCGTGAAGATGAGCATGTCGTACAGAAAATGTACGACAATGGCGGTGATAAGACCGAAGTTGAACATGATCCAAAAGAAGAAAAATCCAATGAACCATGAGTTGAGATAACCGACTATTCCGAGATATTTATGTCCGTCGCGAAAATGTCCATTAGCGGTAACCATCGCCGCGCCGACGAACCAGCCGAGCGGATGGTAAAGAATACTTTCGATCCCTCCGAATGTCAAAAAATTGATAAATGGAGCCACAACGGTATCATAAAACCATTCAACGAGTCCGAATGAAAGAAAGTTCATCAACTGGGCGGTGGCTATCGCCGTAAAAAACATGAGCCATCTGAAGACGATCTCTTCGAAAAATCCCGCCACTACGCTTGTGATGGCTCCTTCTTTTAAATATCCTTCGGCTAACAGATTTTCAAGACGCTCGTTTCTCGTAATGACCACCGCTAGTCCGGTCGCGGTAAAAGCCCACAAAAAGATCGGCCATGAATTTAAAAGACCTTCAGAAAGCGAGCCCCCCCAGCTCCAAGTCTCAAGAAATTTGAAGGGAATAACCGTCGGAAAGAATAAGTTTATAAGTCCGATCAAACTTGAAACGAAAACGATATAAATTATATACTGAACAACATTCGCAGCAACATGGTCTATTTCGGACCTTATTTTAATGTTCAAGACAAACCTCCTTTGATAGAGAAGTGCAACTGATAAATATACTGCTATATATTTGATTAAATGTCAATGTCTAGCGGAATCGGGGTCAGGCACTCGTTCTTTTTGAAATCCGTGGACTAATTATTTCGAATCAGTGCGCGCACACATAAAAACGCCGGTTTCCCGGCGTTTGCTGCTATTGCTTGAAGTGCATGCCCTATAAAATAAATTTCTTTATTGTTATAATGAGAGAATATTACAAACGATAATCCATACGTCATGAAAAACCAAGAACATTCTTTAGAAGAGGTTATGGGAGAAAAAGTGGCGGAACGTGCGCCGAAAGAAGGATCGGTGGAAATGCCGGCGCAGAAACCGGAGATGGATACCACGGAACAGCAAGAAAGAATAAAACAAAAGATCGAAGCGATGAATTTTCCGTCGGAAACGCCGAAAACTGAAACAATGCGCGAACCTACTCGCTTGATCCCGAAAATGAGAACGGAAACCACGGAAAAACACGGTCTATGGAATTCCATCGCACGTTATTTTGAAGAGCGAAAACGCAAGCACGAAATTGGAGAGGCGGAGCGGTTTGATGAAAACGCTTTTTCAACGCTTGAGTATTTGCTTGAAGAGAGAAAGTCTGAAACGGTTTTGGGGGTAAAAATAGAAGATGTTTTGCAGGCGCTCGCCGGAGAGGACAGTCCGAAAGCGGAACAAATGAGAGAACGATATAAAACCGATATGGGATATTGGGAAGCGATTACCTTGAGTTATACTGGGGTTGACACTCCTTCGGCGAGAGAATGGAGGGAAAAGGTCATGAAAATGGGGGAAGAAGACAAAACATATAAAAAATTGGCGCAGGCCGCACTTGCCAGTTTGGCGGGGATAGAGAACGATCGGGCAAAAGAAATGCGAGAGCGGGGCACCAAACTGTGCGGTGATGCCGAACAAGAATACATCGGGGAAAGTTATCGCGGGATAAATAATGAAGAAGCAAACGCATGGAGAGAAAAGCTGATGGAAAAATACAAAGAGTTTCTTCCTCAAAAACAAAAATTAGATTTTGAAATGAAAGCATGTGATGAATCCGACAAAAAAGGATGGCAAACAATTTCAAGAGAAATTGACAAATTGCATGAAAAAAATCCGCATGTTAATGAGGCGCCGGATATGATCGCCGAAAGCTTGAGCGGCGTTCAAAGCGAAAAAACCGATGAAATGCTTTCTTGGTGTTTTGAAGAAATATTTAAAAAAGGTAATCAACATGAAAAAACTAATTATCTCGCATTTTCGGCTCTCACCGGCCGCAGTGACGATCTTGCGTTAAAACTGCTGGAGCGATCGCTTGAAGTTTTTCCCAGTAATTTCATTATGGAAAGCTTGGCGGGAAGGGACGATAAAAAAGCGTGGGAAATGAGAGAAGAATTCTTTCACCGTTACATGGAAGATCGCAGAAATATGCCAGGCGGCGGAAAGTATGATTCAAACGATATGCCCCACAATCTTGCCTCTCTCGCAAGAAGTTTGGCGGGTATCAAAACAAAAAAATCTGAAAAATGGAGAAGATCATTGCTTGAAAAAAAGCATAACGCGGGCGGTTTGGGGATACATAAAGTCGGGGTTGACAGAAGCGGCATCGCGCAAAGTTTTTTTGGAAACCCGAGAACGGTAGCGTATAAATTTTTGAAGAAAAATACCGTACCGGCATTGCATCTCCCCGAAATAGAATCAACGATGCCGATCATGGAGCAGATTTCCGCCGCCGAGTCGATTTTGGGGCATGAAAACGTTCGCGGACCTTGGAGTATGGGAATAAAAGCAGACATGGAAAAACTTCCGCCGATCCCATTCACCGCCGAAAAATTGGCGGAAGCGAAAGAACGCGGCGCGTACCTCAAATACCAAATGCCGGACGACGAACAAGGAAAACCGATGACGACGGAATATCTCATTGAACGTTTTGGGGAAAAATTGAAAGCGGAGGGCTACGGCGATATTGTACAAAATGCGGATCGGCACAAAGAGCGGGGAGAAAGCGTTTTTACGGAAGATTCTCCGCGAAAGGGCTGGTTCCTTGTGGAAACCAGGCCGGTTCCTTTCTCTTCCGGAAAAAGCGCGGTCGAACAGACGGAACTCATGATCGCTTATCTGAAGGATCATATTTTTGAAAGAGAAAAATTGCCGGAAGTGTACGAAAGCGCGGCCGAAGAATTTGAAAAACATAAAGGAGAGATATTGAAACTTCTCAACAAAGAAGAAACAAGAGTGGAAGGTTGCCGGATGCTTGAAGAACTCCGCATCACGAGGCTTCTTCGCCCGTGGCCGGTGGAACTCGTCATGGATCAGATCGCCGATTGGATGGCGAATAAAAAATATTTATATGAAGGCATGGATATACTCACCGGACGGCAAAGTCCGAACACCGGTCGTTTTACGACGATTACCGGATCCAATGACCTCAAAATGGGTTCCATGCTCGGTATCGGTCTCGGAAATCATACTGATTCAGCGCAAACGATAATTTCCAGGCCAAGGTAGGGAAATGGTCAGGTACGATTCTTTTCTGAAATGTATGGTGTGATCATTAAAATGGTGACGGTCCCCATTCCTGCAGCAATTGTTGTCTCCGCTTCATCGTATTTGTGATATAATGGGGTGGTATGAAAAATTCATCAATATATATTGTTCTCGCATCATTTGTTTTCGGTGCTCCGGTTTTTGCGGAGATGCCGCTTAAGATTTCGGCACCGACCATTCAACCGAAAACAACCATTATCGCACCGGTTCCGGTAAAAGTCGTCGCTCCTGCTGTTGCACCGATAGAAAAAGTTGAGCAAATGCCTGTCGACCCTTTGGAAAAACCGGCGGTGAGCATTCCGACGACGAATAAGATAATTATGCCGCCGGATGATTTCGGTAAAACTTCCATACCGGAAACTCCTTTGGAAAAAAACGCAATGTCTCCCGATCCGATCGATATACAACCGATGAATATACCGGCAATTCAAAAGACGGAAAGACCGCCCGATCCTTTAGAGAAAAATACCATGCCCGACGACCCGTTTGGCATGCAAACGGCGAGCCTTCGTTTGGTAAATGATATGACGAAAGCCGAGACGGTGTCGGAGCCGGGAAAACTGGAAAATGACGGTCCGCGCATCTTTAAAAATATTTCGGAAAAAGATTTGGAACAGCCGGAACTCGCAACTGTTTTTGCAAAAGAAGTAAAAACGGCAATGCCGGGAATAAAAAACATCACGCTTGAAGAAAAGACGGTTAAGGTCAAATATGAACGCGAGGCGGAAATTTTAGGTTTTGTTCCCGTGAAATATGAGATGATCGCGGAAGGAAATATTGAGACGGGAAAAGTGTCCGTGAAAAAACCATGGTGGCTTTTTTTCGCAAAAAATGACGTGCGAAAATTTGAGTCCGCCCTTAATGACTCCAAAGATACGGAAGGCGAGCTGAACCAGATCACACAACTCAAACTGCAAGCGGCGATGGATAGAAGAGCGAAAACAATAGAAACACTGAGCAACATTATGAAAAAAATATCACAGACGGAAGAGACCCTTGCGCAGAATATGAAGTAAAATATACTCGGGACAGTCACGTTTATTTTTTGACGGTGGCGTAGTGTTTTATACCCGACATTGAAAATTAATCAGAACACATTTTAAAAAACGTATGAATATGGAAAATAAAGCTTCTGGAGGATCAAAAAATGAAGATGTTTTTGGGGGAGAATTTACGGTTCGCGATCCTTCATCAATAGAAGATACTGATTTTGTTATCGATATCCCTTATTCCAAAAATCCGGAAGAAAAAAATTTTGCTTTGAAGGACGCGGTCGAAGCAAAAGTAAAGGAATATCTGGAGATCGAAAGAAAACTGGATTTTTATGAAAAAGAACTGACGGAGCACGGTCTGGATTTTTTGGCTACGCTGAGCGATGACCAAGTTCAAGAGATGACAAAACTCGCATCTTCTCCTCTCGCTATACAGGCGCGCTCCGATCGTTTTGATGTTGAATCAACAAGAAGAATGCTGGAAATGACGGGAGGAATGTCAAAAGAAAAAGTCGACGCCACCGTCCAAAAGACACATTTTGAAAATCTAATAAAAAAGGCGATGGACGTTGTACAAAAAGAGCAAGCAGAGAAAGACGAACAAGGATCAATGCATTTGGAGGACCAAAAAAAGATCGCTGATTTGCGCAAGGCCTTAGATCTTCCCGAATCACCGCAGGACGAAAAGAAATAATCTCAGTAACGTTTTATTTTTAAATCTCATTTCTGATCTATTTCACAGATACAATTAAAAACGCCGGTTTCCCGGCGTTTTGCTGCTATTGCTTCACAAGATCTATCAGATAACCGACATCGTTTTCCACCACATCCGGCAGGGCTCTCAACGCCTCTCCGCAAACGGGATTGAAAATATCACCGTCATAGGTAAACATTGATGTGGATTCCGACTGGCCGTTCTCATTCCAATGTCTTGAAAATTTTTCTACTTTTGACCTCATGATTACCGGCTCGATAAAGTTCCAGTTGACGTCTTTCGCCGTATAAATATATACGGACTGAACTTCTTCCGTTGCGTGGGAAGTTTTTGTTGCGATAACCGCGATCTCTCTTCTCATGCCCGGTCCGCTGTTTATTTCATAGGCGACGACGCATTGTCCGTCATTTCCCGTGAAAGTAAAATAATATTCGCCCCTCGTATCTTTATTGGGTTTTACGATTGGGTTGGTGTGATACCAAGTTGGCGCGGCAACGGCTTCATGTACGCAAGAAAACAGTATGGCAAGCAACAAAGCTAAAATTATTCTCATTTTTCCCTCCGGATCAAATTTCAAAAATTATCCGAACACATTGTATCATAAGCGAGCAATGGGGAAAAGCGAGGAGGAATTCGGTCAAGCATACTGTGTTTCGGCTCCGAAATTTATCCACTTTTTCGCTTGACCTCTCATGAGATTATCTTATACTGAGAGTATAAGTGTTTTCTAACGCATTTGTTCTTTAAAGCTTATCGGACTTTCTTCCAATAACAATTACTCGTCCGAACCCGTCTTTATGGCGGGGTTTCTTTTGATGGTGTTTGTACTTATACCATCTCCAGTAAACCTATTTCAGTTGTCATTCCAGCCCGCGAGCGGGAATCCACGTCTGTCGTTACTCCCCGTGGATCCCGGGTCCCGGCCCGGGATGACGAATGGTATTATAGTGTTCTCATTTTTGCATTTTTCTTTTCAAAATGCTTTAATACGAGCGGTGTTGCGATCTTCAGCAGATCGCGGTTCATTCGGAAGACGAGGTAAATAAAATGGCTGAAAATGAAAAGTACGAGATAAAGGTTACGACCTGTCCGGAATGCGGGGAAACAAAAGTATCGTTTCCTTGGGTGCCTATGGGGCACGGTATAAGCATGCAATCGGGGTGGCCTTCTTATTGCGCCTGCGACAGGGCAAGATCCCAAGAAGCGCAGAAAAAACTCGATAAGGAATTTTCCGAGCGCCATCCTGAGATCGAACATACGCCGTTTTGGGAAGGTCCAAACCCTTACCAAGAGCTTGGCGATCAGTCGAGAGAGCTGTTTCAAGGCAAAGAAGGTCAAAATTTTGAGATCAAAGTGAGTTCTTGCGAGATATGCGGAATGAATAACGTGATCTATCCGCTCGTTGAAGTTTCTCCCGGCAATTTTATGAAAGCCGGCGAAGACGTTTTTTGCAGCTGCGAGGAGATCTGGCGCAAGATAGGCGCCGCGTATGCCGAAGCCGCAAAAAGAGGGAGGATCGTAATCTTACGATCAGGCTATACGATTTTTTCGACACAACAACAAACCGCCCGGGTCTTTGACGCGGGCGGTTATTTTTGAGAAAGTGGTAGGTGTTTAAAAAGAGAGGTCGACAGGTTCTTATGAAACAGTGTCCTTATTCTTATTGTTTGAGACGAGATGATATGGTATTCTAAAACGAACATTGCAATTATTCATAATCATATATTTTTATGGAAAACATGGAAAAAGATTTGGACTTTGAAGAACAGGGAGTAAAAGCTCTTGAGGAAAATAATTACGAGCAAGCCTTTGATCTTTTCAGGAAACACGAAGCTTCCCAGCCGAAAAACGAGGACAAGGGTATGGCTTGGGGAGAACCGATAGAAGAAAAACGAATGCCGCGATCAGAGATCGTCGCGCGCAATTATTGGATACCGGAAGAGCTTCGTCTTGCAAAAGAGGCAACGGAAAATAAAGATTTTGCGGCAGGGTCAGAACATTTTAAAAAAGCTGAACACATTTATCGCGATCTTCTGGGGGATGAAGAGGGGGCGGTCAAAGCAAAAGAAGAAGCTGTGAAGCTTGGGTATTTCACGGAAGGAGAAGGGGTCGATGAAAAGAAAGCAGCATAACGATTCGCCGTCAGGATTCAGAATCGCCGGAATGGCGAAGAAAGAGCGTAATATAACGCTCATCAACTATTATTTAATAACGAACCGCCCGGTTCAATTTGACTCGGGCGGTTTCGTTTATCTTACAGATTCGATCGATCTTTGCCGGAGTTTAAAAATATTCCCGTCGTGAAAAAACTCGACCTCATTATGTGGAAGTTCCGTTTTTGAAACACTGAAATGATCGTGATTGACATATGAGATTTATCTTGTTAATATCCCACAGAACGCCGAATTTTTCGGCTTTGTTCCTTTCATGGATGTTTAGTTTAACTTTTGGAGGTTGTGCATGAAAAAAAACATCGCTGTCTTTCTCCTTTTCTTTTCTCTGCTTCCCGCGCTAGCGTTTGCAGATGTATGTCCGGAACTTTCGACCGCGCAGAAAGCCGTCGGGGTGATCACTCGAATGTTCACTCTTACGAATGTGATGCTAACCGTCGCGATCATCGTCGGAGCATGCTGCTTTTTGTTTCTATTTCGGTATTACGTTGCCAAATTGATCCGGTGTCTTGCAGATGTACCGAAAGAATTATGGGAGGGGATCCTTTACCTTTTTGGGGTCGTACTCATCGTGAACGGTTTGTATTATGACGGCGCGAATAGTATCTGGCTGGCATTCTTCGGATGTCTCGTTTTTAGCGGCGCACTTGGGCTTACCGGTGTGTTGCACGAACGCGATAATCCGAAAATATTCTTTGGAATACTGACGCTTGTTTGGGGCGCTGTGGCCGTTTGGTACCAGAGCGAACTTATAGGTTTCTTCTCTGTAGGCGCGCTCATGGGGCTTGTCGGGTTCGTTGGGCTTGAGGATACAAAGGCTGTCACGAAAGGAACGCTTACCGCATTCTTTATTCTTGCGCTGTATATTTCTGTGAAGCTTTCGGGCTTTATGCCTGAGCATGTTGGCATATTTGAAAGCGGCGCGAAATGGTTCGGCGCTTTCGCATTTTATCTTGGTCTTCTCATAATGAGCTCTAAATGGTCATCTCACGAGTTTTCTTATGGTCGGATGCAAATATTAACGATCGCGGCCGGTATTGCCGGTATTGCCATTGGAACGTTAGCGGATCTGCCGGTTATTTCCGGCGTCGCGGGAACTTTTTCGGCTTTCTATCTACTTGAAAAGCTGTTGGAGATCGAGTTCAGAGACAAGGTTGCGTACGCTTGGGCGATTTTGTTTCTCAGCGTCGTTGTGACTGCGATCGGCTTCTGGGCGAACAGCCACATGGACATTATCAGTCCATATCTCTTGTTCTGATATTTTTTATCCGCCCGTTTCTCGGGCGGATCTTTGCAATATGACAAGTAACGAGACAAGAAAAAACGTCCGGCTCGTGAGTCGGACGTTTGTCTTTTATTTCTATTTCGTGATGCTTATCTTGTTTATTTCGTCTTTTTTCTCGTCGGGTTTGTATTCGATCTTTTCCAGAAATCGGTTGACCACTTCGGAAAGAAAAATACTCAAGACGCAGATAACGATACCTGATGACATAAGTCCTCACCTCCTGATGTCACTGTATTACAATTTAATGTTTTTGTCAAAAAACAATATTGAGTTAATTTGTCTGAATGCGACCGATGGATCGGCAAGTCCGTCACTCCGTTACTACATTGGGCATAAATTCTTTAAATCATATTAAGCTCTAACAATAGGCGAGGGTATAGGGTCAGAGCAAATTACTCTGATGAAAAAAGAGCACGCAGGTTGGTGTGCTCTTTTTTATTAAATTTTCGTTCCCTTTTTTAAATCCCAGGTGAATGTTTTTCCGTTTTCGTATGTCCATTCAATTTTTTGGAAATTGAGGGTGAAGGATTCGGTCGGCGATCCGTTTCCGGAACTTGCTCCGTAGGAACTTACGATCAAATCAGATAGAGTTATTTTTGTAGCGCTTCCGTCAGGTTTGACGATGCGGAGTGTTGCTTTAGGAAAATGTGTTCCTTTTGCTGCGGCTTGCAGAACGTGAAGCGAGGAGTTATCCGAAGTTCTCATAAAATGGAAGTCTTGCATACTGACTTTTCCCGACCCCATGCCACCCGATCCGACGCTACTCGGATTGCTCGCTCCCCATGACCACGACTCGATCTCAATGCCGCTTTGGGTTGTGCCTGCCTCACCCGGAATTCCTTCAATTTCAAGGAACATGTCTGCGCTCGCAGCGTTTGCGCTTTGCAATTTGGTTTCGGCTGGGAATGTCGAAACGAGTCCGATAATAGCAAGAGGAACGGCAAGAATGCCGACCGTTTTTGCAATAGTAGATTTTGCAATCATACAAAAAATAGAATAATAATAAATTCGCGCTTTTTTGCGCGAGAGATTTAGTACGCCTGAGGAAATCATTTTCTTTCAATGAAGATCCGGGATCCTATCCGGATTTGACGAACTGAATAAGATCGAGGCCGGAAAGAATTATGGCTGGCCGGTGATCGAAGGAAACAAAACCCAGGAAGGGATGGAGTCTCCGATCTTGCATTCCGGAGAGAAGGAAGCTTGGGCGCCTTCCGGCATGACCTATGTAAATGGTCATTTGATCTTGTCGATGTGCGGGGAAAAATCTCTCAGCCAAAAAAATATTACAGCGGCGAGTTCGGCAGGCTGCGAACTGTGGTCACCGGTCCCGATGGTATGCTCTATATTTTAACGAACAATTGCGACGGGAGAGGCGCGCCAAAAGAAGACGATGACAAGATAATAAGGATCGATCCGTTGTCGCTTGGATTTACCATGTAAATATGGCAAAGGGGACAGTCGTCATTACGAGAAGTCGCAACGTATCCGATTTCATCAAAAACTTATTATCGCTTGCGAATATGTCACTTTATGAGAAAGATCATCGTACTATCAATGATCACGCTTGACGGCGTGATGCAGGCACCGGGCGGACCGACAGAGGATACTTCGGGCGGTTTCAAGTATGGCGGATGGACATTTCCATATTTCGACGAGTATGGAAGTAAGATCATGGATGAACAAATGGGACATCCCTTCGACTTGCTTCTTGGAAGAATAACCTACGGCATTTGGAAACCATATTGGCCGGAGCATAATGACGGGGTCATAGGAACGGGAATCAATCGCGCGACAAAATACGTAGTTTCGACCACGCTGACCGAGTCTGATTCCGATTGGGAGAAAACGGTGGTTCTCAAAGACGACGCGGTAAAGGAGATCAAGAAATTAAAACAAGAGAATGGTCCCGAGATTCAAGTGCATGGCAGCGGTAATTTAATTCAAACACTTCTCAAAAACGATCTCGTTGACGAGCTGTGGCTCAAAATTTTTCCGATCACGCTCGGTGCCGGAAAGCGTCTCTTTGCTGACGGTGCGATCCCCGCCGCATTTATTTTAAAAGGATCCTCTCATTCCCCGAGCGGCGTAATTTTCGCCAATTATAAACGCGGCGGAGAAGTAAAAACGGGGTCATTCTAAGCAAGCAACCGGGTCAATCCCGGTGCTTTTGTGTGTAAAAAATCGCTACTCGTGATACAATAGTAGATTAATTGAAAATGTAATAAATAATTTATGAAAACTATATTGAGTTTGTGTGTGGCAAGTGTGGTACCTTTCTTGTTCGGTTCTTTTGTTTTTGCCGAGGGGGTCTCGACGCGTTCTTCTATTACGGAGCAAAGTTCGGCGACGGTCAAAACTTCTCCGGTTAGTATAAAAAGTAGCCTCTCTGTAGGGACTGAAGTCGGAGTGGCTGGGAAACCTTTTGTCCTCGACGGTTCAAAAAGCCAAGACGATGGTGCGATCCGGAAATTTGAATGGCGGCAAGTGAGCGGTCCGACCGCTTCGCTTTCAAACAGGACCGCACTCAAGCCGACATTTATACCGGCAATCCCCGGCACGTATGTTTTTGAACTCATTGTCATTGATGCAGATGGCAGCGAGGCAGTTGAACAAAAAGCGACCTTCACTGTCGATGCTCAAGGTCCGACCGTGAAGATCTCAACGCCGCAGACGGGCGACCCCGATTTTGATTTGAAAGCAACGCCCCGAACCCCCGTCGACGCGGACGGGAAGGATATTGGAGATGATTCTCTCACTGATAAAGAGAGTGAGATAGTGGGCGACCCTGATTTCGATCTTTTGAACATTGAGATCGATGGAGATGATATTGGTGAATTGCGCGGCGATGCATCTCTTTCTGAGCCAGAGCGAGAAAAGAAAGTGACCGTCCGAGGCTGGGACCCTGAGAAGAAAGAGGAGATAATCGCGCATCCTGAGAAGGTGAAACGGTCAGAAGATTTAAAAATCTATGCTGAGGCTGTAGCGCTCAACGACGCGGCGATAAAAGGGATTAAGATCAATAAAGATTCATTGCAGATCGAATCCGTCGAAGAAGGAAAACTCTTCGGTTTCATTCCGGTAAACATGTCGTCGTTCGTTACTCTCAATTTCACGGCGAGCAGTAGCGAAGCAATAAATGTTCGCCTGCCGTGGTGGAATATTTTTGTGAAAAAAACTTTCAAATCCGGCGAACTGAAGGCGGAATTGTCCGGTGTCTTCAACCCATCAAAATGGGGGATCGATAATTCCACAGTTTTGAACGCCGGCCATGTATCACAGGCCCTTGGAGATGTTTCAAATGTGCTCAAGACGAAGCATGATACAGTGAAAAATTCCATTGGTAACATTCGGTAGTTCCGAATTTTCAATTGATCGTGGAATTCGGGATAGATTCCGCTCGCAAAAAGCCGAGCGCCTTGTCTCGTGTTTCGGCGTGCCGACTCCGGATCAATCCGCCAGCTGGCGGACGGAGTGAGAAAGATCTGCGTCTTTATAAAAACTTAATTCAAGGGAGATATAATCAAGCGCTATGAAAAATCAAAAAATAATACCGCATCTTTGGTACGATAAAGAGGCGAAGGAGGCTGCACAATTTTATACTTCGATATTTCCGAATTCAAAGATCACGCACACATCGGTGCTCCACGATACTCCGTCCGGTGATGCTGAGGTCGTGAATTTCGAAATTATGGGCTATTCTTTCATGTCGATCAGCGCCGGACCGTATTTTAAATTCAATCCGTCGATCTCTTTTATGGTGAATTTTGATCCGTCGCGAGATAAGAATGCGAAGTCTCAGCTTGATGAAATATGGAAAAAACTTTCGGACGGCGGAAAGGTCCTCATGCCGCTCGATGCTTATCCGTTCAGCAAACACTACGGATGGACGGAAGATAAATATGGGCTTTCCTGGCAGCTCATTCTCACTGATCCAGCAGGGGAAGAACGTCCGCCTATTATTCCCTCGCTCATGTTCACCGGCGATGTAAGCGGAAAAGCGAAGGAAGCGACCGATTTTTATCTTTCGGTTTTCGAGAACACAAAACGCGGCACTCTCGCGACGTACCCCGCAGGATCTGAACCTGAAGCGGAAGGGACGGTCATGTTCACCGATTTTATGCTGGAAGGGCAGTGGTTCACTGCAATGGATAGCGCGCTTCCGCACGGCTTCGGTTTCAATGAGGCAGTTTCTCTCATGGTCAATTGCGATAGTCAGGACGAGATCGATCGCTACTGGAAAAAATTATCAGCCGATCCGAAAGCTGAGCAGTGCGGATGGTTGAAAGATGTTTATGGCGTCTCATGGCAGATCTCTCCGAACCGCTTGGGCGAGATGATGCGCGAAGGTACCCCCGATCAAGTTGAGCGCGTGACCAAAGCATTCTTAGAAATGAAAAAATTCGATATCGAAACTCTGGAAAAAGCCTATTCTGGCGAAAATGCCGATCCAAAGCCGATGTAAAATAATCGTATGAGATATTTGGTCAATTTCAGTATTTCTTCGAACATAGTATAATGAACAGCATGGAACCAGAGCCGCAGAAAGAAATAAGCACGATTCATTCGGAACACCTCACAAACGGCGAGCGCCCGATCATGGCTTGTGTGGAAGGATATGATGATGAGACGTCGATGCGGTCCGCCGACATTAAACAAATGATATCAGAAGCGGAGAAGAGTTGGGAAGTCAAAAACGTGGACTATAAAGACAGCTTTTCCATTTCTCCATTAAGCACTGACAATAAAGTTTCCGAAGGGTATATTATGTGTACCGGGGTAGCCGGTGTGGGAAAAGATAAATGGACCGATGAAAATATTTCTTTCCTGAGCCACCAATTTCCGGGTCTTGTTTTGCCGGGGGAAGCATTGCATAAAAAATTCATTTCCGATCTGCATACGCGGTTGGAGGATCTCAAAGAAGGTTGTGTTCCGGGTTCTGTCGACATCGTTATCGTCGGCGGTGAGTACAACAGCGGATTTGCACGATATGAAAATCGGTATGTCGATTCGATCGATCTCTTGAAAAACGAAGTTTCAAATGTTTTCGGTTTTGACCCTGTTGTTATTACCGGACCGAAACTTCCCACCGACAGTCTCAGTCACAATACCGAGCTTGTCCTTCTCGATACCAAAGAGCGCCGCCTGTATATTTCCCGCCCAAAAACCGGCAATGCCAGTTCCGAAAGTTTTATGCCCGGCGATATCGAAACGCAAAGAGAGAAATGGAACGAGCACGCGGAAAAAAGCGGAGCTTAAACTATTACCGTCATTCTGAACTGGATTCAGAATCCACATGTACCGTTAACGACGTGGATCCCGAGATCCATCCTTCGCCAAGGCTACGCATGGCACGGCGCGGTCCGGGATGACAGAAAGAGTCCTATTATTTATATATTAAAACATAATTTTTGAAAACATGAACCACGAAAATATCACCACGGCTTTTGAACTCCCGGGAAAGAAGATTACCAAGAACCTCGGTTTGGTTCGCGGTATTACGGTGCGTTCCCGATCTATTTTCGGGTCGATCGGCGGATCGCTCCAAACTCTGGTGGGAGGAAACATCACCTTGTTTACCAGTTTATGCGAAAAGACGAGAGAGGATTCGTTTGACCTCATGATCAAAAACGCCGAAACCAAGGGCGCGAACGCCATTATCGGCGTACGTTATGATGCCAATGATATCATGGGAGGAGTAACGGAAGTCCTCTGTTATGGCACAGCGGTGGTTATAGTGGATTAATATTTCTGGCTTTGTTTTTCGTCATCCTGAACTGGATTCAGAATCCACTTGTACCGTTACCGACATGGATCCCGGTCCGGAATGACGGACCGCTCACTTCTTCGGTGTAGTCTTTTTTTGCGCGGTATCTTATAATATCCAGATATGAACACGCCACTTACCAATGCGGTGAAAAAAGCGGTGTCACTTTCACTTTTGGATAAACTGGAGAATAAAGAACTTGATGAGAAGTCGGTTTCCGATATCGCGGGTGATGTTGAATTTCTGCTTGATCTATCTTTGAAAGAAGAAGATGTTTTTCACGCGATCGAGAAAATTATGCGGAAATATGAATTTCTTTCCGATCCGCTTCTTCGTCTGGATTTACAAGCTCTTTGCAAAACTGAGAATAACTGAAACTTTATGGAGGAAATTAATCAAGATCTAGATGAGATCCGCCGACGGTTGGAAGGGAAGATAGAGAGAAGGATCGCCGCGCTCCGAGGACAGGCCGAGTCCGATCCTTCGCTGGCATTGAGCGGGCTCAGCGGAGCAAAAAAAACCGAATCGGCGGGTATCTCAGCCGCCGCACTCGAAACGGCGTCAGGCGAAGAATTTCATGAACTGTATTTGGCGTTTCAAAATGCATCATACGATCTCTCCTTTTCTTCATTTCTTGAATATCTGGATGCCTTTTCAAAAAATGAAAACGAGGAGGTCTCAGTCAAATATGCGAACAACTTTTTCATTTTATTAAAGAACGCGCTATCAAGAGTCCGTCCGACAGACGAGGAGGCGAGGTTTTTTGCGGATATCCTCCCGAGGTTTATCAGGTCATATCAGAGACCCGACTCCTTTGACCAAGCGTCTCTGTCAACGGGCCTTTGCAATGTGTTCCGCGAGCATTCGGAACTTACCGAAGTTATTCCGTCGATCCTCAGAGAATGTTTTTTGGGAAAAAAATTCGGACCGAAAGAGATCGAGATCATGTCCTTTTCGGATGATGTTGAATCGGTTTCGAGAATGATGTCCGATGCCTTGTCTTCCGACCGCTCGTGGAGGGGAACGTTTTTTATCGATGACATGTTTGCCGCGCTTTCCGGGTCGATCGACCGCGCGAAAGCGGGGAGAGAGGCGGAAGAAAATTCTTCACTTTTGGAAAAGGAGGTGTCATCCGTGTCCGATCTTCTGGTCACGATAGAGCATCTGCTTCCCGAGATCCTCGCGCGAGGACAAGGTGTTTTGCTAAAAAAAGGACTGACCATTTTTTTGTCAGCACATCCCGAGTTTGAAAAAACAGCCGAAAAACTTATCGAGGAAACGAGGGAAATTTCCATTTCAGAAAAAGGAGACGAACGGATGGAGATCATTTCCGATAACGAGAAAGAACGCTTGTTCGGGAATTTAGATTTTCTCGGGGACCTGCTTTTGGATATCCCCGAGGGTGATCGCGAAAAATTTCTTGAACGACTGCGAACAGAAATGGAGCCATGGCACGCCAAAATTTTGAAACAGCTCTTTCGATCATCGACGGCTATCAGTGAGAAACTCGCCCCGCTGCGCCCGATAGATGTTTCGCAAACCGTGCATCTTCCGATCGTTTCGGAGCTTATCGGCATTGCGGTAAAAAATATCGAAAAGCATCGTTTCCATATCGGGATGCTTTTGTCCATGATCCCTTTTTCAGAATTACCTCCGGAAACGAGGGTTGCGCTTCGACCCGTTGTTTCTTCTTTTGAACAAACGATCAAGCCGGGACATACCGGATGGTATCTTTGCCCCGAAGCGGAGCCGCTGCTCGTCGAATCGCTTGCGAACGACGCGGTCGTTTTGGTGAACGATTCGATTTTAGTTAAAATGGCGGGAAAGCTTTCCGGATTGTGCGTGAAAAATTATAAAACGAAAGACGGGTTTGTTTTTATTGAGGGCGGGTGGTATTCGCCCTCCGATGCGGATTCTCGGCGTATTGTCAGAGAAGCCAACGATCGCGGGGATGCTCGGGTGGAGGTCGCCGGAGGAGCGTGGTCATTAATGAGAAGCGTGGAGGATTCTCCGGATAAAAGTTCAGACCTGTTGCTTGCCGTTGCAAAAGAATACTCATCAAAACTTGGAACTGCGCTTCCTGACACGATAGAAGGGTTGAGCAGAAAAGAATTCAGAGAAAAGAAAATTGAAAAAGAATAATACTATGAAAAAAAGATTTTTAGATGTGCATCCGGATGTGCTTCGGCTCGGGTTGGTCAGTTTTTTGACGGATGTCAGTTCCGAGGCGATCTTTTCCGTATTTTCCATATTTTTTACGGTGGTCGTCGGCGCTTCAGCCGGGATCCTTGGCATGATAGAAGGCGTTTCAGACTTTTGTGCGTCTTCATTGGATTACCTTTCCGGATGGCTATCGGATCGGTCCGGAAAAAGGAAACGGCTTACTCTCGCCGGTTACGGTTTTTCAACGCTGTCGAAAGTAATGCTTTTGATCGGGAGTTCCGTTGCTCTGCTCGCCTCGTTCCGCATCATTGAACGTTTGGGAAAAAGTTTTCGCGGTCCTCCCCGGGATGCATGGCTTGCGGATGTCGCGGAAGAAAGGAATAGGGGATATGCTTTTGGCGTGCACAAAGCGATGGACAAATCGGGTGCGGTCGTTGGTCCGCTCATTGCCTATTTTTTACTTGCTCGTTTCGGAACAAGCACGGGTACGTTCCGCACTATTTTTATCTTTGCCATAATCGCGGCGGCACTTTCCGTTCTTGTTCTTTCTCTGACCAAAGATCGTCCGGGAATTCCGCACGAAAGAGAAGACATTGGAAAAGCATGGGGGGCTTTGGGTGAAAAATTTAAAACGTATCTTATTCCCGCGAGTATTTTTTCTCTGGCGTATTTCAGTTTTGGATTTCTTCTTTTGAAGGCGTATGATATCGGCTTTACCATTAAAGATGTCGTTCTTCTTTACGCGCTTTTCAATATTTCTTTCGTGCTGGTATCGGCGCCAGTCGGCAAGCTCGGCGATGTGATCGGGCGAAAGTATATCATAATGATCGGGTATCTCGCGTATATCAGCATGTCTCTCGGCTTCGTTTTTGCTTCGGAGAAATGGCAAGTGATCGTTCTCTTTTTGCTGTTCGGTATTTTTTACAGTATTGATGAAGCGCAGAGCAAGGCGTTTATTTCCGACATGGAAAAAGACCGCCGGGCCACAGCCATCGGAATGTACAATTTTGTCACCGGTTTAATGTATCTTCCCGCCTCGGTGATCGCCGGTGCATTATGGGTCTTTGATCCCGCTTACGCTTTTGCTTTTGCTGCACTCACGGCATCAGCCGCTCTCGCTGTTTTTATGTGGTTTTTTATGGGTACGGGAAGCTCGCCACAGAAGGAACAGTCTGAAATTAATTTAGAGAAATTCATCCACTGTGCACTGAAGAGTACACAATGAGTTGTCAGATCCGAAAAACAAATATACACCGATTCGTCATTCCGGCCAGCGAGCCGGAATCCACGTTTACCCGCACGACGACGTGGATACCGGATCCCTGTCCGGTATGACGACGGGGTGACAGAGTTATGTAATGCTGAAACCACCGCCTGAGGTGGAGGTTTAATCCAACCGACGGAGACTATAAAATTGAAACAGGATAATAGTTCGTCATCCCGGGCAACGATCCGGGATCTACGTTGCCGTTGTTCTCCACCGGCATAATTTTTGACAAGTTTCGCTTGCTTGATACAATGTGTTTATGAAAACTTTGCTCGCTTCACCATACGTCCTTCGGGACAATGATCTTTTTCTCGACTCGGATGCTAAAGAATACGTACTTCGCGTAAAAGACCTTCCTTCGGAAGCGAAGCCTCGCGAAAAGATGATGCAGAGCGGACCGTCCGTTCTTTCGGAAGTGGAACTTATGGCGGTGATCCTCGGCGTTGGAACAAAAAAAGAAGAAGTAATGTCCATGGCGTCGCGGTTGTTTGAAGAGTATGGAAAGAACGCCATCGTCAACCATACCGATCCAAGAAAATTGGAAAGGGAAATGAACATTCCGGCGTCGAAAGCGTGCCAGATCATCGCATCGTTGGAACTTGGACGAAGATTTTTCAAACAAGCCAACGGAAAAACGGCCATCATAAGAACCTCCAAACAAGCTTACGAATATCTGAAAGACATGGGAGAACTGCAAAAAGAACACCTTCGCGGCATTTATCTCAACAGCCGCTATCGCGTCATTCACGAAGAAACCATATCGATCGGCAGTTTGACCGCCAATATCGTTCATCCGAGAGAGGTGTTTCGTCCGGCGGTGGAACATCATGCCGTGGCGGTCATTATCGCACACAATCATCCCTCCGGCGACAAAACGCCCACCAAGGAAGATCGGGCTATCACCAAACAGCTCTGTAGTGCGGGAAAAATTCTCGGGATCGATCTGCTTGATCATCTCGTTATTACCAAAACCGGTTTCGGAAGCATCGCGTCTCATCGCGATTAGCAAACAACAGATATGTATCGTATCGCTTGCTCTGATTTTGTAATATCTCCGTTTCTGCATGACGTTCGTTTCGTTGCGAACGATGTCGATCTTCGCCGCGCCAAAAGCCTCGAATTCCACGTTCTGTCCGACGATTATTTCCAAACGCTCGCGACCGTTTTGGATCTTTTTCGTCAAATGACGCCGCAACAAAAAAATGGCGAACGCCTGCTGCTTGGACTCACGGACGATCTGCTTTATCTGCAAAAAAATTACAAAATAGAACCAAAACACAAGGGCTCGCGGGTCCGGCGATAAAGCCGTTTTTCTTGCCACCCATGCATTATTGCGCCATTTATGCTATTCTAGAATTACCATAAAGTGCTGTCATATATCCGGTTTCCCATGAATATATTAATAGTGGAGGACGACAAGAGTATACTGGATTTTTTACAAACATCTCTGTCGGATGAAGGTTTTTCCGTGGATATCTCGGATGATGGAAAAATAGGGATATGGAAGGCCCTGTCCAATGATTATGATCTTCTCATTTTGGACAACAACCTGCCTCACAAAAGCGGACGAGAAATATGCGTCGAACTCCGAGCAAAGGGGAGGGATGTACCCATACTCATGTTGTCGGTCCGTTCAGAAATAGATACCAAGGTCGATCTCCTGCGGGCCGGGGCTGATGATTATATGACGAAACCGTTTTCTTTTGCAGAACTTTTGGCTCGTATAAAAGCGATCTTGCGCCGTCCCACCAGGATCGAGCCGTCTGTTTTTGAGCTCGGTGATATGCTCTGCGACACGGGCGGTCGAACAGTGAAGTGCGGAAGGAAGAAGATATTACTGACTCTTAAAGAGTCCGTTCTGCTTGAATTTTTACTGCGGAATCGCGGGCAGTTTGTTTCAAGAACTGCGATCTTGGAACATGTCTGGGATGTAAATGCCGATCCGTTTACCAACACCGTAGAAGTCCACATCGCGTCATTGCGAAGGAAACTTTCGCGATGCAAAAAAAGCGATGCCATTCACACCATGGCCGGTTTTGGTTACAAAATTGAATAGTCTGCGATATTTTGATATAATGAAAGACTAAAGGTCGGTGGAATTTATTAGCATTAATTCAAAACATATGGACAAGATCATAAAAGAAGTTTTGACCAACAAAAAAGTAAGAGATAACGCGGCATTGCTCGCTTTAGTTGTGACCGTTATGGATGCAGGCGCGCCTTGGTTCCAATAATTTTTTGTTTTTTTATATGTATTTTCCCCAGCCATAATAACCCATTAACTTGGGTTGTTATTGTCTATGCGGAACCTTTGATATTTCGTCTTGTATGCAGAAAATTTTTTACAGTGCCAAAAAACTTATATTGCCAAAATCGTCGGACCCCGACATATCACGGCAAGAATTTATTCTGAATATCCTTTTGGTTTTGGCAATCATGCTTGTCTTCGTAGGTTTACTTATCCATCTGATTTTTCGTGACACCGGGCTACAATCATACGCAAATAATACGATATCTTTATTCGTTCTTTCCGTAATTTTTTTATTTTTTTTCGCGCTGTTTATTTTATCGCGGTGTGGTTATTCGCGGTTTTCATCATATGCTTTATTGAGCGTTTTTTTTCTGCTCGCCGTCTACATGACCTATCGGTGGGGGGTTGAGATTCAGGTAGCTCTTTTATTCTATGTGTTGATCATTGTCATGTCGGGCATACTTATACATGCCCGTTTCGCGTTTATCGTGACTTTAATGGTCTGTGCTGTTCTGTTTTTTGTGGGACATCTTGAATGGAGTGAAGCGATAAGCGTTAATCGATATTGGATGACCGATGTCTGGAGTGTAAAAGATGTTGTTATGGTTTCGGTAATATTCATGATCATCGCCACCGTCTCATGGCTTTCCAACCGCGAGATCGAAAAATCTTTGGCGCGCGCGAGAAATTCCGAAGTGGCGCTGAAAGCGGAGCGCGATTCTCTGGAAGTGAAAGTGCAGGAAAGGACGAAAGAATTGAGAGAAGCGCAATTGGAAAAAATGACACAGCTCAATCGTTTTGCCGAATTCGGGCGCCTTTCATCAGGACTTTTTCATGATCTAATGAGTCCTCTCAGTGCGGTTACCCTGAATATGGAAATGGTCAAGGCGGAAGAAAAAAGCGCATTGTACGAAACAAAAATATATTTGAACAAAGCTATCGCCGCTTCAAAAAGAATGGAGGACTTTGTCATTGCCGTTCGCAAACAGATCGCCAACGAAGAACACAAAACGACGTTTTCCGTGAATGAAGAAACGAAACAGATCATTGAAGTTTTGCTGCACAAAGCCATAAAAGCGAACGTCGGGATCAAACTAACCGCACCGGAAAATATTAAAATATTCGGGAGCGCACCGAAGTGGGGGCAAGTCGCGCTCAATCTGGCATCCAATGCGATCGATGCGCATGCTTCATCGCAGGCGAATGAAAAAAAAGAAGTAGCGCTTTCGTTAGTACAAAAAAACGGCAGAGTGATATTTACCGTTTCTGATCGAGGCGTTGGCATCGCCAAAGAAAATTTGGAAAAGATATTCGATCCGTTCTTTACCACAAAAGAAGGCAAAGGAACCGGACTCGGATTGTATACCGTAAAAAGAATTGTTGAAAATGATTTTCATGGTACCATAGAGGTCGTGAGCGAGCCGCGCAAAGGAACGGCATTTATCATTAACATCCCCAAACATCAAAATGGATAAGCATAGAGTACGCATAAAAAAAGAACAGAGAAAGGACGGAAGTTTCTCCGACCAGTCCGGAGCGCCATCATTGATAACTTCTGCCATAGTACTTTCCTTTCTCGATCGTTCAAAAAATTCAGAAGAATTAAAAGCGGAAAAGAGTAAAACCGCGCGGTTTCTGGTATCGCAGCGATCGGCTGACGGAAAATTGAGTAAAAATATCGGAGAGAATTTTTACGCGCTTTCGGCGATCGCGGAATATGATAAAGAATTGATCGACGGGGAATGGCTGGCGCAAATTTTAAATATATTAGTGGCGCTCGAGAGCCAAGAGGGAGGTCCGTATTATTCAGAATTGCCATCAAAGGGAAAGAAAAAGAACGACATTGATCCGGTGACCAATGCAAGTATTTTGCGATTTTTGTCGGCGTTCGGCGTTGAACTGCCTAACCTTGCCCAGTATTCAGAGATGCTCGACACCGCAGAAAAGATCGCAGAGGCGTTTCGCGTCGAAATGACGCCGGCTGTCGTGTCGGCAAAAGAGCTGTATCTTCATTCGTTGGAAAAAAATATCAATGCGTCGTTAGCATTAAAAAGCGGAGAAATCGTCTTCAATGAAGGAGAACAGGCGATGGTGGATAAGATCATGGCGGCGGCGGAGAGAAGATTTTCCGCCCTTTCTCCCGAGCTTCGTTCTTTTGCTCGGCAATGCATCAAAAATACCATGCGCGGCAACACCGACAAACAAATGTCGCTCATGTCTTATTACATGAAGCAAGCACTCGGAAAGAAAGCAAAAAAAATTCCTGATGAACTGATCGCGGAAATGGGATTGGCGAATATTTTCTTTTGGACGGCGTTCATTATTTATGATGATTTTTGGGATGAAGACGAAGCGGCCGATCCGCATATTCTCCCGACGGCCAATTTATTCGCGAGAAGCTATGTTGAACTTTTCAGTACCGTTTTGCCGGCAAAGACGGGATTCGCAGAATTTTTCAGAAAGCTCATGGACGATCTGGATGGTGCGAATACGTGGGAAACCATGCACTGCCGTACGAAAGTCAGCGGTTCAGAATTTACGATCCCCGACGTCCTTCCTGATTATGCGCGGTATGAAAATAAATACCGTCCGGCATCGGGACACATCTTGGGCCCGGTCGCTATGCTCGTCAACATGGGGTATCCCATTGATTCGGCCGAAGTAAAACATCTCATCGCCTATTTCAAAAATTATCTGATCGCCATGCAGCTGAACGATGACGCGCACGATTGGGAAGAAGACATGGCTCGCGGACATCTGAGTACCGTGGTCGTTCTGATGCTTGCCGACCTTAAAGCGTCGGGCTGGAAAAAACCGGTGATCGATCTCGTAGCCGACCGGGAAGTACTCAAAAAGATCTTTTGGTTTTCGACGCTCAAAAAATATGCAAAACTCGCAAAAGCGCACGCGAAACTCGCGCGAAAAGCGCTTTCATCGCTTGAAATGCTGGAAGACGAGGCTCCGCTTCTTCACTTCATTACGATCACTGAAAAGGCCGCGATCGAGGCGGAGAGGGAACAGAAAAAATCCGAGATGTTCCTTAATTCCTACAAAAACAAAATATGAAAGAACAAGTGATCCTCGTCGATGAAAATGACGCGCCGATCGGCATCTGCGAAAAAATAGCTGCGCATCAGAACGGCGGACAGCTCCATCGCGCGATCTCCATTTTTGTTTTTTCATCGAAAGGCGAAATGCTCTTGCAGCAGCGCGCGAAAAAGAAATATCATTGCGGCGGTCTCTGGACGAACACTTGCTGCAGCCATCCTCGGCCGGGCGAAAGTACGGAAGATGCCGCGCATCGCCGTCTCAAAGAAGAAATGGGTTTTGATTGCCCTCTGTCGGAAATATATTCTTTCACGTATCGGACGGAATTCACGAACGGACTCACTGAACATGAATACGATCATGTCTTGGTCGGCGTGTGGGACGGTATTCCGGAGATGAACAGGGAAGAGGCGGACGGTTGGAAATATGCGGCGCCCGAAAGCATACTCGGAGATATGCGCGTCCATCCCGAACAGTATACTTCTTGGTTTAAGATCTCATTTGCGGACGTGTTGTTGCAAGTCCGCCCTGTGGATAACTCAAGATAAAATACAAAAAATTTTAAAAAACCCAAAAAAGCCTTGAAAATTAAGGCTTTTTTGGTTTGTCAGACTTTATCAGGACTTTATCACCTGTGTTTTATACTGTATATATGTCCGCGTATATCAAACAGCGGAAAATTTCAGCCTATCTTTCATCATGGGGAAAAATGATAGACGGGCTGAAATTTTCCCGGGTTTGATGTCCCGCGTATTTTTTACTAGAAAAATCATTAAACACCTCTCTATGAAAATGACCAATAAAGATTTTTTTGATATCGACAAGCCGATGAACCAGTTCGATTTTTCAATTTGGCTGATCTTGTTTATAATATTTTCTCAAATTTTACGATTTTATATTTCTCAACAGATGCATTTGGTTAATCATACTTTTGATATACTTGTCATATTGATACCGGCAATATTTATATTTTCTTTTGTTTTTACCAAGAGGCTGATCAGTAAAATAAAAAGATTTTCATCCACCCAGATCTTTATCAGCCTGATGATCGTGATGAATCTTGGAGCTATTATTTTTTCTTACTCCGATGTACTCTTTTCAAAAACATGGATCGATATGAGATCAGGCGGAGTGGAGCCTCATATATATAACACCGTCAAAACACTAGCCATTCCGGAATTCATACTCGGTATCCCGCTCATGTTTTTATGCTTGTACCTGCTTTCAGACGAAGAATAGTTCAATTATCCACGTGTTGTTTCGTCTGGGGCTGTGATTTTTGATATACTGGAGAAAGCTTATAGCTGTTAGCTTATAGCTTATAGCTTATAGCTTATAGCTATTAGCTGTTAGCTTATAGATTATAACGCCAGTATCGTCGCAACCTATAACCTATAACCTATAAGCTAAAAGCTCATCAAACATATGTACAAAAAGTTTTTGGCAAAACCTATTCACCGTCAGATCTTTCTTACTGTAATGGCGATTGTTGCGCTGCTCAGCAGTACATTTGCCGGAATTTTGTACGCTCAAAAAACGCTCGCCTCATTAAATCCTGCTCCGTCGAATTTTATTCCAAACGATCCCTTCCAAATAAAAGGCGAGATCTCCGGAATCGGCACCCATTTCACCATCACCGACAGCGAATATTTGAACATCACTCTCGACAGTACCGAAAACATCGACCTTCACTTCACTTCAAAACCGAAAGTGGTGACCATGCTATTAGAGAAAGCTACTTCCACCAACGCAACAACAACTCAAATTACGCTCTCCGGTTTTCTTAAAAACACAACCTACTATAAATATGACGACGATTATCACAACCTAACGCAGTTCACCACTGACGATAACGGAATCTACACCTATACTCAAGACATGGCGATAAATCATTTTGTTTTCATCCAAACTAAAAAAAGCACAAAATTCATCAAAGATAACGCGACAGGAGGAGACTGTACCTTGATCGGAGCTTGGGATCAATCAACCAAAACCTGCACCCTCACGCAAGATATAAACGAGACTATACAGGTTGATGATAACGGCATTACTCTCGACGGAAACGGACATACGACATTAAGCGACGGAACCACGTACTTGGGTGCAATATATTTCAGAGGTTCTGGGGATATTCGGCGAAATAACACCACAATAAAAAATCTTACCATTGACAGCTGGGCAAAGGGAATATTTAACAATTCATCCACGAACACGATTATCGCCAATAATACATTCCAAAACATTACCGATGTCGGGGTATATGGAGGAAATCCGGAGCTTATTCCATATTTCATTACTATTCGAAATAACGTATTTCTAAATATTCTTAATGCAATTGCTCTCGACAGCGAACCAAGACAAGTGATTATAGAAGGAAATACCGTTAATGTTCTGCAAAACGGCACGGGGATCATGGTCTACGGAGGACGAGGGGGAATTTTTGAGAGCGTATCCGTGCGTAAAAATACTATTGTTTCGCAAGGCGATAACACATCCGGCATTTCATTCGGACGTATATTGAGTCCCTGGTATGTACCGTCATTACCGTGTTTTCGGCCTCTGATATCTCCTGATACCGTAGTGGATATTTCCGAAAACACAGTAAAAGGTCTTGCTGTCGGTATAGACTTTTCCACGAATTGCACGGACGTTCGGAATGCCGTACACGACAATATTGTGGAAAACAACGGAATAGGATTGAATTTCGTTGCCGTAAATGAAGGAACAACCTCTATCTATCGAAATGATTTTTTGAATAACACACAAAGCATTTTTCCGTCTTCCGCATCTTCCTATGCTCCGACCATTACTATTTCAGCGCCACTACCGAAAGGAGGAAATTACTTGAGCGATAATCAATGTACCGATAGCGCCAATGACGGTTTCTGCGATTCACCTTATCAATTCAGCGCCATCACAAACGAACTGTACTGGAACCGTCCGACGGATGTACCAATAACGCTTATCGATCAATTTCCTTACGCCAGACCGATACATGCCGTTTCTCCATCTCAAAAAACTTTGCAATACGGTTCCGTCTGGGAAGACGATCTCATCCAAGATCGAAGAGGGGCCGCGGACAAAACCAATTTCTTATTCAAAGTCGTGTATACCGACACATCCGCTTCAACCCCTCACATCAGACTTGTCTTTACCGGTCCGCAGGGGGAGATCAAACTCGGCATGGCTCCGGATACTTCCACAACCACTCCGATCGAATATCACGATGGAAATCTCGCAAACGGCGAAGCGTTTTCAAGAACCTTAACCTTCTCGAAAGGAACGTATCATTACCATTTCGAAACGGAAGACGGAACGGTGAAGCTGGAAAACTCGGAGTATATATTTATGACAGGGTATAGTAATGTAGCGTTTTTGCCGGGGATTAAGGCGTCGCGACTATTCAAATACGACTGCAGCAATCCTGATTGCGAGGACCAGCTTTGGGAACCGAATTGGTGGACTGATACCAACGAACTCATGATGAAACCTGCCGGCTCAAGCGATAACCCTGACATATATACCAAGTGGGGAAATGCAGGGGTTATAGATGTCGGGTTTAAGGCGAGTAACATATATTCAAGTTTTCTTGTAGACCTAGAAACATGGAAAACTGACGGGATGATGAAAGATTACCGCGTCCTCGCTTATGATTGGCGCCTCGCTTTTCCGCAAATACTAAGCAATGGATATGTAGCACCAAACGGGCATATATATTATGACGATAAATATGGAACCGACAAAGAGCATCTTCTCACTGAAATTCGCAACCTCGCCAAAACCTCTGATACGGGCAAGGTTACCATTATCGGGCACTCAATGGGAGGACTTCTCTCAAAAAAAATTCTTCACGACTACAGCGATATCGCGACCAGCACCGAAATGCTTATTCTTGTAGATTCACCCCAACTCGGCACTCCGGACGCGATCGCGACGCTTTTACATGGAACAAAAGAAGATATTCCTGAGTGGGGCGGAATATTGTCCGACAAAGAAACAGGGCGGCGCGTCGCTCAGCAAATGCCATCGATCTATACGCTTTTGCCGTCAAAAAAATATATCGAACGAGTGATAGACGAAAACCAAAACTACACAACTATCATTTCCCAAAACAAAAATCTGCGAAACTTAAGCGGTGACCCGATTTATGATGCGTCCAAGGTACTCGATTTTTATCAAACGAATTATGGAACAACCACGATAACCGCTTACGAGGGATTGCGGGACTACCTAAGCGGGAAAGACTACGGTCGTTCTCAGGCGCCGGATGATGATCTCTCCCATCCGAAATTGGTGAGGACGGATATGTTACAAAACGCCCAATTAATTCATGATGACATAGACACTTGGGTTCCGCATAAAAGCATGCGCGTTATACAAATTGCCGGATGGGGAATTCCCGACACTATTCGCGGATTGGAATACAAAGGAAATTTTCATCAGTACTGCAATAATGCGGGAATGAATACCTTTTGCTGGGATGAAGGTAAGCTTGATGTTGAGCCGATGTTTACTTTTGACGGTGACGGCAGAGTGGTTTTGCCGAGCCAGATCGGAATGGCGACGGCAACGGAGACGTATTTTGTGGATTTGAATGAACACAATAACTCATATTATTTTTTATTTGGCGGGCTTCAAAAAAACAGATCTCACGCTTCAATACTTGAGGTTGATAGCACTAGAACTTTGATAAGCAAAATTATCGAAAACACGCCAAACCCAGAAAAAGATTTGTGGTTTATTAAAACAGATAAAAGCCAGCTTGATTTGTTTCGTCTAAAAAAGCTAGTGCGTCTCTCTCTGCGATCTCCTGTCCAGATAGATATTTTTAACCAGCAAGGAGGCCATGTAGGGATTTCAGCAAGCTCAACTCCAAATTACACTTTTTATGATACCGAAATGCCGAATTCATACTATTTAGAAATGGGAGAAGGGAAGTATTTGGGTTTCCAATTGGAAGCAAGCACTACAATCAAATTGCAAGGCATCGGAACAGGCGTATTTACTCTTGAATTGGAACAGTACCAAGGAGATGTTAAAGAAGCATCGCAAACCTTCACCGATATACCCGTGAGCACCTCAACAAAAGCAACGCTCCTAATGAGTACTTTAAATGACGCAAAGGAACTCGCTCTTGATAACGATGGGAACGGAACAATTGACTCAATCGTTTTTACGGAAGAGAACAAAGAAACTATCACTTTCCAAACCTTAAAGAATGAAATTCAAAAACTTGATTCAAAACTTCGTCCTTCTTTATTAAATCAAATTTCCGTCGCAGAAAAACAATTTGCGAAAAAGAATTACATCGCAACAAAAGCATTACTCGTTGTTTTGCAAAAAGAGATTCAGGTTCTTTCTCAAAAAAAGATAGGGAACAAGTGGCAGATTGAGAAAATTCAGGCGTTGAGAATTAACGCGGTGATAGACGAACTTGTCGCGCAAATGGACGAGTTTATTCAACCCGCAAAAAAGAAACATTAATAAAATAAAAACGACCTAAATAAAATTTAATAAATTTATGAATTACAAAAAAAAGATTTTATTGAAAGCAGGTATTTTACTTATTATTATTATTTTCTTGATAACAATCGACAATCTCACAAAAAAAGGGATGTGTGATTTTGATATAATTACGGGTTTAAAGTACTTTACTTGTGTGTACGATCAATTATTGCAGGCTATCGGAGTACTCTCTTTGTGTTTATTTATCTTTCTCCCCCCCCTCTACTTTCTCCGCGAAGAAGTCTATCTCGCCTGGCGGAAATTCGCTCTCTGGTATCTCCCGATTGTGGCAATTCCAATTTCATTTGCCGGCAACAGCGATTCTTTCGGTCTTACTCGCGAACTGTTCACTTTCTATTTCTCCATTTTGTTTCTGACGTTTTCGATCTGCATAATGATATTCAAACAGTTAGAGCTGAAACATTCATGGAAACTCGTCTGGTGGGGTCGAATCCTTCTCTTTTTTTTCTGCATGATCGTCGCTTTCTTTTTTTTAAGGATCATGCAATGAATTTAAAAAACATTATCAAAAAATGCAACCGACAGCAACATTGCAAAAAATATCAAACTGTAAGCTTCAGACAAGCAACATCCGATTTTTTCCGCGCGACACTTTTATATGCAAAAAGAAACGTTACAACACGCGTTTATCAAAACAATGGTGCCTGTCCCCATTCCAAGAAATTATTGGAAATAATAAAGCACATTCAAGCGAGTGTGGAAAATTAAATTATATGGAATATAAAAAAACAATAAAATATATTTTAATATTTTCTATCACCGGAATATTTTTAGGTCTCGCGATATCGAATTTAATTGATGCTGCTTC
>Ga0172379_10001566_pt1 | contig 44885 bp, 37 predicted proteins | sample GrowelOW334metaG_FD_119756 | JGI IMG/M metagenome (GOLD analysis project Ga0172379, IMG submission 119756) | Groundwater microbial communities from an aquifer near a municipal landfill in Southern Ontario, Canada - Groundwater well OW334 metaG | ecosystem: Environmental > Aquatic > Deep...
ATTTAAAATATTGCCGGGATCGCTTGAATCATAGGGTGATGAAATCAATGTACCCGAAGCGGTATATTTATTGTAGTTGATTGTTATGTCTGTCAGAGTTGGTGTGACCGTCGGACTGGTTGTTGACAGGTAGGCTTTATAACGAAAGTATCGATTTCCGCTCAGACTCGAATTTATCGCTGTGCCGGTAGCAGTAAAATATGTGCCGGCTGTTCCATCGGAGCCGACATAGTTCCATGTCGCGTTATCTGTATTTGCCGCCACCTGAAATTTTATTTCTGTGCTAGCTGGAGCGGAAACCGTAAAATCCAAATTGCCGACATTTACTCCTGAAGCAAGATCGAGAGATTGCGAGATAAATGTACCCGAACTTTCATATCCCTCAACTTTATATGCGTATAAAACCGGGCTATCGGAAACACCGGTCATCCAGTAAATATTCCCGCCGGTATATGTAAAATTACCTGACCAAGCTCGAGCAAGTGCCGTCAGATCAGTTTTGGCTGCCCATGAATTACCAACAATATCGTATTGCCAAAAAGTGCTGGTATCCTTGCCTTTATTAAAATAAAAATAATCACCGACGTTTATCAAAAAGGCGCCCATCCGATCATTTGTGGCTGGGATGACCGTCAGGTCAGTCGTCCATGTTTCCGCCGTCAGATCATAATAACCGAAGGTCGTGTTATCAACGCCCATTTTTGTGGCATAAATTTTTCCATTGTATGGAGCAATATTGAAACCAACCCCGGCGGCATTTGAAGGCAATGCGACATCAGCCCAACTATCAGTTGCGATAGTATAAACGCGAAAAGAGGTTGCAGTACCTTCGTATAAATATATCTTTCCGCTATAATAGATGCTTTGTAAATTCTGAGCATAGTTGGAGTTGTTGCAACTAGAACATGCCGTTAGTGCTCCCCAGCTGCTTTCACTAAGATCATATTTGTAGAAGGTATTGTTCGCCAAGTTATACCAATAAAGATCGGTACCGTCCGAAGAAAGCGAACCTTCATTGGAGGCAATGGGTGTCGTTGTCAGGGTCGACCATGTGCTTGTTCCAGTATTATAAGCATAAATATTGCTCGTGTTGTTGTTTTGGTGTGTATAAACAACATTACCAATACTGACCAAAGTACCCACACCGGCGCTATCTGCCGGACCATTTGTCGTTGTCTGTGCTGTCCAAGCGTTTGCACCAGTCAAAGCTGATAATTGGACAATGGCGCTGTCGCCACTACCTGACACAACAGTAGTGCTGACACTGCCGGCATCAAAGTCAGTTTCGTCACCCTCGACTACAGAACTGACACTATTTGTCAAAGTGACTGAATCACCGGCAGTAACGTTTGAACTGGAGTAATATTTAGTCCAGTTTGATTGATTACTGGTGTGATTGGCCAAGGCAGCAACATCAGCATTGCCTGACCAGCTGGTTTGAGAAAAATTGTATTCAGTCGCCCTGGCAAAACCGGCTGGAAAAAGTATCGAGACGGAACCAGCGATAATTGCAATTATTGCAGCGGCCAATCCGGCAGCGTGAATTTTTTTGTGATACGGATGACGATGCCATTGATGATACAATTTGCTTTTCTGTAGCAAAAAATTGTGTGGTTTTTGAAAACACGAAAAATGTGCCCGTGAAGGCTCCTTGGTATACTCAAAATCTCTCCAGAGTCGACTTGCTCCCCTCATTGAGTTCTGTCTCGTTTAGTTGTCTTTCCAGCACTTACTAATATTATACACTGGACTATTGGTTATTTTCAATTAATTATATATATCGAAAAATCAGTCCTATTATGAATAATATATAGAGTACAAGCTTACTTGAATTTCTTATTTTTCGTCACAGCGATCGCGCCATCCGGACAGAAACGGAAGCAATTTCCACAAGCGATGCATTTCTCGAGATCAATTTCAGGAACAGGAGTAGCGAAGACACCAAGTGTGTCGGAAAATTTGAGCGCGCCGACCGGACATTTGACGATGCAGATGCCGCATCCTTTGCAGCGTTCCGGATCGATCAGAGCTGTTTTTTCAGCATTTTTGGATACAATTTTGCCAGTCGCCGGTTGGAAAATTGGTTTTGAGAAATGTTTGAGCTCGAAGACAAACTGGCGGCCAAAAAGAAAAGCTTGTTTACTTTTCTCCCTAATCTCAGTCGTCTTGAATTTCTTGCCGAGCAGTTTTTCGATTTTTTGCCATACTCGATCTTCGTCAAGATTCAGCACCTGACTCAATTTCCCAGCAACAATTAGGTTGAAGGCTTTTGGTGTGAATTTTTCAGCTGCAAGCTGTGTGGCAGGAATACCAAAACGATGAATAGCTTCCTTAGGTAGATTTTCGGCACCGATTGTCGAGGAATCAAAAACTATTTTTGTTTTATTGTGCAAATATGACTCGACACTACTGACAGCTCTTTTCTGCAGCACAATGGCATAATCAGCATTATCAAAACGGGGATAAAAGATCTCTTCATTTGACAAGATAATCAGTGCCACCGATGGAGTGCCACGCTGTTCGACACCAAAAACCGGAATGTATGACACCATCATACCTTGTGCGGCAGCAACCTCGGTAATTACCTTGGCAATGGTTTGGATTCCCTGTCCGCCTTCACCGGCAAGAATTATTTTGGTTGTATGTGTCATCTTACCTCCCCGATCGGGTAAACTTTTTCCATATCTATGGCAATGTCCAGACTCGCCTTGGCGTTTGTTTTCCAGTTTGTCGGGCAGATAGAAAGTACTTCTACCAGTGCAAAATTATTATTCTCCTTCTGGGACAAAATTGCTTTCTTCAGAGTTGAGAGCAGATGAATTGGATTAGCTACGGTGCTGCGAGCAATATAGGCCTCCTTGTGTGCCACATTGCGAATTAGTTCCGGTCCTTTGAAACCGGCACCAAGCTCGGGTGATTTGCCGATGGGCGAAGTCGGAGTGACGGTTCCAGGTAATGTCGTGTACGAGGCTTGCCCGCCAGTCATCGCAAAATTCTCATTATTAATCACGATCACAGTCACGGGATTGTTGCGATAAGCAGCATGAATAATATTTTGCAAGCCGATACCCCAAGCCGCGCCATCACCCATATACGAAATGACGATTCTTTTGGGTCTGACCATTTTATAGCCGACAAGCAGGGGAGTCGTACGGCCGTGATGGGTCTGAATTGTCGGAACATCGAGAAAATTCCAGGCCAGCAGTGAACAGCCGATGTCGACCCCCATGGTTATCTCTTTTTGCAATCCGAGACCATCAATCGCAAAACCGAGCTGTTTAAAGGCAATGCCATGTCCACAACCTGGACAAAAAAGGTGAGGTTTTAATTTACTGTTCCAGCTTTTTGGTATGGTATTAAGCATTGTGTTTTTTGATCTCCTTGATTATCTCGTCCGGCGTGAAGCCCTCTGCCGGTTTACTTATCTGACTTATTTTGGCTTTGATGCCATGTCCAGCCAATTCAGCTTTGGCAATCTTCCCGAGCTGACCATACGCAGATTCAATTATGAAAATGTGTTTGGCACTTCTCGCGATCGTGCGCAGGGCTTCACCATCAAAAGGATTTAGAGTAATTGGTCGGAACAGTCCGATTCGAATTCGCTCGGAGCGCATTTTCAAAATAGTTTCCTTAGCGGCACTGGCGACGATGCCATGAGCGACGACGAGATAGCGGGCATCGTTGGTATGAAACGATTCCGACTCGACTATTTTGTTCTTATTTTTTTCCCAGTCGGCGATATGACTTTGAAGCAAGGTATTTAATTCTTCCTCGGAACTAAAACAATTTCGCAGCCAAGTCGGGCTACCGGATTCTGATAAAATTTGTTTTGATTCCACTGACTTCAACGGCTTCTTCAGCTCGACAGTTGCTTTCATCTTGCCTAGATAACCATCTCCAAGGACAAATGTGGGGAAACGGTATTTCCAAGCGGCGGAGAAGGCCTTGATAACAAGACTGTACATCTCATCAACACTCGAAGCAGAATAAACGATTCGAAACGAATCACCGTTACCGCCATGAATTGCCAGATTAACTTCTTGCTGTGAGAAATTAACTGTCCCTGTCGATGGACCGCCCCGCTGCATCATGATGCCGACAAAAGGAAGCCGCATATTTTCCGCCATCGAGATCGGATCTTGGAGCAATACATGACCGATGCCGGCAGAAGCGGAAAAAGCTTTGGCTCCTCCCAAAACTGCACCGATTACACCAAATCCGGCCGCAATCTCGTCCTCAGTTTGTAAAAATTGCAAATTTTTATCAATAACAGTCTTGGCAATCCACCCTTCCAATATTTCAGTCGCCGGTGTGATCGGGTAGCCAAACATTATTTTCGCCCCGGCATCTACCGCGCCACGTACCGCCGCCTCGTTTCCGGTAATAAATAATTTTTCTGTCATATATAATCCCTTAAATTACGAAAGAGTGAGTTATGTCGAATTTTGAGGGTTTGCAAGCGCATGTGATTTCCGAGACCGCCCTCAAAATTCGATAAACGAGCAATTTAAATTAACCTGTTATAATCCGAACATCTACCATTTCATAGCCATCATCAGTCACAATGATCGGATTGAAATCAACTTCTTTGATATTTGAATAATTGTCGGCGAACGCTACCGCTTGGCAGACAAGACGAGAAAGCTTCTCTAAATTATACACCTTCTGTCCACGAGCACCAGCCAATATCTTGCCGATTTTTGTCGAAAGAATTAGGTCCATCGCCATCTTTTCAGTCAGAGGAGCTATGGCATAGCCGAAGTCACCATAAATCTCAGAATAGATTCCGCCTGTGCCAAAAAGCACCGTCGTACCAACATTTCCATCCTTTTTAATTCCCAGGAGTAATTCAAATTTACCCTTAATCATCTTGCCTGCCACCACCGGATAGCCAATTTTTTCTGCGGCCTTGATCAGGTCAGCTTCGTTTTGAATATTTGTCGCCACTCCGCCTTCATCAGTCTTGTGAGCGGTTTTATCAGCAACTTTGACCACCACCGGATAGCCAATTTTTTCTGCGGCCTCAGTCAGTTCAGTTTTGTTCTGAGCCTTGTAGTATGAAATTACTGGCAAATCAAACTTTTTCAAAATATGTTTTTCATCTTTAGGGTCGTATAAATCGGTTGCCACTGCAGTAGTTTTGACAGTCTCAGATTCAGAGGAAAAATTGACCAGTGCTCGAATCGCTGTGACAGCTTCTTCTGGATAGGAAAAACAGGGTTTACCGGCTTTCTCAATCAGCTCCTTAGCAGTAGTCAGAATTTCACCACCAACAAAGGATGCCAATAAGGGCTTTTTGCTATTAAAATTGACGACGACTTCTGCGGTAGCAGCAATATCTGTCGATGTTTGCGGTGTCAAAAGCAAGATAATTGCATCAACATTTTTGTCGGCAGAGATTATATCTAGAGCCTTTTTGTAGTCAATCGCGGTGGCGTCTCCTAGCAGATCAACAGGGTTTTTGAAACTAGCTTCTGGCCGCATATTGGCAGATAATTTACTATTGGTTTCGTCACTAAATTCGGCCAACTCGAGACGGGAAGCAGCCACAGCATCAGAGGTGGCAATCGCCGGTCCGCCGGCATTGGTGATAATTGCCACTTTTTTGCCATTCACCTGTTTGCAACAGCTGAATATTCGTGCTTTCAGCAGCAAATCTTCTAAATTGTCCGCCAAAATCACACCGGTCTGCTCTAGATAAGTTTTGATCGCGACATAGGAAGTCACGACTGCGCCTGTATGAGAGGCAGCTGCTTTCGCGCCCAGAGCACTTTTGCCACCAAAAAGGATGATTGTTGGCTTCTTTTTGGTATTTTCGTTCAGCAATTCTGTCAGCTCCGGTGTCACTTTTAAACTCTCAATGTAGCCTATAATGACTTCAGTTTCCGGATCATCATATAGATATCTGAGGAGATCAACCTCGCCCACCAAAGCCTTGTTGCCAAGAGAGAAGATTTTAGAGAAACCGACCTGAGCTGAGTCAGACAAACTAATCATTGAGGAAATAATTGCTCCGGACTGAGACATGAAGGACACAGCCCCTTTCTCAGGCATGCCTTTGGCAAAAGTAGCATTTAGTCTGATCTCAGTATTTATCAATCCCAAGCAATTTGGCCCGATCAGTGTCACTTCATTTTGACGACAAAATTCAACAATCTTATCTTCTATCTGTTTACCCTCGCCGTTGATTTCAGAAAAACCAGCACTAATCACGACCACGTTCTTGATATCAGCCGCGACGCAATCGGCCAGGGCCGTCATCACAAAATCGCGGGGGATTACAATGATGGCTAGATCAACAGCTTTCTTTATCTCTGCAACAGACTTGAGCACCTTGAGCCCCAATATTTCGCCACCCTTCGGATTGATCGGGTAGATTTCACCATCAAAACCGGCCGACTGAATGTTTTGAAGTATCTGAAAGCCAACCTTCTGGGTGTGAGATGATGCACCGATAATTGCAATTGATTTTGGCGAGATTGTTGATTTAATATTGCTCATAAACATGATGCTCGATTAGTTTTTTAACTCTCTTGATCTCCCGAAAGTAAAATTTTAAGCGCATCAAATACATTTGTCAAATCTGCCTTCGAATGGACGATTTCTTGCAGAAGTGTCTCCTTCGATCTGTGTTTTGTTTCAGCCGAGATTATGATAAATGGAAGATGAAGCTTTTTTTGCTTCTTGTCAGCTGACGCAGCCTCACTATCTGTCGTGCCCTCTGCCCCACCGAAAGCCGAGCAAAAGACCACATAGCCAGAAGCGGCCAGGGCCTCCTTAACGATGCGATCAAGTGATTTATCAAGTAGCTTAACTTCAGTGACACACTCAGCAAACGAGCCAGCCTGAGTAAATCGATAAAGCGAAGGGAAATTAATTGTGATAAAGTCATACTGCTTCTGAGTAATCACCTGCAACGCCAAATCGGTGATTTCCTCAGTAGTGCTGGTTTGCTTTTTTAGATGTGATTCTGCTCTAGCTAGGGGAACTTTTATTTTTACATGCTCAAGACTATCAAGATAATAAGTTTCTAAATTGTGCAAATTGTCCTGATCTGTCACCAGTACCTGGCTCAACTCTTGTTTATACAACATATTTGAAAGATATATTTGCCGATCCTTTTGAAAAAAATAATGAACCTTGGTATGTAAATCGAAAGGAAATTCTGAAATTGCCCAAAAATCCAAGAACGACACCGCGCGCGATGTTTTCTCATTTGCAGATATGATGATTTCACGTAAAACATCAGTAAGTTGCGGGGAGGGTACAGACAAAAGAAATGGTAAATCAAAGCTGCTTATTTTGGGATTATGACGCAACTTAATAATAGTCGGGCTCATTTCAGCGGGTGTTTCTGACTTCTGCAATGTCAGCGCTTGCTTTGCCGATAATACAGTCCGAGCTTTGCCCGACAAAAGCATTTTTACAACCGAGGCGGTGCCATGTTTTTTATTGTTTTTGCAACCACTGAGACTAGCAATTTGACCATATTCAATTTTCTTCAAGCTGCTTTCTATAGCAGACAGACAAGCTATCGCATCGGATTTTGTCAGCACAGAAGAATCAAAGAATAGATGAACAAAAAGACCAATAATCGAATTCCTTTTAGCAAATCTGGCTATTTCTGCTAAATTCTCGACTGTTTCTTCTAGATTATAATCTGAAACCTGGGCTAACACCTGGATTGAAGCATTGCTTCGCTTTACACTGTCTAGACTAGAGAGAAATTGGCGATTATCTGATAAAAATTCCTGTGTTAAACGCACCCTACTTTTGTTTGGTTGGCCAGTCGCTATCTCGGTGTATCCAGCGTAGTAATCATCATAAACATCTCTTGTTGATTGCAAAACAAGATGACGGTAATCATGCCAATATGTAGAAAAATTAGTTGCGTCGGCAGTCGTAATTGCATTTCCTTGCCAGCTTGTGCTCAGGCCAAAGCCATCTGCAATAATTAGCACTACGGGTTTTCTTTCTTTTTGTGTCATCTTAATGCAAAACCAATGATTCAGCTTTTGTCTCACTCTTGAATGGAATTTTCATCAAGTCCAAAACCGTTGGAACAATATTTGATAAAGAGCCACCACTTTTGAGCTTTGTTTTTGCGATTTCTTGATCGGCACTTACAATGATAAATGGGACAGGGTTTGTGGTGTGCTCCGTATCAGGCTCACCAGTGCGAGGATTGACCATCTGCTCAGCATTTCCATGATCAGCAAAGACGAAAACCGTACCATTTTTCTGGAGCACAGCATTTAATATTTCTCCTAGGCACTTGTCAACAAATTCTACTGCCCTGACAGCGGCTTTCATATTACCAGTGTGCCCGACCATATCAGCATTGGCATAGTTCACAATAAACGTGTCATAGACATTCTTATTAATTGCCTGCAGCAGTGTATCAGTAACCACTCTGGCTGACATTTCCGGTTTTAAATCATATGTTGGGACATCGCGAGGTGACGGAACCATTTTCCAGTCTTCACCGGGAAATGGCTTTTCACGACCACCGTTTAGAAAATAAGTAACGTGAGCATATTTTTCCGTTTCTGCTGTATGGTATTGACGAAGATTATTCAGAGATAATTGCTCAGCTAAAGGATTCATCACTTGCTGCGGTTCGAAAACATGGTTTCCAAGCGTCGTATCACCGTGCATGACAAAGGAAGCAAAGTAAATGTTTTTGAGTATCTTTCGGCCTGGCAACTTATCTCTCATGTCTGGATCCAGAAAAGCACTTGTTAGTTCCCTTGCACGATCGGCACGATAATTGAAAAAAACAACACTGTCATTATCTGAAATTAGTTCGGCATGATTATCTTTATTTACAATTACGCTCGGCTCGATAAACTCATCGGTCATGCCGCGAGCATAGGATTTGGTAAAAATTTCACCAGCAGAACTGAACTTTGTACCCTTACCCAGGGTCAATAAGTCATACGCCTCTGCGATTCGCTCCCAACGATTGTCACGATCCATCGCATAAAATCGACCGATAACTGTCGAAATCTGTCCGACTCCAATCTCTGCCATTTGTTTCTTTAGTTCCGCCAGCGTCTCAATACCGGTCATCGGTTCTGAATCACGACCATCCGTAAAAATATGCAGATAGACATTACTAAAATTCATTTTTTTGCACAATCTTAAAATGGCATAAACATGCGCAACCTGGCTGTGGGTGCCGGTCTTCGAAAGTAACCCCATCAAGTGCAGACTCGAATGATTCTGCTGAGCTGAGTGGATAGCTCGATTCAAAACCTCATTTCTTTCAAAACTACCGTCTTCAATAAATTTATCAATGATTGACTGATCTTGATAGACTACATGACCAGCACCAATATTAAGATGGCCGGCCTCAGAATTGCCAGGAGATTCGGCCGGCAAACCAACCGCCGTTCCAGAAGCCAGTAGTGTCGTATGAGGACACTTTTTTGTAATAGTGTTATAGTTCTTTACCTCAGCAATACTGAGAGCATTGCCACCCCAGACTGGAGCTACACCCCAACCGTCCAATATAATCAAGCCAAAAATGCTTTTTTTGTTGTTCGAGCCTAGACTCAAAATCCCTCCGAAAAAATTTATTTTTTCGTCCTCCGTAGCCTCGCGCGTAGGAGGACTGGTCATATTTGCGATTTTGTCCTCCGTAGCTTTATGCGAAGGAAGACTAGTCATTTTTTATATAATTCCTTCTCTCATTATATTATGCTAAGCTGTTTTTAGCAATCTACATTTATTCATAATTCCTAATTCATTATTCTTAATTCCAAAATAATGAACATCAAAAAACTGACAACTCAAAACTTTGGATTAATCGTCAACGAAGCCAAAGATATTATCAAGTCCGGCGGACTCGTCATCGCTCCATTTGATACAGTTTACGGAATTATTTGCGATCCGAGAAATGACGAGGCTGTCAAAAAGATTTTTGATCTGAAAAAAAGGCCACTCGATAAAACTATCGGCCTAGCAGTTACCTCAATTCCAGCGCTGGAATTAATCGCAGAAAATACCCAGCATGACTTTGTTAAATCTCATGTTTTTGGCCCATACACCTTCATTTTAAAATCAAAGAAAAACAATGGCATTTCCAAATATTGCCAAAAAGAGGGGGCTGTCGCAGTCAGAATCCCTAACTCGGAACTGATTCTGACTATTGCCAAAAAGTCAGATTATGTCCTCGCTCAAACCTCAGCCAATCTCACAGAACAACCGCCCTGCGCATCCATCGCCGAAGTTGTGTCACAATTTGAGCCAGAAAAATTAGACAAAATCGGACTGATTATCGATGGCGGAAACATCGAGGACTCCTCCCCATCTCAAATTTTTGATCTGACCGGAACGTCTGTGATCGAGATTGCGAGATGAGTTATTTTCTGCTATTATTTGGTCGTGCCGAAGTGCCTGCCTGCCGGCAGGCAGGCCTGTCTACCGACAGGTAGAGCGGAATTGGTATAACCTATTATATATGTATTTTGTTTATGTATTAAAAAGTACAAAAAGGAATTATCATTATATTGGTATTAGCAATAATTTATCTCGAAGAATAAATCAACACAACAAGGGTTACAACAAAACAACTAAGCCTTACACACCTTTTAAATTAATTTACAGTGAAAAGCACCCTGACCGTGTCTCAGCCAGAACTAGAGAAAAACAATTAAAAAGTGGTTGTTATCGTGAAATTATTCGAAAAATGATATCTAAATAATAAAGTCTAATAATTTCTTATTCATTCTGATGCCGCGGTGGCGGAATTGGTATACGCGTACGACTCAAAATCGTATTCCCTCAAGGAATGTGGGTTCAATTCCCACCCGCGGCACCAAATGAATAAGAAGCACACTACGTGAATGTCCCACCTTCGGTACCAAAGGATACACCTGGCTTTTTTAAGGTCATTATTGCGTACTAGGACTGGTAAGTTTGGTGTTCAAATAGATATCAATAGAAAACTATATGGAAGTTTAAAAGCAATTGGGACGTTTTTTGGTTTTTCATAGAAGACTAGTGGAATCTTTATTGAGTACTTATTTCTAATGAGACTTTTGGCGACCCAGCATTTGAAAATGTCAACTATTCTCGCAAAAATGACTACTTAAACAAGACTAAAAAAGATGAGGTGTGCAATTAAAAACACCAAGTTTTTTTCTAGAATAAAAAAAGCGACCCATGTACATTTCTCTAGAAATGGGACAGATCGCAATTTTATTCAGATGAAATTATTTGCAGCTCTATCAATGTGCATCAGTTTTTTTTCGTGACATCCGTCGTTTAAAATTGCCCCTGATCAAAGGTACCAAAAAATCATCCTGTCGTATGACAAGATGATTTTTTGATTCAAGACCAGAGGAATCAATCTTCTTAATTCATTGCTCTGGTCCTGTCCCAGACCGATGCAGGAGCACCGATCTGGGACTGGCATGCCAGTCCGCTCATGTGACTGGACTTCGCAGCACGGGAGGTCGGCTGATAGCCGGTGGGGGATGATAGCTGTGCTTACCTGGAGCCAGTGTCAACCGCAGCCTGCCCGTGAGGCACGGTCACGACATGACTCCGAAGCACACCTCCGAACACTGAGAAGTCGCCGACTTCTTCGCCGACGACGAATGTGCCTCGGTTCGTCTGCGTGTCAGCATCGGAGACGCCAACATGCACTACGCCCTGCCCACTGGCAGGGCGACCGTTAGGAGCTGAACTATGCCCGTTGCTCAAGTCCGTTCTCCTCAGATGCAGCAGCCTGTTGCTGCCCATCTAGTGTGCATATATTATAACTACATAATTTCATTTTGTCAATGACAAAAATGTGGGAAACAAAAAACACCCCGATATTTCGAAGTGTCTTTATTTTCTAAAAAAAATAACCGACAATAATTATTTCGTTGTGTCGCTCGTTATTTGTCTTAGACTTTAAACTTTTAACTTTCAACTCTGAGATTTAATGTCCTGACGATGCTGGCACATATCGCTCGAGGTCGCGATTATTTGGTAAGAAAAATGTAAAGAGTAGACCAAGCAGGGCGAAGATGAAGGTGTAATTGATCGCAACCTTGTTGGAATCCACAGTCGCTTGGTGACTAATCGTCGTGATCTCAGCGGCAATCTTGGGCGGAATTTGTGTGCCAAGCTTCGCGCCGCCGCCGAACTCGACATTTGAACTCTGTGACGACATCGCCTGGACGATTTGTGATTTCAGAGTAGCAGGAATTATTTTGCTGTCGTTGACACCATTTGTCAAATTGGTCGACAGCGCAGTCAATAGTGCTGCGCCAATGATTGCCGAACCAAGGGTCGAACCAAGCTGGCGAAAAGTATTTGTCACCCCAGAGGCTTCACCAGCTTCATCAACAGAAACAGCCGAGAGAGTCATATTTGAAAGCAGCGACATCGACGCGCCGATACCTACTCCATAAAATATCATCGCCGGCACGAAATTTACCACGTCAGCCTCAACCCCAAGAGTTTGACGAATTAAAAACATTGAAAAAACCGTACTGGCAAAACCGATCTGAATAATGCGTTTGGCTGTATATTTGCGTCCCAGAATTGCCGATAGGGGAGCACAAAATAGGGCTGTTAAAGACATTGGTAAGAAAGCCAGCCCGGTGTGGTAAGCATCGAGTCCGCGCACCGCTTGGAAAAAAACCGGCAAAGAAAATATGATGCCAGCCTGACCAAGGGCCATAACTGCCGTTACAAGCACACTTGATGTAAATTGACCGTTTTTGAAAAGTGACAGTGATACAAGGGGAGTTTGGCCCTTTTTTGCCACTCGTGATTGCCATAGGCCAAAAATTGTCAGCAAGATAACACCGATCAAAAGACTTATTGGCACGATCGAGTAGCCATGCAAAGTAAGATTGTGACCGAAGAAAACAAACACTTCTTTGGCCTTCCACCAGCCGTATGTTTCCGACTCGATAATTCCAAAAACCAACGCAAGCAATCCCAGAGACGAAAGGGCAACGCCTGGAAAATCGAGGGAGGGTTTTTCCTCGCGATCGTGTGACCCTTTGATTAATACAGATAAAAGAATAAGTAGGGCAGCGACAAAAACGTTGATGCGGAAACCCCAACGCCAACTATAGTGGGCTGTCAGATAACCGCCGAGAATCGGACCAATCGCCGAGCTGGCAGCAGCAATACCGCCCCAGACACCCATGGCGATCGCTCGATCGCGGCCACGATAGGTCGAGACCAGCAATGAGGCTGTTGCCGGCATCATCAGCGCCGCACCGATACCCTCGATAATTGACTCACCGATAATCATCGTGCCAACATTTTGACTGATCGAGGCAATGAAAGAGCCAACCGCAAAAATGATTGCACCGAGAATAAACATCTTCTTGCGACCAAAAATATCGCCAAGTCGTCCGCCGGTGATCGTCAGTGCTGCCAAAGTCAATGAATAGGCAGTGATCACCCATTGAATACTTTGGATGTCCGTATTGAGATCGCGAATAACATAGGACAGCGAGACGTTGAGCAGGGTGGTGTCGATGATGATAATTGCTAAGGCCAGAGCCAAAACCAAAACCGGCGACCACTTGCGCCAAAAGGACTGTTTGATATTCGGTGAACTATTTTGACTCTGGTCCATTTTTCTCCTGTTTGTTTTATTAGCTACCACTGGTATGAAATTGCCATTGCGAGATCCGAAGGGTCGTGGCAATCTTTCCTAAGAGCTAAATTGTATAATAATAACCAGACTATTATAACAAACAAAAAATAAATTAGTAAAGTATCTAAACTAATATTTCTGTGTGCAATAAAAAATCCGCCCTGAGGCAGACTTTGCATTTCAATAAGTAATTTGTACGTCAGGCAAGCGGGGTCTCAGAGCTGTGAAGCTCCAGACCCCGCTTGCCCCTGTTCTTCAGGGCGATTCCTGGTCACCCTGAGCCTGCTTGGCCGGCTCTTCAGCGGCCTTTTGCTCGTCGACGACGATCCGCATGCTCGGAGTATCGCCGGGGTTCGACGTACCGGTTTGCGCGGCACGCTGCTCTGTGACGAGTTCCGCGGCCGACATGGCCGGGAGACAGGTCTCAGTTCTCCTGGGCTCGCTATACAGAGCAAGCCCGGGCCCATAGTCGGGCTTGATCGGCTGGGCCGCTTCTTGACCCTCAGAGTTGACCTGCTGTTTCACGTCGTCACCCTTGTGGCCCTTGTGGTTGAAGCGGTGAAAACCCAACGCGACCACAGCTACGAAAACGAGGACACCCCAGTCCCACTTCGTCATCTCTCTGACCCATGCGAACATGATCCGCCTCCAGTGCTGCGTTTATTTAACCATAAACATCAAAATAAGTCAATGCCTTTTGCACAACAAAAAACTAGCCCTAAGGCTAGCCATTTTCGTCATTTCAATTTTATTAATTTCAATTTTGCTTTGCCGGCGAGGGTTCCCCGAAGGGGACCCCCGCCGACGAGCTCGTTCACGGCCTCGACCAATTCGGATCGAGGGAAAGCGGATCTTCCAGTTCCGCTTTCTTTGTCGCGTGTTCCACCGTCTTCGGCGGTGTCGGGTAGATGACCGCGCCGTCCGGCAAGGTCAACACATCGCCGGGCCAGAGGTAGTCGCCAGTATGCTTGATCTGCGGGTTGAGCGCGTGCAGTTCGGACTCAAAGTCCGATACCCACACCCCTGACGGAACGTGGTCCTCAGCGATACTCTCCCAACCCTCGCCGGCTTCAACAGTGTGGGTGAAATGCACGTGATGTACACCTCGCTCAAACGCCGCCGCCAGCGCAGCCACGCGTGCCTGGTCTTCCCGCTGTCTCTCGTTCTGAACGCCGGTGGCATAGCCAGAGGCGTACGTAAGCAAGAGACAGGCCAGCAGAAACCCGGGGACGAGGATACTCACACTCTGCAAGGTCATCGGCACAGGCTGCCGCTCCATGACCTGTCCGAAATCACATCGTTGCCGCATCTTGCAGCTCCCTTCCCAAGCTGGATTGGCATTATAGCCAAAATTATACTAACAGATTTTATAGTATTTGTCAATATCAGAGCACCACTATCGTTGTTTGAGGTATTTAACGGCACTCAAATTGTATAAATGCCAGAATTCACGCCGGTTTTCATTCCTATTATCAGCTAGATCTCAGCCAATATGATATAATATAAACATAAGTTGCAAGTACCGAGTACCGAGTACCAAGCAACTCAAAACCCCTAATACGTAATACGGAATATAGTATGAGATTACTTGTAATAGAAGATGACCACCAGCCTTCGCCAAAGGCTACGGCCGGCAGGACGAGGTTTGAAAAGCTTAGTTAATTTACGAGATTATATAGTATGAGATTACTTGTAATAGAGGATGACCACAAAATTGCAAATGCTATTAAGAAGGGACTGGCACAGGAATCCTATGCTGTCGATGTGTCTTTTGACGGCAAGGACGGCTTGGCGACCGCTCTGACGATTGATTATGATTTAATTATTATCGACCGGATGTTGCCCGGAGTTGACGGCATCAAAGTCTGTCAAACTTTGCGCGACAAGAAATACAACACACCGATCCTTTTTCTGACCGCCAAAGATAAAATTTCTGATCGGGTCGAGGGACTAAATGCCGGCGCTGATGACTATCTGGTCAAGCCTTTTGCCTTCGAAGAGCTTCTCGCTCGCGTTCGCGCCCTACTGCGTCGCCCGACAAAGATTGATGAAACAATACTAAAAATTGCCGACCTCAGTCTGGATCCGGCAAGATTTACTGTCAAACGAGCAGAAAAAGAGCTAAAATTATCAAGCAAGGAATTTGCCCTGCTCGAATATATGATGCGCAATCCTGACCGAATACTGACCAAGGACAATATCATCGCTCACGTTTGGGATTATGACGCCGATATATTGCCCAACACGGTCGAGGTTTACATCGGCTACCTGCGCAACAAAATTGACAGACCATTTACCAAAAAGCCAAACTTAATCCAGACAAGCAGGGGATTTGGCTACAAGATCACCGAGTTACCGGAATAGTTCCAAAAATTAACCTAATTATTCTAATTCCTGCCTGCCGGCAGGCGGGTCTAATTAACCTAAACAAACACCAATACCTAATGATTCAGACTTAAAAATTGGGATTTGGTATTTGTTTAGAACAATTAGATTAATTAGAGCAATTAGAAATTTACCATGAAACTACACAGATCTCCTTATCTTCGCCTGACCCTTTTTTACGTCTTGATCGTGATGACGATCAGCGTCCTTTTTAGCATCGTCATCTTCAATCTCTCATCAAAGGAGCTCGATTCCGGACTTGGTCGGCAATCACGTGTGATCTGGAGTCTGGGGCAAAATAACGGCATGATGACTCCATTTGCCGATATTGATCAAATCCGCCAAAATCAGCTCGACGAATCCGAGGATAATCTGCGTGACAATCTGATTTATTGGAACTTAATTATTTTGATCTTGTCTTCGGTCTTGAGCTACTTCTTGGCCAAAACCTCGATGAGACCGATCGAGGATGCGCTTTATTCTCAAAATTGTTTTACCGCCGATGCCTCGCACGAACTGCGCACACCGCTGACTGTGATGAAAACAGAGATTGAGGTCGCTTTGCGTGATAAAGAGATAGATCTTGCTAGCGCCAGAAAATTGCTCGAGAGCAACCTCGAAGAGATCGGCAAGCTCGAATCACTCTCAAATGCCTTGCTCAAAGTCGCACGCAGCCGTGAAAGCGTCATGGCAGACTTTACCAAGACTTCACTCTCAGATATTGTCCTGGAGGCATACGATAAAGTAGAAAGCTTGGCCAAGCAAAAGTCTATTAAGTTTGATTTTAAAAGTACTACAAAAGAGCTATCGGTCAACGGCGATGCCATCAGTCTGAAAGAGCTTTTTATCATTCTTTTTGATAATGCGATCAAATATTCCGACGAAAACTCAAAAGTCGAGGTCAATCTTTCGACGGACAAGAAAAATGCTCTCGTCTCTATCAAAGACCACGGAGTCGGGATCAAGGCCAGTGATTTGCCCTATATTTTTAATCGATTTTATCGTGCCGACAATTCACGCACCAAAAATGTCTCCGGTGGCTATGGTCTCGGATTATCAATCGCCAGAAACATTGCGGAAATGCACAATGGTATCATCGTAGTCGAAAGTCAGCCAGGACAGGGGAGTGAATTTAAAATTACTTTTCCTCTCGCACACTTGCCAAAATAGTAAAAAATCTATATAATAGATAGGTTGATTATCCACGATTTAGTGGATTTTTGTTTGTCACAAAATAAAACAAGGAGGATAAGATGACCAAAAAGAAAAAGGTCAAAAAAATTACCTTGGACACTATCTCTGACGCAACCGTTGTCTGGGTTGGCACGACCCAATCAATAATAGTTCACACAATTTTGTTTACTCTTTTTTTCGCAACTCACTGGATTTTTGGTATATCATACGACCTGATCTTGCTAATATTGACCACTGTTGTTTCACTGGAAGCAATTTACCTCGCTATATTCATCCAGCGCTCAGTCAATCAACAGGCAAATCGACTTGATAACGTCGAGGAAAGCCTTGATGACGTAGAGGAGAGCCTCGATGATGTGGAGGAAAATCTTGATGATGTCGAGGAATCGATAGATGCCGTCGAGGGTCACTTGGCCTCTGATCACGAAAAGACAGAGATTGATCGCCACAAAAAACTAGACAAAACACTCGATCAAATTATTGATGAGCTCAAAAATCTCAAGGCTAAGATTGATGATTTAGACTAAGCATTTCTTCAGTTTCCTTCGATATGATGATTACAGTTAATCATTAAATATCGGAGGCGCCTATGGGAGAAACGAAGATGTGCACTTGCTCTGGCATGTAACGTTGCTGAGTCAAGGATCAACAATTTACCATATAATAATATAGTCTATAGAAAAGACACGCCGATCGCCGGCGTGTCTTTTTGCAGCAAATGTAGCGCCGTAAAATACAGCGTCAATCCTTAAGTCAATTCTCAGAATATTGGATTACACTAATCTTGGTTCTAGTCGCCCCACTCACACCATCCTCCCCCGGTGTGGGTGGGGCACTGAGCTAAGCAGAATTTAAAATTTAGAATTTATAATTTAAAAATGCGAAGGATTTAAATGGAAGAAGAAAAGAAAACAGATTCACCAGCTAATGACAAAATGGATCAGGAAAAAATGCATTATCACTATCATCGTCGCGGTCCACTCGGGATGATTTTAGGCATGCTTGTTTTTCTATTTATAATTGGTGGTGTTTTTTCTCTGGGTAGAGTTTCCGGTCGAGGCTATTTTTCGGCAGGACTCGGTCATGGAAAAGCTTTCGCTTTTGAAGACAGAGGGACCGGTATGATGGGCGGAAATTACGGTCGTCAGATGATGCGTGGTCGAGATAGAGATGACTCAGACGAGCAACGCTCCAGAATCGCCGGACAGATCAGCGCTGTCAACGCTGACAACATTGTCATCAAAGACACTGATGGCACTGCCTACACTATCAAAATATCTTCTGACACCTCGATCACTATCAATGGAAAAATAGACAAGGCCAGCAATCTCAAGACCAGCGGAGAAGTCGTCGTCATCGGCAGCTCAAACAGTGACGCCAGCATCGACGCAACATTTATTCGTTGCTTGCAATAAAATATGTTGCATAGAACGCAAAAAGTGTGATTTGTCCGCTCGAGCGCGTAAATCACACTTTTTAAATAAAGACAATTTTATAAGCCGCTTCTCAGATCGTCTGGGCTAGAATATGAATGTGACTACAACTTAATTCTATTTTCAATATTCTTAACTCAAAAAATTCATAATTAAAAAGGAACAACCATGAGCGCGATTAATCGTGGAATACGCAATTCTTTCCGTAACAACATCCGAACCTTCTCTATCACTCTGATACTCGCACTATCGATCGCCATGGCACTGATCATGTTCCTGTCACTACGAACTGTCCAATCAAAAATTACAAGTGTTAAAGGTTCGATCGGCAATACGATCACTGTCTCTCCGGCCGGTGTCCGTGGTTTCGAGGGAAGTGGCACACTACTGACCACAGAAGATGCTACTGATATTCGGGCGCTCCCGCATGTAACTACAGTTATCGAAACATTTAGCAGCCGTCTGACCACAATTGGCGCAACTGCGACTAATTTTCCCGGACTAACTGATAGCAGCTCAAACAACCAGACATCACTCAGCGCACCACCCCGAGAAGCGCCTCCTGAAGATTCAGGTGCCGGGAGCAATCGCCGTTTTGTCGTCAACGGTCAGGACGTTTCCGGGCAATCTTTCTCAATGCCAATTTCGGTCACCGGTATAAATAATTTGAGTAGTTTGACAGCTCTAAATGCCACATCTTTTTCTGTTTCTTCAGGTAAAAAAATCGATCCGGCGTCAGACAGTAATGTCGCGATGCTTGGAAAAGACCTAGCCGATCAAAACAATCTGGCGGTCGGACAGACTTTTACCGCATTTGATACGGAAATTACAGTCGAAGGGATCTTCGACGCCGGCAACACCTTCGCAAATTCTGGTGTAATCATGCCGATTGCGACAGTGCAAACATTGTCTGGTGATGCAGAGCAGGTCAATTCTATTATCGTCACAACAGATTCTGTCGATTCGCTTTCCTCCGTCAAGACGGCGATCACAGATAAGCTCGGATCCAGCGTCGATGTGACAAGCGCCGAGGAAAGCTCACAAGATGCGATCGCACCACTTGAAAATATCAAAACTATCTCTCTCTACAGCTTGATCGGCTCACTTGTCGCCGGTTCAATTATCATCTTTTTGACAATGATTATGATCGTGCGCGAACGACGTCGCGAGATTGGTGTGCTCAAAGCCATCGGCTCGTCCAATATTAAAATCGTCACCCAGTTTATCTCTGAATCACTTGTTCTGACACTTATGGGTAGTATCATCGGTATGATTCTCGGTTTTATCTTTAGCAATCCGGTTCTCAACGTTTTGGTGACTAATTCTGAATCGTCAACCACGACGATCACTAGGGGCTTCGGTGGTGGGGACGGGGGATTCGCCCGATTGGCCAACGGACTTGGCGGTGCCCGCGACGCTCTACAAAATATTCACGCGGTGGTCGGCTGGGACATTATCCTTTACGGTTTACTCGCAGCTGTCATCATCGCTATCGTTGGTAGCGCCATACCTGCATTCCTCATCGCTAAGGTTCGGCCTGCCGAAGTGATGCGGACAGAATAAAGCAAAATTGACCTAATTTCTAATTGACCTAATTTACCTAAAAATTTTAGAAATTGGGATTTAGACATTGGCATTTGTTTAGAAATTAGAATAATTAGAGTAATTAGAAATTGGAGAAGTATGCTAAAAGTCAAAAATCTAACGAAGAAATTTCAGTCTGGGGATAGTGTCGTCACCGCCGTCAATGATATTAGCTTTGAATTGTCCGATGGCTCATTCAACGCCATCATCGGCAAAAGCGGCAGTGGCAAATCAACCCTTCTGTCCTTGCTCGGCGCGCTCGACAAGCCAACTTCTGGTTCTATCGACGTTGACGGTCAGAATATCGTCAATATTGGTGACAGTAAATTGATCAATTATCGACGCAACAAAATCGGTTTTATTTTTCAAAGTTATAACCTTGTCCCAAATTTATCCGCGCTGGAAAACGCAATGTTGCCGTTAGAATTTGCCGGCATCGGCAAGGCTGAACGCCGCGACAGAGCTTCAAAATTGCTCAAGCAAGTTGGTATTACTGATGACAAATTTAATCGCAAACCCACCAGACTCTCCGGCGGTGAACAGCAACGTGTCGCCATCGCCAGAGCACTGACCAACAAGCCAAAATTAATTTTGGCCGATGAACCAACCGGCAACCTTGATTCTGCTACAGGTCAGGTTGTTATCGATCTCTTGAAAAAGTTAGCCAAAACCGAGAACACCACTATCGTCGCAGTCACTCATGATAACGGTTTGGCAGCTCAAGCCGAAAAAACACTTCGCATTAAAGACGGAAGGCTTGTTTCATCGTAGATTTTGTCAATTTGATTACGACGTATTCTACTGTTGTGTCATTTCGACCGGTGCGACTCCGAGAGCGGAGAAATCTTACCCTGTAATCTGTCGAAACTTTTTGCTAAAATATTAACATGATGAAACCATTTTTAGATCCCCGGGTCATGGCGCCGCCTGCCCGAGGATAACTAAAATCAGTTAATAAAGTAGGCAATGAAGCAACAAATTACAGAGGAAGATTTAATTCGATTATTTTCATATCGCAATCGATCTGAAAAACGAAAGAGTACGCTTTTTAATTTGTTTTATTATTTTCTGTATTTTACTATTTTCTGCGCGGCTGTGTATGCCGTGATAAATTTCAATGCCGTCTCGTCGACTGTCACTTATTGGTACAAAAGTAATTTCACTACACAAACCACTGAAGACACTCCGGTTATTCAGATAAACGTACCCAAGGTGCCTACCCTCGAGGAAGAAAAGTACTCAACGCCGAATGTCGCAGATAATCACATTGCGATTCCTGTATTAGATGTCAATGCACCCGTTATTTTTGGCGTCAACAATATCTACAAGGAAGTCGAGGCTAACCTTATAAATGGCGTAATACAAATCAACGGCACCTCGCTACCAGGACAAACCGGCAATATCTATATCACCGGTCATAGCTCCAACTACGTCTGGATAAAGAGTGATTATAATTCAATTTTTTCATTACTGGACAAGTTGGTCATCGGAGATCAAATATATATCAATTACAGGGACGTAGTCTATGTTTATCAGGTTTTCGACACCAAAATAGTCGTGCCAAGCGATACCTCTTTGCTCAAGTCAACAAATGATTCCAGGCTCACTCTGGTCACCTGCTGGCCGGTCGGCACTTCGCTAAAACGTGTCGTCATCCTGGCAAATCAGATCCATCCTGATCCGAAATCAAACACTACTCCGGACACACCAATCAACTTCCAGTCCCTGACCAGCGGGCGATAGAAAAATCTAAGTCTCGAATAAAGTTAATCAACGTTATAATACTATGAAAAAGTATGACGTTATAGTTATCGGTAGTGGAGCGGGTCTGGAAATTGCTTCATTTGCCGCCGGAAGGGGATTGCGGGTCGCATTGATAGAAGACGGACCGCTCGGCGGGACATGTCTCAATCGTGGCTGTATACCATCGAAGATGTTGATCCACTCCGCCGATGTTGCCGAGGAGATTCGCAATAGTTCCAGATTTGGAATAAAAAGTAAGATCGAATCAGTTGATTTCGGCTCGATAGTTCGTCGTGTCAACAAAGAAATCGACAGTGACTCCGCAAATATTGAACGTTCGATTATCTCAGGTAAAAATCCAACTCTTTACAAAACGCAAGCAAAATTTGTTGGAAAGAAAACCTTACAGGTAGGCAGTGAAGAAATTACCGCTGATTTAATTTTAATCGCTACCGGCACTAGACCGGCAAGTTTCAAACTGCTGGATAACAAAGAAATTCCTTATCTCGATAGCACGAAGGCTTTGCGCCTCGAAAAACAGCCAAAACATCTGGTGATAATTGGCGGCGGCTATATTGCCACCGAACTGGCTCATTTCTTTGGCGCACTTGGCACTAAGCTCACAATCCTTGTTCGCGGCAATTTAATGCTAAACAACGAAGATAATGAAATCGCCCAATGGTTTACGGCTGAATTTATGAAAAAGTATGAAGTTTTACTTGATTCTGAGGCCGAGTCGATCAAGTTTGAACATGATAAATACTCAATAAAATTACAAAACTCAGATAAAATAATCAAATCAGACCAGCTCCTAATCGCGGTCGGTCGAACACCAAACACCGATGTTTTGGATGTTGCCGCCGGTGGAATCGAATTAAACGAACACGGCTATATCAAAGTTGATCAAAACTTAAAAACAAATATTGATGGTATTTATGCCCTCGGCGACGTCGTCGGCATCGCTCCTTTTCGCCACACCGCCAACAAGCAAGCTGAGGTATTAATTCGCAACATTTTTCTAGGCGAAAAAAACTCGATAGATTACACCGAGATCGGACACGCCATTTTTTCCTCGCCACAAATCGCCGGCGTCGGCAAAACAGAGGAGGAATTGAAAAAAGGTGGCACACCTTATCGCGCCGGTAAATTTGAACTAAAAAACACTGCCATGGGCAGTGCTCTACAAGCAAACGGACTAATTAAAATTATGACTGACAAATCAGCTAAAGAAATTCTCGGAGCCCACATCGTCGGACCAGAAGCTTCGATTTTAATTCACGAAGTGATCATCGCAATGCAAAATAATAATTCAGTCGACGCGATCGGTGATGCAGTGCACATTCATCCAGCACTAAACGAGTGGTTGCAACGCGCCTTTTTCGATTTAAATTAACCAAGCTGGCAAAACATATTTATCTCTTTTCTTGCCGACTCGAGTCTTTCGCGAACACTACCTGTCAATGTTTTGTACTTGAAATTCTTTAGCAATTTCTTTATTTGTTTGTCGATGTCAAGGCGCAGCTGGTTATTGGATGGGCGGATACCGCCTAGCTCTAATTCAATTTCAGGTGGTAAATAAAAAATCAGATCGAACTTATTGCTTTGCACCATAACTGACTCTTCGAACTCTTTATAACCAGAAATTAGCTGGATTTTGTCATTTGAAAAATAATTACCGTAGGGAATACAGGTCAGATGAAGACCATCGGTAACACAGTCGTCTTTCAGTTCCAGGGCCTGATTGAAGTTTTCGAACATCATATTTTGCAATCGCCAGTGATCCTCTACTGACAACTCGTCGAGACGCTTGTCAGGGAAATGAGCAAGAAAAATCTCCGACGCTTTATCTCCTTGGACGTAAGATATGCCACAGGCACTGCTAATTTCTTTTGCGAGTGAAGTTTTTCCACTGCTGTGAGTACCGGTAATTGCAATTTTCATAATTAACGAATAGTCACCATTTTATAGCTCTCGCCGTCCTGGAAATATAGCTCTGTGCCACGATTTCCAACAGCAAATATTGTTGGCTTGTCGCTTGACAGAATCGCAAGCAAGGTGTCATTTCCACCGTTTATCTCGATAATGCGTATTTCTTTTCCTTGTTGAAAAATTATATGTGCCAGATCGGGATACCATGTGGCGTTTTGAATTTGATTGGAAAATCGTGTCACAAGGTCATTGCCGATCCAGATTTCGTGATCATTGAAAAGCAGTTGATCCGGCGCGTTTGTAGCCAAAACATCAGTTGGTTCCATCAAAAGACCAATCTTGTCCGCATCTGTTAGCGGCAAAACAGGTATTTTCGAACGGAAAAGAATAATATCGCTATATTCATTGACAGATTGCGACCGAACCTGAAGACCAAGCTTCCAAGTTACAAATCCTGATTTACCCACTGAGACATGATAAAAACCAGGTGTCAGGTTTTCGACAAAACTCGATGATTCTTGTTGACGCAAATCGTTTACGTTGATCGTCACGTTTCTTGGCTGAATCTTGAGATAGAGCACGCCTGTTTTTACAACCCTGAAGGTTGAAAAATCAATACGATAACCCTCTGCATAAAAGATTACACCAAGAGATATCAAAACTACTATACTAGCAACAACAGATTGGCCAAACAAAATTTTTGGTAGCAAACGTGTTCGTCGATCATTTCTAACCATTTGATTCTTTCAGAAATATAGCTAATCATCTTGTAAGTTAGGGATTATTACAATACAATAATACCAAATAGTATAGAAAAAATAAATGAGGTTTTATGGCAAAGTTCAAAATTACAGGGCAAGAAAAACTGAGTGGCACTATCGAAATAGGTGGAGCAAAGAACGCGGCTTTAAAAATTTTACAAGCGGCAATTTTAGCAGATTCACCATCAACCATTTCAAATGTGCCGAACATCTTGGATATTAAAAAAAGCCTAGCAATTCTTGAAAGCATTGGCGCTAAGGTTGAGTTTTCAAATAATATCGTCATAATCGACCCAACAGAGATCAAATCGTCTCACCCAGATGAGAAATTAATGAAAAAATTGCGCGGGTCAATTGTGCTGATCGGGGCACTTTTATCAAAATTCGGACACGCTGTTTTCTCCCAACCAGGCGGTTGTTTGATCGGCTCTAGGCCTATCGACGACCACCTCGACCTATTCAAACAGCTCGGCGTCAAAATTACCTCTGACGATTGTGCTTTTCATCTTGATGGCAAACCAAAAGCCGGAAAAGTTGTTCTCAACAAAATGAGTGTTACCGCGACTGAAAACGCTATTCTGGCAACGGTTTTTTCGCCTGGAAAAACTGAGATACACGTCGCGGCGGCCGAACCAGAAATAGCTGACCTGGCTAATTATTTAAACAAAATGGGAGCAAGAATCTCAGGCGCCGGCACTCACGTCATCACTATTGAAGGTGTAAGAAGTCTGTCCGGGACAGATTACAAAATAATGCCTGACCGAATAGAAGCAGGGACATACTTGGCAGCAGCCATTGCGACAAATTCCGAGCTCGAGATTGGTCCAGTCATCAGTGATCACTTGTCTATCTATCTCAAGAAGGTCAAGGACGCCGGAGCTAATTTTGTAATAGTAAGTCACAATGACGCTGAATACATCAAAACATCTCAGCACTCCGGTATTACTGCACAATCTATCGACACACGTCCGTATCCGGGTTTTTCGACTGACCTCCAGTCGCCTTATGCTGTTTTGATGACTCAAGCAAAAGGGGTGACAAATATATTTGAAACTATGTTTGAAGGCCGTTTCGCTTATCTCGAACAAACAAAGAAAATGGGCACTATTACTAATATTATCAACCCGCACGAATTTACTATTTCTGGTCCTTGTGAACTAACCGGGGCAGAGGTTTCTGGTGCTGACATCCGCGGAGGTGCTGCTCTTGTTATTGCCGCGCTGATTGCCAAAGGAGAGACAGTTATCACCGATATCGAGTTTGTTGACCGTGGCTATGAAAATATGGACGCAAAATTAAAGGCTGTCGGCGCCGATATTGAACGAATTAGCTAATGACTAATCTTTAATTCTGAATTTACTTTATAATATGACGATAGATCCTTCGGCTCCGCCTTTCGGCTTTACTCAGGATGACAGCCGATCTGTCAATTTTTAAACATTAGAACATTGGGATTTGATTAGAAATTAGAAATTAGAAATTTTCATTTGCATGATACGCAAAATAGCTATCGATCTTGGCACAAATAATGTTCGAGTTTACATCCCCAAAAAGGGGATAGTGATTAGTGATCCAAGTGTAGTTGCCCTTCAAGCTGCTGACAACAAGGTTATGGCAATTGGCGAAGATGCGAAGAAAATGATCGGACGAACTCCAGAGAGCATCATCGCTGCTAGTCCGCTCAGAGATGGTGCCATCGCCAGTTTTCATATCGCTGAAGCAATGCTAAAACATTACATCGACAAGGTTTCTGGCAGCATCAGACTTTTCAAGCCGGACATTATGGTCTCAATTCCCGCCGGTGTCACGTCGACGGAACGGCGAGCTGTGATCGATGCCTGCAACTCTGCCGGCGCCAAACAAACTTATCTGATCAAACAACCAGTCGCTGCTGCACTAGGAGCCGGGATCCCGATTGCCATTCCTGCCGGTAACATGATTATTGATATTGGTGGCGGTACTAGTGAAGTTGCCGTCATCTCGCTCGGTGATGTCGTCGCCTCGACTTCTGTGCGCGTTGGTGGCAACAAATTTGATTCTGCTATCGCTAATTATGTCCGAAAAAAACATAATCTGATTATCGGCGATCAAACTGCTGAAGAGATAAAGATCAAGATCGGTTCGGCTCAACCGTTAAAAAAAGAGTTGAAAATGGAAGCCTCGGGATCAAATTCTATTACTGGCCTGCCTGAGAGTATTATTCTTTCATCGGAGGAAATCGTCGCAGCCATCAAAACACCACTTCTGGAGATTATCAACGCCGTCAAAGATGTTTTGCAAAAAACCCCTCCAGAACTCGCTTCGGATATTATGGACAAAGGAGTTATCTTGACCGGTGGTGGCTCACTCCTCCGCAACATCGACGCACTTCTGACAAAGGTCACTGGAGTTCCCTGCGAAGTCGCAAACAACCCTATGGAGTGTGTTGTAAAAGGGTCTGGAATTGCCCTGGAAAACCTTGATGCATTTAAAAAATCGGTTCTTTGGTCAAAAGCCTAGAGAGATAAAATGATAATTGGCATCGATGCTTCAAAAGCTGCAGTAAAAAACCGGACTGGGGTTGAAAATCTAGTCTATGAACTTATTTTAAATTTGGCCAAAATTGACCACGAGAACATTTATTATCTCTACACCAACGCCCCATTACCGAAAGAACTTAGACATCAGCTAAATTTTATCGAGAAACTAGATCAAAAAAAACGCTTTTGGAACAGTTGGTTTTTACCTAGAATTGTTGGCGCAAATAAATGTGATGTCTATCTTCAGCCTACCGACAAAATTCCGAGCACTGCACCCAAAAATTCTATCGCGATTGTTCATGATCTGGCTTGGAAATATTTTCCGACAGCATATTCGACTTTTGACAATATGCGGCAAAGGCAAGCTATCAATAATTATTTGCACAGAGCCAGAAAATTAATCTGCGTCAGCAAATCGACCAGGGATGATTTGGTTAAATATTTTCCAAAAACAAAATCAAAGGCTTTCGTCGTCCCACTCGGATACGACAAAAACATTTTTCACCCTTTTTCATCCCCGCGTGATTTGCTAAAAATTGATAGCCCGTACATTCTCTCAATTGGACGTCTCGAGGAACGAAAAAATACTGCTCGATTGATCAACGCATTTATTATTTTGAAAAAGGAAAAGGAAATCGAACACAAACTTGTTCTCATCGGCTCACCTGGATATAATTTTGATATAATTTATAGATTGATCAACGATGCTGGGCATTATGCCAAAGACATTGTCTTGCCAGGCTTTATCGAGCATACTAAACTGGCCGAAGTAATAGCACGCGCTGATGTCTTTGCTTTTCCGACACTCTACGAGGGCTTCGGTCTGCCTGCTTTAGAAGCAATGGCCTGCGCTGTACCAACCGTCACTTCAAACACATCTTCCTTACCGGAAATTGTTGGTGATGGAGCAATACTTTGCGATCCTGAGGATGAAAACGACATTGCTGATAAAATTTATCAGTTTATTTCAAATAAAAATATTAGAGAGAAATATTCAGCTGCTGCGCTCAAACAAGCCGAAATGTTTTCTTGGGAAAAAACTGCTAGAGAGACGCTGAACATTATTGAGGAAGTGGAAAAATGAACAAATCAGAAAATGAAAAAAATGGGCCAAAGGTCGCGCTTGTTTGTGATTTTTTGACCAAGATGGGCGGTGCCCAGAAAACGCTGGCAGCTATCTGCGAACTTTATCCCAATGCGCCAATCTATTGCATGATTTACGACGAAGAGGGGACGCACGGCATTTTTAAAAATCACAAAATATACACTACTAGTCTGCAAAAATACCAATTATTTTTCCGACAAAAGCCAAAATATTTAATCGGTAAATATTCTCGGGCTGTCGAGGAACACGACCTTTCAAAATTCGACATTGTCATCTCCTCAAATGATTCCTACGCCCATGGCGTCATCACCAAGCCGGAGACTTTTCACCTCTGCTACTGCCACACACCTACTAGATATCTCTGGGACTGGACAAACGAATATCTGCATGAAAATAATATCGGTTGGGGTTTGAAAGGGTTATATATCCGCAACATTCTTCACAAATATCGTCTCTGGGACCGAGCTTCAGCTGATCGCGTTGACCAATTTCTGGCCAATTCGGAAAATGTTCGAAAAAGAATATCCAAATACTATCGACAAGATAGCCATGTTTTATATCCACCAGTCGAAGTATCTGAAATTGAAATGGCAAAAGATAGTCCAAGTGATTATTTTCTGATCGTCTCGCGACTCGAAACATACAAGCGCATCGACCTAGTTATAGATGTTTGCAATAAATTACAAAAAAATTTAATTATCGTCGGTGAGGGATCGTCGCGGGCAGATCTCGAAGCAATTTCCGGTCCGACGATTAAATTTGTCGGTTGGCAAAGCGACGCAAAGACCTATCAATTTTACCGTGATTGTCGCGCTTTCATCTTCGCCGGGGAAGATGATTTTGGCATCACTCCCGTCGAGGCGATGGCCGCCGGTCGGCCGGTGATCGCTTACGGCCGAGGCGGGGCGCTGGAAACTGTAATTCCCCCTCCTCTTCGAGGAGGGGATAGGGGTGGTGAAAATATCAATCCAACAGGAATTTTTTTCGATCAACCAACGTCGACATCGCTGATAGAAGCCATCGAAAAACTTGAGAAAAATTATAATACTTTTACACCTCATGAATGTCGTCATCAAGCAGAAAAATTTTCAAAGGAAAACTTTTTGCACGGCCTGAAGTCTGCAGTCAACAACGGATACAAGGAATATTTGGAGAAAATGAAAAATGTCTAGAAATACCATCGACGTACTTGGTGTAAAGTTTGACAACCTTTCTTTTGCTGATGCAGAACAGAAAATTGTTGATTTTGTCGAATCGGGCCAAAAGTCAATTATCACCACCCCAAATACCGAGTTTGTAATTCGTGCCCAAACTGATGAAGAGTTTAGAGAGATATTAGACAAAAAATCGAAACTAAACCTGCCAGATAGCTATGGCATTCTTTGGGCGGCTCATTTTCTCGATTTTAAAGCTCCTAAAAACAAATACTTTCGAGTTTTTATTATTACGATTTACTGGTTCTTGTCACTTTTATTTTTTCCACTTGCTACTCGACGCTATCATAGACCACTCCAAGAAAAGATCTCTGGATCTGATTTTATCTGGTCTATAGCTAGGGTCGCAGCCAAAAACAAGTACCGTCTTTTTCTTTTTGGCGGGACTGCCACAGTTGCCGAAAGAGTCGCCCTGAAACTCCAAACCGATGTCCTTGATTTACGTGTTGCCGGTGTCTTCGATGGAAAAATAGGTACCCAAAACACAGAAATAATTGAGGCGATCAATCATTCCAAAGCTGATATTTTACTTGTCTGCCTTGGCGCGCCCAAGCAAGAACGTTGGTTGGTCGAAAACCTCTCCAAAACTTGCTGCAAAGTCGGTGTTGGTCTCGGCGGCACTTTTGATTTTATTGCCAAGATCACACCACGCGCTCCTCACTGGATGCAAAAAAGTGGACTTGAATGGCTTTATCGTCTGATTCACGAACCAACTCGAGCCAAACGCCAACTCGCTCTCCCCAAACTTGCTTGGCTGGTGTTGAAGAAAAAATTGAAAAAGACGTAATATTTAACTGCCCCTTGATTTTCAATCTATTTTCAGCTAAAGTATATTTAATGTTAGTGGTCCTTCGGGCCACTTCTTTGTTTCTTGCCCCCCCTCAACCAATTTCACCAATTTAAACAAAACCACCAAATCGCTACAGAAAATTCGTGATTTCGTGGTTTAGTAAAAATTCGTTGATTAGTTGAGCGACAAGTATATGGTATAATTATATAAAGCAATATTGAAAAGGAGTTGTTATGCAACAAGTTAGCCCATTTATGTTGGCGATTGATGACATTTGCGAAGAAAAAGGTTTAGACAAAGCAATTATTTTGGAAACTGTCGAAGCAGCACTCGCTGCTGCTTATCGCAAGGATTATGGAAAAGCACGACAAATTATCCGAGCCAAACTGGATCCAGAAACAGGCCAAGCCGAGATGTTTCGCGTTTATGACGTTATCGAGGATCCTGAAGAGATCAAGGAACATGAACACGAACTAACATTAGAGGAAGCAAAGGAAATTGACGCCAAAGCCGAATATGGCAAAGAGGTTATCGTTCCACTACCACACCATGATGATTTTGGTCGCATCGCCGCCCAGACGGCCAAGCAGGTCATCATCCAGCGTATTCGTGAAGCTGAGCGCGATTTGTTATTTGCTGAATTTAAGGACAAAGAAAACAAGATTGTGACCGCGACTGTCTCTCAGCTTGAGGGCAGAAACATTGTTGTCAGTCTTGGCAAAGTAAATGGAATCTTGTACCCATCCGAACAAATTCCTAACGAACGATATCATCTTGGTCAACGGCTCAAGGTTATTGTCAAGGAAGTGTCACAATCAGTCAAGGGACCACAGATCATCATTTCCAGAAGCAACGAAGAACTTATTCGCGGCTTGTTTGAAATCGAAGTTCCCGAGATTCTGGCTGGCACTGTTGAGATAAAAAGTATTGCCCGAGAAGCTGGCTTCAGGACAAAAATTGCCGTCATCGCGACAGAAGACAAGGTTGATCCGGTTGGTTCATGTGTTGGTCAGCGCGGCACTCGCGTCCAGGCAGTACTTGATGAAATCGGTATGGAGAAAATTGATATTGTTCTCTGGGACGAAGATGTCGAACAGTTTATCATGAACGCCTTGTCTCCAGCCAAGACTCGCCAGATTCAAATTTCGTCGAAAGACAGCAAAGCCACCGTCTATGTTGACTCCGACAATCTATCACTTGCGATTGGCAAAAACGGCCAAAACGTTCGTCTTGCCTCCAAGCTGACAGGCTGGGGAATAGATATAAAATCTCTCGAAGATCTTGGGGAAGAAGCCGCAGCTGAAGCAGTTGAGAAGAAAGAGATGGCTATTAGTTCTCCAAAAAAAGCCCCGGCCAAGAAAAAACCGTCGAAAAAGTCAAAGGCAAAAAAAGACAAAATCATTGACGAAGAAGTAGAGTAAACAACAAATTACTCTAATTTCTAATTGACCTAATTGTTCTAAACAAACACCAATTCCCAAATGTTCGACAGACTGAAACCTAAGTTTTGGGATTTAGAAATTGTGACTTGTTTAGGACTTAGGTTAATTAGAATAATTAGAAATTTAATTATCGCATTGCCAGTAATATTTTAATTGCATGGGCGAGCGTGTAATTAAGTCAGTAATTAAGTTAGAGGATTATGAGCAACGATATATTCAATAAATTTACTCCCAGTTTGAAGAAAACTTTGATAGATGCTGAGCAAATTGCTCGCGACCGCAATCTCACTCTCGATACTGAGCACCAGCTTCTGGCTATTTTGCAAAACAAGGATACTTTGGCCGCTGAGATATTGACCAGTTTCGATGTTACTTCAGACAGAGCCGGACTGATCTCGTCACTAATTTCGCATAAGAACTCAAAAACAACAAAACCGGCTGTGATTACTGATTCAGCCAAAAAATCACTTCAGCTTGCCGTCCAGACAGCCCTAAAGTATCGACATTCGAACGTTGGCTCAGAACATCTCCTGCTTGCTCTGATTTCAAACAAAATGTTCAATTCGTATCTCGTTATCGAACGAATCGGAGTGGACCCAAAAAAAATTAAGAGACAGATTGAGGCAATTTTCAAAGGAATCAACCAATCGTTTAACCAGCTGGACAATCAGCCACAAATCAATCCGATGATAAACCCGAGCAACATTCTAGAAGACGAAGGAGTTGCCGACGAACAGTTTTTCGGTCCGATGCCACAAATGCCAGGTTTAAATAATCCTGTCCAGGCCAAAGAATCTGCTCTCGACGCTCACTCGACAAACTTAACTGCGCTAGCAAAAACAAAAAAGCTTGACCCAGTGATTGGTCGAGAAAAGGAGATTCATCGTTTGATCCAGACATTGTCGCGCCGCACCAAAAATAATCCGGTACTTGTCGGCGAACCAGGTGTCGGAAAAACGGCTATTGTAGAAGGCTTGGCCCAGAAAATTATCAAGGGCGAAGTTCCTGAAAAAATTGCTAATACCGAAATTTTGTCTCTCGATTTAGGCTCAATTTTAGCTGGCACGATGTACCGTGGCCAGTTTGAAAGCCGAGTCAAAAAGATTTTGGCAGAAATAGAAAAACGCAAAAATATTATTCTTTTCGTCGATGAAGTTCATATGATCATCGGCGCTGGTTCGACCGAAGGTTCGGTCGATGCTGCAAATCTACTAAAACCGATGTTATCAAAGGGAAAATTGCGTTTGATCGGTGCAACGACATTTAATGAATATAAGAAATATATTGAAAAAGATTCAGCGTTTGAGAGACGTTTTCAGCCTATCAAGGTCGACGAACCGACACGTGATGAAACGTACAAAATTTTATCAGGAATCAAAAATTACTATGAAGATTTTCATCATGTCAAATATAGTCCCGAATCTCTCGATGCCGCCGTTGACTTTTCCATTCGCTACATACACGATCGCTCACTGCCGGACAAAGCAATCGACCTGATCGACGAAGCCGGTGCCGCCCATAATTCTGAGATAAAGAAGACTGATCCGCTGTCAAAATTACAAATAGAATTAGCTCAAATTTCACTGGAAAAAGAAAATTTAATTGCTTCCGAAAAATACGAACAGGCAACGCTTCTGCGCGAAAAAAGCTTAAAACTCCAGAACAAAATTAAGCAGTTACAAAAAGACCGAAAAGCCGTCCTGGTCCCTGAAATAAATGCCCGAGATATCGCTGATTTAGTTTCCGAGTGGACTGGAGTCCCTGTCACCTCAATGTCGTTAAAAGAGAAGAGTAGCTATCTCAGTCTCGACAAGAAATTGAAAAAATACATCGTCGGCCAGGATGAAGCAATTGTCGAATTGGCCCAAGCAATCAAGCGATCACGGACCGGCATCGGTAATCCGGCTCGACCGATCGGCTCCTTCATCTTCCTCGGACCGACCGGTGTCGGCAAGACAGAGCTGGCCAAAGTGTTGGCACGCGAGATTTTTGGTAGCGAGAAAACACTGGTAAAAATAGATATGTCGGAATTTGCCGAAAAACACAATATCGCTCGCCTGATCGGTGCACCGGCCGGCTATGTTGGCTATGAAGAAGGCGGCAAATTGACGGAAAAAATTCGTCAAAATCCTTACTCAGTTATTCTTTTCGACGAGATAGAAAAGGCTCATCCTGAGGTTTTCAATATTTTGCTTCAAATTATGGATGAGGGAGCGCTGACTGATGCCAAAGGTCGCACGGTTGATTTCAAAAATACTATTATCATCATGACCTCAAATCTCGGCACCGACATCATTCGCCGCCAAGCGGCGATTGGTTTTGGACATTCGAAATCAGATCAGAGCAGATATGAGATGATGAAGGACAACGTCATCGAAACCGTCGAAAAAACATTTCGACCGGAATTTATAAACAGGCTCGACAAAGTCATTGTTTTTTCACCACTAAGCAAAATCGTCATTCGCAAAATTGTCGACCTACAGATTGGCGAATTAGTCACACGATTGGCAAACAAAAATATCAAATTGATTGTTCCGGCGACTGTCCGCAAATTCATCGCCGACGAAAGCTACTCTGACGATTATGGCGCTCGACCCGTCCGCAAATTCATCGCCGACCATATCGAAAACATTTTGTCCGATAAATTACTGGAAAATGACGAGACGAAAGATTTAACCCTCAAGTTGAAATTGGAAAAAGAAAAAATAGTTCTCTGAAAACAGACTGTTATTCTTTAATCCGCATATTTTCGCTAGGTACTGTGTCCTGAGTACTGCATCCTGTGTACTGCGTACTGAGTACTGTGTACTGTCTGCATTTGACTTTCACGCTCAAAGCCTGCTAAAATTGCCTCAGTTAATGTCGAATTCTGAATAATTTCATTCTTAATTCCGAAAGAGGAACTCTATGGGCAAGCAAGCATATCAGACAGCGCGTGGAACCAAGGATATCTTACCGACCGAACAACCCTACTGGCTGGAGATCGAAAAAGTGGCCGAGAAAACCTTACTTGGTCTCGGATTTGGTCGCATCACACTGCCGCATTTTGAAGACGCTGATATCTACACCAAGGGCATCGGTACCGATACTGATATTGTCTCCAAGGAAATGTTTATCCTTGAGTCACGCTCCGACAGTGACGCTGTCAAACTCGCTCTCCGTCCCGAAGGCACTGCCGGCGCCGTTCGCTCATACATCCAAAACGGCATGTCGAGTCTGTCTCAGCCGGTCCGACTGTATTACACCGGTGCCATGTTTCGCCACGAACGACCGCAAAAAGGACGTTTTCGTGAATTTTATCAGACCGGTGTCGAAATTTTTGGCGATGAGTCAGCTAGATCAGATTATCTTGTCATTATGTCCGCTTGGGAAATCCTAAACCGACTTGGCCTGAAAAATCTGATCGTTTACACCAATTCGATCGGTTGCCCGAAATGCCGACCGAAATACATCGTCAAATTGAAAAAATATTACAAGAGTCATCTCGACAATCTTTGCACCGACTGCCAGAACCGTTACGAAGTCAATCCGCTCAGATTATTAGATTGCAAAGAAGAGAGTTGTCAAAAAATCGCCAAGGGCGCGCCGACAATGCTCGATAATCTCTGTACCGAATGCAAAACACATTTTCAGCAAACGCTTGAATATCTTGATTATTTCAATATCCGATACGATCTCGATCCGACACTGGTCCGCGGCCTCGATTATTACACTCGGACAGTTTTTGAAATTGTTGACAAGGATGACCGTGGCCGCAAAAACACTATTGTCGGTGGCGGTCGTTACGATGGATTGGTCGAATTGCTTGGTGGTCCTTCGACTCCAGCTGTCGGCTATTCGATCGGTCTCGAAAGATTGGTCGCGGCGATGAAAGAACAGGGGATTAAGCCGGTAAAAACTCGTGGTGTTGAGGTCTGCATTCTTCAGCTTGGCGACAAAGCACGCGAGATCTCGAAAAAGATTTATGACTCCCTTACTAAGGAAGACATCAATGTGTACTTTGTTCCAAGCAACGACGGCATCCGCCCGCAAATAAAATCAGCCGCCAAGATCGGGGCGACATACGCTATAATCATCGGACAGAAGGAAGCGCTCAATGATGAGATTATTTTGCGCGACCTCACCTCCTCCTCACAGGAAGTTTTTTCCTCTAAGGATATTGCCGAAGAGATCAAGAAACGACTAATTAAATGTTCCTGCGATTAACTTGATGACCTTTCAAACTTGATTAACTTGATGACCTTTCAAACTTGATGAACTTTATGAACTTTATAACTTGATGAACTTTATGAACTTGTCCCTTATTCTCGATAATATCCGCTCGATGGAGAATGTCGGCTCTATTTTTCGAACCGCTGATGCCGCCGGCATCGCCAAAATTTATCTCTGCGGCATCACCCCAAAACCTCCACGCAAAGAAATCGACAAAGCCGCCCTCGGTGCTGTTGATTTTGTCGATTGGGAATACCAAGACAATTTAAAAAATTTAATTTTCAATTTAAAAACAAAGAGGATTAAAATTGTTGCTCTCGAACAACATGAAAACTCAACCCCTTATACGTCATACGTTATACCTAACACGAATACTCTCGCTCTTATCGTCGGCAATGAGGTCGATGGTATTTCAAAAGACATTCTCGATCTGTGCGACGACATTATCGAAATCCCAATGCATGGCCGAAAGAACTCTCTTAACGTTGCGGTCGCTACGGGTATAGTTTTATACAAAATACTAGATGAAACTAATAATTGAAAAATTAATTTATGAAGGTTGGGGGATTGGACACGAAGAAAACAACCCCTCGACTAAACTCGGGGCAGGTCGTGCCATTTTTGTCAAAAAATCAGTTCCCGGTGATGTTTTAGAGGTCAAAATTACCAAGGAAAAGAAAAGCTATGCCGAGGCGGTGATCGAAAAAATTATTGAGCCATCAGCAAAAAGAATTGAGCCACCGTGCCCATATTTCAATCTTTGTGGCGGTTGTGAGCATCAAAACATCGCTTATCCTGATCAACTAAAATTTAAGGCTGAAATCTTCAAAGAAACACTTGATCGGCAGGGGATTGAGACGGAAATTTTGCAAATTATTCAAGCCTCAGAGCCGTTTTTTTACCGCAACTCAATTCGTTTCTTTTTGATTGAGAAAGAGAGCGGTCAGAAAGTTTTTACCCGACACAATTATTTATACAATGATGGATTAGTCGAGGCGGGGAGCTGCCTTTTGCAATCCGAAAAATCAAACGAAATTCTCGCCAAAATTTTGGGGGTTGTAAATTCTGATCGAAATAAATCTTTGTCCGGATTTTATCAGGTCAAAATTCGCGAGGGCAAATTTACAGATGAGTTTATGGTCGAACTGATGACAGAAGATAGTATCTTGCCATTTGAATCGGAATTAAAGACAGCACTGAAAGAAATCCCGGAAATTAAATCACTCTATCATACCGTCACACCAAATAAACAATTACAAAATATTCGCCGGAGACTACTCTTTGGTTCGCCAATTATTTATGAAAAAATCGGTCATTATAAATTTCAAATTTCGCCCGACTCCTTTTTCCAAACCAATTCTTTGGGAGTTAAGACTTTGTATGAAAAGATCAGGGAATTTACTGAAGTCGGGATTGGAGACACAGTATTGGATCTTTTCTGTGGCACCGGAACGATTGGTATATATTTATCAACTTTGGCCAAAAAAATTATCGGCATCGAGATCGTTCAAAGCGCTATCAATGACGCCAAAATAAATGCTCGGATAAATAATATTTCAAACTGCGAATTCATCCACGCCGACGCAAATTTATGGCTCGAAGATGGACAAATAGACAAATATATAAATGCAAAAATAATTCTGGATCCTCCTCGCGCCGGCTTAAACAAAGAGTTGGTCGAAAAACTTTCAACTTTAGACTTTGAACTTTTGACTTATGTAAGCTGTAATCCGGCTACTTTTGCCCGAGATATCAAAGAATTTGAGAAATATGGTCTAAAATTAAAAAAAGTCCAGCCACTGGACATGTTTCCTCAAACTCATCACCTCGAATGCGTCGGACTTATTTCAAAAAATTAGGGAAGGAGTCGTCCAAGATTTTAAGGTCGAGGACGACTCAGAAAGGGTAGGTGAGGTGGCTCTGTCTCTAGGAGCGCCAATGCAACGCTTGTGGGACACCTCTGGTCACCGCTCGTCTTCGGTAGCCAAAAGCTCTATCCGTCCACAAACGTCATCCGTGTCGGGATATGTCGGACCACCTCACCTATAACTATATTACGTTTTTTAAATATTTTGTCAACATTTTTCCGAGTTTTCCACAGGCATTTGTTTGACTTTTGTTTGGGTTCTGTTCGATAATGTATATGTAAACAAACCGAACACGGTCAGATTCCAAGTCTGCCAATACTAAAATTCCAGCTCATATTTGTATGTTTGTATTAGATTTGTCCCCCAAAGGGGGATCTCCCCTTGGGATGATAATTTTGTCCCGACAACACTTAGTTGATAAATGTAATGTCGGGATTCCGACCGGAGCGTCGGAATAATCATTTGGTAACCACCTATGGAAACGCTAACAAAAAAACAAAAGGAAATCTTTGATTTCATCGGTAAATTTATCGACGACAACGGTTATTCGCCAAGTTATCGTGAAATTGCAAAATATTTTGAGCTTTCCTCCACCGGAACTGTTGCCGAATACATCAGCATCTTGGAAGAAAAGGGCTATCTGACCAAGGAGGCGATGGAGGCCCGCGCCATTCAGTTGACACCGACTTTTGACGACGGGATCGAGCTTCACTCTATCCAATTACTTGGTGTTATCGATGCCGGTCGGCCGATCGAAGCGATCAGGACCAACGAAACGATAGACATACCTCGCGATATGATGGGAAGACGAACTTTTGCTCTCAAAGTACGAGGTGAGTCAATGATTGACGACGGCATTCTCGAGGGCGATTATGTCATTATCGAACAAACCGCCTCACCCAAAAACGGCGATATTGTCGTCGCCTTGATCGACAATTCGAACGCAACGCTGAAACGTTATTACTGTGAAAAAAACAATATCCGTCTCCAACCGGCAAACAAGACTATGAAGCCGATGCTTTTCAAGAAAAATCGCATCACGATCCAGGGACGTGTCAAAGGCGTCATTCGAAAATTTTAATAATTTGCTGTTGCTCTTTTTGGTTCTCTAGCTACTGCTATTACCTATAATATCTAGACAGCCGATCTGGTTGTGCTATAATTTAGATGTACATTTTCAAAGGAGGGAAATGGGAATATCGGATGATATCTCGCCACGGCGAAATCATCACATCACGCATGTAGTAAAGGAACCTGAGCCAATCCCTCAGAGTGTTTCTGATGATCACAAAAAGACCGAAGAAGTCAAAGTAAGCACCAAGCCGAAAACAAAAACAACTGATGAAAGTAGCCTGTTTGGATCAAATAAAAACGACAGTTTTTTCCCCACAGAAAAGACCGCTACAGCAAAAAAAGAAACAGTCAAACCACAAAAACACCGTGACTCTGAGCAAAAATACAGCTTTTCTTGGCGGCAAGCGATCCGCAACATCATCAGTATCACCATTATTTCACTCTTAGCGATCCTGATTTACAGTAATTTTGACTCGATGAAGAAGGCAGTTTTCGGTGATAATGCGAAAAATGATTCCGAAGATTCTGACGCTGTCACGATCGTCCCGCAAGATTACACCTCTGAAACTGCCACTTCGACAGAATCCGCCGACACAACCGCTACAACCACTGAAGAGACGGCGACCCCCGCTGAGACCGCAGCTCCAGCCGCAGTAGCCGTTGTCGTTCCAGATAAGACGAACACCACGATCAAGGTTTTAAATGGCAGCAATGTTGACGGTGCTGCAGCTACTTATAAGTCAATTCTCAGCAAAGCCGGCTACACTGTCACTGCCACTGGGAATGCGGCCAATCATGACTACTGGAGTACCTACGTTTATTACAAGACGGGCTATGATGCTGTCGCCGCAGACATCAAAACCGTTTTGAAACGCAAATCAACCCTTCTGAAAAATGATGATAACATGACCAAAGATTTCAATATCGTTGTGATCATGGGAAGCCACTAGATCATTTTATGACGGTTAGCCCAAAAATTACGTTTCGATTTTGTCAGCACTTAATGTCTATGACAAAGCAAAATCCTAATTTCTAATTTCTAATTCCTGCCTCGCCGGCAGGCAGGTCTAAACAAATTTTAAGGTTAAATTCTCAAATTTCACATTATGGATCTGCTAATTTCAGTATTTAACTTCTACGACAAAACTCTCTCCGGACTGCCAGCAAATGCCCAGTTTTTTATCGCTTTGTTATTAATCGCTTTGATTTGCTGGTCTTTTTATTCTATTTTTGCCCACGGACACTGGATTTTTATCATTATTTTTGTCATTCTATTTCCAGGCGCCTGGCCAGCTCTAAAATCAATCGGCACGATTACATGGGCTGCAATTAAGTTTTTAATCGTTAGAATTCAGATCAATCTATAAAATATTATGAATTTTACTTGTTGCAAAAAAATATGCCTTTGTCCTAAAGTGTGTCACCCGACATAAATTTTTGCATAATTTAGTTTAATTTGTGTCTATTTTAATAACCAACCGAAAGAGTATATATGAGCGAGACCAATGCGTTTGACAATGCAATTGCCCAGATGGAAAATGCCTCCGGTTATTGTAGCAGCGGTGACAAAAAATTGATCGAAATTTTAAAATATCCTCAAAAAATTATTGAGGTTTCGATTCCACTCCGAATGGATAACGGCACCATCAGAGTCTTTGCCGGGTTTCGAGTCCAACACAACAACGCAAGAGGACCATACAAGGGCGGTGTTCGTTTCCACCCCGGAGTCAGCCTCGACGAGATCAAGGCACTTTCACTCTGGATGTCGATGAAGTGTGCTGTTGTAAATATCCCATTTGGCGGCGCAAAGGGTGGTATTATCGTCGATCCCAAAAAACTAACTCATCACGAATTGGAACATCTGACTCGTGGGTATGTTGATAAAGTTTTTGATTTTATCGGTCCGATGAAAGACGTCCCGGCTCCGGATGTCAACACAAATGCCCAAACAATGGCTTGGATTATGGACGAGTATTCACTTCTCAGCCGAGAACACTCACCGGCCGTAGTTACTGGCAAACCTGTCGCAAATGAGGGATCACTTGGTCGCGACACAGCGACAGCAATGGGAGGAAAACACGTTTTACTTGAATATTTGAAAGCAAAAGGCGTTAACCCAAAAACCATGACCGTCGCAGTCCAAGGTTTTGGTAATGCTGGTTACAATATCGCCAAATTGCTTCACGACGAAGGTATGTCTATCGTCGCAATCGCTGATTCCAAGGGGACAGTGTACAACGAGAGCGGCATCGACCCAATGCGGGCACTTAAATACAAAGAAAAGCATGGCAGTATAAAAAATTTACCTGACTGTGTCGAAATAAAATCAGAAGAAATATTTGGATTGAATTGCGATGTGTTAATTCCCGCCGCGCTGGAAAACGCCATTGATCACAAAATCGCCAAAACAGTCAAAGCTAAAATAATTCTAGAGCTAGCAAACGGTCCGATCACTCCCGAAGCTGATTTGATTTTGAGGGAAAAAAATATCACGGTAATTCCTGATATCTTGGCAAACTCTGGTGGTGTCACCGTCAGTTATTTTGAATGGGTTCAAAACTTGTCCAGAGATTACTGGACGCTAGAGACGGTGGAAAATAAGCTCCGCGAGGTTATGGTAAATGCTTTTACAGACATATATAATTTTGCCAATCGCAAAAAGGCCACCTTGCGCTCTGCCGCATTTGCATTAGCGATGAACAGAATTATTGAAGCAACTAAGAACAGAGGAATATTGTCATGACAGAATCCAAAAAGTATGATGTTGTCATAATCGGTGGCGGACCAGCCGGGTTAACCGCCGGCATTTATGCCGGACGTCGAGCGCTCAAAACCTTAGTCGTGACAAAAGATATCGGTGGACAGATCGCTCAGACTAGTGAGGTTGAAAACTATCCTGGTTTCGAATCGATTTCAGGTTTTGAATTGGCAAAAAAGTTTTTCAACCAGGCCAAAAAATTTGGCGCCGAGATTAAATTTGACGAAGCCAAGAAGATTACAAAATCAAAAGGTGGATTTAGAGTTGAATTTACTCGAGAAACAGTCGCGGCCAAAACAATTATTCTCGCCTTTGGCAAAAAACCGCGCGAACTCGGCGCACCAGGCGAAGAACGGCTTCGCGGTGCCGGAGTATCTTACTGTGCGACTTGCGACGCGCCGTTTTTCAAGGGCAAAATCTTGACCATAGTCGGTGGTGGCAATGCCGCTCTCGAGTCAACGATATTTTCTGCTGTGATTGCAAAAAAAGTTTATCTCATCTATCGCGGCTCTGAATTTCGTGGTGAAAAGATTTTGCAAGAAAAGGTCAAAAATATTTCAAACGTCGAGATAATGTTCAACGATGAGGTAACAGAAGTATTTGGCAAGGACATTGTCGATTCTATTTCACTTAAGTCCGGCAAAAAACTCAAAACGGATGGCGTGATAGTCGAAATCGGTTTTGTGGTTGATCGAACACTAGCAGACGGACTGGTCGAGATGGATGAAAAAAATCAAATTATCATCAACTCACTTCAGGAAACTTCTGTCCCCGGTATTTTTGCTGCCGGCGACCTGACGCAGACAGCGGCCAAGCAAGTTGTCATCGCGGCTGGAGAGGGCGCCAAAGCTGCTCTGTCTTGCTTTGATTATCTCCAGCGAATTGATGGCAAAAGAGGTATTTTGGCTGACTGGCACTAATCGCTTTATTATTGGTTCCAAGTTCGTTATAATAATCATGATGCGAATTATTTTAATGATATTTCAAACAAGGAGGGGATAATGTCCACTATTAAAGAAATCCGCGCGAGTGAAATTTTAGATTCCAGGGGTAATCCCACAGTTTCTTGTGAAATTTTACTTGATGATGCCACATACGCTGTCGGATACGTCCCTTCAGGCGCGTCAGCTGGCAAGTACGAAGCTATTGAGCTAAGAGATGGGGACAAGAAGCGTTTCAACGGCAAAGGTGTTCTCAACGCCGTCAACAACGTAAACACCTCCATCAGAAGTGCGCTTATTGGCATGGATATTGCCAATATCGCTCAAGTCGATCAGAAAATGATCGCTCTAGACGGCACCCCAAATAAAGCCACCTTGGGCGCAAATGCAATTTTGTCTGTTTCTTTTGCTGTTGCTAAAGCCGCCGCTAAGAGCAGTAGGATGCAATTACATCAATATCTTGCCGCACTGATGGGCAAACGCACAGAAAAAATAGTGCTGCCTATTCCATTTTTCAACATCTTAAACGGTGGCAAACATGCCGTTGGTTCGACAGATTTTCAGGAGTACATGATCGTTCCGGTCAAATTCCCTTCATTTCGTGAGGCTTATCGGGCGGCTGCCGAGATTAATCACGCCTTGGGCAAAATACTCGAAGAAAGGAATTATCAGCCACTTGTTGGAGATGAGGGAGGCTATGCGCCGTCACTTTTTTCAAATGAACAAGCCATGGAACTCTTGATGATGGCGATTGCCGAAGCTGATTATCGTGCTGGTGAAAATGTCTTTATCGCCCTTGACCCTGCGGCTAGCCGCATTTATTCTGAAGAAAATTTCTACGAACTCCACCGAGAAAATAAATCCCTCACCAGTGATGAACTGATTAATTTTTATGAAGCTTGGATAGAAAAATACCCGGTTATTTCCATTGAGGACCCACTTGCTGAAAGCGACTGGGATGCTTGGAGGGAGATGACTCAGCGCGTCGGAGATAAAATTGAGATAATTGGTGACGACATTTATGTCACAAATACTGAATTGTTGAAGAAGGGAATTGAGCAAAAAGCTTCTACTGGCATTTTGGTCAAGCCAAACCAGATCGGAACTGTGACCGAGACTCTCCAGACTGTAAAAATGGCCGAAGACGCTGGTTTCAAAGTGATGATATCTCATCGCTCCGGCGAAACAGAGGACACCTTTATCTCTGACCTGGCCGTCGCTACCGGATGTGGCACTATCAAATCTGGTGCTCCTTGTCGCTCAGAAAGAACCGCCAAGTACAATCGTCTCTGTGAGATTGAAGACAAAAATCAAGGAAATGCTTCTCTCGCAACCTGGTCTATGCCAGACGATGTGGTTGTCACACCTAAGTTGTAAATATAGATTTTTCCACTCTTGTGCATTTCGTATCAAATTGTCATTCTGAGGTAACGAAGAATCTATCAGATCCTTCACCCCAAGTAACATCGGTTCAGGATGACAATCATAGAAAACTGTTAAATTATACAAAAAAATCCCGCCGTTTCTCAGGCGGGATTTTTTTTATACAATAGATTCTTATACTTCTAGGCCGTAGCTTCGCGCTAAGTTTTTAATCCTATTTAAATAGGAAATTGAGCGATTATACTTCAAAATCGCATTATCTTTATTAGACGGATAATTACAGTCACTCAAAAGTTTTGCGGCTGAATATATCGCATCAGAAACATTGTGGACACTTTTAATCCCGTCACCATTACCATCAACAGCGTGCCCACGAAACGTTGAAGGCATAAACTGCATCGGGCCGGTCGCACCGGACGGATTTGATCGAGTTGTACTACCAGAGGCACCGGTTTCGACTTGATGAATTGCCTTTAATATCTGCCAATCGACACCAAAAGCTTGACCGGCGCCGCGGTAAAGCGCATCAAAATCAGCCGGATCTGCGATTGTTGAAATCTTAACTGTCTGAGTCAGTTTGGCCCTGCGAGCCGCTTCCGCCGCAGCCTTCGCCGCAGCTTCTGCAGCCAGTCGAATATCACGACCGTGAGCAGACTCGCCCGGGACAATTTCCGACACCGAGGTTGAGATCAAGATAACCTTCGGGCTATTAGTAGCCAACGTCAAAGACGGCAGCGTAAAGGCTGTGTCAACTTTGGGAACATCAAGCTTGACCGCTTCAGGCAAAGTTGCCGGTATCGACAGCGGAGTCGTGATTAAAAGCGCGATCGGTAACGTCGCGAATAACTTCTTCGAATTGTTTTTAAAATTTTCACCCACCCTCCTGGATAAAACACAAAGTCTCTCAAAGAAGAGAGGCATGAGCATGTTTC
>Ga0172379_10001567_pt1 | contig 44884 bp, 43 predicted proteins | sample GrowelOW334metaG_FD_119756 | JGI IMG/M metagenome (GOLD analysis project Ga0172379, IMG submission 119756) | Groundwater microbial communities from an aquifer near a municipal landfill in Southern Ontario, Canada - Groundwater well OW334 metaG | ecosystem: Environmental > Aquatic > Deep...
AGTGGCTGATATTCTGCCGGAAGAACGGGAAACAGTAGTAAGAAAGAGTGAAGAAGTTGTGGCTCAGGCAATGTTAGGTTTAGTTGAAAAACCGGATTTTGGTTTGAAAAATGTTTCGGAAATGGCAGAGTTTGCTTTGGCGGAAAAATATAAACAGACGGAAAATTTATTAGAGAGGCAGCAAAAGGAGATATGGAAAGAGGTATTGAAAAAGGAGAAGGAATCAAATGAAGCCCTTTTTGTCGAAGCGGTGCAGGGTTTAAAGCAAAAAGAACAAAAGGAACCTAACTGGCCTGAAAAAGTTAATGATTGGTTGCGGGAAAAGAAGAGAGAAATACTTTTATTGTCGGCCTTAGCGGTTGGGATGTTGGGATTAGGAGTTACGCAAGTTGTAAAGGCATATGAACAACAGAATCAGAAGGGTGAATTACAAGCGTCAACCATTGTTTCCAGTGAAACTACAGTGCAGTTAATGGGTGGGAATTTGGCTACTGAAACACCCGGTTTAAAAGCGACGGAGACGTTGCAGTCGACGGTAGCGGAAACATTACAACCAACAGCTTTACCTGAAGCAACTAAGATTCCATCTGCGGAGAAGAGTTTGGATTTAAGTAAGTCATTCACAATGGATTGGTCTGACGCTTTCTTAAAAAGGATCGGGTGTTCCAGGAATGAGTGTTTACCCTTTGATTCTGATCCAATGCTGATTGAAAATCTAGCAGATAATGCAATATTTATAGATAATTCCGGTGCAAAAGACAGTCTACTGGGAACACCCGCATACAAGAAAAGTCCGGAAATAGCCGGGATTATAGGTACCCAAAATCCAAATTGGCCAGTGATGCAGATACATTCCGGTAATCCGCATGTGATGTTCGGGACTATCGAAAATCAGTCCTGGAGAGACAAATATGTGGCGGCTAATCATGATGTAAAAGATACGAGCATTATAGAGATGAATTTACCCGGACAACCTTTTATTGATTTAAGCCGGACGTTAAAATCTGAGAAAACAGATGTGAAGCAGGTGGACGGTTCTTCAATTGAAGTTAAAGTTTTCGATTTGGAAAATGGAACTTACTATACCAGCGTTTCACAAGACGGAGCGGAAAAGTTGATGAAGGTGGTAGATATACGGCAGGTGAGTTATGAGGATGTCCCAAGATTTCGCGGATTGTCTAACAATGAGCCTACGTATAATTTACAGGCGATCGGATTGACTAATTGGGGCAAAACCGGAGTTACATTTTCAATGTGTGATGGATACAATCTTCTTACAGGTGAGTTTGATGAGCGGTTGTTCGTCTCGTTAGAGGCGGTTGAACCGATTGAAGCATCGGAAAATCCAAACGAGCAGGAGCAACAAAGTTATATTGTCGGTTCCGCGGAGTATTCCAATCAGGAGTATAACCAAGAGATTTTACCGAATATGGAGTTGGCGGTAGAAAATATAAATGAATACTTTGCTGCTAATCCAATTTCGCAGAAGAATCCTGAATTTTCGTTTAATGAAGTTAATGATTACTATGAAGGTGGTAACTGGGTCAGCGGAAAAGATTTTGTGTCCGGTACTGGAGCCTGTGATATAGCAACTTTACTGCTTCGGGCGATTAGAAATTATAGTGAACAGATAGGCGATCCCATGGTGACATCGCAGATTAAAAACGGATTTGATATAGAAGCCAATTCAATATTTGAAATACAAAAGGTTGATCATGCTGATAATAATTCATATCAGGGAATGCCGAGTGATGAAGTGGTGGTTTCCGCACAGGGGAAACGGGATGCTTATGAGGCGGATTTAAGGATAAGCTTAAGACCTGATGTGCCCGATGATGTTAAATTCTGGGTAGTAATCGAGAAGGACGAAAACGGTAATTTTACGGCTAAGTTGATAAGCAACTACTCGGCTGGATCTCAGAAGAATTAACCTGGAGCAGACTAAGAAGATAGATTATCGGGAGGCTAATGAAACAGGGCTTTGGTTAAGGCTTCACGGATATTCTTTCCTCCAAACCACCCGTTAAGATGTACAAGAGCCTGTTTATTTTTGTTTCCGTCCTGAAGATAGTACTTGTCGATGTGACCACCTTTTTTAGAAAACATTTCAATCAAATTGTCCAACGATGTATTTGTGTCGATATTTTATTATAGCATGGCTTAATTCAGCCAAAGGTGATATACTCCGCCGATGGGAAACTTTAATAGAGATGGCGATTCAAGAGGCGGTCAACGCGGGGGCTTTGGGGGAAGAAGATCTTTCGGAGACAACAGAGGCTTTGGCGGACGCGGCGGCTTTAACCGTGACGACAGAGGCGACAGACCGATGTTTAACGTCGTCTGCAGTAACTGCGGCAAAGACTCTCAGGTACCTTTTAGACCATCAGGGGATAAACCGGTATATTGCAGTGAGTGTTTTGAAAAAATGGGAGGAAGGGATAACAACAGAAGATCGTTTGACAGGCCGAGACAGAGCGACAGAAGTCCTTCCGATGACAAATACAAAGCTCAATTGGAGTCTGTTAACGCAAAGTTGGACAGAATACTGAATATTCTACAGCCTAAAAATGCGGTGATTTCTTCTCCGGCAGAAACAGTCGTTGAAGCTCCGGTTGAAGAAATAAAAGTCAAACCCGCAAAATCAAAAAAACTTCCAAAAGAAAAGGCTCCGGAAGTAACTGAATAACTTCTTAATTCTTTGAAATTTCGTGCAGTAAGGTCAGGGTTAATTGGTGTGAATTTCAGTCAGGCTTTGTTTTCAATCGCCAATTTACCGATTTATCTTTTTTGCGCGTCGCACCAAGACCGCATGTCTGTTTATGTGCCCGGTCACAATTTCAAGAAACTCCTCCGTTTTGTATTCAGTACCGACTATATAGGTCATTTTCGGTACGTGATTTAAAACAATACTTTCATATAAACTTGACTGGGCATTATTCAGTAAATTAATCAGATATTTCAGTGACTTGTGATGTAACTGATCAACTCCTTCCTGGTTGCGGGTTGATCCGTTTTTGGAAACAAAAAGAACAGGTTTTTCATCCGCAGCCAATGCGGCATAGTTTTTGGCGTAATAATCATGCCAAAATGCAATATGACACAATTCATCTTTTACGGTCCACTTGTCGGTAGCCATATCCAGAAGATTGTGTTTATTGATATCTCCAAGAAAAGCTTTGACCGCTTCAGTCAGCAGGAGAAACATCTGAGAGTACTTTTCCGATGAATTGTTAGCTTGAGTAATCCGGGGCATTAATTTTTATTAAACTGTAGATAATATTTGAACACATCTTTTGAAAACTTTTTAACAGCGCTGAAATTTAAATAATTCTTTTAATTCGATGTTTAATTATTTCTGTAAGTAGATTCTCCGGAATAGGTTTATCAAAGGGTATTCTAATGGTGCCGGATGAAAAACCATAACCAAGCTCGACGAGTTGATTTTTAAATATTTCAATTTCTTCTTTGCCGTGCGGATATATTCCGATATGGTTTTTGTGCGGACTAAATCCTATAAATTGTTTCCCTTTGTATTTAAGCGCAGGCATACCGTAGGAAATACAATCTTCAGCTTCCGGAACTATCTGTTTGGAAATTTTTCTGATTCGCTCAAGCTGTCGTCTTATCGACGGTTCTGCATTTTGAAGAAAATCATCAATAACGGTCATATTGAAAGTGTTTTATTACTGAGCAAGTTAATTTGAATTTGTATTATTCCAATAACTTGCTTAGCAATTCTTTCTGTTCGTAAATAGTATTGTCCGGAGGAGTTTTAAAATATTGTATTCTTTCAACCTGGTCGTCCAACTCAAAGCTGTCATTTTCAGGCTTACAGACAAAAACCAGTGACACTGTATAGCCAAAACCCCGTTCCTTTTCTTCACTGAAATATTCTAAATATCCGAAGAATTTTTCTATTTTGATTCGTATGCCCAGCTCTTCATCGGCAATTCTTTTTGCGGCGTCATTTATGGATTCTCTGTACATGACAGTACCACCGGGTAAATGCCATTGCCCCTCATAACCATTTTTTTGCCGTAATGTAAGCAAAACCTTATCGTTATTTTTAATGACCAGATCTACACACAATCTTGGCACCTTTGAATAAATTGATTTGAATTCCTCAAAGGTGAAGGGTCGTTTTCTGTTCATGATATGTAAGTATAGCAAGCAGCTACAATATTACCCACAAAACAATATTGTTATACTTGGTATTTTTCAATGAGTGTTTGCTTTAATAAGCAGCGTTTGGCATACTGGATGCACTAAGGGTTACGCGCAACAATTGGTTAGATTCTTGTTGCAATTACAACCGTCTCAGTATCACTTGTTTTGCGAATGCACATGACTGAATCTTATAAAAAACCGATTCTTAATAATAAAAAATTTGTTTTTCCTGAGTTTTTGTTTGTAATAACGCTCACGGCGATAATTCTGTTGGCCTATTTTATATTTGAAACTAAGGATGTCGGAAGAATCGTAACCCAAATGCTGAATTTTTCATCTGAACGGGTAAAGATCCCTGCAGGTTGGAAGACAAATATATGCAAATATGACGGTTACGAGATATCCTATCCTCCGGAAATTATCGCTCATAAAATATTTCCATGGTTAGAAGGATGCTTAGATGTATACGGCTATTCTTCAATTGAGGATCCGATAAAAACGTATCGCACTGATAAAAGACAAACTGACGGAATATATTTTCGATCTTTAAATGAGAAAAATGTTCTGATTAACGGTAAACAAGCTAAATATATGCAAGTAGAAGAGATATCAACAAAAAACCAATATTTGCTGTACGAAATACCCAGAGGTAAAAGATATTACTATGTGCGTCTTGAACTTGGTTATAAGAGTCCGACTGAAGAACTTGATTTTTACAAAGACACTGATTGGCAAAAAATGACGGATGCTTATTATGATGCCGTTTCCGGGACTTCTAGTGTATCTCCTGCTCAGAGAGATATGGTAAAAATATTTCAGCAAATGGCACAAACATTTGTTTTTAGGTAAATCGTAGTTGTCTGCTTTTTTTGCGACCAACTATTAAAAAACTTTTGGCGTTGAACAGCAAACCAATTAATAATTTGTTAGAAGTCAGGGCTGGTAAAAAATCGCAAACCAGCCCTGCTGCTTCTATTTTACTGATCTTAAGGCATCTAAAAACCTTGTTTCATCCTGCGGCAGACCAACTACTCCCCTATCTAAATCACAACATCTGATATATCTATTGCTGACTTCTTCTATTTCCTGGAACAGTTCTATTGTCTGTTCCAGGCAGAAACGGGATATTGGCATTTCTGCTTCCGGTGGAATTGACGCCCATCTGCCAGGTTTTCCGAAGGGCAATATATACGGAACTCCAAGATTTTTTTCACCTGCGAGTGTTCTGCCACACAGAGGAACACCAGGATAAAAATCCCTTTCGCATATTTCATCAATTACTCCAGGATATTGTTTAACGCAACGAACATCTTGTCCGTAACCGTTAAGTTTATTAATTCCTTCCGTTATCCCAATGCCTGCACATATTACAGGAGCTTTTATTCCCATTCTGGATAAACCATCTCCAACTCTTTTTATTAAGTCACCGGAAAAAATTACATCATCGACTAAAACCACTTCTTTTATTCCAGTTGACCGAAGTTTTCTAAATTGTTCCAGGATGGTAGGGCTATCTATTCTTCTCCCCAACCCCTTATCTTGTCCGTTTGAATCCACCATCCTTGTAATATCCAGAGCGCTTTTTGAGCGAAAATATACTCTGTCAAGGGAAACGGGGTATAAACCGGTATTCTGAACAATTTTATTTATCCCAACAGTCAACTCCGATTCTGAAACAAGTTCAAAATTATTAAATACCTGACCAAACATGTTTTTAAACCTGTTTCGTAGCTGCTTAAAAAAGACTTTATTAGGTAACTTAAAACCTTTTTCTTCTGCCCAGCGGTTTAACAATAAATATATGTCTTCTGAAACAACATAGGGAGTTAAGCGAAGTTGTTCGCCCGATTCCTGTAAACAATTTTCTCTTTCTATCATTTTTATCACCGCCAATCTTTTCTTCCCGGAAATAAAAAACCCTTCTGGGAAGGGATTGAGTGTGATAAAAACCGTGATTGTCGGGAACTACGTCACAACCAACCCCTTACCATAAGGGATGGTGTGACGATGAGAGGAACAGTTTGGGATGAGGATATTTTTATTCATATTTTTTAGCGGCGAGCGAATATGCTAAATCGACAACTTCTTTCGGAGTTTTTGCCTTTTCAATTATTAGTCTTTTTCTATCATCCAAGTACTGCCCAGCTAACTTGTCACTCCAGCCACCTGTTCCTTCAAAAGCAACAATGGGGATATTGGCCTGATAGGCTATGGCAATTTCAGTTAAGGTGCCGGAACCGCCATTGAGGGTAATAATTGCATCACAGCTCAGAACCAGAGGTGTTTCTCTGCCCCCACCCCTCTCAAGACCACTAGAAATTATTACATCGCAATTTTTTTCAAAAATATCTTTTCCCTTTCCATAAGTAACACCCACGGTTAGTCCTCCGGCTCTTCTAGCTCCTCTACAGGCAGCTGTGGAAAGCGAATCGTAATCTTTCTCAGCTCCGAAGATAAGAACCGCTCCCTTTTTAGCCACAAAATAACCAACCTCTTCGGCCAGTTTTTCAAGATTTTTGAGATATTTTAGGTCAGCAGCCGACCCCATAACGCCAATTTGAATTTTTCTTTGCTTTATCATAGTAAAGTATTTTTTTAAAAAAATATTATTGACTTTATTTTTCCTCCAACCTTTTTATCATAGTGGAATATCCATCCATACCGGCTTTTAACCACTTTTGTATTCTTGCTATTGTTTTTGAACTCATGCCTGTTTCCTTTTCAATCTGTGTATATGAAATGTTCTTTGCGAGTAATCTCGCTACTTTCCACCTTTGACCGAATTCTGTTATCTCTTGTTCGGTTAATAAGTCACGGAAAAAATTTTTGGCTTCTTCGAGAGATTCCAAAGCAAGAATAGCCCGAAAAAGGCTGTTAGTATTACTGTTTATCCACTTAAGTTTAGAATTATTATTGCTCATATCACTTTACTATGGGAAAGTATACCAAAAGAGGTATTTTATGTCAATCTGGTTCAAACTGCCCCACCCGGTGATAATTTTCAAGGTTAAAATTCTTGGTAGAGCAGACTGGTCTAGGCCCATTACACCTTTAAATCCATCATAATTGCTTAATTATGAATTTTTAGTACAATCAGTATCAAACATGGCTAAGGAAATACAAATTGTTTCAATGGATCCATTTGAAGGAAGAGAACACTTGGTTTTTTGTGAGGGTAAAGGCCCTGACGATCCAAATTGCCTTGAAAAACATCCTCCTGAGGGGAAAGAAATGATATACGGGCATATGTGTGGGGCTGGTTGTGGTAAATTTGGTACATGTAAGGCTGTTTTTGCTAATCCAGAAGAGCACCCGGATTTATTTGAACTTCTACCCTAATTTATTCTTAGCAGCAACACGCACCTAAAGGAATCAATCGGTTTCTTATCTTTAATTACATTCCCACGAAGGCATTCTTGGGTTTTTCTGGACATCCCGGTCACTTCGGGGTGTCTGTCTGGCTGCGGGGCTAGGATTCGAACCTAGAATAGGCAGATCCAAAGTCTGCTGTCCTACCATTAGACGACCCCGCAATATATGGGAATTTTACCTCAATTAAGAGTAACGGGCAAAACGGAAGTAAGGGAGGGAGTTTAACGGTATTCCGGCGGAACGAGCTGGGAAAAAACGGAGTAGATGATGTGATCTGCAGTTGTTTTGTCAGATTTGCACCGGTCTCTTAATGCTTTGCCTGTAATTACTTCTCCGGACTTAATTAAATATTTCCGGCCAAGATTCAGACCGTTTACTAATTCAGGGCTAACTCCGGGGACGGAAATTCCTAAGGGGAGAATTCCGTAATCAATATTATTATGCTCGGCTTTTCTGGTAAGCAATTCCGTAGCCACATCCGAATTTTGGGGTATACCCACACGGGGTCTTCTTTCCGCATGCGGGAATAAAACGACTATTCCGCCCTTTCCGAGAGTATCTATAGCCGAATTCACATAAGAAATAAGCCCTTTTCCCTGCTGGGAAGCCATTTCGGGATGTTTTTTGACTGTATCAGGAGTGACGATGTTAATCAGTTCCATATCACTTCCGGTAATATCGTTTATTAAATTGGAAACTCCGGATTGATGGTGGGCTACAGGAACAGAAAATTTACGTTCCCTGAAATACGGATTTCTAAATAAAAGGCTGATTAACAGCGGCCCGTCCGCAAGCGTAGGGTGATTAGCCACAACCAGAATGCCCTTGCCTGATTTGAGTATGTCTTCAGCCGCAGTCCATGTTTCCGGGGGAATAACGGCATCGTATTTAAATAAGTTCCACCCAAATTCGCCGGTGGTACCACGATTGTATATGGTCTGCAGGTCGACAAATTGCGGATCACCAGGTTGGAGGCTTTCTTTCATTGGTCGGATTATAGCTCAAACGGGGACTTTGAGGGTAAATTGAGGTAAAATTAGGCCGGCTGTTCTGTCCGCCCCTGTAGCTCAACGGATAGAGTAGGTCCCTTCTAAGGACAAGATGGAGGTTCGATTCCCCCCAGGGGCACAAAACAGGTAAAATTGAAAGGTTTTAGGGTCCGTAGCTCAATGGTAGAGCACTTCCCTCTTAAGGAAATTGTTGAGGGTTCGAATCCCTCCGGGCCCACTCTAATTTGTCAGGCTTAAACTTCTTTGGAACCGGTTTGGTTCAAATTCCGGATTATTGGCTTATCTGGAGCTGACAGGAGGTTTTTTCCGAGAGGTCAGTGAGAGATTGTTCACCTTCAAGTTTGGTGCCGTCGCCCAGGATCCAGGTAGGATAACCATTGACACCTTTATCCAGACAGAGCTGAGCGTTTTGAGGACATTCGACATAATTTATATATTGGAATGAACTGCCGAAAGTTCTTTTGGTGTTCTGACAATGAGAACACCAGGCAGCTCCGTACATGGTCACATTTTTACCGGTAAGACATTTGGCAAAATCATCCAATCCGGTAATTTTCGGTGCCTGGGTTTTACTGATCAAAAATATTCCCCCGCCAATCAGGAGAATAGTAATAAGTGAAATGATAATGATGATTTTTTTGTTCATGGCGAAGGTTACTCTTTACAGCAGTCGACAAGCTGGGTGACCAGATCGGACAATTGCCAGGGTTGATTTGTCGGGGGGTCAGGAATTTTTTTAATGTTTTTAGTGTCAATCAGTTTAAGCCTCAGACCCCAGAAAAGGGAGTAGACTTCATAGCTGTGCCGGAACATTTCCTCCGCTTCTGAAGTTTTTCCGTCTGTCTGAAGTTTTGTGCCGACTTCCATTAAGCGCATTGAAGCGGCTAACAGATGTTTAGAGATGCACCAGGTTTCACCTTCGTGCTTGTCTATCATTCTGCCCAGCAGTTTTTTTCTGATTTCCCTGGTTTGGTCCAATAATTTCAGATAGTCGGATTTGCCGGTCTTCTGTGAAGTGAAGAAAAAGTGTTCTTCCAAACTGATTAAATTCATAATAGCGATACTTAAATCTTCCTCGAGCGACAGGTCAAAGTTGCCTGATTTTTTCAGTTCCTCAATTTTTGAAAGCAGTTTCTTAAAATCTTGATTTGAATCCATAGATATCAGATGACGAAAATTATAATGCCCAATGCAAGTGTAGCCAAGGCGGAAATAACGGCGGTGGTTTTTGAATTCCGTTTTCTAAACGACTGAATTTTTTCGGTGAGGACCCGGCTTGAACCGAGAAGGAGAATAATTACTAACGGAGAAATGAAAATCAGGTTGTAGTAAAGCAGGTATGCAGCTCCGTTTATGAGAGTAGATTTATCATGCAACAGACCCAGGATCATCAGGTAAGGACCTCCTGTACACGGGAATTCGAATAATCCCACAATTACTCCCATGAAAAATGCAGAAATGAATGATGCTTTATACATTTGTGCGGCAATTTGAGGTTTGATGAAGGCAGGGATGGCCAATTTGATCGGGAAGTTGGGAACGTATACTTCCGCAAGATTAATCAGGCTGGTGATGATTAAGACCGAGGCGCCGATTTTGGAAATAATTCGGGGAACGCCGAAAAGGGTAAGGGTGCTCAGCACACCTAAACCAATGAGTATGTAAGTTATAAATATGCCGAAGATATACAGTCCGGCAACGGAAAGAATTTTTTTCCGGTCGGAGTTTAAACTGACCAGAAATCCTAAGGTTAACAACAATACGGAAATTGCACAGGGGTTAATGCTGTCTAACAAAGCAGCGATGGTAACTACCGGAAGGGTGAGTTGCATGAAATGTTTATATCATAAAAAAACACCTGTCGATATGGCAGGTGTTTTTTGTTTTGTACCCAAAAGTTACTTTTCCTTTTTGATGGAAATTTTCTTGGGTTGGGCAGCCGGAGACTTAGTAAATTTTATTGTCATGACGCCGTTTTTGTAAGTTGCTTCCGGCTCAGTACCCAAATCTAAGTCGCCAGGGACTGAGATTCGGTATGAAAAGGAACTGGTCGCCTTGCGGTAATATTTCCGCTTTTTGTTTTCCTCTTCTTCGGTCTGTTCACCTTTTACCCAAAGGACTCCCCTGTCAAAGGTGATGTCGATATTTTTTTCATCTACTCCGGGCAGTGCAGCCGTGGCGTAGACGAATTTTTCATCTTCGGATAAAGATAAACCGCTGGGAACCTGGGCTCCGAACTGCAGATCATCTTCTTCGTCACCAAAGGACGAAGGGAGACGCAATGACGGAAAGTGCCAGAAACCGGCTGGAGTTAAATCAAATGCCATTGTTTATTCACCCCCTTTCTGTATTAGCACTCTTATAGCATGAGTGCTAAATGTTGTCAATAGATCATTTCCGGTAGAGAGTATAGAGTTCGGGGTAGAACAGAAAAACAGTCGGAGCTTCTTCGGTTAAATATTTTTGGAAGTCGTAATAAATTTTTTTCCGTTCGGTCAGATTGTAAGTTTTTCTGCCGTCTTCCAGCAATTTGTCGATCCTGGGGTTGTTAAGTTTGGTCAGGTTAGTGGTCGTCTGAGTTGAATGCCAGAGATTGTACTGATCAGGATCCGTGGGGGTAGCCTGGGCAATGAGCAGAATATCAAATTCTGACGGGATCTCCTGGCTGACGAGAATTTCACTATTCAGCTTAATATCTGCAAGGTCTTTTTTAACTTCTTCGGCAATAGAGAGGTAGGCCGGAACGGTGTTAATAACTAATTTTTCAGGCACTTTTTCTACTTTCTTCATTAACTCCTGAGCTCTTTTTACGTCCTGGTCGTAACGTTTGGTGTCGGGGTTAAAGGCCCAGCTGTCGGGGCTGATCGGGCTGATGGCGCGATATTGCCAACGAGTTTTGTTAACGGCATAAGAGATGGCAAGGCGAAAGTTTTTACCGGAGGCTCCGCTGAAATTTGGGCCCTGGGTATTGAAGAATAAACCGACGTATCTCTCGGTGGATCTAGTTTTATTTACGGTGGTGTTAGGCCAGTCTTTTAATTCCGCCAAGTCGGGAAGATCTTCTATCTGGTCAACTAGTCCTAATTTAAAAGCCGTTCTGGCCTGCTGGGAGGAGGAATAAAAACGATAAGAAAGATAAGGCTGTTTGGAACCGGAATTAACCGGGGAAAGGAGAAGAGATTCGAGGACTCCCCCATTGGATTTAAAAGACGAAATTTTATAACTGCCCAAACCGAGGACTTTAGTGGACTTAAATAATTTAGAAGTCTGGTAACGGATTATCGGTTTAGAGAGCAAGGTGGGTAAAGGTGAGTACGGATCTTTAAGATGGAAGACTAAGTGACCGGAATCAGGGTACTCGATTATGGCGTCTTTAAATTGGTATTTAATGTCAGAAGAAACCAAAGAAGTTTGGTTGTGCCAAACCAAATCCGTGTTAATCGTAAAATTCAGAGTTTTCCCGTCAGGGGAAATTTCCCAGGATTTGGCAGCGCCGGCCCCGGGTTGTCCGGATTGGTCAAGTGAGGTTAAACCGATGGTAATCTTGTCGGTGATGGTGGAGGGTAAATCAGTGAGGGTGTACCTGCCGATAATGGCAATTTTTTGGGTTAACCTTAAGGTGGGGAGTCGGCTGATCAGATACGGGAAACTGAAAAATGTGATGACGGCCAGGACTAATCCGGCGATCAGGTAGGGATAATATCTGGTTGTAAGTGCCGAAATGAAGCGGATATAGAATCTGATTTTTTTATACATGGGCCAGGCTTAATCTGACTTAGACAAATTGGTTGGCCAACGAGACAGCTACGAATACTACGGCCAAGACGATCGTAAACCGGAAGACGACAAATTCCACTCCCCTTTTGGAGTGGTAGGTAGCTTGGCCGAAAGCCCGTCCCAGCCCGGTGCCTTTTGCCTGAAGCAGGATTAACACTGACATGGCTACCGAAACCAAAATCTGAATTACCAATAAGGTGTTTTTCATTGTCAGCTATTATATACCAACGAAAGTTGTCAGTCTTGGAACAGCCAGTAAATAAAATGAAATACTAAGGTCAGGGTTATAGTGACGAGAACGAATGAGCCAAAGGAGGAAAAAGTGATCGGAGGAATGATGGCGTAACTCAGGTCAAGACGGGGTGAGGTGAAGGGATGGATAATCAAATCCTTTTCGATAAGTGTGACCAGATACAGGGTGACCAAGTTAGTAACCCAGCGAAAGGCACCCAGAGTAAGGATGTGGACAGGCAGAAGCAGCAGATTTACCAGCGGTCTGACGATCAAGTTAGCTAGGGAAATCAGCAGGGCGGCGATAAAAATGGTCTTAAATCCTCCGACGTAATAGATGGCTCCGGAGAGAATCTGAATAGTCAGGTAGATCCCCAGTGCGTTTATGCTAATTGAACGAAGGAGAAGGCGAATCATATTCTGTTTATTAGTCTAAGGCTAAGCCTTTGATGAAGTCAAAGTTTTGGAAATTAGTTTGTGATGCAGCCGACGACTAAAACGGTGCGCTTCATCCCGGAGAGCCTGAAGTAATTTGAGGGCCGGAAAATTTCGGGGCGGAGTGAGGTGAAAAAACTCACCATCGGGCCGCGGGATGATGATAGTTTCGTTTTGTTTGGCTAAGGAAATTACCGGACAGGGTAAAACTATTTCTTTGGCAGCGGAAAGTTGGGGAATTCCCCCATCGAGGACGATTAAGTCAGGTGTCGGCCAATCCGAAGCCGAAAAACGGCGGGTAAGGACCTCTTTCATCATGGCGGTATCACTGACGGCAGCAGCATTTTTAATACGAAAGTGACGATATTGACTATGAAGGAGCTCTCCATCTATAGCCACGGTCATGGCAGAGGTGGCAAATTTACCTGATAAGTGGGCATTATCATACATTTCGATTCGGTGCAGCTGTCCGATTTCCAATCCGGCTGAAACCAGGGTATCTTTGAGCGAAGTTACCGCCTGCTGCTGGGTATCGGTGATTAAATTGGGATTTTGCAGGTATTCATCGGGGGAAATAGTGTGGGACCGAAGCTGGGCCAAAGCCTGAAGTCGGTCTCTGGCCTTGGCAGCTGTTTCAAAATCACGAATTTCAGCAGCAGCAGACATACTTCTTTTGAGTTCGGCGGCGACGGGTTCAAACCGCCCCCTGAGAAGCTGTTTTAACCGGGAAATATTTGTTTTATAGGCCAGTTGGTTGTCGCCTATTGATCCGGGACAGGGGTTACATAAGCCGATGTGTGAATAAAAACAGGGTTTCTTAACCGGTCTGGCAGCAGTACAAAACGGAGCAACTCTTCTGAATTGACCGAGAATTCTCCTGGGAATTAAACTGTTAAGGAAAGGGCCGGCGCTGCTGCCTGATGAAGTGTGGGTGATAATCGGTCTGGGGAATTTTTCCTTGGAAATAGTGATGTAGTAAGGAGACTTATCGTCTTTGGAAATTAAATTAAAATGAGGTTGGAACTTTTTAATTAAGCGGCTCTCGAGCAACAGGGCTTCTGTTTCCGATCCCACCCGGATGAAATCCAGACTGGCAATATTTTTGACTAACAATGAAGTTTTAGGACCGAGTCTTATCGGAGGTTGAAAATATGAGGCTACCCGGTGTTTAAGGTTTTTGGCTTTGCCGACGTAGATGACTGTTTTTTGGGCGTTTTTGAAAATATAAACTCCCGGCCCGGTAGGCAACCGCTGCCGCTGCAAAGAAAGTGAGGATGATGATGAAGGTGATGAATCCATAAGTGATAATAAATCGCTGAACCGGTATATTATAGGTGATCGAACTACTGCCGGCGGTGATCAGGGCAATTTTTGCGGAAAAAATATCTTTTAACCCCAGGCTGACTTTTATCGGCAGCCGGTAGGTGGACAGCGGCGGTATGACGGCGATTATGGAATTTTGCATGTCAGTGGAAACACCGGAGGTTTTAATTGATACAGGTAACGAATAGACAGCCGTATTGCCAGAGTTGGAAATTAATAAATACGAATCTGAGAAAAGTCCGGGAAAGATTTGCGGCGGGAGCTGCCAGTCGAGGGAAATTTTGGGGAAAGATGAAGAGTAGATGTCGTAGTAGATTTCGGCATGAAGGGGACGAATATGTTCCAGGGGCGGATCGATTCCGGGGGAGGAAAACATGATGATGGATGAATCAGGCATCGAACTTAAGGGAGACAGAGGAGAAGTAAGTCTTATTTGTCCAATGACTTCGATATCAAGTTTTTGATCCGGTTTAAGTTGGTATGCACCGATCCAGTTTCCGGAATTACTGACTTCAAGATTTGTCGGCGGCGGGGTAAGAGAATTCAGAGAAATCTTTTGATTGACGTTGTCTGACGGAAGGAGAATGTATTGGAGCGAATTTTTTTTTGAATTATTTTCGAGCTGATAGTTGAGTCGGAATCCCCAGGTTTGAAAGTTTCCGAAGACGGTAGAAAGGCCGTCGGTGGCAGCCCGTGAGTCAGTAAAAGTATATGAAAGGGTTTTGGCCCTGGTGTCTGTTTCGGGAATTCCAGTCGGCAGCGATGAATAGGCTAACAGGCCGAATTCAGTCGGAACGGTGAGATGCAGGGTGTATTTAGTTATATTGTCCGGGGTCGTCAGGGCAGGCACAGAAATTTCCCAGACATTATTGTGGTGGGAGGTGTTGGGACCGGTGAAGGTTAAGGTAAATTTAAGAGTTTCGTCTTTACCGGCGGCAATGTCATTGAAAAGAATTCTGACCAGGGTTCCCGAATTGGTTTTTTCGGTTTGAAAAGTAAGCTTGCCTTTTGAATCGTATCCGGAAAGATCGTCAGGAGGCTGGAACGGGAAAATTATTTCATAGTTTGAGATCAGATACTGTGAAGTAAGGTTGGTGATAGAAAAATCCTGACGGACTGCGGAAGAGCCGGCGGCAGTGTAGGTGTAGTAAGAAGTGAGCGAGGTGGAAAAAACGTTGTCTGCAGCCGAAACCGGTAAGGGGGAAATAAACAACAAAAGAAGAAACAAGGCAAACTTTTTAAGCGGCATTATGCATATATGATAACCTACTCAGAGGAATTTTCCGGTGGGTGAATTTGCCAGTTTTGAAAGGGTTTGCGGCGAACCGGCGGCAACCAGATAGCCGCCCTTATCTCCCCCTTCGGGGCCAAGTTCGATTATCCAATCGGCATTTTTGATGATGTCCAAATTGTGTTCGATGACGATAACGGTGTTTCCTCCGGCAACCAGACGGCGAAGGACGAACAGAAGTTTTTCCAGATCGGCAAAGTGAAGCCCGGTCGTCGGCTCATCGAGGATATAAATGGTTTTACCGGTGGCCCGTTTGGATAATTCCGTCGCCAATTTGACCCGCTGAGCTTCACCGCCGGATAATGACGGAGCCGGTTGTCCAAGTTTAATATAGTTTAAACCGACGTCTTTTAAGGTTTGCAGTTTATCCTGGGCGGCCGGAATTGATTTAAAGAATTCGATGGCTTCTTCTACCGTGAGATCGAGAACTTCGGAAATATTTTTATTCTTGTAGCGAACTTCCAGGGTTTCCGAGTTGTATCTGGTACCACCGCAAACCTCACACTTAACGTATACATCGGGCAAAAACTGCATCTCGATTTTTATTTGCCCCTCACCCTGGCAGTTTTCGCAGCGGCCACCCTTAATATTGAAGGAAAAACGTCCGGGTTGATATCCCCTGACTCTGGCTTCAGGAGTCAGGGTAAACAGGTCTCTGATAGTAGTAAACAGGCCGGTGTAGGTGGCCGGATTGCTTCTCGGAGTGCGTCCGATGGGAGACTGGTCAACTAAAATAGCCCGGTTAAGCTGGTCCAATCCTTCCAGTCGGTCGAATTTACCGGGTTTTTCCTTATGATCGGGATTGAAATGTCCGGCAAGCGCCTGATAAAGAATGTCGATAAGTAAGGTAGATTTCCCTGATCCGGAGACTCCGGCGATGACTACAAGTTTTCCCAGGGGAATTTCTACATCGATGTTTTTAAGGTTGTGTTCTGCTGCTTTGCGAATAATTAATTTACGATTTTCCGCGGCTAATTGACTGGGGGGAAGAGTTTCAGTTTCAATGGTCTTCTGGCCGGAAAGGTACTTACCGGTGAGAGATTTCGGATCTGCCTTAACCTGTTGGGGGGTTCCGGCCGAGACGATCCAACCACCATGTTCTCCGGCTCCGGGGCCAAAGTCTACCAGCCAATCAGATTTTTCCATCATTTCCCGATCGTGTTCAACAACTATAACGGTGTTCCCTAAATCGCGAAGCCGTTTAAGGGTGTCAATCAGCCGGGTGTTATCACGCTGGTGCAGACCGATGGATGGTTCGTCGAGAACATATAATACTCCGGAAAGACCGCTGCCGATTTGGCTGGCCAAACGGATCCGCTGAGCTTCACCACCGGCCAATGTATTTGCCGGTCTGTCTAAAGATAAATAATCTAATCCGACCGAGACTAAAAAGGTTAAACGATTGATGATTTCTTTAAGGATGGGGGCGGAGATAGTTTTTTCCCGTTCATTAAGGGTATTCGGGTGGCTCAATTGCGCCAAATACGGAAGGGTTTCGGATATGGCCAGCCGGGAAATGGCAATAATCGATTTGCCGGAGATAGTGACATTCAGGGCTTCAGGTTTAAGTCTGTCTCCGTGACAGGAAGGGCAAATTTCCTGACGCATGTATTTTTCAATTTCGTTTCTGACGAAATCAGACTCAGTCTGTTTATACCGGCGTTCCAGGTTCGTAATAATACCTTCAAAGCCGTCGTTACCATAAAGTAGCTGCTTTTTCTGAGCGGCAGTAAGTTCGCCAATGGGGATACGGATGGGAATAAACTGCGAGATTTTCTGGGCAAACCACGAGTCATATGTAAAGGTGTTGGCATAAGGCAAAATCCCTCCTTCGGAAATGGTCAGGTGGGGATTAAGAATCTTTACCTCATCAATTTTCAGAAGAGATCCCAATCCGGTACAGGTCGTACAGGCTCCGTGAGGTGTGTTAAAAGAAAACATCCGAGGTTCAATTTCCGGCAGGGAAACATTATCAACCGGACAGGCAAAGCGCTCCGAATACAGATAGTCTTCAAGGTGCTGAGGTTTGGCCGGAAGATCGAAAGAGCTGTCCTTAACTTCTGAGAGAATACATAGGCCTTCAGACAGCTTTGTAGCGGCTTCAATAGCGTCGAATAACCGGGTGCGGACCCCGGTGATTTCCGAACTGAGATATTTTTTATCCAAAACAATCCGATCGATAACCACATCGATGGAATGCCGGTTGTTTTTCAGGAGGGAAATATCTTCATCCAAGCCGATAATTTTTCCGTCTACGCGTACCTGGGTGTAGCCCTTTTGGCGGAGAGAGCCGAACAGATCAATAAACTCCCCTTTTCTGTCCCGGATTACGGGAGAAAGAAGTAAGAAACGGTAGGTTTTCCGCTGTTTGAGTTCCTGTTCGGTTTTAGTAATTATCTGGTCGACTATCTGCTGGACCGACAGTTGGGTTATTTCTCTGCCGCAGATGGGACAATGGGGATGACCGATACGGGCAAATAAAAGCCTGAGATAGTCATAAATCTCCGTGACTGTACCGACAGTGGAACGAGGATTGTGAGAGGCGGACTTCTGATCGATGGAAATGGCCGGGGATAGTCCGGTGATCTGATCCACATCGGGTTTATCCATGACCCCCAAAAACTGTCTGGCATAGGAGCTTAAGGATTCAACGTAGCGACGCTGGCCTTCGGCGTATATCGTGTCAAATGCCAGCGATGATTTACCCGATCCGGAAAGTCCGGTAAAAACCACTAACTGGTTCTTAGGAATATCCAAATCGATATTTTTGAGGTTGTGTTCACGCGCCCCACGGATGGAAATTTTGTCCTGCATATAACAGCTGATTGTAACAGGAGTTTCGGGTTTTATTCAAGTGTCTGAGTGGGTTGTCTGTTGGTTTCTGACGGCTACTTTCCGGAAGCGGGAAATGTCTTCTGCTTATACGATAAATCCTGTTTGTGGCGGGAATCTTTTTGAATAACATCAGTGCTAGGAGGTCTTGGAGAGGGTTGTGCTGACGGTTTTTCAGAACGGCTTCCAGGGGTAGTCAGGCTTCTAAAGTCCCTCTCACCCAGAAAAGTCATAACTTCTTTTACCAATTAAACATTTTAAATGCAAGAGGGTTAAAGCTTTTGTATTTCAACAATTCTGTCCCGGATTTTGGCTGCCGTTTCGAAATCCAGTTCTTTGGCGGCGGAATTCATCTGCCGGGTCATCAGGCGGACCAGTTTGGTGAGATCACCGGGGGTAAGCTGAGTAACTAATTCCATATTAATTTCGGAGACTTCATGGGTTTTTCCTGCCAGAATCTGCTGCGGGTCAAGTTTAACCGGGGCAGATTCGGTTTTCTCGACGACTCTTTCTCTTAAGGGTTTGTTGATGGAAGCAGGAGTAATGTGATGGCTGAGATTGTAATTGATCTGGATTTCCCGGCGGCGGGCGACTTCTTCAATGGCGGATTTCATGGAGTTGGTAATCTGGTCGGCATACATGATAACGAAGCCGTCCACGTGGCGGGCAGCCCGACCCATGGTTTGAATCAAGCTGGTACGGGAACGGAGAAAACCTTCCTTGTCTGCATCCAGAATGGCTACCAGGGAAACTTCCGGTAAATCCAAACCTTCCCGGAGTAAGTTAATACAGACAACTACGTCATAAGTACCACTGCGCAGGTCGGACAGGATATCTAATCTTTCCAGAGTGTCGATATCCGAGTGGAGGTAATGAACCTTGATTTGTTTTTCGGCCAGGAAAGTAGATAAATCTTCGGCCGTACGTTTGGTGAGGGTGGTTACCAGAACCCGCTGGCCTTTGGCTACCCGATTTTCAATTTCCATTATCAAGTCTTCCACCTGTCCGGCGGTGGGACGGACAGAAATTTCCGGATCGATTAACCCGGTCGGGCGGATTAATTGTTCAACTACGCGGTTTTGGGAGAGAGAAAGTTCCCATTCATTGGGAGTGGCGGAGGAATAAATGGTCTTGCCGGTCCGACGCATAAATTCATCAAATCTGAGCGGCCGGTTGTCCAAGGCCGAAGGCAGACGAAAACCAAAATCAATCAGAGTCTGTTTCCGGGACTGATCACCGTTATACATACCGCGGATTTGGGGAACGGTAATATGTGATTCATCAATTACCAGAAGATAATCTTTGGGGAAATAATCCAATAAAGAATAGGGCGGATCGCCGGCGTTGCGGCCGTCGAAATAGCGGGAATAATTTTCAATTCCATTGACATAACCTAACTCCTGAATCATGTCCAGATCGTAAGTTACGCGTTGATTAAGCCGGTGGGCTTCCAAAAGTTTATTCTGGGATTTGAGAAGGGTAACCTGTTTTTCCAGATCCGATCTAATCTGGTTGAATGCAGGTTTAAAGTTAGTGCGGTTAGCTATGTAGTGTTTGGCAGGATAGATAGTCAGGCTGCGGTAGGATCCGGGAGGAACAGGTGAAGTAACTGATCTGGGCGGGGGGGGAATTACCTGTCCGGTCAGGGAATCAATTTTTTCCAATTTGGTGATCCGGTCAAGCTGATAGTGGACCCGGACAGCGGTGTCTTCATAAGCCGGATACACGTCAATAATATCGCCACGGATACGGTAGGTGCCGCGATGGAAGTCGTATTCGGACCGGGAATATTGCAGATCGTTTAAGCGCATGACGATCTGATCACGTCTGATTTTCAGTCCCTCGGCTAATTCCAGGATGCTTCGGCCGTAATCGGCCGGTGAGCCGAGATTGTAGATACATGAGACTGAAGCCACCACAATAACGTCCTTGCGGGTGAGTAAATTGGTGGTAGCTGCCAAACGGAGTTTGTCGATCTCGTCATTGATATCGGTTTCCTTTTCAATATAAGTGTCGGTAGAGGGAATATATGCTTCCGGTTGGTAGTAGTCGTAGTAAGAGACGAAATACGATACGGCGTTATCAGGGAAGAAGTCGCGGAATTCCTGATAGAGTTGGGCGGCTAAGGTTTTGTTATGGGAGATAACCAGAGTGGGTTTTTGGATCCGGTTGATGACATTGGCTAAAGTGAAGGTTTTCCCGGACCCGGTGACGCCGAGAAGAACCTGATGATCAGCCCCCGACTTGAGGTTGGTAAGTAATCTTTCTATGGCTTCCGGTTGATCGCCGGTAGGCTGATAAACGGATTTCAGTTTAAACACAGGCTTGACATTTGGGTAATATTCGGGTTAGATTATACTTATGCCAGTCACCTTATACAACAGACAAAGGCAGATTTTGGACTTTGTGGCTCAGTATATTCAGGCAAACGGTTATTCACCTACTTTGCAGGAAATTGCTCAGGCTTTGGGAGTGAGATCACTAGCTACGGTTCACGAACATCTGCAGGCGATGGAGAGGAAGGGAGTGATAAAGAAATATGAGGGTTCAGTCAGAGGGATTGAGATATTGGATAAGTCGGTAGCTGGAAGAGGGCAAAGCGGAGAAGCAGCTGTAGATTTACCGGTGCTGGGATTTATTGCTGCCGGTCAGCCGATTGAGCCGCACACTGATCCGAATGCTACTTTTTCCGTTCCGCCCACAATGATTAATTCTAAGAAGAGATGTTTTGTACTGCAGGTAAAGGGTGATTCCATGATTGAAGCGGGAATTTATGACCATGATTATGTGGTAATTGAACAAACGGATATAGCCAGTAACGGTGAGGTCGTGGTGGCACTTCTGGATAACGGTTTTGCGACTTTGAAGCGATTTTTCCGGGAAGCGACCAGAGTTAGGCTGGAACCGGCAAATTCGTCCATGTCACCGATATTTGTGTCCGGGGATAAGGTGAGGATACAGGGAAAATGTGTCGGTGTGATCAGGAAATTCGGTCTGACGGTTTAGTTTTTGATTTGATTACTCCGATTACTGCCGGCAGAACAGAAACGATGATTATTCCCATGATTACGAGCGAAAAGTTGTGTTTGACAACGGGAAAGTTGCCGAAGAAGTAACCGACAAAGATAAACAGGCCCACCCAAAGTATTCCCCCGACTATGTTGAAGGAAAGAAATTTGCCATAATCCATTCTGCCGATGCCGGCAACAAACGGGGCAAAGGTTCTGATAAAGGGCATAAATCTGGCCAAAATGATAGTTTTTCCGCCGTGCTTTTGAAAAAAAGCATTAGTTTTGTCGATGTGTTCTTTCTGAATGGGAAATTTGGGATTGGCCAGCATTTTTGAACCAAAAAAGTGGCCGATCCAATAGTTAGCCGTATCGCCCAGGATGGCAGCCAGGGCGATCAGGGCAAAGATAACAAACGGATTAAGGGAGCCTAAGGCGGCAAACGCTCCGGCAGCAAAAATTAAACTGTCACCAGGAAGAAACGGGGTGACGACTAAACCGGTTTCCAGAAAAATGATTACAAATAAGATTCCGTAAACGAAAATCCCATACGTTGAGATTAATTCGCCCAAATGAACGTCGATATGCAGAATGAAGTCGACTAATTGTTTAATAATATCCACAGTGCATTGAGGTTAACTTTTTTCAGTAATTTTTGCAACCGATAAATTGAGAGTAAAATGGGATAATAAGGACATATGTACACTTTATATGTAGTGGCGACGCCAATCGGAAATCTTGAGGACATTACCTTAAGGGCGATTAAGATTTTACTCGAAGTACCGGTAATAGTGTGCGAAGATACCCGGCGTACCGGGATGTTGCTAAAACTACTGGAAGAAAAATACGGAAAATCCCAACACCGGTTTATCTCCGTACGGGATTGGAACGAGGCCGCACAGGTTGAAAGGGTGCTGGCCGAATTAAGTCAGGGGGATGTGGCTTTAGTGTCTGATGCCGGAACCCCCCTGCTTTCCGACCCGGGGTACAAGTTGGTCAGAGCGGCGGCAGAGAAAGGAATAAAAGTTGTACCTATCCCGGGTCCGTTTGCCGGTGCGGCAGCTTTATCGGCAGCCGGTTTACCCACAGATAAATTCATGTTTTGGGGTTTTCTGAAAAAGGGGGAAATTCCGGAATTAAAACCCGGAATTACATACGTTTTTTATGAGTCGCCGGAAAGAGTTAAACAAACCGTAACTTTACTTAAACAGCATTATCCCGAGGCAGAAGCAGTGGCAGCGGTGGAAATGACGAAAATTCATGAGAGGTTCTACAGAGGAAGCGAGATGCAGGAACTGACAGACGGAAGAATAAAGGGGGAAATAGTGCTTTTGGTGAGAAATGAGGCTTAAGGGTTCAAGGAAAAAGTTAAATCTTTTCCGTTCATCGTCAAAGGAGGGGCAATGCCTAAAATAGACAGGATGGTGGGGCTGATGTCAGCCAGAATCCCCTGAGGAATTTGGGCTCCGGTGGCGAATTGTTTGCCGACGAAAATCAACGGGACCGGGTTGGCGTTGTGTTCCGTATCCACCTCATTAGTGCTGGCATTGATCATCTCTTCGACGTTGCCGTGATCGGCGGTGATTAACATGACTCCGCCCGCGTCCAGAACGGCCTGGGAAAGTTTGCCGATACATTCATCGGTATACTGAACGGCTTTGATGGCCGCAGCAATATTGCCGGTATGGGCGACCATATCGGGGTTGGCGTAGTTGATGATAATCAGATCGTATTTTCCGGTTTTTATTTCTTCGGTCAGACGCGAAGTGGTTTCGAAGGCGGACATTTCCGGTTTCAGATCGTAAGTGGGAACCTTGGGCTACGGAATGATAATCCGGTCTTCGTTGGGAAACGGATCGTCATGAAGACCGTTAAAGTAGTAAGTGACAAAACGTTCTTTTTCCGATTCTGACATGCGAAGTTGTTTTAACCCGTTATCTGAGACGACTTTACCTAAAGGAGTTTCTACTCCCAACGGCGGGAAGGCGATATGGGTAGGAAGATTGGTTTCATATTCAGTCATGGTAACAAAGAAAAGATCCTGAAGTTTTGGTCCGCGGGTGAACGGACGCTGTTTAGTAATGGTGTTTCCGGCATCGTGTTTTTTATGAAATTCAATGGCATAAGGATCAAAGCCGATAATGTTTGCGGTGTTTTCAAAATCATCCAGAACAAAAGCCTTAGCTAATTGTCTGGGACGGTCAATACGGAAGTTAACGAAGACTACACCGTCTCCCGGGGCGATACGGGGCAAAGGTTGGCCGTTACTGTCCAGAATTACCGTAGGTTCGATGAATTCATCCGTTTTGTTAAGAGCGTAAGATTGGGAAACGGCGGTGTCTACATTCGGGGCAGTTTTTCCTATACCTTCGGTCAGACATTTGTAGGCTCTTTCGGTTCTGTCCCAGCGAAAGTCACGATCCATGCCGTAATACCGTCCCATGACGGAAGCAATCGTGCCTACACCTTCCCGGCTGATGATGGATTGTAACTGGTTAATATAGGTCATTGATGCGGTCTGGGGAGAATCCCGGCCGTCGGTAAACAGATGCAGATAAAGATTCTGAATCTGCTGTTCGTGGCAGAACCGAAGTAATGCAAAAAAGTGAGAAATATCAGAGTGAACTCCCCCGCCGCCGATTAATCCCATGAGGTGCATTTTTGACTGATGCGATTTAACGTGGGCAGCACAGCCGATTAAGGCCTGGTTTTGGAAGAAACTGCCGTCGGCAATGGACATGTTAATTCTGGGCAGATCCTGATAAACAATGCTGCCGGCACCGATATTTAAGTGACCGGTTTCGGTGTTTCCGGGTTCGCGTTTGGGTAATCCAACTGATTCTCCGTGGGCAATCAGTTGGGTGTGAGCATAGGTTTGCCAGAAGGAGTTCATATTCGGAGTTTGGGCCTGAGAAATGGCGTTGCCCGGTCCGGGCGGAGCAATTCCCCAACCATCTAATATTGCCAAAACAACTGGTTTAGACCGAACGGAAAACATAGTTATGACATACCCAATTCAGATTCTATACTGAGGAAGCGATTGTATTTGACGACCCTTTCTCCTCTGGCCGGAGCTCCAAATTTGGCGTAGTCGGCACCGACGCCGACAGCAAAATCAGCAATAAATGAGTCATTTGTTTCGCCGGATCTGTGAGAGGCATTGATCTTCCAGCCGGCGCTTCTGGCCTGTTTGACTACTTCAATGGCTTCGTGAACAGTGCCGATCTGATTCGGTTTAATAATAATTCCCGTACAGGATTTTTGATTAATGGCCTTAGTTACCCGATCTTTGTTGGTGGCGAGTAAATCATCTCCGACAATTGTGGTGTTGGCTCCGAGTTCAGAAGTGATGGTTGTCCAGCCTTTCCAGTCTTCTTCGTCCAACGGATCTTCCAGAAGCCGCAAGTGATACTGATTATTCAGATCACGCAGATAGTCGATAAATTCGGGAGTTTCCATCGGACTGCTACGATCTTTAATGGTGTAGTGGCCGTCTTTAAAGAAGGTGTTGGCGGCTACATCCAAACCTAATTCCACGTCGATGGTGGGTTTTTTGTGACATTCACTGATTGATTCGACTAAAATTTCCAGGGCATCCAGGTTGGTAAAGAGATTGGGAGCAAATCCGCCTTCGTCACCTACACTGTGAATTGCTCCGCGTCTGACTAAGAGTTTTTTAATGGTTTGGTAAATTTCTACTCCGGTTTCCAGCATGGAAGCAAAATTACCCGTCCGGGTGGGGATAATATGAAATTCCTGAAAATCCAGATTGCCGGCTCCGTGTTTTCCGCCGTTAATCATATTGAATACCGGAGTGGGAATGAATAAGGCAGAGGTGTTGTTGGCGATTGCGGCAATATATTTGTACAGCGGCATTTTTTGATTAACAGCCATGGCTTTGGTTACGGCTATGGATACACCTAAAATGGCATTGGCTCCTAAACGGGTTTTGTCAGGAGTGCCGTCAAGTTTGATCATGATGTCATCAGCTTTTTCCGGAGAGTCGATGGATTGGCCGACCAAAGCCTTTGTAATATCAGTATTAATATTGTTTACGGCCTTAAGAACACCTTTACCAAAATAGCGGTTCGGATCCTGATCCCGAAGTTCCGAAGCTTCAGTCATGCCGGTGGAAGAACCGGATGGAACTGATGCAAGACCGAAACTGCCGTCGTCCAGAGCAACTACCGCTTCAATCGTCGGGTTTGAACGGGAGTCAAGTATTTCTCTGGCAAAGATCCGGCTGATTGTGGGCATATTATCTCTTTCTAGATATTAACTTATTTTCGCATTCAAAAACTATTTCTCTGGTTCTGGCTATGGCATCGGGATTAACCGAGATGCTGGTTACTCCCCATTCCACTAATTTTTCGACCAACTCAGGGTATTCACTCGGCGCCTGTCCGCAAATGCCGCAGGTAATACCCTTTTTGGCGCAGGTACGGACGGTTTTTTCTAATGCCCACAATACGGCCGGATTGCGCTCGTTGAACTGCGGGGCGACTTCGCTGTTATCACGGTCAATTCCAAGAATAAGCATGGTCAGGTCATTGCTGCCGATCGAAACTCCGTCGATACCGACGTCAATGAAATCTTCAAGCAGAATCACATTGGCGGGAATTTCGACCATCATCCACAGCTTAAACTGGGAGGAACGGTAGAGTCCGGAGGCAGCTACCAGCTTTTTGATCTCAACCAGTTCGTCGACGGTGGAAACAAACGGAATCATCAGATTGAGATTCTTTAGCCCCATCTTGTTCCGGACCTTTTTGATAGCTTCCAGTTCCAGATTAAATACTTCCGGGTTTTTAATGTAGCGGTAAGCTCCTCTGAAACCCAACATGGGGTTGCTTTCTTCGGGTTCGTATTTTTCGCCGCCTTTTAAAGCCCGATATTCATTAGTTTTAAAATCAGTGGCCCGATAAGTGACCGGCCTGGGACTGAATGCTTTACAGAAAATAGCTATATCATCAGCTAATTTGTCTATAAAGACCTGGGATTTACCTTCTTCAATAAGTTTTTTCGGATGGGTGCCGATGCCGGCGATCATAAATTCGGCCCGGAGTAGACCGACCCCGTCAACAAACCGCTTGGCTACATCATCGGCCAGTTCTTTTTCGGCTAAATTAACATAAACTTTGGTAGCCGTTTTCAGGTGTTTGTCTTCAACGGGTTTCTTAGGTGCATCAAGCTTTTTTTCTTTGGAGATGACTCCACCTTTAAAGACTTCGCCGGTATTGCCGTTAATAGTGACAATCATGCCGTCTTTTAAGACTTTGGTGGCAGTGGTGGTGCCGACTATACAGGTGACTCCAAGTTCACGGGAAACAATGGCAGCGTGGGAAGTTAATCCTCCCCGATTGGTGATAATTCCGGCTGCACGTTTCATAGCGGGAACAAAATCCGGGGTGGTCATGTCGGTGACCATAATATCGCCGGTTTTTATCTTATCCAGATGTTTAATGTCATCTACGATTCTGACCGGTCCGGCTACTAATCCGGGTGATGCCGGAGCACCGGTAAGAATTTTTTCCAATTTACCCGTAACGGAAGCCGTCTGAGAAGCAGTTTCCGCGCCGGATTCATTGTCCAGAGTGGTAATCGGTCTGGCCTGGGTGATATAAAGCTGATGATTTGCGTAGGCCCATTCGATATCCTGGGGGAAAAAGTAATGCTGGTGAATTTTTTTGCCTATTTCTGCCAGCTCAAGAATTTTTTCATCCGACAATTTTTGTTTTTCCTGGAGTTTCAACTGAACTTTAACTTCCTTTACGCCTTCGGCCTTACGAATTTCCATGACCTCCTGCTTGTTAACCTGTTTAGAAATGATTTTGTTCTGGGATTTACTGATTTCGAAGTGGTCGGGTGTAACTACCCCCTGAACTACATAATCTCCGAGTCCGTAGGCACCTTCGATGACTAAAGTGTCTTTATTTTTGGAAATCGGATCAACAGTAAACATGACTCCGGAGACTTCTGATTGAATCATCTGCTGGACCGGAACGGCTATACCGACTTTAAAATGATCAAACTTCTGTTGTTCGCGGTAGAAAATACTTCGGGCGCCGAAGAGAGACATCCAGCACTCTTTGACTTTTATAATGACATTGGCATCACCGATAATGTTTAAATATGATTCCTGTTGTCCGGCGAATGAGGCTTCCGGCAAATCTTCCGCTGTGGCTGACGAACGCACGGCTACTGCCGGATTTGACCCGTTGCCGTGTTGCTGTTTCATTTCATGATAGGCAGTGAAGATCTCTTTAGCCACGTCTTCGGGAATTTCTGACTGATCCATAAGATCCTGAATCTTTTTGGAGGCAGCGTTTAACTGATTCGGATCAGAAATATCAGTGGCGGAAAGAATTTGATGTATGTGAGGACGGAGCTTGTTGTAATCGAGGAATTCAAAATAGGCATTTGCAAGAACAACAAAACCGGGCGGAACCGGGGTTTTAGCCTGGGTCAGTTCGCCCAGATTGGCACCCTTGCCGCCGGCGATGCCAACATCTTCCTTACCGAGTTCTTTAAACCATTTAACAAATTTCATAGGCAGGTAAGTATCAGTGTAACGGAAAAGGCGGATAAATAAAAGATGAGACTTTATTTAGTTAACTCGGCCATGACATCTTTAAAGTAATCTACCCAGGGAATCGGGCCGGGGTCAATACCGTTGGCCTGAGAAAGATAAAAAGACAGATACCCTCCTGCCTGGATGGCTTCCACAGCTTCAAAAAGACGGTCGGGGCCGTTTAAAGAGAGCGAAGAAAAGCTTATGCCCTGTTTTTTTAATACCTGTTCCGTAATCGGGTAACGTCTTTTAACTTCGGGATGAAAATGCTCCGATTTAATCAGAACAAAGTGCAGGTTTTGCGGATTTGATTTAGGGAATGACAAACCTTCCATAAGATGATGATTTAATTCCGGTAAATCAAAAAGGACACAAAAGTTTTTAGCGTTTTCGTTTATCTGATTTTTAATACAATGAACGGCTCCTTTGAGATGCTCGCTGGAAACAAGTACGGGAATTTTGCCTTTGAGGGTTTCTGCTAAATTTTGATATTTTTCCGTTTCATTTTGTTTTTGTTTCAGGTACTCCGGAAGTTGGTTTAGGTGGTTTAACGGTTGGATTAACCGGCACCTGGAGAGAAGTGCGGCTAAAGCGATGACTGAGTAGCCTACTCCCATTCTGGGTTGGGATGAGGGGTTAAATTTGGTATTAAAAATATAGTGAGGCAGATGCTGATCTTTGGCAATTTGGGCCAATTTTCCACCGGCAGTAAGAATAAATATCTGGGAATTTCTTGCCCGGGCTTCGCTTAAGGAAGAAATAGTCTCCTCCGTATTCCCGGAGTAGCTGGAAATAATGACCAGGGTTTTATCGTCGACAAAGTTAGGCAGGTGATATTCCGTAGAAGTAATAATGGGGACACGTAAAACCTGACGTTCTAAACTGGCGATTACCCGGCCACCTAAAGCCGAACCTCCCATACCGGAAATTACGATGTTTGAAGCCAAATAGCACTGATCAGGGATGGGCTCCTGGGCAATTTCCTGCAAGGTTACGGCACATTGGTCCGGGAAGGAGTGAACGGTATCGAGAATGTGCAGGGAATCTATTATCGGTTTGTCGGACGGGGCAGGCATAAACATATATTACACGGATTTTGGCGGAAGATGAAGTTCGGTAAGCCAGATTTGCAGACTGGCAGACAGTTCTGAAACTGACAGGGAATTCTTCTGACGGAAATCTATTTCCAGAAGTTTTCGGTAGGCCTGTAAAAGCCGGGGGGCAGAGAATTTTTTTGCCAAGACCTGAAGCTTGTTCGATTGCCAGGAAGGCAATTTACCGCGTCCCGATTTAACCAGGATTAAATTATGGAATTGTCTGATCAGCTGAGCAAATAATAATTCCGGAGGAAGGTTGTCCAGGGCCAGTTTAAGGTGATCCGGACTGAGGGAGTCCAAAAAATTGAAGGCATATTTGGGCAAATCAAAGCGCCTAACAGTTGTAGCGGGGAATCCAGTGAGTTGGTCGGAGACGTCTTTAACCTCCCAGATATAGACGGGGAGTTCGGGGTGGGATTTAAGGTAAGAAAGTAATAGCTGTTTATCTTTTCCGGGACGTCTGGAGAATAATTGTTCGATGCAGATAATATTTTTTTCCGGAAAGAGAGAGTTGGTGGTGGTGGCAGAAATAAATTCAGTGAAAGTGATTTTTTGTCCGTCCAGTTCAATAAGGTTAGCCTGATTTTTTTTAAGATTAAGTTTGAGGTTTAAAAAAAAGCTACGGCTTTTAATCTGATCGTCTCCGTGAATTATTTCCATAGTTATCTTTCGTACGACTTGATATTAAGCGAATTAAATAAAGTTTCAACTTCATGCCGGTAATGGTGAAAGCTGCGGTGTTTGGCTGAACGGTGAGGTACCAATCCTCCGGAAAAAAATTTGGGGATGTGCAGGAGCTCATGAATCAGCACCCGTTCCTGATCCGCCGGACTTAAACGATCAAATTTTTCTGAGATCACTTCGAGACAGTATCCCGGGGGGGTGTTTAAAGCTGTTTGCCAAATTTTGGGCAAACTCCAGATCCGGGCGGTCGCCCGACCGGTTGATCCGGTACTTCTGAAAAAATGCAGCTGCTCAAATACAACCCGGTTCATATTCAGCTGTTTGAGCAGGAATTTGATCCGGCCGGCGATATCGGGTGCGGGTGAAAGAATCATTTTTGATTTTCACCGGATAAACTAACCTTGTCGCCTATCTGAAGATGGTTTTTGGCTATGAAACCAGCATTTACTTCCAGTACCTGATCAATGGGCTGATGGGAGGTGATCAAGGCGGGACGACCTGAGGTTTGAGCAGGAGGAGGGACGTTTTCATTAAGCTGGACAACCTGACCAGCAGCTATCCAGATGAAATCAAGCGGAAATTTCATGTCTTTCATCCAAAATGTCTGATAGTTTGCGGTCGGGAAAACGAATAACATGCCGGTGTTTTCCGCCAGAGAACTGCGGCCGGAAAGACCCTGAGATCTTTCGGAAGGGGTATCCTTAACTTCCGCATTTATATTTACCGATCCGATTGTCAGAACCGGTTTTTGGGCGGGTTTAAAGAAGAAAGAAACCAGCCGGTCGATGAAGTTTTTGAAAACAGACGACGGCGGAGGTTCTCCGGAAGAAAAGGATAACGATTCCGGAGGAGAATTAGCTGACGGAGGGTTTTCGAGCGGACTTCCGGCAGTTTTTTTCAGGTTGAAAATAGCCAAATACGAGGGAGTAGGTTGGTAATTTTTATCCAGAAGTGAAAATTTAGTGAAGTCCCCTGCTCCGGCAAACAGGACGAACGGGGTGATGGCAACAATATTTTTTTCCGTCCAGACTGAATTGAAGGCAGTGGGGTAGAATTCCTGCCGGCCGAGGTAGCCGGTTTCGGTGATAAAGACCGGTTTACCTGAAAATCCCAGCTTCTTTAAGGTGGAAAGCTCATAGCGATAGCTGGTTATGCCATAACGGGTGGTAGAAAGAGCGGAGGATGAAAAGCTGGGATTGGGATAAGCATGAACACCGATTCCGTCGATGTTGTCATACCATTTGGGTTCGGCCCTGGTCATTTCCCGATAGTATTTCAAGGCATCGAGAGAGGTGCCATTGGAGGGAGCTGACATATCCAGTCCGCCGGAAATAAGGAAGAAATCGTCAGATCTGGACTTGAAAATATCCTTTGCCTGGACCAGAAGACCGGCATATTCCTTGGGAGAAATATATCCCCCCCATTCTTTAGAATGATTCGGTTCGTTAAATAAAATTATGTAGCGGTTTTTTACCGGCCATGGTAGGTCCGTTAAGAAGTTGGCAAAATCGACTAAATCAAGAGCTGACGGGGTTGTCCAGCTGTTCTTGTCACTGAAAGTAGCCAGTCTGAGAATGGGGATAACCTTATTTTCCCGGCAGTGTTTAAAAAAGAGCCGCCACTTATCTTTGTTTCGGTCGTCAGAACGGATGGGAATGGTGGCGTAGCCCCAGGCTCCTCCGGTACTATTGACTAATTTGGCGGCTTCGAAAATCTCATCGACTTCAAGAATGTGAACACCGATGCGGTTGTTGGGAACGGCTAACGGATCGGTAACGGCTCTGACTGAAGAAGTCAGAACAGAAGACAGGATAAGACAGAGAACGGTGAAAAGCAGTATGAACCGGCAGTGCATGACCTAATTATAAAGTCTAATTAAACTAAATCATGGTTTAGCTGGCTGAACTTTCCGGGCATGGCAAATTGCCAGGGCTAAAGCATCCGCTGCGTCATCAAAATGAGTTTTATTGCCTTTTCTTTTGCTAACTTTTCCATCTTTTATTTCATTGACTTTATCACCGCGGATGCCTAACAAGCGTTTAACCTGTAATTTCATAACCTTTTTGTCGGCTTTACCTGAACCACCAACATAGAGTTTGACCTGCATGGGAGTGTAGTCGAAGGCCGCCAATTGATGGCGGTGGATTGCGAGTTTAATTACTCCGATGGCCTGGCCTACGGCTATGGCGGTCAGGGCGTTAGTAGCAAAGAATAGGCGTTCAATAGAAACTACTTCCGGTTGATGTTTTTCGATCAAGTCAGAGATACCCTGATAAATTAATTCCAATCTTTGTCCGTGCGGAAGTTCTTTTGAAGTAGTTACCAATCCGTAGTCTACCAGGATATAACCACCATCCGGTTTGACGTTAATCAATCCGTATCCGGTTGTAGCTGTACCTGGATCAATACCTAATATCATCATCTAGGAAGTTATGATATACCTGGGAATGTGGTTTGGCTACATGTATATATAAATGTATGAAGCCGAACTTATGAGGATTATGAAGAAGTTGACAGTGCCAATTTTACTGGTAGTGATATTAACGTTAGTGGTTTTAAGCAGGGGTTATGTTGATTCGGGATCCGGGGAGGTGAAATCCGAAAAACTTCAGCCGATTCTGACGCCGGTACCGACTCAGGTTTTGTCGGAGAGAAACGGAGACGGAGAAGTGAATTTAGACGGCCAGAATTTTGTTTATGTGATTGAAAAGAATATTCTACCGGGGAAATTAAAGTTAATTCCTAATTACGGTCAGAAAGAATTTACCCGAGAGACATCTTTAGATCAATCCTGCCGATCACTAATTAACGGAGGTTTTTACGGAACGAGTAATGAGCCGATCGGTTGGTTGGTAATAGACGGGAAAGTAATTTCGTCGGATAAATCCAGCAGTTTATTTAACGGTTTTGTGGCAGTTACGGCCGATGACAAATTGAGTGTAGGTGTCAGCAAACCTAACGGTGATATCCGGTACGGACTACAGACCGGTCCGGTGTTAATAAATTCCGGCAGAGTTCAGATTTTGCAGATGGAGAGAGACAAGAATGCCAGGAGAGGAGTAATACTGAGCAGCCGGGACGGACAGGCGACATTTTTGATGGTTTTTGCTAAATTATCCGACCAATTGGGTCCGACTTTAACCGAATTACCCGAATTGGTTTATCTTATCAGCAAGCAGGAAGGAATCGATCCTGATTATGCGGTAAATTTGGACGGAGGAAGTGCATCCGTGTTTTGGCGTAAAGATGTGTATTTGGAAGAAACGGTTCCGGTGGGAAGCTGGTGGTGTGCGGAAAATTAGTTTCCGCATTTAAGGAAGACTAAACAGACAGTGCGGTTGATGTCGGTTAGTCCGGCACAGGCTTCACATTTGGTGGCATTCCCGGAAGGAAGTAAAGTAGGAGCGACGTATTTTGAATAATCGGTAAATTTTATGTCCTGGGAGGGCTGGAAGACGGACTCCGAAGGAGTCCACGGAGAGCAGTGGTAACTGATGAGCAGATTCGGATTTATGGGACTTTCACCCTGGCTAAGCGGAGTAACGCCGGGTTTGTAAGACAATTTAAAACCATCGGCGGCTCCGTCGACCCAGACGTATGAGGCAGTTTTGTCATAAATGAGCCGGACGATTACGGTTTCGGCTGAATTTATGATTTGGGTTTCGGCTGCCAGCCGGCCGTTATTTAGAAGCACGGTTCCGGATATGACGGGGTTTGAATCCTGACTCTGAAAACTGCATGTTTGCGGGGTGACGAATCGGGTAAAAGCAATAAATGTGCCTGACTGAACCGGAGTAATCGGAGATTTGGCAGAAGCTGAGGAGGAAGAATCAGGCGAAGTTGTAGCTACCGTTAAGTCGGGAGAGTTTTGAGGTGAAAGAAAGATTTTCCAGACGCCGATAAGAATGACAGTGAGGACTAATCCGAAAAAAATTAGCCGGAAAGTTTTTGACATTTGACGTAATTATAATGGGGATGTTAACTGTGAATAAGTTTTATTCGGATTTGATATAGTTTAATTATGCTTAAGAAGTGGTTGAAGTCGGGATTGATTGGATTGCTGCTGGTTAATTTGGCAATGGGTGCGGCAAAAGCTCAGACCGAGACGACGAGGAGTCTCGGTCAGACTACTCTGACCGGATCAGCGACGATGGGGGTGGCCAGACTGGTATTGATTGATGAAACTGATGTTAAAGACGGAGCGGTAGTTACGGCAACTGAAAAAGGAGTGAAGCTTTCAAGCGCCCCATATGATTCTCAGGTACTGGGTATAGTTTCACGAGATGCGGCGATCGTGTTTAACAGCACGGGTCTGGAATCCGGTGTGCCGGTAATTTCATATGGCCAGGTATATTTATTGGTTTCGGCCAGAGACGGGGAAATAAAAAGGGGTGATTTACTGACCACGTCTACATTACCCGGAGTGGCGGTTAAGGCGAATAAGTCCGGATATGTCCTGGGGTCGGCAATGGAAGATTTCAGCAGCGCCGATTCACAACAGGAAGGAAAAATCGCCGTAGATCTGAACCTGCATTATTTCAACAGTAAATCCCCTTTCCCGGGGTCACTGACTGATATTTTTAAGATTGCGCTGATTACAACAAAAGAAGGTCCATCAGCGTTATTTAAGTACATTGTGGCGGCGATTGTGGTTATCGGGTCATTTGTGCTGGCATTTATGACCTTTGGGCGGACAGCTGCCAAGGGAGTGGAAGCATTAGGACGAAATCCATCTGCCAGCAGAGTGATTCATTTGGGAATTGTCTTTAATGTGACCATTGTGGTGGCAATTGTTTTGGCAGGTCTGACGGTAGCCTTCCTGATCCTAAGACTTTAATGCCGGCTGGGTTTAGATTATGATGGTTTAAATGGATACCCTGCCCATGCAAATCCTGAGTTTAGTTGTAGATGCGACGGTAATTTTGTTTGCGGTGTATTTTTTTCTGAGAATCAGATCGAAAGAAAAAGAGCTGCAGCAAAAGGAAGGAAAAATCGATTCGGAATATCATGAAATAGTTAATACGGCGCTGGCAAGGGAACGGAAGATTCTTGATGATGCGACAAATGAAGCCGACAAAATAATCAGTGAAGCGAAGTACTTTAATCGGGGTTCTACAGAAGAGGTAAATAAAGCTTTACAAATGATGGTGGTTGACGTGCAGCGTGAAGCGACTACCGCCGCCAGTAATTTTTTGTCCGACTATCAGGCTTCGCTTAATCAGGTTTCGGTGAAGTCGTTGGGTGGGTTCGAAAACGTGGTGAAGGAGCTGGAGTCCGACTTACGAAGTCAGGTAAAGAATTTTAATGAAGCATTGCTGCCGGGATTGGAAAAGGAACTGGCTGAATACAAAAGAATTCGGATGGAACAGGTAGATAAGTCGGTAAGAAGAATTGTGCAGATCTCAGCTCAGGAAATTTTAAATAAGGCCATTTCCCTGGATGATCATGAAGAATTGGTAATAGCTGCGTTAGAAAGAGCGAAGAAGGAAGGAGTGTTTGACTAGTCATGTACGGACAGGATTTTTCGGATTTTTTTGTGACCAAACTTCAGGCCAATGATTTTTGCGGACGGATTTCGGGTATTTCGCAACAGGTTTATGAAGCGGGTTTTGATTTGAGCGCAAGGTTAGCGGCAGAATTCGGGGTGGTTAAACGGGATAAACTAATGATGCTCTTACGAGAGGACGGAGATTTGACCGATAACCGATCGATACAGAAGTGGTTAGAAAAAATCATTTCTCAGACTAAATTATTGCCGACGGTAACATTAACGGTGGCATTTGTTCCGAATGACAAGAATTTAAAACACATATCAAACTGGCTGCTGCAGAATTTAAACAAGCAGGTGTTAATAGAATTTAATGAAGACAGATCTATACTGGCCGGAGCCAGAGTTAATTACAACGGTAAGTATTCTGACCAGTCGGTTTTGACAAGCTATCAGAAAGTTCTGGAAAAAGAAATCAAAGCAACTTAATTATGGAGAAACAGTTTGAAGAATTGTTGAAAAAGACCGGCACGTACGGTGAGGTAATTCAGGTTAATCACCCGATTGTGATTATTGAAGGACTGCCGAAAGCTACAACCAGGGAGCTGATTTTATTTGAATCAGGACAGAAAGGAGAAGTCTTTACGGTGAATCGGGGACGGATCGAGGCGAGGGTGTTTTCGCACGAACCGGTGCGGGTAGGTATGAAGGTAACCAGAACAATGAAGTTAATTTCCGTGCCGGTGGGAAAGGAGCTTTTAGGCCATACCATAAATCCATTGGGTGATTTACTTGACCCGTCGGAGGCATATGTTATGCCTAAAGAATTCCGGGATTTAGATGCCAAACCGGCAGGAATTTCGGCCAGAGAGAAAATTTCTAAACAATTACAGACAGGAATGACCCTTATCGATGTGATGCTGCCTTTGGGACTGGGTCAAAGAGAATTGATAATCGGAGACAGGAAAACCGGTAAGACGGCTTTACTTATGACGACGATTAAAAGACAGGTTATGGATGGAATGGTTTGTATTTATGCAGCAATTGCAAAGAAAAAAAGCGACATTAAAAAACTGCAGGAATTTTTTATCGGAGAAAAGATAATGGAAAAGGTAATCATAGTGGCTACAACCTCATATGACTCCCCCACCCTGATTTTTCAGACTCCGTATGCGGCAATGTCAATCGCTGAATATTTCAGGGACTTAGGACAAAATACTCTGGTGGTATTTGACGATTTGTCGTCACATGCCAAGTTTTACCGGGAACTGTCACTATTGGCGCGGCGGTTTCCGGGCAGAGAATCTTATCCGGGAGATATTTTTTATATTCATTCAAAACTACTGGAACGGGGAGGAAATTTTAAAAATCCAAAATCGGGTGAAGCAGCTATCACCTGCTTACCGGTGATGGAAATCATTGAGGGAGACTTAGCCGGTTATGTTTCAACAAACGTAATGGGAATTACTGACGGGCATATTTATCTGGACAGTAATATTTATTATCAGGGTATGCGTCCGGCAGTTAATATTCCCCTTTCGGTTACAAGAGTAGGGCGACAGACTTTAGGAAAATTACCCAGAGAGATAAATAAGACGTTGACGACGTTTTTAACTTCGTATAACCGCTTGCTTAATTTGTCGCATTTCGGTCAGGAGCTGACTGCTGATGTAAAAAAGGATTTGCAGATCGGAGATTTAATCATGCGATTTTTTAAACAAGGGTATCAGGAAATTGTTCCGGCCCCGATTCAGCTGATGATTATTTCAATGATCATGCAGGGAATGGTGGAAAATAAAGAAATGCTGGAAAAACTAAGGAAGGGAATGCTGGGGGCTTACAAACAACCGGATTGGAAAAACTGGTTTGATGAGTCTTTAAAGACGAAAGATAAAAAGAGTTTTGATCAGATGGTCACTGACAATAAAGAGAAGTTACTTATTTTAGCGAAATAAATGGCCCAACGTAATGTTATTCAGGAAGAGCTGGAGGCGTTAAACAGTTTAAAGGACCTGGCTGAAAGCTATGAGGAGATTGCGGCTATTCAGATGCAAAAAATCAAAGACAAAGTTTTACGAACAAGAGATTTTTTGGCTGATTTATCAGATATTTTTGTAGATTTAAAAGCTTCATATGTGAGAGAGATGAATGATCTGTTGGCCAGAAGAAATAAGGGGGATACGACTTTACTGCCGGTGTTGCAAAAGAAGGGTAAGAAGTTATTAGTGTACATGTCATCTAACGGAAAATTGTACGGAGCTGTAACACAGAAGACATTCAGGTTACTGGTTCAGGATTTGCACAAAGAGATGAGCGAGGACACGGATTTATTAGTAATCGGTCAGGCGGGTAAAGAATTATTGGAAAATGCGGCGATCGGAAAACCGTTCGAATATTTCGATATGCCGGATACGGGAGTGGAAATTGAACATATAAAGAAGTTAGTCAAACATTTTTTGCTTTATGAAAAAGTGTTTATTTATTACGGTAAATTTGACAATGTAGTCAGACAAAACCCAATTGCAACAAGTATTACAGGAGAAGATATCTTTGAGACGGAAGTGGTAAGCCCGACTCCCCGTGATGACAGGTTTATTTTTGAACCGACGCTGGAAAAAATATTTAATTTTTTTGAGACGCAAATTATGTCTAATTTATTCAGTCAGACATTGTTGGAAAACCAACTGGCCAGACACGCTTCGCGGGTAAGTGCAATGGAAGAAGCTCTAATTCACATTGAGACGGAAGGAAAGCGGCTAAACCAGCAAAAGGTACGATTTAGAAGGATGACTCAAAATAAAAAGCAATTAGAAACGATTTCCGGTATCGTATTATGGGAGGATTAAGTTATGGTGAAAGGTAGAGTAATCAGTATCAAAGGTCAGATTATTGAGGCAGAATTTCTGGACGAAAAGCCTGATATATATGATGTAATAACGGCTAAAGATGATCCGGAAATTAAGATGGAGGTTTATACATCATCTTCCCCCACCGGGTTTTATTGTCTGGCTCTGACTGACGTGTCTAAACTTTATTACGGTTCGCCGGTGGTTAGTACCGGACAGCCGGTGAAAGTGCCGGTCGGTGAACAAGTTTTGGGCCGGGTGATAGATACATTGGGTAATCCTCAGGATGGATTAGGAGAGATTAAAGCTAAGGAGTACCGGCCGATTATTGCTAAGGATGTGAGTTTTTCGAGAGTAAGTATTCCTAAGGAGCTGTTGGAAACGGGAATCAAGTCGGTGGACTTTTTTACGCCAATTGTCAAAGGCGGTAAGGTGGGACTTTTCGGAGGAGCAGGTGTGGGAAAGACGGTTATTTTGTCTGAAATTATTCATAATGTAGTTATTCTGCATCCGGAAAAGAACGTGTCAGTATTCGCCGGGGTGGGAGAACGGACCAGGGAAGGACAGGAGTTGTATGAAACGATGAAGGAAAGTAAGGTTATGCAGGGCGTAAGTCTGATTTACGGAAGTATGGGCGAGAATCCGGCCATACGTTTTCGGACGGCCTTTACCGGCGTAACCCTGGCGGAATATTACCGGGACGTGATGGGTAAAGATGTACTGTTTTTTATTGACAACGTATTTCGATTTGCTCAATCGGGGTACGAACTTTCCACCCTGATGAACTCGATTCCTTCCGAGGGGGGTTACCAGTCAACCCTAACTTCGGAAATGGCGTCGTTTCATGAACGACTGGTATCTACAAAAGAAAATGCGATTACCAGTTTTGAAGCAATTTACGTTCCGGCTGATGATTTAACCGACAGCGGAGTACAGGCAATCTTTCCGTATCTGGATTCGGGAATCATTTTGTCCCGACAGATATATCAGGAGGGACGGTTCCCGGCAGTGGATATTATTGCGTCTAATTCATCGGCCTTAAATCCGGACATAGTTGGTGAGGAGCATTTTCAGACGGCAATTGATGCACAGGCATTACTGAAGAAGGCGCAGTCGTTGGAGAGGATAGTGTCACTTATCGGCGAGTCGGAGTTATCTACAGATGATCAGATACTTTATAAACGGTCGAAGATGCTGAAAAATTATATGACGCAGACATTTACGGTAGTGGAAGCCCAGACTGAACGGAAAGGAGTTCATGTTCCGGTTAAAGATACGGTGGCCGACGTCAGGGGGATTCTTGACGGAAAGGTGGATAAATTAAAACCGGAAGACCTGATGTTTATCGGAACGCTGAAAGATGTTGAGGAAAAAATCCGGACGATTACCAAATCCGATTTAGAACAGGAAGCTCATAATACCCTGTCGAATGAGTTAAAGACTGAACCGGAAAAAACTTATAGCGCAAAGAGTTCTGATAATACACAACCGGGAAAAAAGTAAATGGCAAACAAGGCACTTATAAAGTTAAAGATAAGGGATACCGATTCGATTCAATATGAGGGGGAGGTAGACAGGATTAGTTCGTACAACGAGATGGGTCAGTTTGACGTATATCCAATGCATGCAAATTTTATCTCCATCATTAATAAATCGATTTCATTATATTTGCATAATAAGTTAATTAAAAAGATGGATATAGAGAAGGCGGTTATGAAAGTAAAAAAGGACGAAGCACAAATTTTTTTAGGGATCGAGGCACTGTTATTGGAGGAAGAAAGTTCGTTTAGAAAGATTAATGATCAAGGCTAATTCAGTCGGGATTAATAACTTATAAGTTTTAAGGGATTATAAATTTTTTGATTTACATTCAGTATAATAAACTGGATCAAAATTGCATATTAATATTGTTCAATTAATAGTTTATATCTCTATATAAAGCCATTTAAATTTTATTGATTTAGTTTTTAACTGACATATCTTGTTAAGCGGGAGTTATTTGCGCATATCGGGTGTAACTAAATATTACGGGTTATTTTTTCAGATTTGATTTAGACGGAAATCTGCGGTAAAAGTTTGTCATACTTAGTTTCAGAGAGATGCAGTAAATGATTTAGATTGAAATACTTAAGTACGATTTCGTAGTTAGCGCCTGATGATACACTTAGAGACATTTGTACATATTGACTACTTATTGGAATAAAATTACATTAGTAATATACAAAAAAACCGTTATATTCAGTTTTTAGTTATTTTTCGAGGCCAAAATCTTTTTAAGTAAAAAATATATGGAGATATCAGTTATTTCTTTAGAAGATGCAGCTAAAATTTTGTCCGTTTCAATCGAGACGCTGCTGCAGTGGAATGAGTTGAATATTTTGAAGCCGTCCATCACTCCGACGGGTCAAATCGGATATGACAGGAGACAGATAGAACAATTTTTACTGATCAGCCGCCAGTCAAAAGCCGCAGGATCTGACGGCAATCAGCTTTCAGTTTCAGACAACGCGGAAATTAAACCTTTTCCGACCACCTTGTTTTTTACTTTGGTGGTGTCCTTCTTAGTTACAAGTGTGATTTCTCAGATATTTATGCTGAAATTTATTCCGGATGAAGCTGAAAGCTCAAAACAAGTATTGTCCGCGCAGACTTCTGTGTCTCCTGAACAAAAAAGTGTATCAAATTTACCAAAATCTCCTGCATATAACCCGATTGAATTAAAAAATAATATTGTTTCGGATTTGGCAAATGACATGACCGGAAGTAATTTAACTTATAGTCAAATAGCTAATTTTCCTGTCAACGTAAAGACTTCCGATCAGATATTTGATCAGGGCGGAAATATAAAAGGTGAGGCTGCCGGTACCGATCTTTTGGCAACGACGATGTTTACCAACGGCCTGGTGAATGAGGCGAAAGCTATGACAAATACAGTAGATGCCAATATGCCTATAGTTTTATTAACACTTTTTCTGTTGTGCCTGCCGTTTATCTTTAAAAAACAGTCGAGAACAGCGGCTATTGCTTATGACGGAGACGGCAGCGAGAAAGTATTGGAGCTGAATCAAAGACCTGACGGGGCAATAGTTTTATGTTTTCAGGGCAGGGAATATAAAGTGTGCAAGCCCGAGCTGGATAGTGAATCTGATCAGTTTGTCGACCGACTACTGGGTATGGCGGCTCCGGGGACGAAGGAAATCGATTACGATGCTTCTAACGACGAAGAGGTCAGCTTCAATGCCCCGCTCAGTAAGCTGGTAACCAGGCTGGGTTTTGTGGGGGTTAAGAGAGATCTGTTTTTCCCCAGAACATCCAAAAACAGAGTGCTGTTCAGAAAGTACCTGACTCAGGACGATTTGGCGGCCATGGGATTGAGGGTTGATCAGATTACGGACGAGTTTTTGGCTTCAGGTTAGAGTTCAGCTTCCAGGACCACTCAGGTCTGCATGAGGTGGTTTGTATCTCACATCCAGCTTCGAACGGTGTTATTTGTTTATTGTATACCCATATAAATAAACAGGTTTGCCCTAATGGATTCTACCCGTCCAGAACAATCAACTCCAATTTTTTCCCTAAAAGCTGCGGCTGAGTTATTGGGTGTGTCGATTGAAGTTTTACAGCAATGGCATGATGAGGGAATTTTGCGTTATGAAGTTTTTTCAGACGGAGTTACAGGTTACACTCAGGAACAGCTGGAACAGTTTGCCGCTCGCAGAAAGTCACAGAAGAAGGGTTTAACCGGAAGGATTTTGGATTGGGCAGGAAATGGATTTTATGAAGACGAGTTTGTAAAAGAGTATTTTAAATCGCAATTTAAAGAATCCATTCGTTTAGGGAGCGGAAATCAGTATGGGTTCGGAAAGAAAAACAACCGAAAATTGATTGCCGCTTTGGGGTTGTTTTTTATTCTGGGTACCGTGGGTTTGACTCAGGAATCAAGAATTAATTACGCTTTAGAAAACGTCAGGAAAAATTTTACCGGTACCACCACTACCGCAGTTGATCCGAGAGTTTTGGGAGCCGAAGTCAGTAAATTGGAACTGACCGGAAATATTTTATTCAGGTTGCCGTTGATTGCTAAAGATTTTATGTCGGTGGGGAAAGATTTTGCAGTAGCGGGTGAAAGTACTTTTTCCGGCAAAATAACCGCACCGAATGTGGTTTACAGTGTGGTTGCCGGTGATCACATTTCCATTACTGATGCAGAGAGTCAGAATCCGGTGATCTCCGTGGTAATGCCGGCAGTGGTAAATTCGTTTCAGGGACAGACAGGAGCAGTAACTCTAACTTCGGGTACGGATATTTCCGTCAGCGGGATGACGATAAATAACATTTCTACCCTGGCGTCGGTAGTAAACCGCGGCCATTGTTCGAGCTGTCTGAATGACGGAGATGTGACTGACAGCCTTACGATTGACGCTTCGGGTGAAGTGTCTCCGGAAGCCGTAACCGGATTGACGTCATCCGGAACAAGCGAAACCACATCCGGAGCCAGTCTGGTGGGGGTATATGACAATCTGACTAATTCCGACGGAACGCAAATACAGGAAGTGCTGGCGGATTTGGATTCGGCGATTACCACAGCCGGAATCTCCCCTTTTTACACGGCTTCGGATTTGGTTTACGGAGATTACATCAGGCCGGAAACACCCGCAAACGGTTTTGTGTTAGGCGGTGACGGTACTCCGACCGGGGCTACACTATTTTTTGATCCGACGGTGGCTAATTTATACCTGGGAACGAATAACGGCGGATCAGGCGGAGTGAACGGGACACTGACTTTATACTCGGCCGGGTCCGGTGTAACGGATGTAACCCTGGCTACAAATGCTACCGGAGACTTGTTGATTGCGAACGGAAATGTAGGAATCGGAGCCGATCCGGTTGATTTGGATGCGGATAGCAATCCGTTTAAACTGGAGGTGGCTGGAAGTATCGGCCCCAATCAGGATGGGATTTACGATTTAGGCTCCCCTACCAGACAGTACCGGAATTTATACTTAACCGGTCAAACTACCTCAGGCGGGAATATTACGATTGCGAATTCCAATCCGTCTCTGACTTTAATTGATACTGATGCCGGCGGAAATCAATATTACATCGATGTAAATCAGGCTGATTTTTCGATTATTAATAATACCTCCGGGGACACGGCGTTGACGGTAAATGCCGGCGGGGATGTGAGTCTGGCGGGAGGAACCGCTACAACCGGATGTACGGTAACCAATGCCGACGGAAGTTTATCCTGTTCCGGAAATGCGACTTTTTCAGCTTTAACAACTTCCGGGGTGGTGGTAAATGATGCGTCGGGTAATTTATCCAGTTTGCCGCAGTTGGATGTGGCGCGCGGAGGGACCGGTGTGGATGCGTCGGCAGCGGCAGACGGAACATTACTAATTGGTAACGGGACCGGATTTACTTTATCGACACTTACCGGGACGACCAATCAGATTAGTGTTACTAATGGAAGCGGGTCGATTGTTTTGGCTACTGCTCAGGACATTGGTGTGACATCAAATCCGACGTTTGCGTCCATGTCGCTGACCAATGTCAGTAATCAATTAACTTTGGGGGCTTCGGGTCAGGCAGTGGTGTTATCTGCCGATGCACAAACGGCTGACAGAACAGTAACCCTGCCGGTTTTAACCGCGTCGGACACCCTGGTTCTGGCAAATGAAACCCAGACACTGAGCAATAAAACAATCGGGTCTACCGGTCTGGTGTTTTCGGGAGCGGCGACGGATATTACCACCGAGGCAAATGAGGATCTGACGATTGATACTAACGGTACCGGGCAAATTGTCCTATCTGATACAGTGCAACTGACCAATCTTCCGGCGGCTGTGGTCGGGGCGGTGGCTTTATGCCGTGATCCGGCAACAAACGAGGTCGTGCAATGTCCGGCCAATGCCAGCAATACAACGTTGCAACTGGCTTACGATGCCGGCAATACCATTGTGACCACAACCGGAAGAGATATAGATTTTACCTTAGCTTCAGGATTAGCTTCGCCTACCTCATTCAGATTGACTAATGCCGGGACGGCCGCAGCGTTTGTGGTTAATGATACAAATGCGGGGTCCAACACGGCGTTAGCAATACGCTCAGGCGGAGTTGATTCATTAACAATTAACGAGTTGGGTGATCTGACCAGTTCGGGGAGTTTAGTTACCAGCGGATCAGGTTCGATAGTTTCGGCAACAACTCTGACTGCACAGGCGGCTACAAATCAATTAATTTTCGGATCCGGAAATACAACTACGATAAATTCAACAGCTCCGACCGCCGCAAGAATTGCGACAATTCCGGCATTAACTGCTGACGATACATTTGTATTTGAAACGGAAACTCAAACTCTGACCAACAAGACAATCGGAAGTACCGGTTTAGAATTTTCTTCAGCGGCTATAGACTTGTCTACTCCGGCAGATGAGGATTTGACTTTGACTCCGGGCGGCACCGGTCAGATAGTTTTGTCGAACATTACCAGATTAGGAACTTTGCCGACAGCCGGAGCTTTAGCAACGACTTTGTGTCGTGACGATTTGACCGGAGAAATAACCGAATGCCCGGCAAACGCGGCTAATGTAAGTTTGCAGGAAGCTTACGATTCGGGGAACACTATTTTAACGACAGACGCCCGAAACATCGCCTTCACCTTAGCCGATACCGCTACCGATGCCAACTTCACGATTAATACGGCTGCCGGAGCAACCGGATACACTTACTTAAGTCTGACTGACGGAACCAAC
>Ga0172379_10001568_pt1 | contig 44878 bp, 75 predicted proteins | sample GrowelOW334metaG_FD_119756 | JGI IMG/M metagenome (GOLD analysis project Ga0172379, IMG submission 119756) | Groundwater microbial communities from an aquifer near a municipal landfill in Southern Ontario, Canada - Groundwater well OW334 metaG | ecosystem: Environmental > Aquatic > Deep...
ACTCCATCATGGATGTGAGCTGGATTAGGAAATATTTTAGTAAAAAAGATATGACCGTATTATTATCCTTTTACCCTTACAATGGGTTTAAAGATTCGCATATACTACTACCTTTTCCAAAATCGATTAAGCTTTTCACTGTAATACCGCAACGCTTCCTTACGTGGCATTGGTTTTGGCTTATTCGTGATCTGGAGAGTAGCTTTGAATACTCCATCAACCAATCTTATACTGTTGTTTTCAGCTTGTATGCATTCACCATACGTTTTACCTTTTGGATGTTCAATTTTAACGTCACTGTCTCCTTTCGCCATCTTTACCCTCCCTTAAAACTAACCTCTTGATATCTTTCGAAGGTGCTTGGACTTTTGTTTGATCCATAGTTTGTCCTTTAGTCGTTAGTTTTAACAGATGGAAGAAAATATCCTTCTATTGTCTCAACAAGAGAATATTGCTCTCCGTTGCTGTCGCATATAATGATTCCAGTGCCCGTAGAATACTCGACAACTGCAACGTTTGCTTTTTCTCCGTCTATTATGTGTAAAACATAAATGAAGTCGTTCGGGATTCCGCCACCAGCTGGAAGATCAATGGTTAAAAAAATCTCTTTTGCTTTGGCCTTAAGATAATGTCTTACACGATCGATAACGTTTTCCATGCGGAGACCGGCTAAAGAATTTATTTCATTTTGGCCATCAGCAGTTACCGCAATAAGCTGAAACGGATGATGCCCATAGGCATTGCAGCTATTAAGAAATTCTATTTTTGCAAAATTAGATTTAAACTTTTCAAATGTTAATCGTGTACTATCCACTTTACACTCCTGTGTTGAGTTTGTCAAAGAGTCCAGCATAGCTGAGCTCCTTTGCTATCCTTACTGCATACCATCCACGCCATATTTCCCAGCTCATATCGAAGGTCGCAAGGAGTAGGCTCAAAGCGCACATAGGCTTCCTTGATCTCGTCCGGGAGAACGGCAACTTCTGATTCCCCCATTTCTTCAAAATACCCCAAGAACGCTTCTATTGCTTCCTGTTTGGTTGGATAAGCCTTTCGGCTGATATATAAACCTTCAGGTTCAAACTTCATCACTTCACAAAAAGAGTCGTCAAATTTGCTCATTTTCTCATTCCTTTGATGGCATCAATGCACTCATATATTGAATTGGGTACGCACTCCAATTCTGGAAACTTTTTAAACAATTCTTCTGTTGCAACTACACTACACAATGACAAGACCTTGTATTCTTCAGTTCCTTCAATGGTTTCTGCCGTATCGAACATTGCCAATGTCGCTAAACTAAAAAGCTTAGTAGCCATTTTTAATTCGCGTTTTGTAAGTTGTTTGTTTTGTTTCATTTGGTCCTCATGGATGATTTATTTAATCATTGTGATAGTTATTATTCTATCATAATGATAAACATTATGCAAGCATTATTTGTCATTGTGATAATGTTAAAATATCATATTGATTAAGGTTGTGGTATTATTTCGTTATGAAAAATGATGAAACAACAGATACGAGAATTGTAGAAATAATAGGGATTCCGCCAGCAACTTTGGCTCGCTGGAAAATAAGTAAAGATTGGAGAAAGGCGCTGTATTTAAACCTTAAAGGTATGAATACAAACCAGCTTAAGCGCCTCGTGAAGGAAAGCAAGTAGCTAGGGGAGCATACTCTTAATCATGATGATAGCATCCGCTTTCATCTCTTCAGATTTAATGATTGCCAAAAGTCCATCCTTGAGCTTTTTATTTTCAACAAGCGTGTTTAGCAATAATTCACCTATTAATGATTGCTCACCGTTATCCCATCTATTAAGCGTAGTGTATGGAACACCAATAATTTTAGCAAGACTTTTAACTGAACTTGCTCCATAAGCTATCATGCATTTTTGAACCAATTCATTATTTTCCATACTCATCCCTTTTTTATTGCATACATTTCAGTATTCTAACATTATCTGCTTACGCAGCCTGTGATAAAGATACATATTCATCTTCAATTTCATCTAAAGCAGAAACAATCGCCATAGCAAAATGTGGCGGAACACTATTCCCAACATGCCTAACTGCTTCTGTTTTTGTAATCTTTCGACGCTTAGATTTCATGCTAACTTTATCAATAACTTCAACTTCGGGATCATACACAAATGTTTTTTGAAATCCCTGTGCAGTATAGAGTTCCCGCTCAGTCAACATGCGCATACCAATATCTACAATGATGTCACCTGCATCGGTTTTAACCATGCTTCGACGTGGAAGACGAATGCCTCCAACCATCGGTTCTTTCACATCTGCATGCACCTCCAACATTCGTGCGACCTGCCACGCCTTATAGCGTTGAGCATCATCAAGTGGTAGCTTTAATAGCGCCTCTGTAATTAGTCCGAATCGCTCTTTGGTGGTGATGGTATGAATCGGTTCAGCAATATTTTGACCATGTTCATCGGCACCATAGTATTTAAACAAGTGAGAGGCAACTATACCGTGAGATAATCCTCCGGCCGTAATGGTCTGCACAGGCTCACTGCATGCGTATCCAAGGTTATCACCTTTCATTTTAATACAATGTGCTGCGATTAACGAGGTTTTGCCTCCTCCTCCAGCGGTAATTGTAGGAACCGGGTTGTGGATAGATGAACCGATACTTTGTCCGAACTCACGCTGAAGATGTGCCAAGATTACGCCGTGTGTATCGTGTGCTGTAATAGTGGTCATAGGGTCACGAGCTTCATTCCCGATCGGCATACTGTTTATATCAGTCCCTTTTGCATTAACAATATAGGCAGCCGTAAGAGCATGTCTGCCTTCTGTGACAATTGTTGTGAGAGGACGTTCACCGCTCCATACTGATGATGCACCGCTTGAGCCATTGTCTATGCCAGTAATATAGGGGATAACCAATCCATGACGTTGACCGCCAGCTGTGATAGTATGAATAGGGTTGTTCATAGAACTCCCTCGAACTTCACTCTGACTATCAGTTGCTCCATAATAGGTTTGTAGAAACGGCATAGCAATACCATATCCGTTTTTAGACGTAATTGTTTGTAAAGGCTCAAATAGTGATTGTCCTCGAAACTCGTCATGAGAGTGATTTATTTTAACGATATAAGGATTATTCGTTCCCAAAACAAACTTGATGATTCCTCTTGAAATTCGTGTCATAGAATTATCTGCAAGCGGACGGCGAACGGAAAGCCCATACTTAGATTTAACTTCTTCTTTACTGTCAAAGATCGATGGGGCAACAACACTCCAATCAATACACTCACCGGCAGTATGCCAAGGCAATAGTTTTCCCGACTTAACAGCTTGAGTGCTTGGATCTCCATGTGTGACACTAGGCCACTTAATAGTTATGCCATCACAACGTGCAATCATAAACAGGCGTTTACGACTTGTAGGTGCGCCGTAGTCAGAGGCTACAAGCTCTTTAAACTCAACGTCATAGCCTAAACCTTTGATGAGATCTAGTTCGTTGTAATCTTCCCCAAGGAATGGCTTTAAAAAACGTCTAATCTCTGCAAGTACAGGATTCTCTGTTTTCCAATTATGCCATGGTGACAAATCTATATTGTTTTGTTCTATGAGGGCGAGTACGCCAACAAGCCAAGATTTATGTATCGCCCAGCTTTTGGTATCAAAATGTTTCGTTTTTCGAACTGGAATTTTCTTTGGATCGGTAAAACGAATCATTTTAGGTAGTGATATATTGCAATATGCATCGATGCCAGTAGAAAGTACGCCTAAAAATGCTCTGAATGTTTCGCCTTCACGTTCAGGGTCTGGAACGATATCTCCATCTTCATCAACGATAGTCGGTCCCCATTGTCGAAATTCACTTACATTTTCCAGCGTAATTCGGCGCGGGCGGGCAACGGCAGCCCACCCAATTCCACACCAGGCAAGACCTCTAATTCTCTCTGCCGTCTCAAGCGATAACGTAGTTTGATCAACATCACAATGATCACCACAGATAGTGTGTCGATTTAAAACCTTCTTTTTTCCCTTAGCTCTACTGTGGTAAGTACAATCCGGAGAGAGATGAAGATGGTGAACGAGATAACGACTAAGGGGCTTGGTGCGATAATTGCGCACTTCATCAATGACTTCTAAAGAGGAACCTTGTGAAGATAAAACAGTTAATGGATGATATTCAAATACGTCATTAATCATTTGTACCGCATGAGGAAAATTTGCCTTATGAACAGCAAGTGCAGCAGGATTATGATTGATTGCAATGTCAAAATGGAGACCAGCCATTGCTGCACCCGCTCCAAATCCTCCTGCTCCGGCAAATAATTCTACATTCTTTTCAGTATGCCCAGTAAACCCAAACTCATTCTGAAGCTTTCTACGAAAGTAAACTAAGTTGAAAATATCATTTGAAGGTTGTTTTGACATAAATAATCCTGTATTGGTATTTTATACAGAGATTATATTCCATTTTAGATACTAAGTCAATAGAAATATACCATTATTGAATTTTAGCCTTTGAAAATATATCGTTTTGGTATTAAACCCTTCACTGCAATATTTTATCGTGAAGATATCTATTTAGAGAAGATTATGAATTTTTTTTGGATTTTGCAGATTTGTATTTGGATGGTGTTTTGGAACAATTCCAAAACTAGATCATGATGTAGTCGCTATTAACATAATAACGATCGTCTTTTAATAAGAGAAGATTCTTCTCGATGAGTGTGTCAAAAGACTTCATAATTTCTTCCCTCTCATCAATTTTATTTTTCATAACCAACTCTGTAAGTTGGACAGGAGTAAAGACCATCCCAAGTTCGACCGCAACTACCGATAAAAGTCCTACACTTGTATGATCAGCAATATCAAAAATTTCATTGTTTATTTGCATTTATTGAACCCTCATTTCTCAAAATTAATACCATGGAAAAACCATGATAGGCAGTAATATCTCTTTGCCGGATATTGTCTCATAGACTATCGGCGCAAATGCTTCATCTGACTTTGATTTATAAAATGCGATTATTGGGTCACAAGAAGATTCCAATTGCCCAGCATTTACTTCAAATAACAGCCCATTAATTTCTTTAGATTTATCTATAAGGTTTGAAGCCCTACGATTAAACTCAGCCACTTGGTCCAACTCAAAAGAAGACCACATATGGTCTTTGTTGATTTTTAAAAATACTACCGGATACTCACATTGTGCAAGCATTTTAGTAATTTGGTTCGGCATTGAATTTGCCAGAGCTAATATGTCTAAGGATATTCTTTCGAGAGAATACCCGATATTTGGCTTATGAGTTTTGTTCATCGTTTTTTCCTCCGTTCAATTTATTGTGTAGCTCTACTCCCTCGATACAAACTTCACCCTCGATCATAAGGATATTCACCCTCTTGCTAATCGTGCGATTCATACTCTTTGTAAGTCATAACGCTCTCCTAAAATTAACGCGGTACTAATCTGGCATTACATTTTAGCATTTCGCCGTTATGATTCCATCGCTCATCATCGCCTTTTACCACTTCAAACTTTGTTCCTTTTGCTTGGTGATTTTAACACCGAATCGATTTTCGATAGCATCCACTACTGATTCAAAACGCGGATCTTCATTGAAGAGTTGCATCTGGAGATCCCGTTCAGCTTTTATGCCAGATAGATGCGCCCAGAAGTCCGGGAGGTACTCTTTGAAATCTGCATATGCCTCATGAAGACCATTGCTCAGGACGTCTGCTATTTCATTGTACATAAAATCAACTCTCTGTTCCGCCATTAAGTGTTTTTCGCTGTGCATTACATTACCCATTATCTTTTCCTTTGATTTTAAAATTAATTCTGGCTATCAACCGCACACTCTGATGGTAGATATTCTTCGATATCTTTTTTAAATATATACCCCTGTAAAGACCGATCGCTTGAAACTAGGCTCCAACCTTCTTGTTTGCTGACCACCTGCTTATATTCTTTGCCACCAACTGTGTATGGCTGGCTATAGCATACAATAGTTCCGCTAGATTGGAATTTATTTTTAACAACATCAGCTGCTTTGTTGGAGTCCTTGATAGAGGTGTCACAGCCTGTGATAAGTAAAAAAATAACCCCAAATAAAATAATCTTTTTCATTGAAATTCCATTAGTAAATAATTAATGTGGCATAGTTAAACCGCAGTTGAACGCTTCAAGAAGCCGTCAATTTGAACTTCATTGGCACCAAGACTTTGCCATTTCTCTGTCATGTCAACCAATTCTTGATCATAGCCAGAGATCATTTCTCTGAAATCAGCGATATTCATCCAGGACGAAAGAAATACCCCGCTGCCGTCATTCATCTCTGAAACCGATTGTAGATTGTTTTCGATCGCATCTGAAAATTTTGATAGTGAAATAAAATCGATAAAATCAGCAGTAGCCTCAATTAAAACTTCTTCGCACCCATGAACGGTATCTGAGAAGGCATTGACGTTTTTTAACGCTCTTATTGAAGCTGATCGTCCCATGTCAATATCTGTAAATTTTGCCATTTGTGATTTTCCTTTTTTGTAAATTTAATTAACACTGTATCCGCTGAGATAGAATCTCGCGATAGTTTTTAAACACAGAACTATCAAAAATATTCTTTGTTGCACGATCGGAAGTTAGTCCAAAAACGATTCTTCCGACCATCCCACATGCAAATGTAGCAAATAGTAATGAAATAGCAAGTACTGGATTTGAGGTTTGAAGATCAATATTAAAACCGACTATTACTGCCTCATAACAAACCAATCCAATAACAAAAGCGAGGAAGAACACTCTCGATCCGGCTTGCAATCTAACACCCGCAAGTTCGTTCCGCTCAATATGTTTTAGTTCGGTTCTTTCGACAAGCTCAAGAATTTGGCTACCATCTTCCTGCCCCACTTCGTATGCTGTATTTCGTTCTTTCAAATTATCAATCAAATTCATCCTGCCATCCTACTAAAAATTAATTAGGTGTGCTGTTAATCTCTTCAGCATCTAAAAAAGTTGAAGAGATAAAATCCGACAGATTCTTGCTGATCTCGTCAAAGCGATCGGAATATTCTGCACCTGCAATCACTATTGCATTTAGTTCCAATCCCATACAATCTTGCAAATCCATACTATACCGCTTTACTCTTTGTGACGGAGCAAGCAATTGGAATTGCACTTTGCACCCTTCTGGCAATAAGTCAAATGCTTTATGTTGGGTCTCAGCCAAAGCTGAGTGTTTTATTTCATCAAAGCAGTCGGATGCCTCAAGTGAAGTTCCACCAACTTTGAATCGTAAAATCATCCCAATTTGTTTATAGCCTGAAAATAATGTTTCATCAATTCTTTCCATGCCATCGATGATGTCGGCATATAAATCTTCGTGTGGCTGCATGTCCATATCTGCTCTCCTTTCCCCTTAAATTAACGCTGGGTCTATTCTTTCATCACCACTAATAGGTGTGGATCATTTTCAAGGGTGCTGTAGCATTCTCCACAATACCATCCTGTGTGTGATACCCAACTAACACTATTGCTGTGACACAATGGACACACATAAGTATCAAGCTGACTTGGCTCGGCGACATAAACAACAACGTTCTTCATTTTTCAACTCCTCTAAAATTAACACGGTGTTAAAGCTTTATAATGTGCCCTGATTTAATTGATTTATTAGCATCAGTCAAAGTCGCATTTACACCACTTGTATAACCAATATCGTAAATCAATCTTCCAAAAAAAGCCAAGACGACAATAACCACCATTCCAATGATTATCGTGTAAAATGTTTTCTTATCCATTTGTTTCTCCTATCAAAATTAATGCGGTATCTTCGTCGCTTTCTTCTTCCATGAATCACATGAGCGTAACGAACTTGTTTTTGTCGGATACGTTGGTTCATTAAGATCACAATCGCCATAACTATTTTCAATCTCAAGATAAAACCTACATGTGCCACATATGTGATTTTTATAAGTCTCAATAGAATCGAGATCCAAATAAGTTTCAACGAATTTATTTATAGCAATGCCTTTACCATTGGCTACCAGCACATACCTGGTACTCATCATACAAGATCGATCGTATGCCTCGTTTTCAACCAGAAAAATAGCGACCTCCTCTTCGTTGTTCGATTCTAAAACCGATTTTCCGCCATGAATGGATAGCTCACAAACAACATACATTTTCAACTCCTTAAATTAATTCGGTGTCTCGGCGGAGACATTCTCATGCTGCTTGATAACCTCATGCAGTTTATCAATGGTGACGAATTCACTATTTTGATGATCGATTTCCTGCCCACATTTTATACATGACTTGTCAGGTAATTCCTCCCATAAAGTTTTCCCACAAGTAGGGCAAAATGTGTCCACTTTACCTTCAATTACGAGCTTTTTTAATTTTTCAGGATTAAATGACACAGATTCTTCCGGAAAAGCAGGCATAATAAATTGTGCACCGGTGCCACAAAATGGGCCATCATAGGGCTTAATCTCTAGGGCCGCGCCTCTTCGATCAACAAACTCAATTTTACCGTCATTGTTACGGAGCTGCCCTGCGAATCTCGCATTATGTCGGTTGATGATCTCAACCTCTGTATCTGTCCATGGTCGATCTGGCATTCCATCAAGAAATACGAATGAATCACTGTCCTGAAGTGATTGATAAAGCTCATTTTGCTTTCGAAGTTCTTCAATCTCTTTGAGCATATCCCCGATTCCAAGATTATTATTCATAATTTGAAACGCTCTTGCATCAAGAAAAGATGCCCCAATGTTGAGTTTGCTGAGGAAGTAGGTGGCATCCTCATGAATTTGTTTTGGATCAATCTGGCTCATTCGTTTTCTCCTTAAAAATTAATGGAATGTGCTTGCTGTGGGCTTAAGGCTTTCCCACAGTTCTAGTTTTACTTCAAGAAGTCGCTCTTCTCCAGCAATTGCAACAAGCTGTTTTCCAGTAAATTGTCTACGCTCTTCCATGCTCATATTGCGAAAAGAAAACGTATCTCTATTAACTATGGGCGCAAAAGCTCTCTTGCCTGGAGCAGCTGCATACACGGAAGCCCCATATTCTACTGTTCCACGGGTACTGTCCACAATAAGTTGCGCGACAACTTTTAGGCGTGACCCGTCTTCGAGTTTATAAATCTTTTCATGACTTAGAGACATTATTGACTCCTCTTTTCTGAATGTTTCAAAATTAACGCGGTGTGTTAGACAAATATGCCTGTCGAAATGAATGCCAAATCGCATACCCAGCTGCCACACCACCGATAGCATTAAGCCAACTAAATTTGATCAGCAATATAATCATTATGACTCCAAATAAAACGGCAGAAAAAGTAAGCTTAATCAGTTGCCATCCTAACTCTTTCTTGGAGGGGATTATATTGTCAGAAGTGTTTTTTAGCATAGTTTTCCCTTTTGATTTTAAATTAACACGGTATCTTTTTAAATTCTTGAGTCTATCAAAATCTCAACAGCATCAAATGTTAAAGCCATATTTGAGATCTCTTTAATAGCATAATCTCTATCGCCACAATCAACATGTTTTACTTTTTTATATTCATGGCTAAACCCGAACTTTTTAGACACTTTATCGAAAACAGTTACTCTCCAGAAGAAAGCATTATCGTTTACCCAAAGAGATTCGAGTGTAAAATAGCCGATTTTTTTTGGTGGCTCTTTTCTTCTTAAAAGATTAATCATTTCAAACTCCTTAAATTAATGCGGTGTCTCTGCTGAGGCAGACGCATTGGTATTGACATATAAGTTCGATGCTTTTTTGGCTTTTTCAAGTTCCAACTCTGCCAGTTCTTTTTGTTTTAATTCTTCATACTGAAAATGGAGACTTATAAATCCAATAATAAAAAATGGGATAACAGAAACCATAAATGCAGCAATCCAGCTTAATGGCCAAAGCCCAAGAGTAGCTATGGACGGCTCTCTCGTTGTGATATGCCAAAAATGCTGATCGAGATAGTCATATACGTCGCTAACCCAAAAGAATGCGCCAACAAAAAGCATTATGCCAACAAGAGCAAATCCTTGTCTGAGTCTTTTATTCATTAATATCCTTTAGTCTAAAAATTAACGCGGTACGTTCGGATTACCGTTTTCATCCACTCCGTAGAACAGAATTGAACCGCCATAGCCAAAGATACTCCATGAAAGCAACGCGAAGATAATCGCACAACTCTCGGCGAGTCCACTATCGAATCCATTGCCCTTAAGAAGTTGAGCGACTCTATTTTCACCCATGAAGACTAAAACAGTTACAAGAATGATGTAGAATAAAAAAGATATGTCTTTAGTTGCCATTTTTTCGTTCCTCATTTTATTCTTCCAATAAATTCGGCATTTATTGAGACTTCACCACAACAGTTTCGTTACCATCTTCACCACATCCAAAGAATTTAACCTCGCCCATTTGAGTATTAAATTCAGATGCGGAACAACTCTCAGGTTGCGTAACAAACTTTTTGCCATGCCAGTAGTAGTCACGCCCGATCACAAAGTGGTCTTTAGTGTGGGCAGAAATCAATATGCCAATATAGCCAAGGGCCAAAACGAAGATTATAAAAGCGACCGTCTTCATCGACTAAACCATGGAACAACAGATTTATATTCAGTACGGCCATCGTACAATGTTTCTTGAGTTCCAGCAAAAGTATCGGAGGCAAGTTTGTTTGGCAAAAACAAAGACCCAAACCAAAAAACAGCCACCATAATGGATGTTACGCCAAAAATAACTACGTATACTTTCGACCCTTCAATAATTCTACTAAAGTTTTTATCTGACATCTCTATATCCTCCTCATAACAAAATTAACGCGGTGTTTTACGCGACCGCTTTTTGTTCAACGTTTGCCAAAACTTAGACTCTTTCATCTTAAAAAGATGGGCGTTTGATTTTCGAGTAAAATGCATAGAATCGAGCACGACAGCATTTTTCTGAAAACGCTCCATCATGCAAAACTCTTCTTTTAACATCATCTCTATACCTGAATGGTCAGCAAAAACTGAGTCATCGACCAAATCCGAACAAAGCTCCATGCAGCGTTTGATTTCATCTTCCATGTGTCCGCCGTCAAGATCGATCACGAACGTTTTAATCTCGCGTCGTTTAATCTCTTCAAAAAAGACGATCTTTCGATGAGGGGCTGCATGTATAAACCCCTGAATAATTTCATCATCGTTCAGGGCACTGAGAATGCTTTGAACTGATAATTTACCGGCTCCCCACATAAATGGTTGCATGGCAGGAGCTTTGTGATTAAAATCCTCAATACTCTGTGAAGCAGTTATTAAATTCCTAGGCTTAAGGTTTCCAACTGCTGATATGCCGACATTTCGCACTTGAAACATGTCTGATTCGTACTTTTCTTCTTTGGTCATTATAGTTGCATACGATTGCCCATGCCCGACGTTTTGCATGTGAGATAAGTCTGTCTCTTGGAAGCAAGTGCCATCTTCGATTTTCTGACTAAGAATTTTAAGTGAGGCTTTTGTGTCCATCTTGGTTTCCTTTTTTTAAATTAATTCGGTGTTATTTAGCTCGCCTCTGGGTTAAAAGAAGTGCTCTGCTCTGTTGGAAAATTGATAATATGGACATCAAGGCTTCGACCATTTTTTTCTGCATATTCGAGAAGAGATTTTGTCGCATCATTTTCATCAGGCTCATCAAAGTAAGCCCATTTTTCAGGCTTAATCTCTGATATTTTATCCATTGTTCCGTCTTCCTCAACAACAACATACCAGGAAGCTTTTTCTTCGTCCCAACACCCAATCGTAAACGCTTGACCAAAATGTGATTTAAACGTAAGCAACACATCTTTTTTGGGTATAGGTAGAATATTGCAGTCATTCCATTTCATGGCTTACTCCTTCCAAAATTAATTCGGTGTCTCAACCGTATTTTTCACAACTGATTTTTTCTCGAAATACGATCGCAATGCACCATCAAGATCACCCTCGCTCGATGCATCAGTTGTGACTGCGACGATGGTTTTTAGATCGTCAATAAGCTTTTCATTATCAATTCTGTGGTTATTTTTTCTGTTGTCTTTAAACCACAAAAATGCAGCAAAGACAATCAAAAAGATGAGTTGTGGCGCAACTGGATTATTTGATGCGCCCAGCGCAAATGAAACGACCGCTGCCAGTGCAATCGCCATGCCATTAATTATTGTGAGCGCCATTCCTTTCCTTTCTACCCTAAAATTAACACGGTATCATTTGACTTCGAGCAAAATGTCTCGAAGCATTAAAAGAAAGACCGGTCCGATGCCGATGGACAGTCCCACAAAAACATTCATTTTGTCCCCAAGGAGATAATGGTCAATCCCGAATGCAGTCAATACGGACAGTATCGTTAAGATGAGATACAAGGGCATATTATCTCTCCAAGTTTCCATGTTTTTTCCTTTGACTAAAATTAACACGGCATCTATTTAACCCGCTGCATGGCAAGTGGAGCAAAATAAAAACCAACAACCGCAACTGTAACTGCAAGTCCAATTTTATATGGCCAATGCCTTTTGTGAAGGCTTCCGTCTTCATTAACAAAAATAGGCATCTGCAAAATCATTATTGGGGTTCCTATACAGGTGGCCAATATAATCATATGTCCTTCTGTAAAATTAACACTGTATTAAAGACTGCCATTTTTGATGCCGTCGCTCATTGGCTTCAACTGGGAATCTATGATCTTCTGATTTATACTTTTATTTAACTCAGCAGGTTTCGTTGCTTCGTTATTTGGTCTTACAGTGAAAAAGTATAATCCGATCATTAGTAATGTGCTTAAGCAGAAAACTAAAACATTTACAAACATCTCATTGCCTGTAGATTCACCATTATGTCTATAACGATCATAAAAAAATGTGCAAACCAAACCCATAAAAACTGCGAGACCTACTGCGAATTCATCCATTTTTAACTCCTCTGGAAATTAATACCATTCTATTGGCGTAACGCGTCTATCGCTCTTTGTAGATAAAAGCGCAATATCTCTTCTGCTTCTATTTTGGCCTCATTAAGCACCTTGCTTTTAAGTTCTTTATTCTCGAAAACACCGTGGCATGAAGCCAAATATTGTTCCGGCGGGAAACCTACATAATGATGTACAACTAAGCGGAATTCGCCCACTTTACTTGCAGCCCCGCCCGTTTTGTGAGTATCTTCCCATTGAACCATGTGAACTCCTTTTGTGAAATATTAACGTTAGTCGATTGAATTCTTTGGAGCCAATACTGAGACAGAGCCATCAATCATCAAATTATCAATAAGAAGTTTCGACCAATTTTCAAGACTTTCATATTTTTCTAAAAGGATCTCCTCTTCTGTCAAAAACTCCCGATCAACAAGAATATCAATTTCTCCATCGTGCGTAAAGTTTTCTGAGTTCACTACAATAGTCGAAACAATCCCAAAGTGTACTCTACCGACCTCATTTGACGGATCATAAATTGTAAAAGCAATTTGAAAGTCTTCAGGATTTACATCGATTCCAATTTCTTCTTTTAATTCGCGAACCATGCCCAAAAAATAAGTCTCTATTCCGCCAAGATGCTCAGCCTCTAAATCCAGATGTCCGCCGACACCAATAGAAAACTTATCATGTAGTCTGCCTTCCCCACCCTTACTACTTCGACGGTAAGTGAGAATTCGTCCCATCTCATCTTTTACCACCACATAGGGAATAATCTGCTTATAAGACTCATCTTCTTCCATAAGATGACGAGTATGAAATTCAGCCAACGAAATAATTGGGGACAATTCATTAAGAGTGAGCTTAGCAACTCCTCCCACTAATAATTCTGCTGGAATGCTACAAGCCGGAAGAACTAATATCTTTTCTGTTTTTAAAGCCATTTTTATATTCCTTCTTTTTATTTTAAGATAATTCCAATTTGAAAATATCTCCTATTTTATGAAACTAATTTTATCATAATGATAAATAAAGCGCAATGATTTTAAGAGAACAATCTTAATTCAATTATGGTTTAGCATAAAGGCATATAAGCAGCTTATCTTTTCTTCCACCAATCTCATCAGCAACATAACAATAGTCTTCCCGCATTTTGGTAATTCGATATTTTTGATCATTATTTGCAAAAACATGAATATTGCTTTCATTCAATATCAGTTCTTCATTTTTGAATTCATATGTACGTAGTTTTGTATCTTTATAAATCCCACCAAAAGGAACTGCTTGCCCAGTTTTGCGATCATATTTCAGAACACTCCCTTTTTCACCCCCCTTGAAATAAAAATCTGCTTCATAATCAATTAGCCCCTCAAATATAAATGGAGAATATGGAATTGATTTTAAACTCGAACCAGATGGCTTAATGGATTTTATATTTGCAATCATGTCTGCATTCACCGATGCAGCTGTGACATACAATATCGTAGCAATACAAATCCAAATAATAGTTCTTTTATTCATATCCAAATCCTTTTAATATTTCGATCAATGAAATTAAACTATGTTTCAACTCCTCGAAGTTTTCATTCTCTTTGAATTTCACGTCAAAATCATTATGTACCGCAGATAAGGTGTGCTCATCAAGATGGAGCACTGGTATTTTATTTAATGCTGCTCGCACATAGCCAGGCTCTTTATATTTGTCATATACCGCCCATAAACGCTTCAAGGTATTAATATTCTCAATCGGGTCAAATAAAGGCTGTGTGTTGGTGTCTTCGTCCATGCTAGACGTTCTACGAGATATTGGCATTGATGATGTTAAAAAGTTGAGTACCAAATCAGAATATTCATCGCGGTCAAATTCTGGATACTTGAAGCTGTAGATATCGGCCATATAGAAATTCATCGAATGGTGAGATTCGCTGTATGGGCTCTTATCATAATGGCTTGTCCCTTGACTGTCCTCTCTGTTTTGTAGAGGAGATATCGGTGCATCCCATCCCCAAAAAACAGAAAAATATGCGTCGATACGATCAAGCATCTTAAAATCACCGTTGCGAACTTGCGATTCAATACCAACATGGTGAATAGAGCCGGCATAATTTAACCAGCTTTTCATAAACCTCGATTCTTTCGATAGCGCGTAATTCTCACGCATCTTGACAATCATCACCTCTGGCTTTACGCGATAATCATTTAAAAAACGATATTTGGACGCCTTAAGTAACATAGCAACCTCTGCTGCTCTTGCTATTAACTCCTCACTCTTTAAATAATATTCACGGCGTTCATCGATCTTCGGGCTAAAATGATTGCGTAGAGCCTTTACTAACTCTGGCCGTCCCCTAAAACTTTTATTGAGATCGATATGATGTGCCATCTCGTGTATATAACTCTCTTTGCCCTCTCTGAAATCAATACCAAGCATTCGGGAGTGAGAAAAATAAATTCCATACGCTTTATAGTTGCCAAGCTTTCGAAGCTTGAACCCACATTTGTATTGAACGGGAAGATTGAGAGACTTTGTTCCTTCAAGGAAAACGGCAAGCTCTTTTGGCTTAAGAGAGGAACTTCCACCAATAAAATCTATATCAAACTCAAAGAAGTCATGATATGGATGGTTCTTCATGGTTTGGAATAAACATTGAACATCTTCAGAACTTTCCAAATATTCCTTTGCAGATTCACTCATGGGCAAAGACACATCATCTCTAAAATCAAACACCAGGCTTGTGGCCATAGTTGTGTGAAATGTCGCACGATCACGATAAGAAGGAAGAGAGAATGTGCCGGTATTGTCAGAAACATCATCGTGATAGAAATAGGACAGGATATTATCTATAGATGAACGAATAAAGAGTTCTTCTTGTTTTGCTCTCTCGAAACGTCTATCGTCAGAATAGAGACGGATAAGGGTGTCGATTTTAAGGCTCGCCCATTCATTGGTTGCTTCTAGGTATTCATCCGGGGTACACGATGAAGTGGCTGATGTAGCAGACGAAGGAATTGGCACATTTTTCCCGCCAATCAAGCGAATCTGTTCTTTCCACTCATCTACGCCTAAAAACATACCGAGATTACTGATTTTGCGAAGTGCCAATATGCAGACATCATAGGCTTCGCGAACCTCATCGATTTTCTTTTCAAATTCTAACACGATCATCGATTCGGCAATAAATGGATGGTCTTCATTCCAGTTCTTATCTTGAGATAATGCAAAATTGTCCCGTGCGAGATAATCCCTTGCTGCTCCTATGAATTGTGCAAACGGCTTTTTGGTTGATTTCTCTATGAGATGCTTTTTGATGTAAAATTCAATTGAATAATCAGGCTCCCATTTAGTATGAAGGGTGCGGCTTCTTTTTGTCACACTGCAAGCGCCTTTACCTACTATTTCGAAAATTTCTTCATTGATAGTTCCAATAGGATAGACGGCACTTTTATTGGGGGTTAGCTTGAAGTCATATAGATTGCAGGAATAATAAACCGGATCCATTGGGTCCTCAAATTCTTCAGATAGAAAGTAGTCAACTGCTGCACATATATCAGTACCGCTATTTTCTAACCCTTTCCTTATTTTTTTAAGGGGTTCACGGAGTCCGTAGCTAAAATACTTTGGATGGTCCACGGATTGATAGCTTGGCTCTTCTACCGTATAGACTTTATATCTACGCTCTATGCGCATCTTCAGATCTTTAAGCTCATCCATATTAAGTCCATTCACCCACGACCGAGACAAAAAATATTTATAAAGCGTTTCCACATAAGGCCTTACACTCTCAAAATAGCTCTTAAAAGCATTTTTAGCACTCATGCTAACCAGAACACCTTTTTCATCTATTTGGACGCTGTGATCGATTATATACATCTCTGAGAGCAATATTTGTCGGGTTGTTTCATTTGTGTAGAGTCCGCCTATCGCTTTTGTGATTAATGCAGTTGATTTATTAATATCGGCGATAAATGCCATCAAGAGCATTGGGTAATTTTCCCGTGTTGTGTTTTGCATTTCGAGGATGTAGTCTTTATGGGTTATTCCATCACCACCCTCAAAGCGCAAAAGCATCTCTATGTACTCTGAAACATTTTTGTGTGCAGAGATACTATCGAGAAACGTTTTGTCTCTCAACACATCATGATTTATAAGTTTAGTCCCAGCGTTATGAATCATTTAGCACAACCGCTCATACTTTTACTGGACGAACACCTTATCATTTCCGCAGTACATTCTTTATAGTCCTGGTGCATAGAGCGGCTATTGTTGGATTGCGGGGTTCGCGTTTCAATGATTCCAAAATCGTTCAATTCCTCGTGTCGCCGATAAAACAGTCCGACCCACATAGAGGTAAATTCGTAGTTAAACCAACCGATCAAATTAGCCAGTATAGAAAAAGGAAAGAAATAAAGCAGAGTCCTAAATTTGGCAAAAACAATCAGCGCGATCGTTGCCTGCAAGATCAACATGTTATGGATAGCTATAGTCTGGTGAAGATAAATAAAATTGTTTTTCACTTGCCCTTCTTTTTAAAAAGATTTTTTTGCGCGATGTCTATTCAAATGTTCTTTCTCGTGGAGCTTCAATCACTATATGCTCTATAGCTCCAACGTTGGCTTTGAGATAACCCTTAGCAGACTTGTCAAACACATCTTCAGATGTTATAAATACTCGTTTGATATTATTTGATGAAAGCTCTTTATTTTTTTCCATAAAGATTGCAACATTTCCAACAAACTCTTTTATATGAGAATGGGTGATCTTATACTTGCTGTTTGTTTTCCAATTCTTACATTGTATTAGTAATATAACACTTCCTCTGCTGGCAATAATATCAATGCCTTGATCTTTTCTTCCGTGAATTAAACCATGCTCAATTACGTCGTATCCGAGATCTCGATATTTTGTTGCAACAAATTTTTCATACACAGCTCCTTTTTCTTTCAGAGTCTGCTGCCCCTGCTCATATTTTGGCTTATTCTCTTGTGTGTATTTGTATTGCGACTGCTTTTGTGCAAATTCTCGAACTATTTTTTCAGAAAAAGGTTCCTTTACGCTTTTAGTATCTTCGTCTTTTCTCGGGGTGTTGACTTTGACTATGGCAAAAATCATAACGAGGATTATTAAAATTGCTAAAGCATACACCCAATATTTAATTAGGATATACACAATAACCACAAAAATTAGGAGATAAAAAGCAACCTCCCCACTTTTATTATTTCCTCGTCTTGCCATGTATATTCCTCTTTGCACTTCCAAAGATCAGCTCCATTTGCTGAAGCGCTAAAATTTTGTCATCTACCGCCTTATCAAAACCCTTTGCATCTTTAACTTCATACCATTGCGCAATAGCAACTACTTTTTGATACAGGCTTAGGTCTTTGTAAGATAACTTTGCCATGTGTCCGTAATACTCAGTAGTCATAAGATTCTTCCACTCTTCTTTTGAATAAGATTCACAGGTCGATTCTTCCCCACTCATTATGTTCAGATAATCCAAACCAACAAAATAAATCTTTGGCATACTTTTCTTTAATGCATCACACATTACTTTATTCCCATCTTGACTTGCCATAAGCAACCCAGACGCTACAATCAATAAAGCCAAAACTTTTTTCATAACACTCCTTCTCAAAAATAATAGTGCATACAGTAAGGGAAGAATAACCTTATCTATTCAGTAAAACCATAGTCTTATAATATTCCCAGGCAAGTTTTAATCTTTCTCTTTTGACTTGTGAATACCACCGATCATCTTAGATATCGCCCCGCTATGTGAACCATTGACTTCATTTTTAATAATCACGAATATATGAATAAAAATGATTCCGTATAGCGCCCAAACTGAATAGTGATGAATTGCACGGGTAATAATTTGCCAATCATAAATATGAGGGTATGCCCAAAGGCTGTAGCCAGTAATAAACTGAGAGACGATAATTAGGAACAATGAAATATGTAACGCGTGATATCTTCTCTTTTTGTTGAATGCAAATAGCATAAAGCGAGCCGTTGAGAGAACTACAAAAATAATCCCTGCATAATAGTGCCACATCCAGCTTTCCCGTCTTTCTAATCTAGCGATAAATAGCCGATCCAGTGGTGGAATGTCTTGATAGCCAAGAGCAGCCATGCTCATTTCAAATGATTTTAAAATAGCTTCTTTTGAATAGAAAAAGTTATTCATTGTCTCGGTGTACGCCAATACCAAAAATGCGAAAAAGATAGACCAGTGGAGTAATCGGTTAGTAGTTGAATAAATGCCCATATTGTTGCCTTTTATTTGCTTATGTCTTTTAGCTTTTGTCCAGCTATCATCCCGTTAAAGCTATCTTTTGGACATACTTCAACCGCCTTTGAGTAAAGAGTTTTTGCAGAGGTGTTATTTTGCCGTGCACCTAGATACCCTTTTTCATATATCTCCCCACCAATCAAATATCCATCACAAACTCTATTTGCTTGAAGCACCTTGATTGAAAGGAGCATATTTGTTTTAAACTCTTCACTTCCAAACCCAATATCCTCTTTCATGCGAGCAACTAGGTAGCCATCAAATTTAGGCTCTTTCCAGTTCAAGCGTCGCTGTAAAAGATTTAAAACTTCTTTTGCTGCTTTTGGATGGTTTTCTTTCATCGCATGACCAAGATATTTCATAGCACTTGAAAGATCTTTTTTTGGATATGAAAAGGTATGAGTACCATCTCGATCTAATACCTCAGCACATTTTTCGTATGGGCAGTTTGGCATGATTTTTGTTACCATCGTCACTCCCCTCTCTCCATTTAAGTACGCCATGCCGGTTTCATAATTCTTTTCTGAATTCGTTGATGCAAGCAGTGGTAATGACGCTGTTATGCTTATCAAAATAAGCGTTTTCCTAATTGTTTTTTTCATTCTTTATTTTCCTTTATTTGTACTATATGTTTACAGCCTGGGTAGTTGCTGCAACCATAAAATTTTTCCTCAGTCTTTTTATTCTTGCGTAGCACCATAGAGCTATTACATCGGATGCAAGTTGGCGAATCTGGTGCATACTCCACCGCTGTTTGCATTCGCTGTTTGAGATTTTCAACATGGGCGCGATCGGCTTTGAAGCTTTGTTCTAATCGCTTACGTTGAAGCTTGCTTAGCGTTTGACGAATTTGTAGAGGACTTAGGCGTTCTTCTTTGAATGATTTAATGTATTTCGTGTATGAAAATCCAGCAAATACATTTTTAGGCAGAGTAGTTTTAAATTCGCATTCACCTACAAAAGCAATGATTGAGGTAAAAGAAGATGGCGGCAACTCTAATATCTCTTCAACTGCTTTAAGATGACGATAGTTTTGATGTAGAGGATTTTGGAACTTGTGCTTTTGTTTAAAAATTTGTTGCGTCCACTCTTTTTGATGTTCTCCACCGAATATCCATCCCTTCATATTTTTAGTTTCAATGATGAAAATACCGTATTGAGATACGAGTATATGATCGATTTGAGTCGTAGAACCATCAGATAATTGTAAAGTGACATTTTTGACAGGTACATAAACCTCTTTGTCCAATACTAACGCGTTGGTAGTATTAACTATTAGCTCGCCTATTTTACCTTTCATCCATGGGGCTTTTAGAAACAATATTACAAAAATTATAGGGATGAGCCACCCTATGCTTGTAAATATGGTGCTAAAGATTGTTAATGGGTCTAACATTGGTGATTCCTATAGCTGATTATCCCAGTTGAATTGTTATAGGTACACTGCTGCAACGCCTCAGCTAAATCTCGATCCATATCTAGGGGAGGATATTTCCCTATAAGATTGATTTGGTCAATATTCAACAGCTCAAGCTCAAGAACCTCGAAAAGAAGCTCATCTAAATTTGGGACAGTGTTGAGATTAAACCTCTCTGGAAAGTTAGTATCATAGATTGATGCTCCAGTATCCATACAATCAAGCAATCGTTTCCATGCTTCAGATGCTTTTTGTTGTTCTTTAATTTGTAATGACTCCAAAGCGTGCGTTTTTTCGAATTCCTCCACGATACTCATATTTCGACTGATAATGCAGAAAATTGGTTTATTTCTCAGAGCATCAGTTAATATACCTATTTTATGACTTATGGGTAGAACCAAAAAGTCGTTAATGTCTTGATTTGCGAGTTCGAATCCACCACCATATGTCTTTAATGCTTTATGGGCATAATCTGTCGCGGTATTGGAAGTTATTGTGTGAAGTGAAATATCTATCTTTTGAAATATGCCATCATCTTCGAAAAAATCATTTGGCATATGTGAAAGCTTATTGACTTCGATTAGAAAAGACAAAACAGTCATATTGTTTTGTGGGAGAGCCCAACTGAACAGGCTATGAGTGTAATAACGGGTCGTAATGCCGACTTCTATTGTTTTCACTGCTGTGGCATACCATTCTTCCGGTATTGCGCTGAGTATTTCAGCTATCTTGGATGAGGTCATAAGTCTATTATTCCTTCTTAATATTATAGTTTTGTCTACCTATAATATGTTTTTTTGAGAAGTTTTTTTTCTTACTCTATTACGAAGTCATATTGTGAAGGCGATCGTCTTCAGCTTTTTTCTCAAGCACTTTCTGTTTCCACGATTTAACGGTCGGGCGCTTCTCTATTACCGGGAACGAAAAGCCCAACTCTACAAAATCGCTCATATACTGGAATGGTAGTAGATCAGCACTCTCGTTGTACTTTTCTTTAAAATACTCCCAGTAATCACTATTGTTCATCCCCCGCTTCGCGTGCACGGCATCGAGCTTGCCTTTATTGTAGTTATCTCTTCTAAAAAAGAATTCCTTCTGATATCGACGTCGCCACATATCGATCGTAAACTGTCGGGCTTTTTTGCCGAGGATAGACGCGGCGAGATTGCAAAACCCCTCATGCCCTTCTGTTTGATGCTGGAGCCACTTGCTCGCGCCCTTAATACTCCGATAGGTATCTTGCCACTCCGTTGACCATATGTGCCCCATCCAGTCGCTGTTGTGCTTAAATGACTTCGCTTTTCTAAGAACCTTTGTTTTGCCGGTACTTGAGAGGGAAAGTATTCCGATGTTCTCATGGATCTCTTTAGGTGCAAATTTTGCATCATGGATTGCAAGCCAAACCTCATCTGCATTTTTTGCACTTATCTCAAGTTGTTTTGCAAGTCGAGTGAAGGAATCATTTTCCGCTTTGATTTCAATAAATATCATTCTCTTGGTATCAAAAGCAGCCATATCAACTATAGAAGTCTTAGACCACCCACCCCCACCGATTCCAAACTCTGGGATAATGATAGCATTAGGGTATTTTTTTAGAAGCCAAGCGAATACTGCAATCTTTGATTTCTTAGCATCAAATGCATCAAGTTTGGTGACTTTGCGCTTATGGAAAGAAATAGCTTTTGTAGGCTGAATATCATCAATGAGATCATAATATGAGTGAGTGTCTGGAAGAAAAGGGATTTGAAATTTACGTCTAAACTCCTCTTTAAGCGTTTTATCTAGTCGTTCGTAATTCATATATCGAAATGAATGATCCCCGAGAGTAAAATCAACATCAACATGCCGGTATTGCTCCAATTCGCTTTTAAATTGATATCGTGCCTTATCTCCCTTGCTTATTTCTTTGGATTTATACATTCGAACTGTTTTAGTGTACAGCTCTCCATCCTCTATCCAAAACTGTTCGCCGGCCTTTGCCATTTCTCGACGTGACCGAAAGTTATCATGAAACCACAGCACATATCCTTCACTCATAAGACTATGAAGATGCGGTGGTATCAATTCTTTCAATTCCATTAGTGCAACTCCTCCACTACCTTTTCAAGCGAAACAATTCCACTGATTTCAAAAGATCGCTCGGGGCGGTCTTTATGAAAGGTTTTTAGAGGAGCATAGTGTTTATAGCCTTCTGGAGCAACTGTAAAGATTATATCGTTCTCTGTCGGCTCAGGAAACAAATCTAGTGCTTTAAATAAGCTATTATAAGTATGTACCGTTTGCCAAAGTAAAACATCTTCCTTGGGGTTAAACTCTCTTGGGCAACAAATAAAGCCATGTCCGTCGATACCTTCGTATGCTTGTGAAATATCGAAGTTATCGTGAAAATGCTCATACGCCCATTCGGAATTAAACCCGATCGGTTTTCCGGTAAACACGCTAAGTCCACGGGTTTGTCCTGAAGGCATCAAAAGGTGAAGCCCATCACCCTCAATATCCCCGCGTATTTTAATGATCATATGCGACACCGGTTTAAATTCATCGATTCGGTTTTTACTATGCAGCTTCGCTTGATGACTATTACAGAGAATATCCTCGCGCTCTTTTGGCGTTTTATCCGGATGAAGCATAACCTCTATTTCGAGCTCAATTTTTCGACTCCCAATTATTTCTGCCCATACTTCGTTTGGGATCTCAATATAGAGCCCATTACGGTTCCAGTGTGTACCGATGTTTAAGTACATTTCATTTGGGTGTCTATGACAAGCCTTGGGTGCTTTAAGCCATTCTACGGCGCGATCATTGACTTTTATAGTTACGCTTACTAGATCTTTTTGAAGCGGCTTAATACCCCAAAATGTTTGTACTGGGGCTGCAAACGTTGGGGAAAGATAGATTATATGTGTCGTAGTGAATTTTTCGGCTACTTTTGGATAAATGTCTGCGATTGTTATCACTGTTTGTCCTTTTGTTTTTGTAAAAATTGCTTCATAAATTTCTTCGGTGTTTTTCGAAGTACATCATAGACGCTGTTCCACGTATTTGATTGCCTCAGAAACTCTTCACGCGTCATTTGTTGCATCTTGATTGCAGGCTCGACTTCATTCTCATAATTGAACCGCACACGTTCCGCAATTTCATCAGAAAGTGCTTCGAGATCGACAGGACCTATTTTGTTATCACCAAAGCCGCCGAAATCTGCATAATAGACTTCAATGACCTCATCCCAGTGCTCAAACTCCATAACAATCCATTCTTCGCCATCGAAATCAGAATCACTAAGGGCTTCACCTGCTTTCTCGCCACGTATACACACAAGCCAAAGATCATCAGTTTTTGTCTTTTTAATGAAGACGTATTTATTGTCTTTATCTATCTCTTTTGTCTCTAAGTTGCGGCGATTAGCAATATATCCCTCTTCAGGTGTACAGGTCACTGAAAATGTCATTTGTCATCCTCCTTAACTGCTTCAATAACACAAAGAGGTTCACTGCCTCTTCTCATGGGATGATCATAATTGACGCCAAACATCTCACTAAATTTGCGCGGTTCACCTTCTTTGATGATTCCTTGTTCAATAGCTTTATCCCATGCGATCCGATGCCGTAATACTTGGTAGATATCCCACAGCAGATTAGTATCCTCACTTTTTGGCATATTCCATGAAGCCGAACCATCACCCATGCCCATTTGCTTTTTAATGAGGTTACATACGGCGTCTTTATCCTCATGCTGCTGAAATGCCATCTTGCCCTCTTTGTTGCCCAGCATCTCGATCATCATGTCGGGTTGACCGGCGAGCCATCGGCTGACCGATTCAGACATGTAGGACAGAAGCATCACTTGTTTTTCGCTCATTATTACTTGGTAGGTTTTCATTTTCATCTTCCTTTAATGTATTTTGAACTATTGTCCGTGTTCTGCAACTTTAGTACCAATGTCCATTTTTTCTAATTGTTTTTTTTGTCTGCAAATAGAAAAACAAAGCTCCTTATAATCTGAAGCTTTCATCCCTATAGTTCCATCTTCACGAATTTTCTCTTTATCTATGATGATTGATTTGGCCTCACTAATATGAATATTTGTGCAATATTTTTTGATAAAACGAAGTGATGTTTGCCTAAGACTAACGATGTTCATTTCATTAATAAGCTTCATGAATTTTCGAATACTGATATTATCTTTACATGCGAAATAAAGGAGATTTTTATTTACCTCCTCGTTATCCATGATCTCTATATATCGTTTTGGATTTTGAATAACCTCATCCTCTAGTACGGCTAAAAAACTATCAACAAAAAATATAGGTTTGTGGGATAATACGATAGAAAATATTGAATCCAATAAAATGGATTTATGCAAAGAGGTTTCTTCTCTGCCCCACTCAATATCCTCAAACAGTTCAATTATTGAACTTTTTTTACAATGATCACAATCCAAAAACATTCCGAATCTATTAATCACCAACTTCTCTGTGCCATTAACGCCGTCACATTTAGAACAAACAAGGGAGACCGCCCTTTCTACATAAGGGGTTTGATCACCAAAACACTCAGGACAATGAGTATTTAAAATACCATCTATATAAGATTTAACTCTATCTTTTTTGCTCCCACAAATAGTACACTGATAGATCCGTTCATTCACCTTTAATGGCTTTTCTTTAATTGGATCAAGCGGTTTTCCGAGTGTGGTGCATACGTTTCCGCAATCAATCAGCAACGCCTCCCTTTTGTCCGGATGTAAGCGCATAGCCCTGCCTACCATTTGCTTGTATAGGTTTTGACTTTTAGTCGGTCTTGCTATTACAATCGTATCGATATTCGGAGAATCAAAACCAGTCGTTATCATATTAATCGACACAAGAACATCAAGATCTTTATGTTTAAAACGATCCGTTACTTGTTTTTGTTTTTCCTCTGAAAGTTCAGAATGAAGGACGTCTACTTTCAGATTGCCAGACGTTTTGTATAATTTTGTAAGTGCTTTTGCATGGGCGATTGAGACGGCAAAAATAAGTGTTTTTTTTCTTTTTCGAATTAATCCTATTGATGCGTCGGCAACCGCTTTTAACATCGTCGTCGTATTCATCTTAAAGTCGAGCTCTTTAATATTATAATCTCCCGTCATCGTACTAATGCCGCTCAAGTCGATAGTTAAAGGTGATACTGCTTTGATATTACATAAAAATTTGTTTTTCACCATGTAAGCAATATCAAATCTGTCAATAATATTATCAAATCCATTCAACAGTACGCCGTTTGCGTCATAGGGTGTTGCGCTGAGACCTATAATGTGTCCGCCGTGGCATTCGCGGATAATTTCCTGCATTTTTCCGGATGCGCCGAAATGTATTTCATCTATGATGATAAGATCGATTTTTAACTCAGCTAAAAGTTCTTTTCTACGGGTGATTGTTTGTATTGTCGAGACAAAAACATTTTTAGTGTTGTCGTATTGAGTGTTTTTGTGGATTATCTGAGGGTTGAGCTCGGCGAATGTCTCTGTGGTCTGTTTAAGTAATTCAATTTTTGGCGCAAGGAAAAGAACCCTCTTTTTGTATTGGCTCGAAATCGCTTTAGCGATGACCGTTTTCCCGCTGCCAGTTGGAAGCATAACTAGTGTGCTTTCATCTCTTGTTGTATTATCAATGCATTCGGCGATAATCTCTTTTTGATAAGACCTTAAGCGCATAATAATTTCTCATTCCTTGCTATATTATTAGCTATTTCACTAACCATCATCAAAAATCCTTATTAAAGGAAAGGATGTTAATATTAAGCATAACTGCTTTGTCATTTAGTTCCACATCCATTGTGTGAACGAAGTCTTTTAGCGGGGAGCTATATTTATTTGGTAGATTGAAAATCATTGTCCATCCTTTAGTGCAAATTCACATCCTTCATGCCCGCGAGTAACACGACCCATTGCATTACACATCCCATAGCCAGGATTGCCGATCGCTGTTATATCCCATCGTGCACAGTGGTCACAACGAGATTCCTCGATAAGATATTTACCAAAGAGAGGGACAATATCGTTGTCAAACATTCTCCCCATTTGATCAAATATATGCTTTTTGATTTTGGCCTCTGTAGCCTCGTATCCATCACCAAACCATGAATGGCACATTGACTGAACTGCTTTGTCTCGATCAATTATATTCTCACCTTTGAAGGTAGTATTTACAATCTCAAGGTCTTTGATTTTAAGTTCCTGCCTTTCTGTCATGGCGATACAATCTTCAAGCTGCATCCCAATTGCATCGAAATGTAGCTTGGTGCTGTTGCTACGTTTTGTCATCTCTTCGATTTCAAGCTTGAGCTCTACTATTTCACTGGTCAAGCCAGACATCTCAACCATTTGCCCTTTATTTAGTTCAGAGAGAAGTTTACGCTGCTCTTCGGATTTCCCTAAATCAGCTTTTAGTTTCGCGTTCTCTTCTTCAAGTGAATCAATGTAGTCAAATTGTGCGTGCTCACGTAATAGAAAATATGTTTTATCCTCATCGATGGGAGATGGTGCCGTTTTACATATTTGCTCAATGCGAGCATCAAACTCTTGTCGGTTCATTTAAGCATTCCCCACTTCTCTTTGTAAGCTTTTAGAAGATCACTGAGCATTGCGCCTTGATTCTTATAGATAACAACTGAGAATCGAGCGATATGCTTCTGCTTGTCTGTTTGAGATAAGCCGTTTCGGTCACAGGCAATTATTATCTGTAGGATTTCCATTTCAGAAATTGGAGCTTCGAGGTCGTAATTCATATCGTTACCCTTTTAAAAAGTTTTTAATTACTTTTGATGGCTTCATACCCTCATCCCTTCAAAAATATTACCAGCAATATCACACATCTCATAGATGTCCTTCATATCCACATCACACAATCGCGACAACGGACCCCAGCGAAGATTTTTAACGCCCGCATATTCCTCAGTGTGATAACCAACAAAACACCCACTCTTAAACCTTACTTCAAGAATGATAGTTTCCCCTATTTTAAGGAAATCACCTTCACAAATATATTCACCTGTTTTGATGGCGATATCGGATACTTGCAAGTTGCCGACGTGCGCCCAGTCGCGTTCCCACCAATCTTCCTGAATCTCTCTTACAAACTTTTTAGAGCAAAGAATATAGTCGTCAAATTCGCCACTCAGCTTATTTTCAAACCCAAACAAACAGGCAAGCCCACTATCAACCTCTAATGAATCACTTACAAAATATCGATCGAGGCTCGCACTAAACACTACCGCTTTGTAAGACGGACGTCTAAAAATAAATTCATTCATGATATGCTCCTTTTATGATGCAATGACAATCTGTTCTTTGATCATATCGCCATTTTTGATTGTAATGGTCATTGTTTGTCCGGACGCCAATGGACCGCTCGTATCGTCAGTAATTATATAACCAATTTTTAGGTTCTCTCCGTTGATCATATATCCTTCAGCGTGAGCTTTTTCAGCCTCTATCATCTTTTTGAAAAGTGGTAGAATTGTCTCGTGCTGCTCATCTGTCAAGCGCAAGAATCCTTGGTTTTCCCATGTCATTAATTCACCATCAGCTTTTCGAAATAATACGCGTTCCGATCTGAATGCTCCCACCCCTTTTCGAATTTGAACCGGATAACCAATGAGATCGACTACTTCGCAGTCACGGATGGTTGGCAGAGCGATAACGATGCGAAATTGTTCCATTGATTGATCGAGATTAAACATCATCATCTTTTGTTGCTGTGCAGTTCCGAGGGTGGCATAGACTTCGTCCTTTAGTGTTTCAAGCTTTTTAATATTCTTTTTGTTCATAGCTTCGTCCTTGCGTTGATTTTTGAGACAAATATAATGTGTATTTCTTCTAAAAAATCATCATTGTTGATCTCATCAATTTGAGCAAAAATGGTATTGAGCGTTTCAAAAGTCTTCTCTTTCTTCTCTGACAGCAAAGTTGCATTAACCTTTACAAGCTCAGCTTCGATCTCTTTACAAAACTGCTCCTTGCTATCGCCTTCTTCCATGTAGTTGTCAATTTGATTATGAAGATATTTCAGCCAGCTAACCGCCTTTGCATTCCCACGACCGCGCTCTCTTGCGACATCTTGTAAAAACGAAAGATCGCGAAGGATAAAAATCGCACCTGTCATATTGTCTGTATTCGGGTAGGATGAATGGGACGATATAGCCTTGTAGAAGATCTGGATATAGCTATACAGTTCATTTGTTGGATAGACAAACTCTTTGTCGATACGCTCTTTGTATGTTCTAAAATAAGTATCGGAAACAGCAGTATCATTCATCCGACTGAGCATGTATATGGATAGTGGCAGATAACGGTAATGGCTATACACATGATCTTCAACGAGAGGATCACCATCAATATTGATATTGGCAAAAAGCTTCAAAAACAAGGACGGGCCTTTTTGCCAATCAGTTTCCGAATTAACCTCTGCAATGAGAGTATCTATGATTGTTTTTTGAGCAGTGGTGATTACGGTTAGGTTCATGCTAATACCTCATCAACTTTATTCACAAATGCATAGACATATACAAATACATACCGATCATCGAATGAACCATATCCATTAATTGAGTCCCAAAGTGTTTCAAATGATTCTATTGCGGTACATCTGTTTAGCCGATCAGAGTAATCTCTATACGTGCCATACTTCATATTAGAAACTTCTACACCTTCCGCGATAGCGTCTTCCGTGCTAATGTCATTCAGCTTCTCAAGACGAACATCAACAATCCGCACAAACGTGCGCATCATTTCGCTGATACACCCGTTCGGCACTCCACCCATGTGTCTTTGAACCCATTTAGTTGGTACGCCGCGCACCTCATCAAAGAAACGTTCCGGAAGCTCCATTGTCTCAGGAACGCGTCGCTCATAGTCCTCATCTCCCTTATAGAGGTAATTGATGGTGCATTTGCAACCAGTTGCATCGATGGAATAACTTTCGATTACGGCGGGTTCGCGTATGGCTACAATCTCACGCGTTTTGTAGGTGGCAAACTTGCTGATGAAATCGGCGATGCTCACTTTTTTGCTAGTCATGTTCTTTTTATCGCCGTATGTGACGATGCCATCTTCGATACCGTAGATTTTAGTCACCTTGCGCGGATCCGGTAGACGTCGCGTTTGGGTTTTATCACCTCGACGTGTAGCGGCGGTGAGCGGTGCGGTCATTGCCATGGTTTTCATGATAGACCTCGTTTTGGGCGATCAATGTACACCTCAAGATCTTTGTGTCTTCCGAATGCTCGCACCTGGTTAAAAAAGTCACCATAGTCAACGTGATCAACAATTGAGGATGAACCCCATATATACACTGAGTCCGATATGAACCCGGACGGGAGAGAGATGAATAAAAAGCCTGAATCCATTTTATATTCGTCGTGATTGAGGCTTGTATAGCCAAATTGCTGAATAATGTTTTCTTCAATCAGAATCTCAAAGAGATTATCATGGTTAACATGAATAATAATTTGCTTTGTTTCGGGGATAATCACGGCATTGATGTACAAATCGATGCAAATTTGAGTGGCTGCAATAATCGGGTCGATTAGCTTATGGTCGGCATCGCCCATATTGTCGATGAAGCCCTCAATGGTATCGATATCGGCAGGCATACTACATCCTCCAGTACGTGACGAGTGGATGAGGTCGTGACGATGAGTATTGATTAAGTGTTCAATCGTTGATGCAGGTAGTGTTATTTTCATAATTAGTCTCCATGCACCCAGCACGGTTGTGCACCATGCTTGTTTTCGCATATAGCCCAACAATATTCGCCAAGCTCATCTCGTTCATCTAAAGGCGTTTTTTGATGGCGGATATACGCCTCTTTAATTTCTATCCTCAATATCTGCATTTCACACTCTTTGCCGATACTGTCATAGTGCTTTTTGAAAGCCTTTACTGCATCTTCTTTATCTGGATACACGTTCCGACTGACATAAACAGCGTCGTAAACAAACACCCTCGGCTCAGAAAACTCTTCGTCAAACCTTTTACTCATTTGTCATCACCACCCTAATATTTTTTTTAACATCCTCGTTGATCAAAAGCAGTGCTTCATCTTTTGAAATATTGAGCACTTTTTCGTCGTAAATATCAACAATATCAAGCAAAACATCAAAAGAACACTTTAGGTGAAAGGCTCGTTGTGGCCACGAATTATTTATATATTCTGGACACGGAAAGCTATATACGGGCTTCACCCCACGTCGGTGACTTACAACGATATACAGATCCTCATCGGGGATATTTTTTGAATAGCCTGATTTGAACCGCACTTTTACAAATTCATGACCATCTGCTTTTGCTGAATCAACAAATGCTTTTTTGGATTTACTATCCGTAAATATGTTTGGATTCATTTGTTATCCCCTATGTAGTTTTCACAGTATTCTTTTGCTTGTTTTAGAGTTTTTCTTCCAGCAATCGGTTTTCCATGGTAAAAGATTACCCACGCATCACACGACTTCTGTCCAGATCTATTATTTTTGAGAATTTGAAAAGGTGAAGAGACGTAGGACCCAAGAAAGTATTTTTCCCAAATTAGCCCGGCAATCAATTTTTCTGGCTCAGTCACAGCTCATCCCTTTGGTGGTATTTATCAGCCACAAGTGTGTTGTATTTTTCTTCCATATCCAGAACATAGAACATGCCGTCGATTGGCTTCTTATGGATGAACCCAAAATAGCCCTTGAAAGTCGCAAAAGCAATATCGCCACCGATCGATTCAACATACTCATCTAAGAAAGCTGGGAGTGCGTCTTCACACTGGATGGCAAAGCAGTAATGGTTGCCAGAGCGGATTTCGGTATAGGTTGTATCGCCGTCGCCATGAACGATGCGGCTGTAAATGTTCGCGATAACGAGTTTTTCGTTATCAAGCGGATTTTTATTCTTGTTTGATACAAAACAACGAACAGTTTCTCCAGAAGTTTGATCTAATTTGTCGTACCAATTCATATGGTTTCCTTTTTTAGATATTTATGTGCTTTGTACACAGAGACTTACATCTCGTAATTATCGTATAATTTGAAATATTATGCAATAGTGTTTTATTAATTAAATTTCCAAAACACCCTTCGAAAATTTTTCCGCAAAAAAACATATTATAGGTAGACAAAACTATAACAGGCAGGCTATTTGATCAACAATCCTCTGATCAGTAATATTGTTGATGATTTTGATATTGATCGTGAATCTTTCTATGAATGCCTCGCGCAAGCGTGCAGAAAGCTCTATGGAGTTCTTGAAGTAGAAAGTTTTAACGAAAGCGAAATATCCACCTTTGTAATTGGTGGAGATGGATTTCTCGCTAAAAAAACAATTCAATTAACAAAAAGCGGAATGACCCGCATTGTAAAAGAAACCATGAAACAAATTGAGTCCATTAGAAATGAAGATAAAAGAGTGCTTGAAATGTTCTCTTACAAGTCTGTAATTTCTCTCCTGGAGGCAGACTTGCTTACCATTTCCAAGTCACCTGTATTATTTAGGGTTATTTCCACAAGAGCATTAAGCGATAAAGAGAAAAGAACAAACATCGGAATTAATGTTTTTGTAATCGTCCGCTCCAGTAGATATTTAAACGCCGCAGAATTACGATATTTTTCTCAAAAATCATTAACCCTCATGAAGGGAGTAGTGTTTGTCCTTGATTAATACCTCCCGCAGAAAATTTCTCAGATTTTCCTTTGCACTGTTTTTGTTACCGCTAACCCGATTGATGGGTGATACGACACCAGACGAAAAAGAAACACTTACTCTTCATGTGAGTAGAGACAGTGTTAATCATAAAATTACATTTATGGAAGATGGTGAGATTGTCGAAGATAGATACATTGAGTTGTGCCATATTTTTAAAGATGAACGTGCAGATGTGGCCGTCAAAATGGATCCTGAGCTCTTTAAAATTCTCGCCCGTGGGCAACAATGGCTTTTAAAATATGGGTACAACCAAGCGTTAGTGATCACATCAGCATTCAGAACGCTTATGACAAATCTTAACACTGAAGGTGCAGCACAAAATTCAATGCATATTTATGGGAAAGCAGTTGATATTAAATATCCCGGATTACCTATTTATTATCTTGCTTCACTTTTTCGCACATTTGGAGCCGCTGGTATAGGCATTTATCCAACATTTTTACATATAGATACATGGAAAGAGAGAGTATGGCGTGGATAATTTTTTATTTAGACTAAAAATTAGAGTAAAGGTATTTTTTGTATACCTATTTTATTTTCCTGGGCTTATATTGCACGAAGGGAGCCATGCAGTGGCCGCAATATTAACTATCTCTAAAATTACACAGATCAATCTTTTTCCTAGTATTCATTTTGCTCCTGATAATTCTTCTTATCAAGTAACATATGGGTACGTCAGCTCGATTGCGATGTATCGTGCAGCATATATGGTAATTGGACTTGCCCCTTTTGCCTTATGGGCCATTCCTTTTTTTATTGGACAATATTTTGGTTGGATTGATGCCAGTTCATGGGTTATTCATTGGAAAAAACTATTATGTTTTGAAAATTGGTGGTTTTTTCTTCTTTTGTCTCAAATTACATGGGCAGGGTTCCCATCATCTCAAGACTGGAAGGTGTTTTTTGAAGGGTTACTAAGCATTAGTGCGATCGTAGTTTTTGGATTGCTTTACTTGATTTACCTATCACCCAGCCTCTTACCAATCAGGATATTTTAATGAAAGTTTTAATTGTTGAATCCCCAAATAAAGCAAAGACTATTGCGGGATATTTACCAAAAGATCAATGGATTATACGCGCTACCACCGGGCATTTTATGGACTTACCATCAAAACGCCACGGACTCATCGAAGGCACTAACGGCCAATGGGTTGGAGAGTGGGGTGTAATTCCTGGGAAAGAAAATATTGTTCATGATTTAAAAGCTATTTCTACTAAAAATCATGAAATATATATTGGTACTGACGATGATATTGAGGGAGAGAAGATTGCAGGAGATGTTCTCGAATTCATTTTGCAACCAAATGGGATCAGTTCTTATAAACGAGTTGTTTTTCATGAAATAACCCAAAAAGTTATTTTGCTTGAGCTGGATAATGCTCGTCATATCGATAAAAATGCCATAAATTCTCAGATTGCACGACGATTTGTTGATCGCGAGGTTGGCTACAAAATGTCCAATCTCATCCGATGGTTTCTACACCAAGCAGGCACTGATATCCCTTTAAATATAGGTATAGGTCGTGTTGTTTCCCCCGGTCTTCATTTATTGGTCGAACGCGAAAAAGAAATAATGAGTTTTGTTGAAGAAGACAAATATAGAGTCCTAGTGGAATACAGTCATAAAGGCATTCCGTTTAGAATGACCGTACCTGTTGATTACTATGACCACACAAAGAAAGAGATGAATGATCTCATTGCTTATCTATCTGATCCAAATTTAAAGCATATTGTGGCTGGATATAAACCAGAAATTACACCAAGCTCCCCGTATCCTCCCCTCATCACCAGTCGCCTTCAGCGTGGCGTATGGTATTTATTTGGCATTCAGCCTGACCGAACGATGCAGGTTGCTCAAGATCTCTTTCATGCTGGGCTTATTTCCTATCACAGGACCGACAGCTACAACATCTCCGATGAAGCCGTAATGGGGATAATTTCTTATCTTTCAAGCCTTTATTCAGATGATTTAATTGTTCATCAAAAAAGAGCTTACAAAAACAAAGCAGGCAGTCATGATGCGCATGAAGCTATTCGTCCTACTATGTTTACGCAAGAGTCTTCCGCTGATTCAATTGAGAGTCATCCTGCCTTTATATCTTCAAAACTAGCCAAAGAGCACGCGGATGTCTACTCTTATATTTGGTATATAACAATATCCACACAAATGAGTGATGCGCTTTATGACACCTCTTCCGCAATTATGCAAGCAGGACAAATCAAGTTGCTGGGACGGTCTAATATTTATGCGCTTGGATGGAGTGATGAAAAGCATGCAGCCGTTCCTCAAATGGGTTGGGAGCAGCTTTATGGTCAATATATTAAACCTGCCGAAACTGACGAAGACGATATACCAAGCAGCGAAACTGTCTTGCCTCGCCTTAAAATAGGGGAAGAAATACAAATGCTTGATGTAAAAGTTGTTCACACAACAACTCGACGACCCCCAAGATATGGAGTTGGCCGCTTCATTACAACGCTTGAAAATAAAAAGATCGGCAGACCTTCTACATTTGCTACTATCTACAAGAAGCTGGTTGAAACAAAAGCGGTTTCTCTTAAGGGTGGGAATATGCTTATGCCGACAACACTGGGGATTACCATTGATGACTGGATCACAGAAAATGCCCCATGGCTTAATAGTATTGAGCACACTGCCGAATTTCATGAGAAGCTTGAGCTAATTGAGAGAGGTGAAATTAAAACTCCCGATCCAATAGTAAAAGAGTATTCGGAGCTAGTAGCTGACGTTGCAAGAAAGATTGGCTGGGTCGATCCAACTACCCTTTCCCCATCACCCGATCAAATAAATTTGGCAGAGAAAATAATTGCGGCTAAAGGAATGACAAATGTGGATAGAGAAAGTTTATTTTCCTCCAGAGCTAAAATCAAGCTATTTTTAGACGCTAACCCTCTACCTAAAGCAGAAACGACAGGAAAATGCCCAAATTGTAAAACTGGTGATATTCTCGAACGAACCTATACCAAAAAAGATACGGGTGAATGCTTGGATTATTATGCATGTCTATCAAAAGATTGTGGGTTTATTGTCTGGGAAAAAAGCATCGATGATTTTTTCCTACGGTTTAAAAAGAATTTTTCAAAAGATGAGTTGAAAGATGCGATAAAAAAGATTTTTTCAAAAAGAGGAGGCTATCAGTTTATGGGCTTTACAACTAAAGAAGATAAAAACTTCGACCCTATCGTTTACTTTGAGGAATCCCTATATAGAGAGAAAACTTCATGGAAGCCAAGCATTAAAAGAGGAAAAGGAAAAGAATAGTGGACAAAGGTTTTGAATTCAGATATTTTTTAAATCCAAGTAAATCAATTTATTGGAATCCCGATACCGCACAAAACGGGCATATTGGTATCACTGGCGGCTCTGGTGCCGGAAAAACTCGCTTAGCAAAATTATTGATGGAATTTTTATTCAATAAGGGTAAGAATATTCACGTTGTGGATGTACAAAACACTCTTGCCGTAGAAAATGTCCCAGAAGAAGTATTCAAATTTGAAGTACGTAATTCAGCATATTCTATCAACCCATTCGAGTTTCTGATGGACGAAAAGAATGGCGGTCCAAGGGCACAAATCGATGATATTACCGAAATGTTTCGTAAAACTTTTATGAAGCGCCTTAATTCAGCCCCAAATCTTAGCGCTGTGCTTAAACGGTTAATAGCCGATACCTATCGCAAAGCAGGGATTATGGATGAAGATGCCAGCACTTGGGGTTTTGGACTATCACGGAAAGAACTCAATGAGCGCTTGCCTGTAATTGCAGATATGAAAGAACTGGTGGATTACATCCTTGACTTCGTTAGCGGTGGGTATGGAGCTAAATTTAGCTCAATCATGGCCTCTAATGGCAGAAACCTCAATCAGTGGAACACAGAGATGACTCGTCTCACTGAAGAGCTCAGAAAGCTTGAAGACGTTGCTGGGAGAGATGATGAGGCCGTTCAAAAAGAAAAAAACCGAATTATGTCCGAAATCAATGATTTAAAATCAAAGGTCGAGAATAAATATGGCGATCTGGTAGGACATTTTAAAGAATATCTCAATTATTCATTTTTAGGGGGTGACGTCCCAACGTATGAAGCACTACTGACAGAAGAGGAGTCTGGGTATGGATGGCTCGATTACAAATTCTACACCAATAAAGACAGACTAAGAACTATTGGTACTATTGAAACCTACCTTCAAGCACTTGCAGAAACAGGCGTATTTGGTCGATCAACGCCAACTCCATCATTTTCAAAAATTAATCGTTATGACCTTAGTTCTCTCAAGGAAGAAGCGAAATTATTTTGTTCCGATATTTTAGTTTCTAAAGTTTTTAGACTTGTTTATTTAAGAGGGGAATATAAAGCATTACCAATTGGTAATACCATTTATAAAACAAGAAAAGCTGGAACCACAACCGATACTGCAATTGTTATTGACGAGATACAAACATTGCTTCCTGGAACCGCAGCCGAATCAAAAGACAAAAGCCTTCTTTACAACAGGGTTGTTTCACAGATTCGTAATTTTGGAGGCCTGCTAATGGCAATAACTCAGACTCCTGCGAACTTTCCAGAATTATTTCTTACCAATATTGGAACAATGATTATTCTCAATACTGCTGCAAGCGACATTCCTAAAGTTAAAGCGGTTACAGGCATTAAAGATATGAATTTATTTAATCAGCTTGAACACCGAAATAAAAGCGGAAATTTTGATGTGGCACTTATGAGAGATCGCGGAGATTGGGTGGCAGTAAGACTGCCTTGGTTTGAGGAATAATTAATAGATTCTATATCTATTGTTATAATATTCTAGTTATTGTATAATTTTTAAAATTTATTGAGGAAATAAAAATGTTTAGAATCATTATTGAAGGGTTTCGTAAACGAGACGTTGAATATTACGCAGCCATCGGTGAAGAGGCAGAGTCTCTTACAACGTACCAAAAATGTGTTGATTTTTTGGATATTTTTATTAGTGAAGACAATGCCGACATTCATGCTTTAAATGATTATATTACGCATGGGGATAATGGTGACGGAACTGTCAATGCGCGACTATTAATTCGACTGTCTGAAGCTTGTGATATCTATCAAAATAAGCATTATCAGGCGAGCTAATATAATTTAATCCCCCGGGGGATTAAATGAAGTTTACACTTCTGAAATGCCCTAAACAAGGATATTTCAGAGGGGTAACAGCCTCAAAATAAATATGGAGTTTTTTATGAAAAAATTGTTACTTGCTGCAACAGCATTTTCGGCGCTAGTTGTGTGTGCCCAAGCCAATGATATTGGTGTTCGATTACTTAGTGGTGAAGATCGTATTGCCAACGTTACTCCAGTAGATGTCAGAGGTATTGAGCTTACAGGTGTGTATGATCTAATGAAGGTTGATCAAATTGGAGACGCTTATGTAAACATTGAAGGACGCTTTTTAAAAGGTTCTGAGCATGGATTAGATATCCGCGATAATCGATTTAGTGTTGATCTTGGATTTAAACGTAATGTAGTTGAAAATGGTACGCTATTTGTTGCTCCGCTTGCTCTAATGTATGAGTCTACCGAGCTTGATAGTGCGTTTAATGTTTTCAACCAAAAACGCTGGTTCTATGCCCCTTCAATTGGGTATAAACATACACTCGGCGATTTTGCATTAAAAGCTGATGCCTCATACCGCTATTCTCTCAATGAAAAAGCCACCTATGCCACTCTTTCACATGACGTGTATGGAAATAGTATGTCTAAAGGATACGACATTGGAGTTGAGGCATCATACGCTTTTAATAAAGATCTGTCTGCAAATATTAATTGGACCCGTGAAACACTTAAAGTACCAGGAGACGGTGCATATACTGAATTCACTATGTCTAGCCACTTTCTCGGTGCAGGCATCAACTATAAATTCTAACTTCTGAACCCACCCTTTTAGGGGTGGTTTAAATCAAAAATAAATTTACACTTTTAACTATTGCATATCTTGAACTATTTTGTATATAATTATGCAATATTTAAAAATGTCTAGCTACATTTAAAAGGATTTACAGTGGCCTTATCCATTTCAATAGAACCTAAACAAGGCTGCCTTTACGGCGATAATGCTCCGCATCGCATCACAGTATGCAGAACTGGGATACAACCTGAATTTATTTATTGTGATACATATATTGAGGCATTGGCGCAAGTTGATGAAATATGGCGGACTAAAGCTTTAGACCCCAAGGATAACAGATGACTAGCTCAAAACCATTTGCTGCTTCAAAAAAAGTTGAACGTCACTCGAAAACAAGATTGCGAGCTCTTGCCGTTATATTAGCTGCACATCAACTATTGTATATGGAAAAAAATGAGCTGGTAGAAAAACACCATGATATAAACGTCAAAGACATCCCAGTGGATCTACTACCGAAAGAGGAAGCGGAGGTAGAAGAAGCGATTAAAAACATTGAAAATATTGCTGTTTCAATACTAAAAATGAACAAAATCAATAAAAAAGATGAGTTATTTTTTATCAACACAACTACCTTAATTATAAATTCTTTTTTTGAAACAGGAATTCTTACAATCGGTGTTTCTCCACATTTGGCTTTTTGCATGATTTTGTTTATCTATTTTTCTGATGGGTCTTCCAAAAAACATGAAAAGCTGTTTGCCCCACTTGCTGATGCTGATATTTTTCACAATGTATTTGAACGAATTGATGATAGTAAGGTACTGGATTGGGGAAAACACAATGAGTGTGCAACCTATGCACTTCAAAAAGGAGTGAGTTATTCTGCTGCAACATCAGAAAAAAAGGAACTTCATAAATTACCATATAAATCATCATGGCATGTAAAACTTATATACCTTGGTGTCCAATATACTTGTGACTGTGAAGCATCATCCCAAAATGAGGCCAAACAAATAGCTGAAAAAAACAACCCAGGATATTGCGTTTATTTGGTATCCGACGGCAACAACCATCAATTGAAAAGAAAAAAATATTCAATTCCAAACAACAAGAAGGAGAGTTCATGAATAAATTTAAGCGTTTTAGAGAAATATTGTTTACCAGACTATGCGGTAATACGGTTACGATGAAGGTGGGTAAGGAAACAGCTTATTTACTAGATATTGATTGTTCACGTCATGGTTAAATTTTTATTTGTCGTATTGACCGGCAGGGTATTTAGCGGGTTTGGCTTATTATCTCAAATATTTCGACAGTTTCGTTAAGGTTAAAAAGTTAAAATACATCACTCAAAAGGAAAACCAAATGGCAAAAAGAATAGTTGTAATTAACCAAAAAGGTGGGGCAGGAAAAACTACCACTTCAAGAATGCTTATTGAGCATGCCGTGTCACAAGGCAAGCGCGTTTTAGCAATTGATGCAGATCCACAATCAAACCTTTCCGAATGGCTCGGATACCATGATCAAAAATGGATCAATCAAAGTGATATTGAAACAAGCTTGATTTTTGACATTGAGAATCAACCAAATGGAGGGTTGCCAACTAAATATGGATGTGACTTAATCCCCTCGTCCGCAAAAAAAGTTTTAGATGTAATGCAAAGAACCATTTCAGGCAAAGAAATCTTACTTCGTAAATTCTTGAATAAAATCGATGCAGACTATGACTATATTATCATTGACACAGCGCCAGTGATGGTTGGGCTAACCCTCTCTACTGTAGTGGCTTGTCCAAATCTCGTAATACCTATTGAAACAGCAGATTTGGGGATGTCTGGAACGGCAAACTTTTTTACTGAGATTATTCAAATGATTGATGCTCATGATTGTCAGATATCAACCGTTAATGTTTTACCTACGCAATATGTTAAGCGTCAAAGCGTTGATAATGCGGTTTTGGATGATATTCGCAAGAATACGCTTCCACTGGTAAATAACTTATTCAGTTTTACCGGTGCAAAAATTTCAATATTAGAACCAATTCCTGAGAATTCTTCCATTAAAGACTCATTTGGTTACAGAGTTGCCCCACAAGCATCACTTGCTGACAAACGAAAATTTAACATTAATCAGACTATTGAAGATGCTTGCATCCATATTTTAGAAGGAGCCGTCTAATGGCAAAAGAGAAACTTGTTAGGGCTCAAAGCGGATTTGAACGGGCAATCGAGACGGTTGTCGCTGGGAATCCAGTTCGGAGCATCAAGATCGCAGATATTGTACCTCCAAAAAAACACGACAGAAGTCAGTATGACGAAAAAGCCATTGATAACCTGGCAGAAAATATCAAACAACAGGGGTTGCTACAGCCAATCGTAGTACGAAAACTTGAAGATGGCACATATGAGCGTATCGCCGGATTTCGACGACTTAAGGCTGTCGTAAGTCTTGGTCATACAGAAATTCTTGCCCGAATAATCGAGGCAGATAATTTAGCGGCATTAAAAGCGATGTTAAGTGAAAATACCGAACGGGAAGACCTTAATGTTTACGATAAAGCAGTTTTCTTTGAGGAAATAATTTTAGCAGCCATGTACGCCTCTAATCACCCAATGCTCATTGAAATGTCTACGCACGATCTAAAGCGTCGCCTGATGCGTATGCGTAATCGATCAAATGGTGTTATTGCGGAAAATGCAACAGAAGATGAAATCGTCTTTGACAGCATCATGCGAAACGAAATTTTGTCCCAGTATGGTTTTGGATTAGATTCATTTGTAAAGTTCATGAGCATTTTGGATTTTGATGAAAAAATCATTGATGCACTTAAAAACAATCGTATTGAAAGAATTTCTGCTGCGGAGATAAACAGACTTTCTACTAATCACGCTGGGCTGATACCAGAAGCCCTCAGAAGAGTATTTGACGAACAAATGGGCAGACGTGAAGTCGGGGCAATGGTTGCTATGTATTTAAAAGAGAAAGATGGCTTAAAGAAAGACACTATTAAAGGGATTGAGAAACTTATCGATTTTAAAAAAATACCAAAAGAAAATAGACCAGAAGCTAAAAAGATTATTGAAACATTTCTTGCTGATATAAAGGGTATGTTTTCTAAAAGAGAACCATTTAATCCCCCGGAGGATTAAATCTAAAAACACCTCTAAAATATCGCCATACAGGTGCTTATATAGAGTTCTAAAAATAAATAAATAAAAGGATTTACTTTGGAAAAAGTTCGTAAAATTATTATTGCTATTGGGTTTAAAATCGCCCTTATTGTAGCTATCTTTTCACTCTTAGTGATTGGGTTTTCTGTGGCTTCGGTAGCGGTGCAATCATATCAACTCGGAGGCGTTCTTGGCTATGGCGCTCTATTTGGAGCGATTGGCACATTTATTGGGACGACTATGGCTTTGCTTATCGGTCTATATGTACTTTCTCTGCTTCATGGAATTTATGATCGTCTTGGTGCACGAGATATTTAACAATCTCGGCGGGGGCATCCCCCACTTCCTTATTCCCCCTGCAACTTCCTTTTAAAAAAAATTCCGCAAAAAAACATATTATAGGTAGACAAAACCAAAAAGGATAACTTTTATTATGTCCCTATCAGATCTCTTATGTAAACCTATTTATATTATCGCAAACAAGTTTGTTACACGATGTCGATCAGAGCAAGAGAACAAACAGCTCTACGCATCATTCAATCGTCACTTTGGTGTCGTTCATGAAAATGAGCGTAAAGCAGAAGAGTATGAAAGGATCATGTCAGAGAAAGACAAACTGATCGAAGCAGTACAAGCAGTTAAAGCAGAATCTGTAGAAACTAAAAATGAGATGACTGAACTAGAGATGTATATTTTTCAACTTGAAGAAGATAATGAAACAATGAAATCATTAATTGCACTCATATGTCAATTGCGTGCAAATGAAGAATGGGAAAGACTTGATGATGTTATCCGGATTCTCTCTAATCAGTATTTAAAGGATACTTTATAACTGTTGCTTTAAAACCATAAAAGTTCTATAATTACAAAATAACTAAAAGGAGTCTCCAATGAAAACCACTTTGATTCGATTAATATTGAGTCTATTAACATTCAAAAAATCATATAACCCTGATGTGGATATCCCCATCAATCGAAAATGGTAAGGGGCTGGAATGAAAAATTTACCTGTAAAACTTACAAAACATTCCTATGATCGATTAAAAGAGAGATTTAAACTTGATCGTGAAGCAGCACTGCGTTTAGCTAAACACATAGTGGCTGAGGGAAAAATAATCTACAATCTTCCAACCGGTATAAAAATTGAACTCAATGGTCACGCAAATATCTTTGTCATTGTCAAGGACCATTACACAAGACAAGAAACTATGCTAATGATTACGGCATGTAATGATGACAAAAGCTCTGAATGGGTTTGTTATCATCATGGTGAGCGAAGAAATTATACGGCAACAAAGAGATCAAAAATTAATCGCGGTTCAGCAGTAAACAAATGTCGAGATTCAAAGCGGCATAATCATTATATTGATGAATCCGAAGAAAACTGTGCCTAATTATTCGATTAATCCCCCGGGGGATTAAATGAAGTTTACACTTCTGAAATGCCCTAAACAAGGATATTTCAGAGGGGTAACAGCCTCAAAATAAATATGGAGTTTTATTTGATAAAAAATTTATTTTTGATTGCATTAATCTCATCTTCATCTGTTATTGCTGCCGAGCTTGCCATTAAAGCAACTACTGTTCAGTTTGACTATATGGAAACTTTCGCCGGCACAAATATCGACAGTGAAAAATCCAGCTTTGGAGAAATAAAAGGATTTGAAGTGAGCATTCGTGGTGGAGGTTATAACTCATCCGGCGTGAAACTCATAAACACTTTAGACTTTTCACATTCCAAAGGTGATACCCAATATGTTGGGTCTTTTTTAAATGACCCTAATGGTAAATATGGTGATCTTAAGTCAATATCTAGTAATAAATTAACCGAATTATCTTACATGCTCGGTGTTTCATTTCCGGTTAGCTGTGATTTTTCCATTGGTGGTCAGCTTGGCACAGGTGCACGCTCTTGGGAGCGCAATCTTAATGATGGCAATATTGAGACTTATTTCTGGGGCATTTTTAGTGCTGGAAGCAGAATGGATTGGAAATTATTCCCAGGCGTTGAATTTTCTACTACTGCCGACTATCAAAAAGCCTATAAACCAACAATGGAATCTACCTTGATCGCCTCTTCTTTTGATTTGGGTAAAACGGACGGTTATAAAATTGGACTCCATTGGGTTGGTAATATTACTCAAAGACTAGCTTTTGAGATGGATTACGTTTATGATTATTGGAAAATAACTAAATCAAATTCAATCGTTGATGGGTTTGGGAACGTCTATTTTGAACCAGATAGTAAAACTAAAAATTCATATGTAAAAGCTGGGCTTGCCTATGAATTTTAACAAAGGAACGTTTTAATGAAAGATATAAACAGTAATAAATCAAAAGCCATTGCGCTAAATTTACTTGATCAGCTCAACAAACACTACGAGCAAAATACAAATGATGCCGTAGCTGATAAAATCTACAATTTGGTCAATGAAGAGCTTTGGGGACATGAAGTAGAGGATAAGTATGCTTATGACCAAAAAATAAGACCCATAATTGGGATAGCGGCTGTAGCTATTTCGTTATTTGTAGGCGCTAATATTTATCAGTTCGTAGATCAATACAGCTTAGCTAGTGGAATCTTTGTCGGTGCACTAACTCTTGGTGTGATTGCACACTTTATACCGGAACATTTTATAAATAAAACTCAGGCCAATAAAAGCCCATATCGCTTTTATCGTGAAATCCGCAAAGTTCGCGAAATGTATGCAGATCAAAATGACGCAGAGAAAAAAGAAAATGCACTAATATCAAAATATTCAATCGAACCAGAGACGAAGAAATAATGGATTTATTGATTAATTTGAATCAAACAAGCAATATTTTACTCTTAATTTTTGTGGTTTTGAATATTACGACTTTCCTGCTTTTTGGTGCAGACAAATACTTAGCCATCACTAAACGATATCGTATTCGTGAGAAAACACTCCTGATCTTATCGGGGGTAGGCGGAAGTATAGGTGCGATCGTCGGGCAATACATTTTTCGACACAAAACCATAAAGTTTAAATGGATTTTATGGATCATCCTCTTTGTTCAACTCCTCACCTACACTTATATTTCAAATATTTAATTTCATTTATTAAAAGATTGTCAACTCCTCGATACTTGTTGGCAACTATTTTTTCTAAATTCATATATAGTTATGTATTATTAAGTTAGTTATGATATAATTAATTAACTTTTATTTTACCATGGAGAAATGTGATGGGTTTACGTGAACGAATGCACCAAGCGGGCGATATCCCTTTTAAAGACGAAATCATTCTTGATTGTGCAGAATTAAAACAAAACCCCTTTCTTATCGAAACACGTTTTGCCTCCAATACTTCAATACCGGTATCAAATATCATCGGGAGTTCTCATCCAAATTATCAAGGTATCTCGTGGAGTAATTTTATGGCAGGCGGTAAGAGAATTGAGAGTCGCATCAAACAAGTTGATGAGTCACCTGAGTATTATTATGC
>Ga0172379_10001569_pt1 | contig 44873 bp, 36 predicted proteins | sample GrowelOW334metaG_FD_119756 | JGI IMG/M metagenome (GOLD analysis project Ga0172379, IMG submission 119756) | Groundwater microbial communities from an aquifer near a municipal landfill in Southern Ontario, Canada - Groundwater well OW334 metaG | ecosystem: Environmental > Aquatic > Deep...
AAGTTGCGCTTTGGTGCAACCGCTAACGCAACCACTCCAACTGGTTCATACACCGTAGTTACAACTTATATTGCAACACCTACATTCTAACCTGGTAGACTAGTACCATAATGGGTCGGCACACTAGGTACACTCTACTACGTATCAAGCAGGCACTGTTTCTCCTTACAGTGCCTGTATTGGTATTTACAATCACCAGGGTCCATGCGGCACCGCTGTCAAATAGGTCTATCAGCGTTAATAGTTCGATCGCCGGAGCGGTCACAAGCCACCTGTTTAACTTCAACATAGTAAGCAGCAACTTATTAGGCTCAATCCAACTTGAATATTGCGATAATACACCGTTTGTTGGCGCTCCTTGCAGCGTTCCGGCCGGGTTATCGCTGAATGGCGCAGCGATTGGTGCCCAGTCAGGCGAAGTCGGTTTTGCCAAGCACCCTTCAAGCACAGCCAATAACATTATTCTTACAAGAGTTCCGGATTTTGCGCTGCCGCAACCATCTAGTTATCGTATAGACAATGTAATTAATCCTAGTGACGTACAGAGAACTATTTTTGTGCGTGTTAGTACGTATTCGTCTAACGACGCATCAGGCCCTAGGATAGACGAAGGCGCGGTAGTTTTTAGTACGGCTCGGGGTATAAGTGTTGGGGGCTACGTGCCACCGTATCTAACCTTCTGCGCGGCTGTGAGTGTTGCAATTGACTGTACCACCACTAACGGCTTTAGCCTGAACTTAGGTGAGCTTAGCAAAAACAGCCCAGCAACTGCCACCTCCGAGTTTTCTGGTGCTACGAATGATCCCACAGGATATATCGTTACAGTGTCAGGTAGTACTATGACATCAGGTAATAATGTCATACCACCTCTGGCTGTAAACGACACCAACAAGCCTGGTACGAGCCAGTTTGGTATGAATCTGAGAGCTAATACTGCCCCTGTATTTGGTCAAGACAAGACGGGCGTGGGAACAGCAGATCCCAGCCCGGGCTATAACTCACCAAATATATTTAGGTATGTAAGTGGCGAAGTGCTGACCAGTTCACCTCTGTCAACGGACTTCAATAGGTTTACGGTTAGCTATCTTGTTAACGTTTCTTCGGGGCAAAGTCCGGGCGTGTATAACACAACCCTAACCTATATCGCTATAGCTTCTTTCTAATAACTGGACAGTTTTTTGGACAAACATAGGCGGTTTGTTATACTTGTGTCAGATTGAACTAAATAAGGAGGGAAGATGTCTAAGTGGCGTCTAAGTCTAGCAGTACTTGCTATTACAGCAGTAACTGTCCTAGGCAGCACAATTAACGCAGTAATTGCACAACAAGCTGGTGGTAGTGGTTTGCAAATTTCACCAACGCGAACCGAGTTATCGGTGAGCCCTGGCGAAATTAAAGAGTTCAGCGTGGTGGTTAAGAACGTTACACCTGGTGATATAACCGCCAAAGCATTCTTGAACGACTTTGAAGCTGATAATGTTACAGGCGAACCAAAGATCATCGTTGATGACCGTAAGAATAATCCAGGTTCGCTAAAAAGCTACCTAAAAGGCTTGCAAGATTTTGATCTAAAGTCAGGCGAAAGCAAAGAAGTTAAACTGTCTATCGACGCATCAGCAGATATGCCTGCCGGTGGTTACTATGGTGCCGTTCGCTTTGCGGCTGTGCCAAAGGGCTCCCAGCAGTCAGAAGCTGACAGGCAAGTGGCTTTAACAGCTAGCGTGGCCTCACTGGTACTTGTAGAAGTAAGTGGCAACATAACTGAGCAAGCACAAGTTAACAGCGTAAAGATCTATAGAAACAAAAAGGCAAGCTCGTTCTTTATGTCTGCGCCAAACAACATTGGTGTCGAGATTCGTAACTCAGGCAATACTTTTTCTAAGCCATTTGGACGGGTAACTGTTAACAAAGCTGGCGGCAAAGAGATATTTGCCTACGAGCTAAATAACAAAGATCCTCGCGGTAACGTATTACCAAACAGCTCCAGAACATTTATTGACGAACTTAAGAATGTCAAAACCCCTGGACGATACACTGTTACAGCAAACGTTTCTCATGGTAATGGCGGCGAGGTAATTACCTCTAAAGTCTCATTCTGGTACATACCTGCATGGTTACTAGCCGTAATTGTTGTCCTACTACTTGCTGCAGTCGGCGGGGCGTACTACCTATATAAGAAACAGTTCAAAGGTAAGCGAAAGAAATAAACTAAGCTAAAAATAGTAAAAACCACCCAATACAGGGTGGTTTTTACTTTAGTGCTGACAGTGAAGAGTTATTCCGTTTATGCTACTATTATGGCAATGATTCGTATCTGTAATGCAACACTTGTCCGTGCTGGGCTCCTAGCCCTCTTTATGCTGGTTGGCCTTAGCGGCGCCTTGGCAGGCGATAATCAGGTATCCGCAGCAACAGAGCAAGGTTCGGTGGGTCTTGAGGGTAAGATATCTGCGCCACCTCCTACGACTGGCGCAAGCATTTCCATCCCTCGTTCTGGCCAGGCGTTTACAAGTTTACCAGTGACAGTTAGTGGCATTTGCCCTAAAGACACCTTGGTAAAACTGTTCAAGAATAATGTCTTTGCAGGCTCTGCCCAGTGTACTAATGGCAGCTATTCAATCGTAATAGATCTATTTAGTGGTGAAAACGAGCTAATTGCACGTGTTTATGACGCATTGGACCAGGCCGGCCCAGACTCGAATGCCGTCGTTGTGACTTATAACGACACAAAAGGGAACGTTGCTAGCCGCGTCAGCCTGACGAGTACAATTGCTAAAAAAGGTGCAAATCCTAAACAGACCTTGGCCTGGCCAATTACGGTATCAGACGGTGAGAGCCCCTATGCAATTAGCGTCGACTGGGGTGATGGCAAGACACCCGACCTAGTTAGCCGTCCATTTGCAGGTACTTTTAATATCAACCATGTATATGACAACCCTGGGGTGTACAGCATTCTTATTAAGGCCACTGACAAAAACGGTGGCATTGCCTATTTGCAGTTAGTTGGAGTTGCTAACGGAGCGTTAGGGCAAGATAATGGCAGTAATAACGGAAGTAGCAGCACAGATGCTGCTATAAGTGGCGCACAAAAGACCAAGGTCTTATGGCAACCAGCAGCGCTTCTGATTCCTTTTATAGCTACCACCTTCTGGCTCGGTAAGCGTCACGAGCTCCATACACTTAAGAAGAAGATTGAACAAGGCGACCGCCCCTTTTAAGAGATTACATCTCTTTTGGCTAATATTTCGAGTCAGCTCATATTGCGATCAGGCATGAATGCCTGCTCACCTTCTTTTGGCTTAATCCAAAAGAAGCAAAAAATCATGTGCTGCGTTTTGTCTCCGGGAATCTATTCAAGTAATCTGGCCTAAAAATGTGGAACTCGTCCTTTAGGGACTTCAAACAGCCACATTTTCAAAACGTCCAGATTCTATGAACATATCCTCGGGCCAAAGCCGATGCACTAAACAAGCAGCCAACTTCTGACCTGTCAGAACTTGTATTAATATATCGAGCCATGACAGGTCATGGCTCTGCACCTGGGTATGTGCATCGGAAAAACTGATGAGGCTTGTCAGGGTTGTATCGGATCAAGCCATAAGTGTGTCCTCATTCCATCCTAAGTAAAGAATGAGGGCCGCCTAAGCGTTCTTATGGCGCGGTACAATCCTGGTCCAAGGCTCAATCATGTTCTTTTCGCCGCACGAGTTTCTTTGCTTCGTTTCTTGTCGACACAAGAAACGAAGGTGGTCGAACCTTTAGGTTTGAACGCAATATGAGCTAAAACAGATACGATATATCTGTTAAAATAGGGTTCTATGAAGAAAAAGGTATACGTAGGTCTTTCCGGTGGCGTTGACAGCTCTGTCACAGCCGCTCTGTTACTAGAACAGGGCTATGATGTCACGGGCGTGTATATGAAGAACTGGAGTCAGGATCTTCCTGGTTTTGAGTGCCCATGGAAGGAAGATTACCAGGATGCTAAACGTGTCGCCGTGCAACTCGGTATTGAATTTAAGATGTATGACTTTGAAACGCAGTACCGCGACAAAGTTGTGCAGTACATGATTGACGAATATCAGGCTGGCCGTACACCAAACCCTGACATTATGTGCAACCAAGAAGTAAAGTTTAAATTATTCCTTGAAACAGCCCTTGAAGACGGCGCCGATATGATAGCAACTGGCCACTATAGCCGTGTACAGGATGGCAGATTGCTCACAGCTAAAAACCTAGATAAAGATCAGAGTTATTTCCTCTACCGTGTAACCGAAGATGCCCTTGCCAAAAGTTTGATGCCCATCGGCGAATACCAGACTAAAGCCGAAGTCCGGGCAATCGCCCAGAAACTCGGTCTAGCAACCGCCAGCAAAAAGGACAGTCAGGGTATTTGCTTTGTTGGTAAAGTTGGCATCAAAGAGTTCTTGCAGCAATTTGTTCAAACGGTTCCGGGCCAGACCATTGACCAGGCGGGCCAGAACATTGGCGAGCACGATGGCGCAATTTTCTACACCATTGGCCAGCGACACGGATTGAATATTGGTGGTGGACTACCGTATTACGTGGTTGGCAAGGATATGGCAAAGAATCAGGTGTTTGTGACCACTAATTTAGACGACGATCGTTTGTGGCGCGAAAACTTGAAACTTACAAGCGTACACTGGATAAATGATGTACCAGACTTTAGTAAGACTTATCAAGTTCGTACCCGGTACCGTGCCCCACTAGTCGGCTGCACTCTCAGGGAGATAGAACAAGGATTAGAAGTGATTTTAGAAGAACAAGTTCGCGCTATAACTCCTGGCCAGTCAGCCGTTATCTACGACGGCGAATTAGTCCTCGGTGGTGGAATTGTTATCTAGGCTGGGCAGACATTTAGCTTATCCCAGTCAGCTTGTTCTGACTTGAGCACTCTATTGAAAGCTATGATCGATGTGACCTGACTCGTGGCGTAGTTGTCACCATCAAAACTACGGTTCAATATATCTGCCAGTAATGGTGAGCCGACAAGCTTATGTAGCAAACGACCAGCCTTTTGTAATTGTCTCTCAACCAGTACTTTGGCTCGTTCTTCTGTTGCTTGGGCGAACTGAGAATCAGTTAGTTCAAACACCGAGGCGTTGTCTATATCGTCATATACGTTTTTTAAGGCACCATAAAGCCAATGCTGGGTAAGGTCGCTGTACAACCGGTCAATTATCAAATCATCAGCCTGTTCCTGAGAGATATCAGGTCTAAGGTAACTACGACAGGTGTCATTTGCGCCAAAAGTACCAGAAGCCCATATACCTTCAGTACCATGTTCACCAACTCGATCTATATATCGTCGTGGCGAAGTATATAAATGTGCTCCCGTTAGGTGGCGTATTCGTTTTCCTTCACTCACCCAGCCTGTCTCGTAGCTTTCTGCAGAGGGATTAAATCCGCCAAGCAAAGCATAGTGACTAAAAGGTATAACCACTCCGGCCTCATAAGATATATGACTGGGAGATTGAAAATAGGTGTTGTCTATCCAGTTAGTGACTTTTCCGACATTTGGATGAGTAGGCAGTACTGCGTGAGTAACACGTGTACCAACAGGTCTTAGGGGCGCTTCTGGCATGCCAACAGAAGTCGCGCGACTCTGTCGCAATTTATAATATTGCTGAATACGTGCAATATAGTGGGGGCTGACTCGGTGTGTATCAATGTCGTTATTGATTCCGATAATATCGCCCATACCGGGGTCAAGTAATCCTTCGTGGTGGGCCAGTAAAAGTGCTGCGTTCCACATGTCACGTCGTATTTTTCCAATTGCCGGCTTATCGTAATATCCCTCTACGGCGCGAATGTCTAACTGCGGAAAATCCTCATTGGCACGAAAAATCTCTTGTCGGGATACGGTAACTTCATGGTCATGCATGTTATCTATTGGAGCATTGAGATACGCAAAAATTGTAAAAGGATCATTCCCACGTTGCTTACTGTATTCTTCCAAGGTATTGTAGATATATTTTGAATCCTGGTGTGCTGCAACAGGGATAAGAACTGCGGTTTGAGTCATTGGTCGTTCAAGATCCTCATAACCGGTGGCAATTATTTGAGCTTCCTCTCGCTCTTCTTGGCTCATAAGGTCACCAATATAAACCTTCGCACGTTCTAGACGCGTGGGCATGGCATTATACATGTTGGCCGATTCAATACTCTCAGACATTTGTAATATTATATAATTTTACAACCAAAAAGCAATTAATTTCAACGGAGGTATAAAAATTACGGGTACCTCTGTTACAATAATACGGATATGACAGCACAGGAAATTCGCAAAGCTTATTTACAATTTTTTGAAGAACGTGGCCATAAGGTCGTACTTCGTGCGCCACTTGTTCTCCAAGGTGATCCAACCACGTTGTTTACTGGTTCTGGTATGCAGCCAATGATTCCATACCTACTTGGTGAACCCCACCCAGAAGGTAAGCGCATCGTAGATAGTCAGACATGTCTACGGGCCCAAGACATAGAAGACATTGGCGATAACCGTCACACGACATTCTTTGAAATGCTTGGTAACTGGAGTATGGGTGATTACTTCAAGCAGCAACAGATTGAGTGGATATGGGAATTTCTTATAGATGTGGTGGGCCTAGATCCGTCTAAATTATATGTAACATGTTTTATTGGCGCACCAGAATACAATATTGCTAAAGATACCGAGGCAGCAGAAGTCTGGAAGAAATTATTTGAGAACAAGGGGCTGTCGTCTGGTGAGGCGGATATAGATACAGAAGAGGCTGGGTATGCACGAGGCATGCAAGACGGTGAACGAATCTTCTATTATGGCGATAAGAATTGGTGGAGCCGTAACGGAGCACCTCAGAACACGCCTATAGGTGACCCATGTGGCCCAGATAGTGAAATGTTCTATGATTGTGGCACCGAGCACGATACGTCTTACGGCGAATTTTGCCACCCCAACTGTGATTGTGGCCGTTTTATAGAACTTGGTAACAATGTTTTCATGGCTTACAAAAAGGTATCTGATGATGAGTTTGTGCCCCTGGAGAAGCCAAATATCGACCATGGCTCAGGACTTGAGCGTATTGCAGCAGCGGCGCTAAATGACCCAGACGTATTCAAAATCAGTATTATGTGGCCAATCATTGAGCAGTTACAGAAGTTGAGTGGCAAGAAATACGAATCACACACACAAAGCATGCGTGTGATTGCGGATCACCTTCGTGCAGCTACTTTCTTAGCTGTTGATGGTTGCGTACCAAGCAACAAAGAACAGGGTTACGTTATGCGCCGGCTGCTACGCCGTGCTATTCGCTTTGCATTTGAGCTGGGTATTGAACAGAACTTCTTGGAAGGAATAGTCCCAGTTATCGCAGATCTGTATCATGATGACTTCCCAGAGGTAGCAGCTAAGCGCGATGAAATCATAGCAGCACTAATTAAAGAAGAAAAAGCCTTCCGCCAAACTCTACGCAAAGGCATAAAAGAGCTCGAAAAGGCCGCCGAACTCAGCGGGGTATTAGAGGAAATTGAATCTGAGAAGAAATACCAGATTACAGGCGAACTCTTATTTAAACTGTACGATACCTATGGTTTCCCGGTCGAGCTCAGTATAGAAGAGGCTTTCAAGCAAGATATAATCGTGCCTGATAATTGGCGCGAAGAGTTTGATAAACATATGGCAGAGCAGCGTGCACGCAGCCAAACTGCCGCTAAGGGCGTTTTTAAGGGCGGTTTAGGTGGCCAGACGCTTCAGCACAAGAAATACCACACCGCGACCCATCTCATGTACCAAGCCCTTCGTAGTGTGCTAGGTGACCATGTTATCCAACACGGTAGCAACATTACCGAGGAACGCCTACGTTTTGACTTTAGCCACCCTGATAAAGTAACCCCAGAACAGATCAAGCAGGTAGAAGATATCGTCAATGAACAGATAGCCAAAGATTTGACCGTAACCTGGGAAGAACACCCAACAGATTACGCGCGGAACGAGCTACACGTACTTGGTGCATTTGGTGACCGTTATGGAGCAACGGTTAAATGTTATCGTATGCAGGCCAAGGACGAGGATAAGCCATTTAGTTTTGAAATCTGCGGCGGCCCACATGTTGACCACACCTTGCAGCTCTTCGAAGACAACAAAAAGTTCAAAATTTTAAAGGAAGAAAGTTCTTCAGCGGGCATCCGTCGTATCAAAGCTGTTTTACAGTAGTAAAGTAGCCTATTTATACCGCTTACGATATAACTTGCAAACTTAAATTCGAAAGTGTATCCTAAAAACTTGTTTTATTAGATTTGTAAGTAAAAAAGCTTACAATGTAAGTAGAGTTTTGTGGGTTAAGCCCATTTGAAAGGAAAACCAAAATGCCACGTCTTAATATGTCTCATCTAACCCTTTTCTCTGGTCCGGTTATTGAAAGAGATGGCAGCGAGCGCATGTACGTTGGTGCGTACATACCAGAAACTGTAGATAGTCATGACAGGATGAGAGTCCAGGAGTGCATTGGATTCTTGGCTGTGCCTAATTACGACCCAACTACTTATCCTCAGCCCCGTGATGGCTGGATAGCCAGACCTGCCAGAGAGAGTGAAGAAACCATAGAAGATGTATTCACTACAGTATGCGAGACCGGTGACTATCATCAGCTTTCAGAACCTATTGAAAGACCTGTGCTTGAGCAACTGATTGGCAAAGAGGCAGTTGTGCCACCCAAAAAAGCCAGCTAAAAGCCGTAATAATTGATCAAATATACATACGGACAGAGTCTACGGGCTCTGGCTGTGCTAAAATTAAAGCTGATTATGCTTGAAAAAATGAAGGGCCTCACTCAGGCTGCCGTTGCACTAAAGAACAGGTCTGGAACCAAAGACCAGTATGTTGTTGCGCTAGATATTGGCACCGAAAACGTCAAAGCCCTTATTGGTCGCGTAAATGGCGATAAGTTAGAGATAGTTGGTGTAGGCCGTGCTCACCAAGAACTGACAGACATGCAAGCTGGCGCAATCGCCGACATAGCCGGTGTAGTGGGTAATTGTGACAAGGCACTTTCCGAGGCTGAGCAACAAGCCGGGGTAAGCGTACGTACTGCAGTCATTGGTATAGCTGGTGAGCTAGTAAAAGGCACAACCACAACCGTTAAGTGCACCCGTAAGAATCCAAACAAGCCCCTTGATCTTGATGAGATTGAAAAGATCATTGGTCTTGTGCAGAAACGCGCCGAAGAACGGGCCAAGCAGCAATTAGCCTGGGAGTTAGGTGGCAAAGAAGTTGAGATTAGGCTGGTTAATAGTGCCCTAGTTAACATTGATATTGATGGCTACCAGGTAACTAACCCAGTTGGTTTCCAGGGCAAGGAAGTACTAGTGCAGCTGTACACGGCCTTTGCGCCAATGATTCATATCGGTGCGCTTGAGCGAACTGCCCAAGAACTTGACCTTGATCTATTAGCAGTAGCGGCCGAGCCTTTTGCAGTTGCTCGCTCGGTTATTGGTAACGAATCAAACAATAATATGAGCGCTATTCTAATGGACGTTGGTGGCGGCACCACAGATATCGCCGTCATTAACGAGGGTGGCGTACAGGGCACTAAAATGTTCGGCATTGGTGGCCGTGCTTTCACTAAGTCAATTGAGCGTGACCTTGGCATTGATTTTGCTGATGCCGAGTACACAAAATTATCGCTTGGAACCAATAAAATCCCAACTCACACTCAAGACGCAGCCACCAAAGCGTTGGATAAGACATTGGATGTATGGATAAACGGTGTTGATTTGGCGTTAGGTGAGTTTAACAAGCTTGATCATCTACCTCACCACGTTTTATTGTGTGGCGGTGGCTCCAGTCTTAACCAGATGATAGATGAGCTGGAACAGTCTTCTTGGTATAAGGATCTACCATTTACACGCCGGCCCACTATTGATCACATTCAGCCTCAGCAGGTGGTAGGAATAATTGACAGAACCGGTACGGTCACCGACCATACTTTTATTACGGCGATGGGGCTATTGCGGGTTGGCCTAGATACCCTAGGGCAAAACGACAATAGCCGTCCAGTAAGTTCGGTCCGTGAGCGAATAGATAGGATGCTGAAGGTATGACGGGCTTACTCTACAAATCCTCCCCAGTCTTAGATATATCCGGCGGCGTCGAACAACCACTTTGTCTGTCTGTACGTACGCCGATATCTACCCAGTCACTTACCGCCGTCCAGTATCAGCCGAATATGCTTTCACATAACAGAGAGAGGGCATAGAATAGACCCATGGCCGCCGCAGCTAAAGACGTATTATATATAGACGTAGACGACGAAATTACCGCCGTTATTGAGAAAGTCCAAGATTCTAAGGGCAAAATAGTTGCCCTGGTACTTCCCAAGCGTGCAACAGTCTTTCAGAGCATCGTAAATATGAAGCTTCTAAAGCGCACTGCCGACGGTGCTAATAAGAACCTTGTCCTGATCACTTCGGAAGCCAGCTTGCTACCGCTTGCGGGCGCCGTTGGTATGCATGTTGCCAAGACTCTACAGTCTAAGCCAAGTGTGCCAGCCTCTCCCAGCCTAGCCAGTGACTCACCTATAAGCGTCAACGAACCAGGTATAGAAGTTGGCGAGCCAGAAGACGCCCCGCTTGATAAAACTGCACCAATTGGCAAGCTAGCCGGCCAACCCGACGAAGAAGTCATTGAAATTGATAATGATGATCTCGATGAAGCCAAAGTTAGTGCGGTAGCTGCTACCGGCAGCAAAAAGTCGTTTAATAAAAAGCTAAAGATCCCCAACTTCGAGAAGTTTAGAACCCGTCTGTTTCTAGGTGGTATTTTGGGTGTTGTACTCATCACTGGGCTTATACTGGCTGCCTTTGTTATGCCTAAAGCAATAGTTACTATAAAAACTGATATAACTGATGTCAGCAGCACCATAACCGTGACGAGTTCGCCTACTGTTAAGGAAGCCGATATTGACAATAAAGTCGTACCAGGGCTGCTAAAAGAGCTTAAAAAGTCTGACTCTCAGAAAACTCCTGCCACAGGCCAAAAAGACCTGGGAGAGAAGGCGGGCGGTAATATTACCCTAGCGCTTAACGATTGTAGCCAATCCCAGGTAACCGTGCCGGCCGGCACCACGGTCACGTCAGGCAACTTCAATTTTATTACTCAGGTTGACGCCACACTGCAGAGTGTCAAATTTGGTAATCAATGCCGAAACAGCGACTTTAAAGAAGTCTCAACGGCAACCGTAAAAGTTATCGCCCAGAACCCAGGGGATAGCTACAACTTGAGCGCGCGTAACTACAGCGTTGCCGGAATAGGCAATGTCTCAGGTAGCGGATCAGCTATGAGCGGTGGTGTTAGTAAAATTGTAAAGGTTGTTAGCCAGCAAGACGTCGACACTGCCAAGCAAAAGATACTTGATACTATCAACGCCACAGCCAACCAGGACATCACTAACCTACTTAAGGACGAGGGCTATTTCCCGATAACCGATACCTTTGCGGCCAAGAACCCACTAGTGGTACCAAGCCCGGCTGTCGATTCTGAAGCAGCTGAAGTGACAGTAAACGTAACAGTTAGCTTTACTATGGCTGGGGCTAAAAAAGACGTACTAACTCAGATTCTTGAAAACGATATCAAACAACACATTGATACAGCCAAACAGAACATCTTGAACAATGGCCTGGACACGTCATCAATTAGAATTGAGGATAAGAAAGCTAGCGGAGAGACTCGATTCACGCTGCAAACTACAGCTAAAGCAGGCGTAGAACAGAACGAAAACGACATTAAACAAGCAGTTGCCGGTAAGAAAAAGGGCGAAGTAAAATCAATTTTGCTTAGTCATCCTGGTGTTAAGGATGTAACAGTCGAATATAGCCCATTCTGGGTATCTAAGGCCCCAAAAAAGCAAAGCAAAATAACAGTTATATTTGAGCAACAAAACACCAGCAATGAATAGTATTTTGTCATTGGATGTTGGTGAAAGCCGTGTTGGGGTTGCTATTGCTAACCGTATTGCTCGCCTGGCAAATCCACTAACGACACTCAATAATGATGATGGCTTTTGGGCCGAGCTAGATAAGATTATTCAGGCCGAGTCGGTAGATCTAATAGTTGTTGGCTTGCCACGAAACTTGTCAGGAGACGAAACCGCTCAGACCACCTATGTGCGAAAATTTGCTGAAAACCTACCAAAGGATATGGTAGTCTTTCAGGATGAGGCACTGACTTCAATCAAGGCCGAGGCAGAACTTAATAAGCGTGGTAAGCCTTATGCTAAAGGGGACATTGACTCCTTGGCGGCCACCTATATACTAGAAGATTACCTTACTGGACAGGAGTACGCATAAGCCGTGACAAAATACAGCGTTAAAAATAACAGAGGCGCAATCGCTAAGCCGATGCTTATTATCTTAAGTCTAGTCATAGCCTTGCTTATAGGAACGGTTGTATACATCCGCTATCAGTACAACCAAAACTTAAAGCCCATCAGCGCATCGCAGAAGAGCCAGCTGGTGAACATCGAACTAGGCTCTACGGCAAGTGAGATTGCGGCTACCTTAAAGCAATCCGGCTTAATCCGTGAGACTTGGGCATTTGAATGGTACATTCGTAATCACAATCTCCGCGACAAATTACAAGCGGGCAGTTATTACTTAAGGCCTAGTCAGAGCATTCCTGAGATAACTAACATCTTGACCCAAGGCAAGGTCGCTACCGATTTGGTTACTATCTTGCCGGGCCAGAGGCTAGATCAAATAAGGCAGTCGTTTATAAAATCCGGCTTTGATACAGACGAGGTAGACGCGGCACTAAAACCCGAGCTTTATAAGGATCATCCGGCGTTGGTTGATAAACCAGCTGGGGCAAGCCTGGAAGGCTACCTATACCCAGAATCATTCCAAAAGCATGTCGATACTAAGCCATCAACCATAATTAAGGCTTCACTCGACGAGATGCAAAAACATTTGACCCCACAAATCCGGGCCAGTTTTGTGAAGCAGGGCTTAACAGTGCATCAGGGGATCATAGTCGCCTCTGTAGTAGAACAAGAGGTTGGTAAGACTGAGGACAGGCCTAAAGTCGCCCAGGTTTTCCTAACACGCCTCAGCAGAAGCATACAACTGGGATCTGATGTAACGGCTTTTTACGGGGCTATAATCGACGGCAAGAAGCCATCTGTGGCATATGACTCGCCATATAACACCCGAATTCATGCCGGATTCCCACCCGGGCCTATCAGTAATGTATCCGCGTCTTCACTTAACGCTGTTGCTAACCCGGCTTCTACAGACTTCTTGTATTTTGTGGCTGGTGACGACGGTATTACTTACTTCTCGCATACTTTAGCCGAACATGAGGCCCTAACTAGAGAACACTGCAAAGAACTCTGTAGCGAGTAATAAGCAATGGACGGTTACCTCTGTTAACGGTCTTGTTGACTTGCCAGGCGTGTGCTACAATATTCATCGCAACTAAAAAGGATATGATATGTTCGTACCCCTTTGAGTTGCCCTGTTGCTGATTATTACTTATCCCGGCTTGACCGGTGAAGATACTCAAGATTGGTCGAACTTTCTTGAAAATACTAAACTAAGAACCAGTTAACAGGTATCAGGCACAAATTTATTTGTATCTGACAGGAGAGAAGTATTCGTACATCTTCTAATGTGTTAAGCCAACGTGTTAACACTCGTAATTCAGCTAAGTCTTTACGGCGTACCTATCGCCGGCTATTCAAGAAACTTCGATCGCGTATGATACGCTACGGCATCCTTGGTGCAAATGTAGCTGTTTTGGGCGGGATAATCTTTTTTGTTACCAATAATCCTGATTCGGGCTCGGCTGTTCGCCAGAGTTCGTTAGCTACCACATCTAAGGCCTCAGCCGCTGCGGCACTCGACCAATTGTCATCAGCTGACATCGCAGTTCATGCTTCGCGCCTTACTGGTCTAACCGAGTCTGTTGCAATAACTAACCAAGCTGATTCAGAAGCTACTCAGCTTGCTATTACTGCAACCGAAAACCGAGTTATTGCCAAGCCACAGATCGTTGCTACCAGTCTTAAATCCGCCAAAGACATTAGGGCATATGTGGCGGTTGACGGCGATACTCTAAGCGGCCTGGCTGCCAAGTTTGGCGTTACTTCCGATAGTATTCGTTGGTCCAATGGCCTCAGCTCCGAACGCATTGCTGCTGGCAAACAGCTAGTAATCCCACCTGTAAGCGGCGTCGTGTACACCGTTAAATCAGGCGATACCGTTGAAAGTCTAGCCCAGCACTATAGCTCTACCAAGGAACAAATCCTAGCCGATAACGATGCCGAGGTATCAGGAATCAAGGCTGGCCAACGTTTATTAATTCGCGGTGGTATCCAGCCAGTCGTACGAGCTGCGGCTGTAAGTTACTCTTCTAGTTTCTTTGGTGGATCAGCACAGTATGGCTATAACGGCTACGACTACGGTTACTGTACTTGGTATGTTGCAAACAAGCGTTTGGCCGCAGGACGGGTTATGCCAACAAACCTTGGTAATGCCGCCACATGGGCAACCCGCGCTGCTGCATACGGTCTATCAACTGGACGTACTCCTCAAGTTGGGGCGGCTGTTGTGACTGCAACTCGAGGCGCAGGCCACGTTGCGCTAGTAGAGCGCATTAATGATGATGGCAGTGTATGGATATCCGAAATGAACTCGTCCGGTCAAGCCTCAATTGACAACCCAGCTCCGGCTGGTGGTTGGGGCAGGGTGGACTATAAGTTGGTGTCTGCTGGGCAAGCTAGCAACTATAGCTACGTCTACTAAGAGTCCTTGGTTTTGCACATTTCGGGCGTAAACTTGCGCTTCATACTCACCATACCACCATTACGGCAGCTTTGTGGCACTCGGTCTACTCCCCAAAACGCACTAGGCCCTGAATGCCACTAAAAGCCCTGTCGTCTCTAGTAAACAGGGGTATTTCATGGTATGATATACAACAATGAATAGAAATTACACAACACACCTTAACAAGGACGGATTTACCCTAGCTTTAGAAAGGTATGCTGCGTAGTTTCTAATGTTTGTTGATAAAGTCCAAGTTTCTATCAAGGCTGGCGATGGCGGTAACGGCATGGTCAGTTTTAGGCAAGAAAAATTTGTCGATAAGGGCGGTCCTGATGGTGGCGATGGTGGCGATGGTGGTAATGTCGTGTTGGTTGCTAGCCGTAATCAAAACACCTTAGCGGCCTTCCGTTTCCAAAAGGAGATCAAGGCCGAACCAGGCAAAGCTGGCTTTAGGCGCAAAAGACATGGTCGCCGTGGTAAAGAACTAGAAGTAGCCGTACCCGTTGGGACATCCGTAACCGACGAATCCGGGACTTTGCTAGTTGACCTAACACAAGATGGCCAAAAAGTAATTATTGCTCGCGGTGGTAAAGGTGGTTTTGGCAATGCTCACTTTGTGTCGTCTGTACGTCAAACACCTCGTATTGCAGAGAAAGGCGAGCCAGGCCAGGAACTAAATGCCGTCTTTGAGCTTAAAATGATTGCCGACGTTGGCCTAGTTGGTCTACCTAACGCTGGCAAATCGACATTGCTCGCTAGCATTAGTAATGCTCGCCCAGAGATTGCCAACTATCCGTTCACCACCCTTACGCCCAACCTAGGGATGGTTGATATTGAGAAAGAAAACAGCCTCCTATTTGCCGATATTCCAGGTTTGATCGAAGGCGCCAGCGAAGGTAAGGGCTTGGGTGACGAGTTCTTGCGGCACATTGAGCGGACTGCAGTCCTAGTGCACCTAATCGATATTTATAATGATTCTGTCAGTGACGCCTACAAGACGATTCAGGGCGAGCTAAAGGCCTATCGTGTTGACCTGACCAACCGTCCTCAGCTAATCGTGCTCAACAAGATCGACGGTATGGACGACGAGATAATCGATGATAAAAAGCAAGAGTTGCTGTCCGTTGCCCCCAAGAAAACACCCATCTACGCGATTTCTGCCCAAAGTAAATCAGGTGTGCGCGAGCTATTATTTGCTATCCAAAAGACCGTAATGGCCGAGCGCAAGAAGCAGGCCGAACTAGCCCCAGAAGTCAGCACTATACCAGTTCTGACACTTAATAATGAAGATTCATGGAAGATAACCAAGACAGATAAGGGCTTTATGATCACCGGTCGCAAGATAGAGCGTTTTGCTATGCGTACCGATTTTGACAACGAACATGGTATACAACGACTCCGCGATATCATGAAAAAGATGGGTATCATGCATAAGTTAGTAAAACTTGGCATCGAGTCCGGCGACATCATACAAATCAGCTCTATCAATTCAATCGAATATTGACAAAACATAAGCCAAATGGTATAAACATACCATGACAACTAATTCACCAGAAATTTCCGAATTCCCCCAGCAGCCAGAAATGCTTGTTTCTCCTGTCGATATAGTTGCAATGCAACAATCCTGCATTGGCATCATTACAGAATCTCGCTTGGGCGAGTCATATAATGACTGGGTAGTTACACGCCAGACCGGCACAGGTGTTGTATTACAGAATGGTCATGAATCCAAGAGTCAACACTTGCTAATTGATAATACGCCAAAAGGCACTCTGTTCAGGCGTGTGGCATTTATAGCTGGCCCGGGGGGCAACTCACTCGGCGAAGACGAAAATGCTCTAATCATTAGTCCTTTTGAAGGCGCAAAAACATTCAGGCCACCAGTACGCTACGATTTTGAGAAAGATCGTGGCCTAGATAGCCTTATAAATGCCCAAAAAGCGGAAGACCAGATAGATTTGGTTTACAATTTTGGCGTAAGCATGTCCCCAGGCAATGCCAGTAACGTTAAATTATACCTAGCGGATATCACCGAAGGCATGAACAAGCTACATCCAAAAGGCGAGCAGCCATTAGTCCCACATCCTAGACGAAGCGGTCTTGGCCGTTTACTTGGTCTCAAGGTAAGCTAAATCCTTCGGCCCTGTCGTGGTAGACTAATAGTCATATGACCATTAGCACTCATCTTAATATTCCATCACAAGTCGGAGTATCTAGATGAGTGCTTCTTTTTATTTTTATGACCTAGAGACCACGGGTGTTAACCCTCGTGAGGCGCGCATCATGCAGTTTGCCGGCATACGCACGGATATGGAGCTTAACCCAATTGGCGAGCCCCATAACGTACTTATCAAATTAAGCGATGATGTCGTACCTGAGCCAGATGCGATATTAATTACTGGCATAACTCCACAATCTACTATTGCCGATGGCATAACTGAGGCCGAATTTTTGAAATTATTTCATAGCGAGGTAGCGACGCCCGGTACGATATTTGTTGGATATAACAGCGTCAGATTCGATGACGAATTTATGCGCTATCTACTATATCGCAACTTCTATGATCCTTACGAATGGCAATACACTGACAATAAGTCGAGGTGGGATTTGCTTGATGTTGTCCGCATGACCCGCGCCTTACGGCCAGATGGCATACAGTGGCCCGTAGATGGAAAGGGGGTTGCGACCAATAGACTCGAACTACTTACAAAAGCAAATGGGATATCACATGAGGATGCCCACGATGCATTGAGCGACGTGAGGGCCGTTATTGAGATTGCCAAGCTGATTAAGCAGAATCAGCCTAAGTTATTTAGCTTCCTACTGGCGGTTCGCGACAAAAAAGCCGCCAAAAAGGTAGTTGATGAGGGTCGGCCGTTTTTGTACAGTTCCGGCAAATACGCAACCGAGTTTGAAAAAACTGCTGCCGTCGTTAAGCTGGCCGACCATCCCAAACGTCAGGGTGCTTTAGTCTATGATCTTCGTTATGATCCAACGTTGTTTGCTAATTTATCGTCTGCAGAACTTGCAGAGGCTTGGCGTTGGAAAAAGGATGATCCCACTCCGCGCTTGCCAATAAAGACGTTGCAGTACAATCGTTGTCCTGCGGTTGCCCCACTGTCAGTGCTAGACGACGATAGCCAGAAAAGACTCCAAATTACGCCCAAACTTATAGAGGAGAACTATCAGAAGCTCCTAAAGCTAAATATAGTGCCGCAGGTACTCCAAGCCCTCGAGGTATTAGACAAAGTCCAGCAGGACAGGTATTCGCAAGAGGACCTAGAGATAGATGCCCGCCTGTACGACTCTTTTATTGGTGATGCCGATAAAAGCGCCAGCCGGGCGGTGCGATCGGCTGGCGCTGAGGATCTGGCTAGTCTAGACATTACGTTCAAAGACGAACGGTTGACCGGGCTTTTGCCCCTGTATAAAGCGCGCAACTTTACAAAATATTTGTCAGACGAAGAGCGCACTACATGGGAGAAGCACCGCGAGCGCAAACTGCTTGGCGGCAAACAGAATAGCCGCATGGCTAAGTATTTTGCTAGGCTTACCGAACTAGCAGCCCGCGCAGATATATCAAGTCGCGACCAGTACTTACTTGAAGAACTCCAGCTATACGGGCAAAGTATTATGCCCGTAGATGAATACTAGATAGTTCTATCTTCAATGTTATTGGTACTGTGATCCAGCCGATGCGCCTTTGATAACATGACACTACCAATAAGGATCGTCATTGTGGCTACGACCCAGGAAAAAGTGATTACGAAACTGGTCCCGGGAACCTGTCCCAGAACAATAAACTCAAGCATATAATCCACTCTGTTAGTAGCAGAAATGTATCATATATTTGCAAATAAAGCAATAATATTTATTATTTCTTGTGTTTTCGTCGCAGCTTGTACCAGAACTTAATGTGTCGGTTTTGATTGGTAATAAGCAGTGTGGTGCCAGCGATTACAAGCGAAATCCCAGCGGTCGTTGCCAAGTTACGAGTGAATTGGGTGATGAGTATGACAGCTCCGGCAATGAAGACGATGCTTAAGATATCTATAGCCCATTTGGTTACTGGATCCGCCTCGGTGACACGCTGGCTAGCTTTGCTGGCCTCGGCTTTTACGCGGTTCATCAGGCGTTCGGCCCACTCGTGATTATTAGCAAGCAGGCTTAATCCAATAATAATCAGCGGAATACCGCCAGGCCCTGGCAGCCAGCTAATAGGTATGGCTACAATAATCAGCCCAAACCCCAGAACATCCACTAATATCGCCCTAGTGCGTGTCTTCATACATTTAGTATAGGACTTTTAATTATATAGTCCTAAACAGTTTAATCTAAGTAGCCTACCTCAGAATCCATAAAGCATAAGCATCAAATAAATCTGTGAATAATTTAACAAAAGCATTGTAATTTTGTGTTTTTTGTTGACCCGCTTAAGCATGAGGACTACTCTAAGCTTAGTAGCCAGCAAAATATAAATGAGACTTAAATTGTTAGGCGGTGAAGGTATATGTTAGGGGTAACATACGAATTTGGAGAGGTAGATGTCTAATTTCCTACCTGAGGCAGAGAATTACGACATAGCTAATTATCAATCTAATTTTGAGGCGCTCCCGCCCCAGCAATGGCCCGACCAGTGGCACGCCAGCAAATTGTTCCCTACGCCGCAGTCAGCACTCGACGGCAATTTTAGACAGCGTATTAACGAGGAAAAATCATTTAAGCCTGCCCTCGTAGACTATAAATTAGGGGACCCTAGCTTACCAGTTGCGCCATATCGTGAAGTTATAGTTGATACGGTAAACAACTCTCCTGCAAGCGTCATAAGTAGTGAGACCGGATCCGGCAAAAGTAGTCAGATCGGTCTCTTTTTGGCTGAAGAGGGCTGGGACCGCGTTTTTGTGTCATCACCCCGGATTCTTGCCGCTCGTGAGTTGAAAGACAGGGCCAGGTTTACGCTCGGTCCTGATTATGCGGATAATGCTGGTTACATTACTGGAATGGCAAGTGATTCCGACCATGGACCAAATACAAGAGTTTTTTACGTTACTGAAGAGCTACTATTTAAGATGGCCAATCGAGGACGTCTTCGTTCGGGTGACGTAGTCATCAACGACGAAGCTCATGAACGCACTCCAGCGACGATTTTGCTACAAGGCCTCATGAAGGAGATAATCTCCGACAACCCCGATATTCGTCTGGTTATTAGTAGCGCAACTATAGACACTGATAAATTCTCCAAATACTTGCGAGACTCTAGCACGGGCAAAGAAGCTCCGGTACTTATTTTGCCAGGTAGAACATTCCCTATTGAGGACCGGCCTTCTACAGAATCGGTTGCACTTACAGCACGCCGTTACATGAAGTCTGGATATAATGTTTTGGCATTCGAGCCAGGACTAAACCGCCAGAGTACTACGAGATACAAGATGGCTGGTAGGCAGATGGGCCACACCGTACACTTGCTTTATGGTGATCAATCCCCAACCGAGCAAGCCGTCGCCTTAACAGCTGAAGACAACCATCATATCGTCAGTAACAGAGTGGGCGAGACAAGTATTACTCCACAAAACAAAAATGTCGTTGTTGATAGTGGATTGTCTAACATAGGCCGTTATGAGCAGGGTGTGCGAGTACTTGAAACGGTTCATTCCAGTGAAGCGACTATGGAACAACGCCGAGGTCGGGTAGGCAGGACAATGCCCGGGATATACAGTGAAGCCGTCCCCGATGACGCCCCTCCATTAAACCCCGAAGGGCGCGATAAGTTTGATATTTCTCCAATTGAAATTAGCTCTATAGCTACATATTTAGCTGAGTTACAGCTCAGTGGACGACGCATAGAAGATCTAGATTTAATAGAACACCCTAACTCTGAAAATCTTAGTCATGATTACAAGGTACTTCGTAGGTTAGGGGCAATTGCTGTACAGGATTCAGAAACTGTATTGACAGAAATAGGCAAGGCGCTCGTTGACCTGCCGCTCGATCCTACGCTGGCCCGCATGGTAGTGGAGGCCAGGGAGATTGCCGATTATTACGAGGTTGACCCATCCGTCGTACGTACTCAAGTAGCTGCTGCCACAGCAATCCGTCAGGTAAACGGCATCCTTAACGCTCAAGAGAGTAGCAAAAGGCGATTTTTGCGAAGCCGAAGAAACGATACCTCTACATCCAGGGAGAATATCTCTGATGTGCTATTTGAACTAGACTCCTTTGTTCGACTTCGTCAAAAACAAGTTGAAATCGAAGGCAGCGACAACCCCGAACCAGTTAAAAGGTTCGAGGAATATCTGCGCAGCAAAGATATCTATATCAACCGCTACTACAAAGCTTTCAGAACATTTGAAGAATTGTGTAGGAGAGAGAACCTGGACATGGGCGATTTGAGTGTGCCAGTGGGTGAAGAACGAGTCGCAATCATTGGCTGCCAAATAGCGGGGGCAGATGAATTGTTTGTGCAGAAGAGCAAGCTGGTCCACCTGGATATTCGTGGCGATAAAAGAAGATTAGGCCGTAAAAGTACTATCGATCCGTCACATGCACAGCTTGTTATTGGCACCGCTTTTAATCTAAGGGGCCTTAGGCAGACTGGGCGATTTGAAAAGCAATTTATAACTGGTGCGAGTGCGGTCTCATCCGATCAAATCCTACGCCATGCTGGCCACCGAGTAACTCGGGAAGGTATTGGACACGGGGTTACTAGGGAAGGCGACATCGTTGAAAAGCAAGCGTTGTACTTTGACGGCGAAATGTTCTTTGATGAAAGTCTGCAGTCACCATCACCTACCTTCAAGACACGAGAGTTTATAATTCGGGCCATGATGACTGGTGTGGCTCGTGATGCTCGCAACACCGAGCGAACTATGGCTTACTCGCCAGATACGCCAAATGCGCGTAATGCTCTTAAACGTTTGGAAACCGCACGCGATCTCGATCATAGGAGTAGGGCAAATCTAGGAGTCGATTCTAGATATGAAAAATTGATTAAAAAGGTTATTGATAGTTCAGTCGAAAAAATTCCACTTGAGGTAACAGACCCAAGGGCACTTGATGAATTAATCCCTCGAGTATATATATCTTCATTAGTTCGTCCATCTAAGAAAAGAGATATCCCAGAAATATGGCTTAAATCACCCGATGGCATAGTTGTCTCGGCTGGCGAGGAAGAAAAGGAATACGTTAATGTCAGCTACCGCGAGAACATCGCCTACGTTACAATTCCGTTTGACCTAAAATATACGATCAAACCATCAGATATCGAAGGACTTAAGCAACACCACCCCGTAAAACTACGAGTTTCCAAAAGCAGTAAGGGTAAGTATCTGCAGTCAGAAGCATTTTTTGAATTCATTGAGCGAGAACGCAACGCACCGCAGCGTGTTAAGCGTATCGAGCGCCGTGCCGAGGCTGCAGAAAAAATTTCTACTCCCGAAGGCCACGCTGAAGCCGTTAACCGAATGACTGCAAAGCCCAAAAGAGAGAAGACGGTTCTGCCAACGGTACTCCACCTCGTTAAGAAAGGACAGCAGTTCAAGCAGCGTAAGCCACGACAAACTGCCAGAGAGGCAAAAGAAGCCAAAATCCAGACTAGCCAATAGGCACCGGAAGTAATCCCAGATAATATATACGCTTCGCTTACGGCGAAGTACTCGGATATACCATATGTATATGGTATATCCTCCGTTATTCTTGTATAATTAGTCGACTTTAGGGAGCAGAACGACCGATGGATGCGATAGTAGTTAAAGGTGCCAGAGAGCATAACCTCAAGAATGTTGACGTGGAGATCCCACGTAATAAACTTGTCGTCATTACAGGGTTATCTGGATCAGGCAAATCGTCTCTCGCCTTTGATACTATCTACGCTGAAGGACAGCGTCGCTATGTTGAGTCGCTCAGTTCTTACGCCCGTCAGTTCTTAGGGCTGATGGAAAAGCCAGATGTCGACCAGATTGATGGATTGTCGCCCGCAATTAGCATCGACCAAAAATCAACTAGTCGTAACCCACGTTCAACAGTGGCTACTGTAACTGAAATATATGATTACCTGCGATTATTATTTGCCCGTATCGGCGTTCCTCATTGCCCAGTTTGTAACAAGCCGGTAGCCAGGCAGACCACTCAGGCAATCGTGGACAAAGTAGCCGGTTTACCGACAGACGCTCGCTTAATGATTTTGGCGCCAATCGTACTAGACAAAAAGGGCGCATTTGAACATATCCCAGAGCAATATGCGCGGGCTGGTTTTGCTCGTGTTCGTGTTGATGGTATTGTCTATGCCTTAGACGAGTTCCCTGAACTAGACAAAAACTACAAACATACCATTGATGTAGTGGTTGACCGCTTAGTCAATAACGAAGATAGCCGCGGCCGATTGGTCCAGTCTGTCGAGCAAGCGCTTGAAATAGCTGATGGTAAATTGACGGTAGTAAACGCCGATTCTAAAGAAGAATCTATGTACAGCTTAATGTACGCCTGTATCGACCACCCAGAAGTAGTAATACCAGAACTAGAGCCGCGTACCTTCAGTTTTAATAGCCCACATGGTGCTTGCCCTACTTGTACTGGGCTGGGGTCACGACTAGAAGTTGACCCAGAACTAGTTATTCCTAACGGTCGGCTAACAATTGCCGAGGGGGCTATTCGCCCATTCAATCGTATAAATGCTGATGCCTGGTACTCCAAGAAGATGCAAGCAGTCGCTGAACGCTACGGGTTCTCATTACATGTCCCAACCGGCGAGCTAAAGGCAGAGCATCTTGATAAAATCTTGTATGGTACCGCTAACGAAAAATACAGTGTTACGCTAGGCCCCGGCCGTCAGTTTGAGACAACCTACGAGGGTGTAATACCTAACCTAGAGCGCCGCCATAAGGAAACTGACAGCGACTTCATGCGCCGTGACATCGAGCGCTTTATGCGCGAAAGGCCTTGCCATGTTTGTAGCGGCCGACGCTTAAAGCCAGAAGTTTTGGCGATTACAGTTGATGGTAGCTCAATCATGGATGTTTGTGAGTTGTCTATTAGCGAGGCTATTAGCTTCTTTGACACGGTAAAGCTTAGCGCCAAAGAGCAAAAAATTGCTCAGCAGATAACTAAAGAGATCTGCGCTCGGCTTAAATTTATGAATGACGTAGGGCTAAGCTATTTGAACTTGCTAAGAAGCGCAGCCACGCTCTCTGGCGGCGAGGCCCAGCGTATACGCTTGGCAACACAGATTGGCTCGGGCTTAATGGGCGTATTATACGTCTTGGACGAACCAAGTATTGGCTTGCACCAGCGTGATAACGAACGTCTCATCGCTACCCTTAAGCACCTAAGGGACCTCGGCAACACCGTTCTAGTTGTTGAACATGATGAAGATACTATTAGAACTGCCGATTATCTATTAGACATAGGTCCAGGGGCTGGCATACATGGCGGGCAAGTCATTGCCCGAGGTACCCCAGACGAAGTAGCCCATGACCCAAAGAGTATAACCGGTCAATATTTATTGGGTAAAAAATCAATACCAACCCCTAAGAAACGACGCCAGGGCAACGGCAAATCTTTGATCATAAAAGGTGCCAAAGAAAACAACCTCAAGAATATTACAGTCGAAATACCACTAGGCAAGATGGTGGTCGTTACGGGTGTGTCTGGGTCCGGCAAATCTAGCCTGATTAACGATATCCTTGCCAAAGAACTAGCTGCCCGGCTAATGCGTGCTAACGAAGTACCGGGTCGTCATGAAGAAATCGAAGGCATCAAGCAACTAGACAAAGTCATCGACATCAACCAATCGCCTATTGGCCGAACACCACGCTCCAACCCAGCTACTTACACCGGGCTGTTCACGCCAATTCGTGAGTTGTTCGCGGCTACCCCAGAAGCAAAACTACGTGGCTATAGTCCGGGTCGCTTTAGCTTTAATGTTAAGGGTGGACGCTGCGAAAATTGCGCCGGTGACGGTATTATAAAAATTGAAATGCACTTTTTGCCGGATGTATACGTACCTTGTGAGGTCTGTCACGGCAAGCGCTACAACCGCGAGGCACTAGAGATCCACTACAAGGGCAAAACAATCAGCGACATACTAGAGATGACTTGTGAAACTGCCCTAGAATTCTTTGAAAATATTCCAGCCATTGCTCGTAAATTGCAGACAATGGTTGATGTCGGCCTTGGCTATATAGCACTTGGTCAGTCTGCTACAACTTTGTCAGGTGGTGAAGCTCAGCGAATCAAACTGGCTACCGAACTATCTCGCCGACCAACTGGCCGCACGTTATATATTCTTGACGAACCAACAACCGGTCTCCACATGGAAGATGTAAGCAAATTACTAGTTGTACTGCATGCCTTAGTCGATACTGGTAATAGCATGGTAGTAATCGAACACAACCTAGACGTAGTAAAGAATGGCGACTGGATAATTGATATGGGTCCAGAGGGCGGTGCTGGTGGTGGCTTGATCTTGGCCGAGGGCACTCCAGAACAGATTGCCAAGACCAAAGACTCCCATACCGGCCATTTCCTAAAACGGATGCTATGAGCTCACTAGAACATTCACGTGATCTACCGGATGCAGGCCAAGCCGCTGTATCAAGTGGGTTCTATGCCGGCTACGTAGATCGATTGCACTGTTGGGACTTCCCGGAGGACAGGGTGTACACCGAGGAACTGTCAGATAGCGAGCTTATAACCGAGGATGGCATGAGACGCACATGGCCGACAGAGAGGATTCAGTTGGTTGGTCAGTTGGCAACCACAATAGGAATGGCGCATATTGAACTCGGCATAGCAAGGCGGGGCCAACATATTGATAATCTCCCGGCAGCTCACTTAACTCAAGCTTACATGTTGGAAGTGGTTGGCCCGCTGGCGATGAGCCGAATTCCCGCCGAGTGGTTTGACAAAAATCTACGCTTACAAAAGCTCAGGAACCCATTCGAGGATTTTGAGCTGACTCGCTTTATCCAAAGGTACCACCGGGATAATCGACTAATTGCCGGCATTGGCCGTATAGCCGCACCGCACTGGCTTGCTCCGGGTTATTTTAGCTAGTCACGACGAAATTTTGCAGCTAAGGCGGCTCTTGATTTTGGATCACGCAGCACATGCACAATTGCTGGTATGAATGACAGAACGATAAAGCCAAACACAATCAGCAGTAGGTACTTCTCCATAATGTCTGCCGGTACTTTACTACCTAACCAGTAACCTAGTGTAGTTACTCCGACTGCCCAGATTACCGCACCGATAATGTTAAAAAACATAAATCGTCTGTAGTTCATGTTGCCAATGCCTGCAACAATTGGTGCAAAAGTACGGACCACAGGTATGAAGCGGGCAAAGATTATTGCCTTGCCGCCATGTTCTTCATAGAATTCCTCAGCTCGATTTATATAATCTTTATGAAAGAATATGGATTTATCCTTAGAAAATAGCCTGCGGCCGTATCTTTTACCAAAAGCATAGCCGGCATTTACGCCTAAAATAGCCGCCAAAAACACGCAAATAATTAAAAGAGGTAAATTTAGCACACCTGCTGCAGCTAAGACGCCCGCCGTAAATAATAACGAGTCACCAGGGAAGATAAAGCCAAAAGGGATGCCAGATTCAAGAAATATGATGACAGTAATGCCAATAATACCTATGCTTTTGAGAAGTTCTGTTAGTTCGAGCCCGGGAATCATCTAAGTATTATATAATAGAAGGGCTCACAAATGTCCGAACTAAAAGGAGGGTATACATGACGAGTCAAGATATCTCACTTGAACTGCAAGAGCGATCAGTAGTCCGCAAGCGTTTAGCTGGGTTGCGACAAGAAGGTATGGTACCCGCAGTCCTGCACAACCATGGCCAGGAATCAATACATGTTATGGGTGATTTTGTCGCTTTGACAAAAGTTCTCCAACAGGCTGGCAAACACCACCCTGTCCAACTGACAGTTGGTGGCAAAGGTCACCTGGCACTTATTAAAGATGTCGATTTTGAACCAACTAAAAACCGTATAAGACACGTGGTTTTTCAGGCAATTAGGCAGAACGAAACCACCGAAGCCGAAATACCTGTCGTATTTCTAGAGGGCGTTGAGGTCCCAGCTGAGCGTAAAAGCTTGATGGTGCTACAACAGCTTGACCATGTTTTGGTTAAGGCATTGCCAAGGGATTTGCCAGATCAACTGACTGTTGACCCAAGCTCACTTGCTGATGTTGGTGACAGCTTGTCAGTTGCAGATCTAGTTGCGCCTAAGGGCGTAACCATTCTTACTGAACCCGAGCAGCAAATCGCCATTGTCGAGATGCCTAAGGACCAGATTGCTGAAGCAAATGCATCTGCTGAATCATTAGCCGAGGACGCTGGTAAGGTCGAGGTTGAAGCAACCGAAGATGCAACCGATGCAAAACCGGAAGAGACAGCCAAAACGGAGTAGTATTTACCCGTTAATAAAAACGAGCGGCATATGCCGCTCGTTTTTTATTCCTCTATATTGAACTCAATATAGATTCCGGTACCTAGGTAACATTAATCAAGCTTATATTACCTGCGTTCACTCTTCTATAAACCCACCAGATTGGTGAGCCCATAGCTTGGCGTATACACCGTTGCTGGCAAGGAGTTCTCTGTGTGAGCCTTGCTCAACAATGTTGCCTTTGTCCATAACGATAATACGGTCCATCTTTTGAATAGTGCTCAGACGGTGAGCAATCACGATGGCGGTTTTGCCATCCATCAGTTTCCATAATGCGTCTTGTATCAAGACTTCACTCTCACTATCGAGTGCACTGGTTGCCTCATCCAAAACCAGAATTGGCGCATCCTTTAGCATGGATCGAGCAATTGCTACGCGTTGGCGCTGTCCACCCGACAGCTTAACGCCACGTTCGCCTACAAGTGTCTTGTATCCCTCCTCAAGCTCAGCAATAAAGCTATGAGCGTGAGCCAGATTAGCGATTGCTTCAATCTCTTTCTGTGATGCATTAGGTCGACTGTAAGCAATATTCTCGGCCAAGCTTCGGTGGAACAGCAGAGGTTCTTGTGGCACATACGTAATATGCCGCCTTAGGTCATCCTGAGTTATATGACGAATGTCTTGACCATCGATTTCGATTGAGCCACTCTGAATATCTGCAAAACGAAGTAACAGGCTAGTAAAACTAGTCTTACCAGATCCGGAGTGACCTACAAGCCCTACTTTCTCTCCGGCATTCACTTGCAGGTTAAAGTTGTCAAACAGTGGCTTTTTCTTGCCATCATGGGCAAACCTTACGTTTTTGAACTCGATTTGACCATCACTGATTCTACTAGTTTCCGGATGCTTGGGGTCTTTAATAGCTGGCTCTATCTGGAGAATCTTAACCATATCGCTAGCGTCACCAAGCGCACGGTTAAATTGACGCAACACATTCTGGAACTCCCACAATCGCATACCGAGTAGGCCAGTATAAGATACAACCAAGAACAGCGTAGCGATATCTGCGCCTAAGTACTTTGTACCGAAGACTGCAATGACAAGTGCGGTGATACCGATTGCCGATGTCAGGATGGAAGAAAAGGTCTCACGGTAGGTTGTAGTTACCATCGATAGATGAGTAGCATCTTTAGTCTTGGTTGCTTCGTTCCAATAGCGCTTTGATTCGTGGGCTTCGGCTGCGAAGCTTTTGACTGCCATGATGTTTGAAATGCTATCGGCTAGTTGGCCAGTCTGATGGCTCTCTTGTTCTGCTTGCTTGGTGTTGGCTTCTCGAACATTCTTAGAAAGCTTAATAGTGCCGTAAATATAGACGATCGATAGACCAACAACTGAGAATGCATATAAAGGTACTCTTGGACCAAGTATTGCCACAGTCGCAATCAGACTGATAATCAAGCCGTAGAGGTTGAATATCACTGCGTCTGTAAAACGGATGTAACTTCCGACTAGCTTGTTAGTCTGGGATACAAGCGATCCCCCAAATCGGTTAGCGTGAAAGTTAGCGTCCAAGCTTATTAGGTGGTCAAACACGCGTTGGGCTATGTCGCGCAAAACTTTCATCTCGAGTGTCCATAACAACCATATGTTAAGTCGCCACCCAGCGACGCCAGACAGGACGGTCGCTACGGCGTAAATGATTAGCTCCGTGTGGAAGCTACCCCAAAGATCGTTGGTGTCGTAGTTACCTGTGCTTATCTTTTGCAGAATGTTTGCTTGGATATATGGCTGCAGGTAGTTCATGATTAGCGTTGCCGCCAGAACTCCGAACAGCAAAGGAATAACGTAGCGTTTGTAACGAAACGCATGGTGGATGAACAGGCGAATAGACAGTTCATTGATAGATTTTTCTTGATGTTTTGACATATGCACTTGCCTCCTAGCAAGTGTTTATTGACCTTATATCAGGTCGTAGTTTTGTTGGTGATTAGATTAGTTGTTACGTCTGGCTCACACTGCCAGTTTGGTACAAGTTCTTGTGATTAAAGAGATGTGGAGCGGGCGAATGGTGGTTCTTGCTCGGTCGCTATCTGAATTAACATGTATTTGCCCTTTCCTTTATGTAGTATTACTTACAATTATATCACATCTGTCAACAGCGAACCTCACACCGGTCAGCCTGCTTCCTGGCAGAGCCAGAAACTCTGCTGACCTCTTGGCTCTTTTGATTTTTCTTCCTTACGGTACGTAGTCACCGTACTTCAGTACGGCTCCTTTACGTTCCGCACAAGAAAAATCAAAATAGCCCAAGTGTGAGGCCCGCTGGGCAGGTGATTAACAGGGGTATGATATAATGTATCACGATGCAAAAGATACTGCTTTACTACAAATTTACTCCCATAAGTGATCCAGAGGCCATGAAATTATGGCAAAAGACACTTTGTGAGGGGCTTAATCTACGCGGGCGAATACTTATCAGCCCACATGGGCTTAATGGTACGGTTGGTGGCGAACAGGACGACCTTAAGAAATACATCAAGGCTACCAAGCAGTATCCAGGTTTCAAAGAAACTGTTTTCAAATGGAGTGAAGGAACTCGCGAAGATTTCCCTCGTATGAGTGTGAAGTCTCGTAAAGAAATTGTTGGATTCCATACGCCTGACGAAGTTCAGGTAGATGAAAAGGGCGTTGTCGGCGGCGGCAAGCACCTAAAGCCAAAACAAGTACACGATTTGGTCGAAGAGTACGGCGACGACGTAGTGTTCTTTGACGGGCGGAATGCGCATGAAGCTAAAATTGGTAAGTTTAAGAACGCCGTAGTGCCAGACACTAATACCTCGCGTGATTTTGTGCCCGAACTCGAAAGTGGAAAGTACGATGATCTCAAGGACAAGAAGGTTGTGACCTATTGTACTGGGGGTATCCGCTGTGAAATCCTGAGCAGCTTGATGAAAAACCGCGGCTTCAAGGATGTCTATCAAATAGATGGCGGTATTGTGAAATATGGCGAGGCTTACGGTGATGACGGGCTCTGGGAAGGCAGTTTACGGGTGTTTGACGACCGTATGACGGTAGATTTCTCCGACCATACGGCAGTCATTGGTGAATGCACCCACTGTCATGGCAAAACAAGCAACTACGAAAACTGCGCTAACGTAGCCTGCAACGACCTAGTCTTAATATGTGAAGATTGCAAGCAAGACCCGTCTCGTTTGTATCACCAAGAGGCATGCCGGCCCAAGATTGGGGCAATAGCATGATTAGCTGGTTTATTTACGATATACATTCTGATTCAGAAAAGCTGAACGGTGTAATGCTACGTGGTCGTATTAGAAAATACGGTATCGAAAAAGGAATTGACGTATTGGCAGAAAATACAGAAGACCGTGAGAATGGTGTTCGGTTTGCCGTTACTGATCGACAAAACGTACAGGTAATTTCTGAGTACGTGGGTAGTGTGGTCACGGATGCAGTTATCACAGAGGTATTAGCCGACGTATATAATCCTGTCTTAAGCAAACTCAAGGTAAATCAAGCAGATCGCTATACACTTTAGCGAGTGCTAGACTAGAGTTGTGACAACTCCCCCTGAGAAACTGAAACAATTACCTAAAGAGCCCGGTGTCTATTTTCATAAAGACTCCAACGGGCAGATTATCTACGTGGGTAAAGCAGCGGTTCTGAACAACCGGGTTAGGCAGTATTTCCAGAAATCCCGCTCACGTGATCCAAAGACCGAAGCTCTGGTAGCCGAAATTGCCGACACCGACTGGATGGTGGTTGAGAGCGAGCTGGAGGCACTCTTTTTGGAGGCCGAAATGATTCGCCGCTACATGCCGCGCTACAATATTCTGCTGCGCGATGACAAATCTATGTCCTATATCCGGATTGATTACGACAGTGATTACCCTACGGTAACCACTACGCGGCGTCCAATGGACGACGGCGCCCGCTACTTTGGGCCATACCTCAGCACTTTGTCGGTCAAAAAGGCACTTAAATTTCTGCGCAGAGTCTTCCCGTATGCGGTAAAGCGAATGCCTAATCAAAAGCGCACAACCTTGTATTACCACCTTGGGTTAGATCCTGGGCTAGAAGAAGGCAAAACAAGCCTTGAGGATTACCGGTCCAATCTACGCAAGATGATGGCCGTGATTGAGGGCAAGAGGACCAACATTATTAAGGAGCTTGAGCGCGATATGAAGCGCCTGTCGAAGGCCGCGGAGTTCGAAGAGGCTGCTAAGGTTCGTAACCAAATATTTGCGCTGCAAAAGTTGGGTCAACAAGTCATATTTAGTGATAAAGAGTTCATGGATATAAGTAAAGATCACGCTCTGACAGAGTTAGTCGATTTGCTGCAGCTCAAGGGCTACCCTCGCAGAATCGAGGGCTACGACATTAGCCATATGCAGGGCACCGATGTTGTAGCCAGCATGGTGGTGTTCACGAACGGCGTAAGTGACAAGGGCCAATATCGTAAATTCAAAACAAAGATCGATCACAACAACGACTTTTATAATATGAACGAAACAATCAAACGGCGTTTTTCTGAAAGAAACTTAAAGTCTTGGGGTAGGCCTGACCTAATACTAATAGATGGGGGCAAGGGCCAGCTTGATGCTGCCCTCAAGGCCCGTGACGAACAAGCCACTTTACAGGGGACCGCTTTGCACGACGTTCCATTTATTGGGTTGGCTAAGAGGGAAGAACAGATTGTTGTTAGTCTTCAGAAGTCAGGTGTAACGGTCAATACGACTGTCTTACAAAAACTGGGTGGCTTTATGACAGAGAGTGAAGATTTTGCGCTTATAAACCTGCCACATAGCACTAACTTAGTTAAACTATTGCAGCGGATTAGGGATGAATCGCATCGTTTTGCAGTCAGCTATCACTCGGTGCTTAAGACCAAGCGACAGACGGCTAGTTTGCTAGACGACATACCTACGATTGGCCCAGAAACACGCAAAAAACTGTTGAAAACATTTGGCAGTGTCCGAGGAGTTATTCAGGCCCGAGATATAGAACTGCAAAAACTAGTTGGCGACAAAAAAGCCGTGATCCTGCGGCAATACTTACGCTCATACAAGCGTGACCCTGACGACTTAGCCAATTAATGGTATACTTATAAGCTGTTATGAGTGATAAATTAAACGCCAGCTTCTTTGCTGGTAATCGTGAACGATTAAAAACTCTCTTTACGGGAACGGCACCGATTGTGCTTACTGCTAATGGATTGTTGCAGCGCAACAGTGACGTTACATACCCATTCAGACAGGATAGTACCTTTTGGTACCTGACGGGCATTACAGAACCGGACATTGTTTTGGTGATTGATAAGACAAAAGAGTATTTGATAGTTCCCGAGCGTGATGAGCGTCGAGCGGCTTTTGATGGTTCGCTTGAACTATCTGAATTTACTGAACGGTCTGGTATAGAGCTAATATTGGGTGATAGTGCTGGCTGGAGACAGCTGGGCGCTAGGCTTAAAAAAGTAAAACACGTTGCCACTCTGGCTGCTTCGCCGGCTTATGTTAAAAGCCACGGTATGTACACCAACCCTGCTCGGGCACGTTTAATCAAAAAACTTACGTCTCACAATATTGATCTAGAGCTGCTCGACCTGCGGCCTCACATAACTAAAATGCGTGCAATTAAACAACCGGCAGAGATTGAAATATTGCAATCGGCAATTGATCTCACCTCAAAAAGCTTGTTGTCACTCAAGAAAAAGGGTTGGCAAAAATTTGAATACGAATACCAGCTTGAGGCCGCTCTAACTGCCAGTTTTAAGTCTGTCGGTGCCGACCATGCATATCAACCAATCGTTGCCTCTGGCAAAAATGCCTGCACACTGCACTATGTAGAAAACAACTCAAAGATTGCCGATGACTCACTATTACTACTAGACGTAGGGGCAGAGATCAGCCATTACGCAGCTGATATAACCAGGACATATAGCACGGGTACTCCTACCAAACGCCAACAGCAGGTTTTTGATACGGTCATAGCGATCCAGGATTTTGCCTACCAGCAATTAAAAGTTGGTGCAAAGTTGCGTGATTATGAGGCTGCCGTGGAGCAATACATGGGCGAGAAGTTGCGCGAGCTTGGCTTGATAAAGGTTATAGAGCACGACGAAGTAAGGAAATATTACCCGCATGCAACTTCGCATTTCCTAGGGCTAGACGTTCATGATGTGGGTGATTATGATCTACCGCTCGAGGCTGGCATGGTGCTGACGGTAGAACCTGGGATATATATCCCAGAAGAAGGCATTGGTGTCAGGATAGAAGACAACATTTTAATTGAGGCGGATGGCATACGAGTTTTATCTGAGAAGCTGCCCCGCATGTTAGAATAGTTCAGTAACAGTCTATGAAATACGGCCCATTTTCTCGATTCTTAATCCGCTGGTTTGTCTGTAGCCTTGGGCTATGGATTGCAGCTGGCTTGCTTGGTGACCAAATATCCTACGAGCAACGTTTTGCGGTAATCATAATTGCTGGCTTTATGTTGGCAATTATCAATGGGATTATTAAGCCAATTGTCGTACTTTTGTCTTTGCCAGCAATTTTGTTTAGCCTTGGGCTGTTTATGATTGTCATTAATGGCCTAATGGTATCGCTGGCTAGCTGGTTGTACCCGCCTCTACATGTGACTAATTTTATTGCCGCAATGCTTGCCGGTATGATCATAGGCTTGGTAAACTACTTAGTGAATACTATTTTGGAAGATTAGGGTGATTAAAGGAAAAATATGAGCATTTATAACTACGTGACAATTGTATCGATGGTACTACTGACCATCCTAATTTTAATCCAGACACGAGGGGCCTCATTGGGCGCTGGTCTTGGTGGTGGTGGCGGTGAAATCAACACTGTCCGTCGTGGTTCAGATAAAAGCCTACACCAACTTACCATCATCATTGCTTTTATTTTTGTGGCAACAATCGTACTTGGCATCGTAGCGTAACGTAAGGCAACTAGCCCTATGATCAATAGAACTACCAAACTCCGTTGGCGACGACGCTTTAAACAGCGTCGTAATCAGGTTGAAGATTTGGGTGTTCAGGCAGAGGAACATATTGAGCAGCATTTCTTCAAGCGCCTGAGTCGCTTGGCGGAAGTTCGTCGCTTTGTGTTGTCGTGGATCGTGTTATTTGTGTTGTTAATCGGTAGTGTTTTGTACCAATCAACTGGGTTAAGCAACTATTACAAAACACTACAACCTGTCCCGGGTGGGACATTTACAGAGGGGATACTGGGCTCATTCACTAATGCCAACCCGCTCTATGCTACTGGCCCGGTAGATAGCGCAGTATCACACCTAGTTTTTAGTGGTCTATTTAAATACGACTCCAAAAATTCCTTAATTGGTGACCTAGCCAGCGGCTGGAAGGTTAACGAGAAAGAGACAGTGTATACCGTTACCCTAAAGCCCAATCTGCATTGGCAAGACGGCCAGGCCTTAACGGCCAAGGATGTAGTGTTTACCTATAAGACCATTCAGAACCCTGATGCTAAGTCACCCTTGCTTAGCAGTTGGCAGGGCATTACCGTACAGGCTGTAAGTGATAGTGTAGTCACGTTCACGTTGCCAAATGTGCTTAGTTCGTTCCCGCACTCCTTAACCAATGGCATTGTCCCAGAACATATCTTGGCCGATATACCGGCCGCACAAATGAGAGCAATGCAGTTTAATACCGTTAATCCAGTTGGTGCCGGACCATTTTCTTGGAGTGCCATTGAAATGGCCCAAAATAAAGGCACTCATCAACAGGGTCGGATTGGCCTGGTAGCCAATAGCTTCTATTACGAGGGCAAGCCAGCTTTGTCAAAATACGTCATCCACTTTTTTACCAATGAACAAGAGATGGTTGATAGTTTTCAGAATCGTGAGCTTAACGCAATGAGTGGCGTTGAATCTTTACCGGACACTATTCAGGCAGATAACTCCATAAAGCAATACAACATTCCGTTAACAGCTCAAGTCATGGTATTTTTTAGAACTAGCCAAGAGCTGCTGAGTGACGTAAAAGTACGCCAGGCGTTAGTGCAAGCTGTTGACCAAAATGATTTGGTTGCAAACATGGGTTTCCCAGTGATTGCGTCACACGAGCCATTCCTGCTTAATCAGCCAGGCTTTAACGCTGACATAACCCAACTGCCATTCAACCGTGATAAAGCAGCAGCACTCTTGAGCGAGGCTGGCTGGCTACCTGGCAAGGACGGTATTCGCGAAAAGAACGGTAAGCAGCTTACATTCAACTTATATTCACAAAGTACAAGCGAGTACGCCTACGTTACCCAAAAGTTACAGGCCGATTGGCGCAAAGTGGGTGTAAAGGCAGAGGTCTTATTGCAGCCAGATAGCGATCTTAAAACGACTGTCACGTATCATAACTATGACGCGCTGTTGTACGGGATTTCGCTGGGAGCTGACCCAGATGCTTACGCATATTGGGGTAGTACACAAGCCGATCAGCGAGCGGCTAACCGAGTCAACTTTTCTGAATACAAGTCAGCCACCGCCGATAGGGCACTAGAAGCTGGCCGAACCCGTAGTGATCCTGCGCTGCGAGCAGTCAAATATCGTCCGTTTTTAGAAGCATGGCGCAATGATGCCCCGGCATTGGCGTTGTATCAACCGCGCTATGTATACATTGTCCGTGACACGGTGCATGGTTTTGAACCGTCAGTAGTTAACGTTGCTACAGATCGATATGCTAACGTTGCTCACTGGATGATCAGACAAGAAAAAGTAGTCAAGCAATAGTCTGTTGCTGATTGCTTTTTACCCGTTAAATTTGTACAATATGCCAGCTTGTAGTGATCGCAACATTACACTTCGACGAGCGGATGTGGCGGAATTGGTAGATGTGAGAACTGCCTGTGGCAGTTCGCAAGGCAATCTTCTCTTGAAAACTTGTTTTCAAAGATGAAGTTGCGGGGTCGCCAAAGGTGACCTAGTTTCAGGTACTAGTATCGCAAGATGTGGAGGTGAGAAGTGCCTGTGGCACTTCGCAAGGAAACCTACTCTTGAAAACTATGTTTTCAAAGATGTAGTTTCGGGGTCGCGGAACGTGACCAAGTCCTCTAAAATATAGTCTTGAACCTTATTGTTTTAATATATGCGGATGTGGCGGAATTGGTAGACGCGCTAGTTTCAGGTACTAGTATCGCAAGATGTGGAGGTTCAAGTCCTCTCATCCGCACCAAATAGAGAGCCGGGCTTTAGCCCGGTTTTCTATTTGGTATGAAAGTCTTGAACCCCAAAAAGTGGAGGTGAGAAGTGCCAGCGGCACTTCGCAAGGCCGGAAACTGATTGCGAGCTATGCTTGCAGTAAGTTGAGGCGGGGTCGCCGGTAAGGTGACCAAGTCCTCTCATCCGCACCAAACAAAAGACCAGTTTTATGCTGGTCTTTTGTTTGGTGCTAGCCCTTTAGGGCCAGAACAGCAGAAGACAAAGCAATGATTATGAAGGCGAGCTTTTTGTTGCGGGTCAGGCTTTCTTTGAGTATGAACACACCCAGCAGGGCACTTAGTATAGAGGTGCTGCTGCGGATAGCAGCGACATATGCGATTGGCCCGGCGGCAACTGCCAATGTGTAAAGCAGATAAGTGGACCCCTGCATACTGCCAGTCAGCGCGATGGATGGTAGGGACCTGACAAGCCATTGATTGTTCCTTACCCCCATGACCTTGGCAATTGCATATTGCACTACAAGACCGGTAAGGCTAGAAGCAAATGCATAAAATATAGCACCAGAAGAGTGAATGGCGATCCCACCAAGAATAGTATTTATAGACACTGTACACACCCCGATCAGGCCGTGCCTTGTGGCCCTGTCCGACCACATGGAACGGATGATTGTGCCAATACCTGTGCGTTCTGCGTTGAGCACCAAAACGCCGGTCATGATACCTAGTACAGCTATTATTGCTATTCCATTAGGGGTTTCATGTAAGAAAAGGGCACCTAGAACTAACATGACCACGGGCCACAAGCTCAGCAAAGGTGCAATTTTAGAAAGCTCACCATGTTTGAGACTACTTAAATATAGATAAGTATCTAGCGGCGTCATAACAAATGCGGACGCAATGAAGGCCAGCCAAAACCTTGCAGGTAGGTGTGTGGGGTCAACTAGGCTGTGGGTAAAAGCGGTGACAATAAATATTATTGGTAGCGCTGTTAGCTTTACGGCCCAGGCAAGTTCTAATTGATGAATTTTGTGTGTTAATTGTTTGTCGTTTACTTTGCGAAACGAGGCAAGCACGGCGCTGAGCAGTGCAAAAATAAGCCACATGGGCATTTCCTTTTTTTGTAATTTTGAAGAGAAAAGAGGTTTATAACCTACTAGTAACAACATTATAGCACAACCACGCAGTTATGTCAACTATGACGCATGTTATTTGGTTTTACGGTGTTGGTGTGTGCTATCATAACTGGTAGTCGCTAACGCTTACACATAAGAGGAAATCCTTAGATGAACAAGGTTGCACATTACCTTCAAGAACATTTAGTTGGTGAAGTTATGACTGGCACAGACGCAAGAAAATACTTTGCAACGGACGCCAGTATCTTCACTGTCCCACCTGCAATAGTTGTATATCCACGTAACGAAAATGATGTGCGTAAAACCACCCGCTTTACGTGGCAATTAGCCGAACGTGGACGTATCATACCCCTGACAGCACGTGGAGCAGGTACGGACCAGGCCGGCGCTGCCATTGGTCCGGGAATTATCATGTCATTTCCAGCCCACCTAAATAGGATTCTAGAATTTGACGGCAAGTCAGGTACGGTTACCGTAGAACCAGGCATCAACTACGGCAAATTACAGCAGACGCTACATACGCATAATCGCTTTTTGCCGCCGTTTCCTTCGTCGATCGAATATTCAACTGTTGGCGGGGCAATTGCTAACAATGCTTCAGGTGAAAAAACCGTAAAGTATGGCGATACCAGACAGTTTGTTAAGTCGCTTCGTGTGGTATTGGCAAATGGCGAGGTGATAGAGACTGGGCGATTATCTAAGCGCGAGCTGAGCAAGAAGCTTGGTCTTGCTACGTTTGAGGGCGAGATTTACCGTAGCCTGGACACCTTATTAGATGAACACCAGGCGTTGCTTAAGCAAAAGGGCCCTGACGTCACCAAGAACGCCGCAGGCTATGCCTTGGGTGAGGTTAAACGTAAGGATGGCTCATTTGACCTTACGCCGTTGTTTGTGGGGTCTCAGGGCACGCTGGGCGTTATTACTGAGGCAACTTTGACCACCGAGCCTCACAACCCTAACACTACTCTCGTAGCCGCTCTAATAGACGACCTCACGGTGGCAGAACAAATTGTGTCAGAACTCCGTAAGCTGCCAGATATGCCTAGTAGTATGGAGGTCGTAGATAGTCACTTGCTTGATTTTGTACAATCACATAACCCTAATCAGCTAAAGGGCATACTAACGCCGCCATTCCCTAAACTGGTTTTGTTAATCGAGTTCGATAACTTATCTGAGCGCTCGCAAAAACGTATGGCTAAGCGCACAACCAAAATTTTGCTTAAGCATGACGTTGCTTACCAGGTAGAGACTGACCCGCAAAAACGTGATGAATTATGGAAGATTCGCCATAGCGCGGCTGCGGTCTTAGCCTTTTCGGAGGGTTCCGCACGAGCTCTACCAATCATTGAAGACGGCATAGTCCCGATTGATCGTTTTAAAGAGTATATAGAAGCTGTATATGAGATATTTAAACGCAATAATTTGCAGTCAGCAGTATGGGGCCACGCTGGCGATGCCAACCTGCATATTCAGCCGTTCCTTGACCTTAGCGAACTGGGCGACAGGCAAAAGATCTTTAAGCTTTTGGACGAGTACTACAACATGGTGATTAACCTAGGAGGCAGTACAAGCGGCGAGCACAATGACGGTCGGCTACGCGGTCCTTACTTAGAAAAGCTATATGGCAATGAGATGTACAGCTTGTTCAATAAAGTAAAACAGATATTTGACCCGTATGGCACGCTAAACACTGGTGTAAAAATGAACGTAGGGATCGACGACATAAAGTCGGTGCTGCGCAAAGAATACACTCTTGATCATCTGTATCAACACATGCCCCGTACCTAAATGAATACTGAAGTTTCATATAACATAATTGGAGTGTTGGGTGCTTTCCTGATACTTCTCGGCTTCTACCGAACGAGTATTGGCAGGTGGAAAAACCGTTCATTTATCTATGAGTTGGATAATCTAGTAGGTGCCACCTTTTTGATTATTTACCAGTTCCATTACCATGCGTTCATTAGCGTAGTCGTAAATATTATTTGGGCAATCATAGCCTTCAGGGGCCTGACCTCATTCGCCCAGCGTTACAAATGGGGCAAGCCTACCATAAAAGTTCGCCGAAAGGCTTAATTAGCTGCCGTAACATGTTGATTTTTCTCTGTAAAATGCTACTATAGACGGGTTCCTTAAATATACGCGGACGTGGCGGAATTGGTAGACGCGCTACCTTGAGGTGGTAGTGGGGCAACTCGTGGAGGTTCAAGTCCTCTCGTCCGCACCATGTTGCATTCTCCAAAATACCAAACCAGGCAGCTTGCTGCAAAATCAGAAAATAGCACCTCGGTGCTCTGGCCAAAAGGCGATGCACACACTATGTCTCATTAGCCAGAGATTTAGTAAGGACAATAATATGGGTGATTAGCTCAGTTGGCTAGAGCATCGCATTTACACTGCGAGGGTCGGGGGTTCGAATCCCTCATCACCCACCAAACTAAGAAAGTCTACCCCAGGGTAGGCTTTTTTAGTTTGCCGGAGAGGGATTCGAACGGATATGCCAGTGGCATATCCCGCACCTTGACCCAGAAGCGCCGAAGGTGCTTGGGGTCATCTGAGCAAAACATTTTGTTTTGCGGATGAGGCGAATCCCTCATCACCCACGATACTATTGACCCGCTACGCTCCACGCCAGATCGAACATTGCCTTCTGGGCTAGATGGATCTCGGAACCTTCAATAATGATGCCGATTATGTCTTTGTTGTAGTCCAATATAGCAACCTTTGAGTCGTAGATATAAGTCTCTGCGCTAAAAGAGGTGGCATCAGACAACATCCGAGTCTCACGCAAGCACTCTACGTCTTGTTGCTGTAGACTCAATCCTTCTGTGTTACTCACAGCGAGCACCTTGGCAAACAGTTGATTGCGTATACGTTGCTCTATGAATTGTTTATGGTGCTCAGGTGTGAATAACTTACGCTCGGTCTTCTGGTTTGTCCACATTAAGATCTCGCCGTTTGCGCTTAGGATATCGTTCCAGATGTTCAACAGGCCGGCAGTCCCTTGAAAGGTTCTGACCTTCGGCCGTATTTCAGGGGACTGATAGGCGGCCTGTAGCTCTGCCATGCCGGATTCAAACTCAATCTCCCGGCGTCCTAGTTGGCGTTGCTTTGCACGAAGCATACGCAGTAGAACCACCGGTTCTGCAGCGACTAGGTTCTTGCCGTAAGCTTTGTGATCTTCGATGACAATCCCTTTTTCCAGCAACTCTTTTGCTATCAGGTATGCCGTTGAACGCTGTAGTTTGGCTACTTTTGCAATCTCGTTGATTGATGCGTTACCAAGGTTAAAAGCCGCCATATAAAAGCGGATCTCTTTATCTCCATATCCTAGTATGTGCAATGTGTTCGAAAGTTGTCTATCCATAATAAACGCATTATACACCTGACTTCTGACACTTGTCCAGCAAAATTGGACGACATGAATGTGACTTCTTAGCAGCCCTGGGGGGTGAACTGTACATTTATTAGCATTTCGCAGCTATGTGGCTTTGCGAGATAATGTCTACATGAAAAAGAAAATTTTAGTTATTGCCGGGGGGATAAGCAACGAACGCGAAATTTCGCTGCGTTCTGGACAGCACGTCGCCGAGCAGCTCAAAAAAGCAGGATATGACGTTATATTAGGGGACCCGCAAGACAAAGATTTTGATTTGGGGGTGATCGGTAAGGGCGTGTTCGTAGCGTTACCTATGCTTCATGGTCAGGGTGGTGAGGATGGCTTAATCCAAGCAGAGCTAGAAAAACACGGCATACTTTACGTCGGTTCAAGGCCAAAAGCATGCCAAAAAAGGTATAGCAAAGATAAGTGTAAAGTAATAATGGCAGAACACGGGATATTAACACCAGCTTGGCAAGTTGTTGATAAGCAGCAGTTTGATAAGTCGGGCCTTCGGGAGTCAGCGTATGTGCTTAAACCTATACGTGGCGGTTCGAGCATAGATATGTTGATAGTGCACAACCCCGACCATCAGCCAGTCGACGAGAACTACGTTATGTCCTTATTTGAAAAGTACGACCATATGTTACTCGAAGAATTAATTGAGGGTCAAGAGGTGACGGTCGGCATTCTTGGCGATAAGCCATTGCCTTTAATTCAGATTATCCCGCCAGCCGGGGAAGAGTTTGACTTTACTAACAAGTACAACGGGAAAACAACAGAAATTCCAAACCCACCCGATATTTCAATCGAGAAACAACAAGAGGCTCAAGCAACAGCACTAAGAATGCACGAAGTTATTGGCTGTCGTGATATCTCCAGGACGGATATGATTATTGCTGAAAACGGCGCCATATATGTGTTAGAAATAAATACTGCGCCTGGCATGACGGAAGCAAGCTTGTATCCAAAGGCCGTCCAAGCTGCCGGCATAAATATGCCTGATTTCATGGAAACACTTGTCTTGTTAGGAGCAAAAAGGTGAATTATTTAGAGGTTGAATCCCCCGCATTGTCTACCGTAGCGGGGTGGAAAGAAGTCCCAGTTTATGAAGGCGGTGAACCACTTGTGCCACTCGGTATGTTTTCTGAGTACTGGCAAGTCGAGACTAGCTCTATATATGCTGGAGAACACAGTAACTCCCCATACACTGAACAATCCCAAAAACTAGCGGGCGCATTAATAACTCAATTTGTAAGGAAGGGCGTTGCCGAGCGCTTGTTGGAGGCTCAATCACGACTTCCTTTTGGACATCATTTGGTTGTATTCGATGCATATCGTTCGCTCAACGTGCAACAGGCCCTGTACGACCATTATCATTCTGGGCTGAAGGAATTGTTCCCTGACTGGAGCGATGACGCACTCGCTACAGAGACACAGCGGTATGTGTCTATCCCTTCAAAGGATTCATCACGGCCTTCGCCACACAATACAGGGGGTGCAGTTGATCTAGCGGTAGTCAAGATGGGGCCAGACGCAGCGTATGAATTGCAGGACATTGATCAGCGACTATCACATCTACTGGAATCGGTTCCGCTATATCCTGACGCCGAACAGGAAGCTTACAACCCGGAGTGCAGGGAACGTTATGTCCTGCAGATGCGAAAGAGTTTCCTGATGCGTAAACGAGCAAAGTTACTTGAGTTTGGGACACCGTATGATCATGGTGGCCAAGAAGCAGCCTCTGCGTATTACGAGGAGCGTAGCCAGGGTGCAGCGGACCTGTTGGCACGTACCAACAGACGACTACTTAACTCGGTAATGACGGATGTTGGTATGCAACCATACGAGGAAGAATGGTGGCACTTTAATGCTCCAGAGTCGCAGATGGGTGCAAAAGTTGCAGGTATCGGACATGCAAGCTATGGTCCAATGGAGCTTTCGGCACAAAACATGGCACACGAGAGAATGCGATTAATGCATCACCAAGGAATCATGCGTCTCAATGATAAAACTATAGTTGCTCGCGGTAATAAGCTCATGTCCCATCTTCTGAGCTTGAATTATGCTGCACTTAAGTTGGTTGGCAACCCAGCGGAAAGTGTCTTGAGACCCGCAGTCGTTATTGCACCGAACCAGGGCTAGGCTCATTACGGCTCGTTTTGTGATTTGATATTGCACCGCCTGTATCAATGCGACTACAATGGTTATAGCAACTAAGGAGGTGTTATGGGACTAATTGTTTTTTTGCTGATCATTGCAGTTGTTATCGTGGCTAATGGTATACGTATTGTTAACCAGTATGAGCGGGGCGTTGTGTTTCGTTTAGGTAGGGTTCGTGCTGATATTAAAGAGCCAGGGCTCAGATTTATAATCCCGATTATTGATCAAATGCGTAAGGTAAATATGCAGATTGTTACGCTACCAGTCGATAGCCAAAAGATCATAACTAAAGACAACGTATCCATTGATGTTGCAGCTGTAGCGTATTACCAAGTTACTAATCCAACTAAGTCGGTGGTCGAGATTCAGAACGTTGTTTCGGCAACTTATCAGATTGCTCAGACTACTGTACGTAACATTGTTGGCCAAAATAGCCTGGACGAAGTCCTCAGCCAGACCGCTAAGATTAACGAAGCCATTAAGGGTATTCTTGATGTCGCAACTGAAAAATGGGGTATTTACGTCAGCACTGTCGAGCTGAAGGATATCCAACTTCCGGACAGTATGCAGCGTGCCATGGCCAAGCAAGCAGAGGCAGAGCGTGAGAAGCGAGCTAAAATCATTGCAGCCGAAGGTGAGGCGCTGAGTGCTGTTAAATTAGGCGAGGCAGCAGATGTCATTGCCAAACACCCGATTGCTTTGCAGCTGCGTAACCTACAAGTCTTGAGCGAGATTGCAGTCGAAAAGAACAGTACGATTGTGTTCCCGAGCCAGTTCATGGACACAGTCAGTAGCGTCAAGAATTTCATGGCCAAGGAAGGTAAGTAATGTTACCTGAAGCACAGCTTACTAATTCTCGGCTTAATTGGCTACGAGCGGCCGTCCTTGGCGCAAACGATGGCATCGTTTCGACAGCAGCTATCATATTGGGTGTTGCTGGTGCAACTGACGAACGAAGCGCTATATTAACAGCAGGTTTTGCTGGTCTCGTGGCTGGTGCGCTGTCTATGGGGCTGGGTGAGTACGTATCCGTCAGCAGCCAACGGGACTCAGAGATGGCGTTTATAGCAAAAGAGAAGCAAGAACTTGCAGCGGATCCAGAAGGCGAGCTAGAAGAGCTTGCGGGTATATACGAGTCCAAGGGCTTGTCTAAAAAAACTGCTCATACAGTCGCAGAAGAGCTAAGTGCGATAGACCCTGTGAAGGCGCATCTTGAGGCAGAGTTACAGATTGACGAGGAAGATTTATCGAGTCCCGTTCATGCTGCAATTGCATCAGCTATCTCGTTTACGATTGGTGCACTTATTCCGTTGTTCGCGGTGGTACTGGCTGTAGCAAATCTGCGGGTTGCAGTAACTTTTGCGGCAGTGGTGTGCGCGCTCGTAATTACTGGTTATCTGAGCGCCACTGTAGGTGGCGCGTCACGTCGTGTAGCAGTGCTACGATTGGTTATAGGTGGTGCATTGGCCATGGCAATAACGTTTGGCATTGGTCACGTATTCGGAACAGTTGTTTAGATAGTTGATAATTTCCCCTTTAATCTGTAAAATAGCTGGGGTTATAAGATTCAAATTTCCAATCCAAGGAGCCCTTAGGCGACTGAATGGAAATTTGGGAGGACGACCGTAGACTCAAATCGAAGCTTTTGCATTTTAATGCAAAACGAGATAGAGGCGTACGGGAGGACGAGGCTCTTTAGCTCAGTTGGTAGAGCATCGGATTGAAGCTCCGTGTGTCCCCAGTTCGAGTCTGGGAGGAGCCACCAAAATAAGACCCCGACC
>Ga0172379_10001570_pt1 | contig 44866 bp, 31 predicted proteins | sample GrowelOW334metaG_FD_119756 | JGI IMG/M metagenome (GOLD analysis project Ga0172379, IMG submission 119756) | Groundwater microbial communities from an aquifer near a municipal landfill in Southern Ontario, Canada - Groundwater well OW334 metaG | ecosystem: Environmental > Aquatic > Deep...
TACAAAACCCGGATGTTCTACAAATTTCAACAAAACCTCTTCCGCTTTAAGGTTGATTTGCAACACAAAATAGGTGATTCCAAATTTAAATGGATCGCCGGTGTAAACCTGCTTAACTTTTCCTTATCCTCGGTAGATATTGACCGCCTGAACAAAAATAAAAGTGATGCGGATAAATTGCCTAGTGTGCAATCACAGCCAGGGATTTATGAAAAATATATCGAATGGGGGATCATCAAACCAGAAGAGGCCAACGGCGGATTTATTCCGGAACTCAAAGCAGGTATTGTCTACGATACGCGTAATGTCAAGGTCAATCCTATGAAAGGAGTGTGGACGGAAGCTGTCATCACAGCGGTTCCTGCCTTTCTTGGGGCAGAATCCGGTTTCACACGGTTTGCCCTGACCCAACGGCAATACTTTACCCTTATCCCAGATGACCTCTCCTTCGCTTACCGCATTGGCTGGCAACAGACTCTGGGCGGTCGGGTACCCTTTTACATGGAACCTCAGATGATTACAACTGCAATGACAGGATATGCTACCATTGGATTGGGCGGGTCCAAATATTTGCGTGGTGCCAGAAGGGACAGGGTGGTCGGAGATGGCGTTGTGTATGGAAATTTTGAATTGAGGTGGAAATTTGCACGGATGAATTTTATCAAACAAAAATTCTACTGGGGATTGAATACCTTCCTCGATATGGGACGGGTTACAAAGAAAATTGCCATTCCAAACGCCTACATACCATCGGCTCTAATCCTTTCGGATTATTTCAATCCGGGAGCTGAAAAAATGCATGCGACGTATGGGGCCGGCCTCAGGCTTGCCATGAACCAGAACTTTGTCATAGCCATTGATTATGGGCTAACCAGCAACAAACAGGACGGTGATTCCGGATTGTACATTGGGCTGCACTATCTCTTTTAGCCCTTCGACTTCGCTCAGGGACCGGTTCATTTTCAAACATCTTTAACATTTCAAACTATGAAAACCGCTTTGGTTACCGGCGCTTCCGGTCTAATTGGATCTTCGTTGGTCAAAATGCTTCTCCAGGAGACGGAATATGACACTGTGCATATCCTGGTAAGGAAAGAACTCAATTTGGCTCATCCCAATTTGTATCAGCATGTTGTGGACTTTGATCACTTCGAAGCGCAAAATTTCGAATTCAAAGTGGATGATGCTTTTGTCACCCTGGGCACTACCATCGCGAAGGCAGGAAGCAAAAGTGCTTTTTACAAGGTAGACCACGATTATGTTATCTCGTTTGCGCGGAAGGCGCTTTCAATAGGAGCAACAGGAATCTTCGTAGTCAGTTCAATGGGTGCAAACCCTTCCTCTTCCATCTTTTACAACAAGGTGAAAGGTGAAATGGAAGTTGATATCAAGGCCCTAGGGTTCGCACGACTGGGGATTTTCAGGCCATCCCTCCTGCTGGGACCCCGTACCGAGAAAAGAACCGGCGAGAAATTCGCCAGCTGGATGATGCAAACGCTGGACTTTTTGATTCCTGCAAAGTACAAAGCCATCCATGTTGACAAGGTTGCAAAAAAGATGATTGAGTTGGCATTGAAGGATGAGGATGGTTGCTTTATATTAGAATCAGATAAACTCCAATAATTCCTTTGCGCTCTTTGCTGGTTTAACTTTGCGGCCTTTGCGTGACAATTTTTTCACGCCGAGGCCGCAAAGTTTTCGCAGGGAACGCAACTGAAACAGGAACCTGATTCGTATATTTGTCTTCTTCTCAATTATCATTAAAATTTTCAATACCATGTCTGATTTCAATTACCAGAAACCCTTTCCCGTAAAATCGGATGACACCCAATACCGTCTGCTTACCAAAGATTATGTCAGCACAATCGAGTCGGACGGCCGAAAAATACTAAAGATAGCTCCCGAAGGATTGGAACTCCTTGCCAGGGAAGCCTTTGCCGATGTATCCTTTTACCTAAGGGCTTCCCACCTCGCAAAACTATCTCATATCTTAAAAGATCCCGAAGCGAGTGACAACGATATTTTCGTGGCGCACACCATGCTGCTGAACCAGGTTGTCGCAGCGGAAGGCGAACTACCAACGTGTCAGGACACCGGAACCGCCATCGTCATTGGCAAAAAAGGTGAGAACGTCTGGACCGGTAATGACGACGCGAAATCCCTCTCAAAAGGAATCTATGAAACCTACCGGGACCGAAACCTAAGATATTCCCAGGTGGTTCCGCTGACCATGTTCGAAGAGAAAAATACCGGCAACAACCTGCCTGCCCAGATTGATCTTTATACCGCTGAAGGCAATGCCTACGAATTTTTATTTATCACTAAAGGAGGGGGCTCAGCAAACAAAACATTCCTCTATCAGATGACCAAATCCTTGTTGAACGAGGCAACACTGACCAATTTCATCAAGGAGAAAATTAAAGATCTTGGCACTTCGGCCTGCCCACCCTACCATTTGGCAGTCGTTATCGGTGGCACCTCAGCAGAGGCCACTCTGGCAACGGTTAAAAAGGCCTCAACCGGGTATTTCGATCATCTGCCAACTTCCGGAAATGAAGGCGGCCAAGCCTTCCGGGATCTCGAATGGGAAGAAAAAATCACAACCATCTGCCAGAAAAGTGAAATCGGAGCTCAATTTGGCGGAAAATATTTCGTTCATGATGTCCGTGTAATTCGTTTGCCCCGCCATGCGGCCTCATGTCCTGTCGGAATAGGCGTTAGCTGCAGTGCAGACCGTAACATCAAGGCAAAAATCACGGAAGATGGCCTCTTCCTGGAGCAATTGGAGACCAATCCACAGCGTTTCCTTCCAAAAACGGCCCCTTATCTGCAGCCATCTGTAGAAATCGATCTGGACCGTCCAATGGAGGAGGTAAGGAGGGAGCTCTCTAAATATCCGGTCAAAACCCGACTGAGCCTTAAGGGAACGCTAATTGTGGCCCGGGACATTGCCCATGCCCGCATCAAAGAGATGATCGACAAGGGAGAGGAGATGCCCGAATACTTCAGGAAATATCCGGTTTATTATGCCGGACCGGCTAAAACGCCGAAGGGGATGGCATCCGGCAGTTTTGGACCCACCACAGCGGGCCGGATGGACAGTTATGTAGAGTTGTTCCAGTCGCTGGGCGGCTCCCTGATCATGCTGGCAAAAGGAAACAGGTCCAACCAGGTAACTGCTGCCTGCAAAAAATATGGCGGCTTTTATCTTGGTTCGATTGGCGGTCCGGCAGCAATTCTGGCAAAAAACAGCATCAAATCGGTTGAAGTAATTGATTTTCCTGAACTCGGCATGGAGGCGATCCGTAAAATCACGGTAGTCGATTTTCCGGCATTTATTATTGTCGACGACAAAGGGAACGACTTCTTTGCGGCGCTGAAATAATTGTCTGAAACCAAAGCCCGGGAATTGGGTATAAATGGCAATTGTAAATTAATAATTCTAATACAAATTGAAAAAAATATTGATCATTCACGCGCATCCGGAACAAAAGTCTTTTTGTTCATCATTAAAAGGTGTTGCCATACAATACTTTACCGAAAAGGGGGACCAGGTAAAGGAGAGCGACCTCTATGCCTTGGGTTTTGACCCGGTTGGCGATCAGCGCGATTTTAAAAACCTATCCAATCCCAACTTCTTCAAGTACCAGGCAGAACAGATAAATGCGTGCAAGACAGATAGTTTTACCACAGACTTAAAGACAGAGATGGACAAACTGGTTTGGTGCGACCTGCTGATCTTCAACTTTCCCTTGTGGTGGTTTGGCCTTCCTGCAATCCTCAAGGGATGGGTTGACCGGGTATTTGCCATGGGACTGGTCTATGGAGATGGTCGCGGAGTGTATGAGAATGGGACATTCAAAGAGAAAACTGCATTTGTTGCCATGACAACCGGCGGCCCGGAAATCGCCTATACTTCAACCAGCAATGGTGACCCGGCAGTCATTCTTTTCCCAGTCCACCATGGCATGTTTTATTTTGCCGGAATGACAGTATTACCTCCCTTTATCAGCTGGGGTCCTGCCAGGATTAGCCACGAAGAGCGAATCGCTGAATTGGACCGCTACAAGAATTATTTGATGTTAATAGACTCCATAAAACCCATATATACAAACAGATAGCAAAAACCAGAATTCTATTGGAATTTTTTTGGCGTTTTTTTACCTATTTTTTTGTGAAAGCAAAAAAAGGGCTATCTTTGCAACACTTTTAAAGAAAAAGGGAGCTTAGCTCAGCTGGTTCAGAGCATCTGCCTTACAAGCAGAGGGTCGCTGGTTCGAATCCAGCAGTTCCCACGAGAAGGGTTATCGCGTTGGTGATGACGCTTTTTTCATTCCAATAATTTCGACCATAATTGGTGATCTTAATAGTCATAATTATCGCACTAACAATTTACCAATACATCCTAAAATAATAGGATCACTCTCCGTTAAAAAGGCAAATCCTCTGCAGGTTTTACTCCTGATTTCCTGCGCAGGACCATATTACCTTACTCGATCTTTCCCTTTGCAATATTTGCGGATCAAAGCTTGTAATTCATCACTACTGATAGGTTTCGTAATATATTCGTTACATCCTGCTTCGATCGCATTTTCCCTGTCGCCTGCCAAGGCGTAAGCTGTTTGCGCAATAATAACCACCTCTTTATTGAATTGCCGGATTTGCCGTGTAGCTTGATAACCATCCATGATAGGCAGTTGGATGTCCATCAAAACCAAATCTATATCGCTATTGCTTCGACATGCTTCAACGGCTTCGTCACCTGAAGTAACTTTCAACATTTCCCTCCCAAAGGATTTGATTACTTTTGTGATTAGCATTTCAGAAATTTCATCATCATCTGCAATAAGTATCTTCAAGTTTCCCATTGGATCTCTTTGATTAACAGCCAAACTGTCAATTTCGGTAACGGGCCTTTCCCCTGCCTGATCATATGGAATGGAGAAATAAAATGTCGAACCAACCCCGATTTCGCTTTCTACCCATATTTTTCCACCAAGCATTTCCACATACGACCTTGTAATTGCCAAACCCAATCCCGCACCTTGCCTGCCCTTTAAATCTGAAATATCTACCCGGACAAAACGTTCAAATATGTCAGCCAATCGCTCTTTTTTAATTCCAATGCCAGTGTCTTTCACATAAAACACCAGGTATTCTTCCTTCTTTTCATATCCAAATTCTATGGTTCCCTCTTCGCTGTATTTTATGGCATTCTTCACTAAATTGGTAAGTATGGCAAAGAGTTTCTCCCGGTCCGTTTTGAGGATAACTTCATCGTCTGGCAATGAATTCCTCATGATTAGTTTCATCCCTTTTTTTTCTACTTCAGGTTTGAAAAAGGTATAAATGTAATCTACCTGGCTATTGATGTTCGACTCATTTAAATTTATCTTCATCTGCCCCGATTCTATTTTGGATATATCGATGATATCGTTAATGATATTAAGCATCCTTATACCGCTCCTCTCGATTATCTTTATATATTCCTGCTGTTCTTCACCCGTAAGATTCGGTTCTTTCAATAGTTCGGCAAATCCCAGGATTCCATTCATCGGCGTTCTGATTTCATGACTCATATTGGCAAGAAAAGCAGATTTGAGTTGGTCGCTCTCCTCTGCCTTTACTTTGGCTTTTAACAATTCCCGTTCGGCCTCCTTGCGTTCAGTGATATCGCATATGGTACCAATCATAATAATTGGGCGACCGCTGTCATCCATTTTTAGTCTTCCGATTCCATGAACCCATCGAACAGCATGATCATTGTTTCTGACAATTTCATACTCCTTATCAAAGTTTGCCTGGGCACCAATGACCGTGCTGATAAAATAGCCACTTATTACTTCCTTCCACTCAGAATGGATAAGGTGTAGCCATCCTTGAAGTGACTTTTTATAATCACCGTCAATTCCAAATATCTGGTCAAGGATCAATGAACTTGTCCATATTCCTGAACCAATATCCAGTGAATAGGTACCAAGCCTGGCCATGTTCTGGGTTTCCTTTAGAAACACTTTACTTTCCTGCAAATCTTGTTCAACCAGTTTCCTTTGCGTAATATCTTCCTTAACCGCCAGAAAATGTGAGATTTCATTTCGCTCATTTAGGATTGGTGAGATTGTCGCATTTTCCCAATAATAATCCCCATTTTTCTTTCTGTTATAAAATTCCCCGCTCCATATATTACCAGATAGGATCGTTTGCCACAATTGAACATAATCCTGATCCTTTTTGGCTTCAGATTTGAGTATTCTAGGATTTTTGCCAAGCGATTCTTCAAAACTATATCCTGTTATCTCTGTGAACTTGGGATTCACGTATTCGATGTTTCCTTTTGTATCGGTTATGACGATAGAGACAGGACTTTGTTCAACAGCTTGTGATAATTTCCTGAGCTTTTCTTCTATCTCTTTTCTTGCCGAAATGTCACGGGCAGCAGCGAAGACTCCGGCAGTGGACCCATCTTTGTTCTGATACAGGGAGGCATTGTAAAGTACATGGGTGATTTGTCCATTTACATGCCTAATTGAAAGAGGGTAATCCTTGACAAACCCATTGTTGAATACTTCATTGTATCCAACCCTTGCCCTTTCCGGATCGGTGAAGTAATCTGAAAAATCACTGCCAACCAAAATTTCACGAGATACACCGGATACAATTTCAGTAGCATGATTTACATCTGCTATTTTTCCATAATTGTCTATGGTCACCAAAGGATCAAGACTTGCTTCAATGAGATTGCGCGAATACCGGTATCCCTCCCGAATAGCCTCTTCTGCCCTCTTGCGGGAAGTAATATCGTTCGAGAGTCCTAAAACAGCAATAATCTCCCCTTTGGCATTAAACAATGGGGATAAACTAACCTCAATCCAAATTTCCCCAACCGGGAATTTTTCCAGAATCTCCTTTTTTATTTTTTGTTTGGAGTCAATCACATTCTTTAATGCCGCCAAATGTGATTGGGCATTTTCATTTGAAAAAACATCGGTCAAATGCTTCCCTATAACCTCCGTCGCAGAAGATTTTAAAGTTGCCGAAGCTGCTGAATTTATATAAAGGATATATCCATTTTCATCAACTAAGTAAATCATTTCAGGAGATAGCTCTGCCAAAAGCCGATATCTCTCTTCGCTTAGTCGCAAATCCTGTTCAATAACTTTGCTCTCCGCCTCCTGTTTTTGAAGTAATTTCTTTAATGAGCCATTCTCAAGCCTTAGTTTCTCAATCTCCATCAAGAACCCTTCACTGGATTTATCCTGCTTTTTCATGATGAACAAATAAAAATCACCTGAGGTTATCAAATACTGAATCTTATAAGCCTATTGGATGAAAGTTATAAGGTATTAGCTTATCTAATTTACAGTAACCAAATGCCAATAAATGAAAAATAACACGTTGTATTGGAAAGGTGATCAAGCAGTTTAAGGATAACAACTGAAGTTGAAATTATGTTCAAATTTATTCGCTAATTTTAATTCGGCATGAAATTCAGATATAATAATCATTGGGCTGAATTCATAGAGCAATTAAACGGAATGATGCTATTGAACATCATGATGAAAAACCTGGATGTCAACAAGGCCGTCATGCAACTCGATATTGGCAACATGTAAATCGGCGGGGCCATAGTATTTATCATCGAATAGGAGTCCTGCCAGGGAAAGGAACCATTGACATGTGTACAGGAGGATTTGGAAATTATGAATGGATGGGGATACTAAAACGGTAGTAAAAAGCGCCTTTCTTGGATTCATTCATATTTTTTTCATTCAATCGTTCAATTTTTTCCATGGAGAGTACTTTCTTTCTGAAATTCCCGGGATCAAGCGTTTTTTGGAATATAGCCTCATACAGGTTTCTCAATTGTGTCAATGTAAACTTTTCGGGTAGTAATTCCTGACCAATAAGATTTATCATGGCCTTTTGCTGAAGCAGGTCCAGCGCATTTTGAACCATTGCCCCATGATCAAAAATCAATTCCGGCAACTTTGTAACAGGCCACCATTTGGCGCCCGATTCCCTAACCAACTCTTTGTCGTGCAGGTCAATGCGAACAAGGGCAACAAAAGTCATGCTGATAACGCGTGATCCAGTATCCCTGTTGGGCAGGGAGAAGGCAGAGGCCTTTTCCAGAAAGATGTTGCGCAGACCGGTAATCTGCAAAAGAACTCTTCTTGCTGCATCCTCCAGGGATTCATCTTCCTGAACAAACCCACCCATCAGCGACCATTTCCCAAGCGCTGGTTCAAAACCACGGGGATAGAGCAGCAGCTTCAATTCTGACTCCTCATATCCGAAAATCGAACAATCGACGGCAACATAATGTTTGGGGTAATCTTGATAAATTTCTGATCGCATTTAAAATAATATTCACTCTCAAAGTTTCTTAAAGGCAAGTGAGGCAAATTTATAAAAGTATTTCATACTTGTAATCCGATACGAATCTAAATAGGTCATTTCTGTTTTATAACATATTTAATTTTCATCAATTTCCTTGCTCCTCATTTAGGAAATTGAAAACCAAGACTTCAGAAAGTTTTCAACAACTTGAGGGTAGATCTTTTTCAATCTATTGATGCCCCTATTTAATAATTTGGGAAAAAATTGTGATAAAACAAACCGATATTACTGACATGGAATTAACTATGATTTCGAATAATTACTAATTTTATCTTGGGGGTTTTGTGCATTAGTACCTTTATTATTTTGACCAAACAAAGGATACCCGTTGAAAATACAAATAAAGGAAAGAAAACAAAAACAGATTCTTTTACTGGGAATAAACTATCTATCAATAAATTATACAATAGAAAAAATGAAGCAAATTAACAGAATTTCAATTTTACCTTTAATTTTGATTGCAATTTTTGTCACCTTCCTCACAAATTCCGGAATGGCGAAATCACGCGATTATTATCAAATCCAGGTGTACAGGTTAACGGGTAAAGTTCAGGAGGAAAAAGTGGACAATTTTCTTAAAAATGCCTATTTGCCTGCCTTGCACAGGGCTGGAATCAAGAGTGTCGGAGTCTTTAAACCCATTGAGACAGATACCCTATCAGGCAAGCGTGTCTACGTGTGGGTTCCTTTCAGCTCTTTGGAACAATTCGCTAAAATCCAGGATGTATTGCATAAAGACGAAGAATTTCAGATGAGTGGCAAAGATTTTCTTGGCGCTCCTTTTGACCTTATTCCATTTGTTCGTAAGGAGTCGATCCTATTAAGGGCTTTCCCTGATGCCCCAAATTTTATCCTTCCGAATTTTCAAACCGCACCTTCGACAAGGATTTATGAATTAAGAAGTTACGAAGGCCCTACTGAAAACCTTTTCCGTAAAAAGGTACAAATGTTTAATGAAGGGGGCGAGATGAAAATATTTAGCAGTCTGAATTTTAACGCCCTCTTCTATTCTGAAGTAATTTCAGGCAGTACAATGCCTAATCTAATGTATATGACTACATTTTCCGATATGGAATCCCGCAAGGCCCACTGGGATGCTTTCAAAAATCATCCCGACTGGAAAAAACTCTCTGGAATGGCCGAATACAAGAATACAGTCTCCAAATCGGTGATCCTGTTTCTTCATCCGACCGACTATTCAGATTTTTAGTCCACCAAGCAAAGGGGAATTTTTTGGTGAATTTCCCCCCTTGCTTTATTTGAATTCTGGTGGGATTTTCTTTATCTTTTCGAGCGTGATGCTCCGGATAAAAAGTTCTCCCCCCTCCGACTGGATTTGAATTTTCCCTTTTGAAAGGGGTAAAACGGAACCTCCTTTTTCAATCCTGCCTGAATTTGAATTTACCATGTTGACCACCCCATTTACCACATGTACTGAATTGCGCCCAACACAATAGAGATCTACTACATTCCATTCACCGACAGGTTTTTCATGATCCCCCAGTTTGGAACAGTTCTTGGCAGGGAAATTTAAGCCAAATTTTGAAATTGCCCCACCCGGTGTATAATGGTAATTTTTGCCTTCCGCATCCTTAATGGCAGTTATTTCAAAATAACTGTTGCCCATGCAGTAGGAATCTCCCATTTTGGCCGTGCAAAGCTGAAATTCATGTGCGCTCATCCATACGCCCAGTCCATTTCCAAACGGGCCAAAACTATGGTACAAGATGCCGGAATTGCGTTGCTTAAAAACCTTTTCGCCCCACCTGAAAACCATCCGAAGGTGGTAATTTTCATACTCCTTTTGGGAGGCAAGGGAAGCATTGACCTCCCCTGAAATGCGAAGGAGACTTTCATCGTCTAGTTGAACAACACTAAACAGAGGCTCCGAAGGTTTGACCCCGGCCTGGCTGAAGTAAATCACCCAATTGGAAAGGTCTTTCCCATTAAACAATCTGATTTCTTTGGTCTTGGCCATAGAAAGACCCGGAACCAAAAGGAAGAAAAAGAGTAAAAATTTACCGGTCATATTGATGCTTGAATTAAAAAAACTGCCCCGATCACGGGGCAGTTTTAAGAGGTAAAATAAAGTTATGAGTCAGTGCCCGTGAAGAATCTGCTGGGCTTTTTCCAGGATGGTCGTGTCATCCAACAGGACAATCCCGCCATTGGGACCCTGTTCGATGTGCATGCCAACACTTTTCCCGTGGGCATAATTTGCTCCACCAAAGTAATTCCTGACGGTCTCGACATCCAGTCCCAATTCGTCTGCGATGCGGTGCATTGAACCGTCAGGCAAAGTGTCTTTAATTTTTCTTAACTCATTAAATGTGATTTTCTCAGTCATAGTATTGATTTTTAAAAAGTTAATAAATATTCTTATGGGAAGAACTTTGTTTTCTTGTTTCGGTACAGCCAAATTAATACTAAAAGTTCAATAATGTTACAGTGCTGTTACAACATTTGGAACCGGATAGTTGAAATTTAGGATTTTTAACATTTAAAATTCCACAACGGAGATATTACCTATTGATACACACTGAATTAATATGAGTCAAATTCAGGGAGCAGAATAACTGTTATAAAACATGTTCAATTAACGGCCGATTGCAGGCTGTCCGGCAAGTTTAAAAAGAGTTTCCAAAAGCATTGGACGTAATCGCAATTTATTGATTCTGTGATTGTCCCGATCGGGAAATACCCTATTTGACAGAAAAACAAAGAGGAGCTGATTGGCAGGATCGGCCCAAACAAAGGTACCCGTATATCCTGAATGTCCGAAGCTCTGCCCGGAAACGACAATGGACGGATACCGTTCTTTGCCGGTATGTCTGTTCATCTGAATTCCGGGTTTATCGAAACCGTATCCCCTTCGGTTGTTCGATTTCTGAAAATGACTGCTCGTCCAGTTCTTCACGGTCTCCTCTCTGATAAATTTTTCGTTGCCGTACTCCCCATTCTGGAGGTAAAGCTGCATGACCTTCGCTACATCACCAACAGATCCGAACAAACCTGCATTTCCGGAAACGCCGCCCATGAGCGCCGCAGTTTCATCATGAACATAACCCTGGAGCAATTCGTGGCGGAATGACTGATCCTCTTCTGTAGGCACAATTTTATCCTTGGGCTGCGACAAAGCCGGCAGGTACATCAAAGAGGCTGCTCCCAATTTTGCATACAATTTTTCGTGCAGAAATTGCTCAAAAGACTTGCCCGACAAATGCTCTATCACTTTAGGCAAGATGACGAAACCCAGATCAGAATAGGCATATTTTTTCATTTTGAGCAAAGGGGAATCCCTGATGGATTTGTAGACAGTGTCTTTAAAACTATCAACCAAATAGAGTCCTTCAGACACTCGCAGGTCGAATCCAGGTGTGGGCTTAGTTACATAATAACCTGGTTTGTAGTTTCCTTTGTCATCAACAGTATTAGGCCACAAAATTACTCCTGCCCTGAGTCTTGCCTGGTGCGAAAGCAAATCAGACACCAAAATCCCCACTTTGTTGCTTCCTTTCCAATCCGGCCAATAATCGCTCATTCTTTTTGTCACGACAAATTTCTTCTGATCGGCCAGCATCATCAGGGCAGGAACAGGGGCTAATACTTTGGTCACAGAGGCCAAATCATACAAATCGTCATCCCGCACAACCACATTTTTTGAGTAGGTATGAAATCCATACGATTTCTGGTAAAACACCTTTCCATTTCTGGCCAGGAGGAGCTGACATCCAGGGAAGGCCTTTCCCTTTAAGCCTACATTTACCAGGGAATCTATTTCCCGGGCAAGGCTGAGCGAATCAATTCCAACCTCCTCGGGCAAGACATAACTAAGCCTCCCTATGGATGGAAAAATAATACCATCTCCCATTTTATAAATTCCCAAGTCATTGGTTAGCTTTCCATTTGAGGGGATAGCCCCAAAAAGCAATTGTGATAAAAGGTCAATTCTATCATAGTCGGCTTTTTCAGCAACAAGAAGGGCGGAGCTGTTTTCAGTTATAGCCCCGCTGGCAAAAAAACGGGCTGAACCAAACAAAAGATAGACAGACTTTGCATTTTTAGCCACATCACTGGCCAACTGATTCCCCACATCCACTAGGTAAGCACCCAGCTCCACAAGTACGGCGGCTGACAAGTGATTGTCGTCCGTTTTGGAAATTAATCCTTCGCATTGGTCCCCTACCGCATAAACAATCAGATTGTACCTTCCCGATATTGATTGTAATGTTCTTACCGATCCCGGTTTATTATATGGATCCAGGGTCAGGTGATCAGTTTTCGTATACCTGTTCATCCAGGGTGAAATAACCTCACCCTCCGCAAAACCAATATTTACAATCAATATTTTTAAGGTATCCAGTCTGTTAAGCGGCAATAGTTGTCCACTGTTTTTTAGGACCACCAATGAGTTTTTAGCCTCCTCCCGTCTCAAAAACCGTAAAGTTCGCAGGGGTGTGATTACTCTTGAAGACAAAATTTTAACCGGATGAGCAGTGTGTGACACTTTTACTGTCTTACCCCTCTTTTGGGCAGAAACGGCAATTGCAAAAAAGGAGCAAAATAGTAACAGAAATATTTTTTTTGACATCAGAAGTAGTTCAATGGGAAACTGACCCCAAAACTAACCAAAAGCACCAAATTCCGAAATTTTATGAAGCCACAAAATTGGTAGGACAAAAAAATGTATTGTACCAATGATATCCCTATCTTAGCAAAAAAAAACATTCTTATGGCACAAGAATATCTTTCAATCCCAAACCTGCCTTTCCATGCTGCTTACCGGATTAAGGTCTTTGCTTTGATGATCCTCTTCTGTTTCAATTCCAATTCCCAAGCCCAAAAAGGAGCGCCTGTTTGTGGTGCAGACCGCTCTGAATTATACTTGACCGGGTTTAAAGGTCTCCGTCTTGGACTTGTGGTTAACCACACTTCCACAGTCAATGGGGAGCATCTGGTCGATTTTTTGAAAACAGAAGGCATTACCCTGAAGGCCCTTTTTGCACCGGAACATGGACTTAGGGGAGAGGCAGATGCAGGTGAAAAGATCTCCAACTCCGTGGATGCCAAAACAGGAATACCCATTATCTCGATTTATGGCAAAAATAACCGGCCCACGACTGAGCAACTTGCAGATATAGATCTCATCATTTATGACATCCAGGATGTAGGTTGCAGGTTTTATACCTACATCAGTACCCTACATTATGTAATGGAGGCTTGTGCCGAAAATGGCAAGAAGCTGCTTGTTTTGGACCGGCCCAATCCCAACGGTGACTACTGCGCGGGACCTGTCCTGAAACCTGCTTTCAAATCAGGGGTCGGAGTGGATCCTATCCCGGTTGTTCATGGCTGCACAGTGGGCGAATTGGCCAAAATGATCAACGGGGAGGGTTGGTTGAAAAATGGCTTGAAATGCAACCTGGAGGTCATTCCTGTTAAGAATTATACACACCAATCTGTTTACGCCCCCCCTATAAAGCCCTCGCCCAACCTTCCCAACTATACATCCATCAGGCTCTACCCTTCTCTTTGCTTTTTTGAGTCCACCAGTGTAAGTATAGGAAGGGGCACAACCTTTCCATTTCAGGTAATTGGTTTCCCCGACCAAAAATTCGGCGAATTTTCCTTTACCCCCCAAAGTCTCAAAGGGTACGAGATGAACCCTCTCCAAAAAGACAAAATCTGCTACGGGGAGGATCTGAGACATTTGAAGGAGATTCCTAAATTCACACTAAAATATTTTCTTGACTGGTATGGCAAATTTGGGCAGTCCGGTGACTTCCTCACGAAAGTTCGCTGGTTCAACCTGCTAATGGGCGATGACAGGATTCTTACCATGATCCAGTCTGGCAAAAGTGAAAAAGAGATTAGCGATAGCTGGCAGGAGGAGTTGGAAAAATACAAGATTGTACGCTCGAAATATTTACTTTATTGAAGTGCCTAAAGTGAACTAAAGTGCCTAGAGTGCCTAAAGTTATGGACTCCCAACTTTAGGCACTAAGTACTTTAGGCACTTTAGACACTTTAGCGCACTTTAGGCACTTTTTTATGAACCCACTACTCGTCGCATCACTCCTTTCAGGATATTTCATACTACTGATTTTTGTAGCTTACCTAACCAGCAGGTATGCAACGACCGATACTTTCTTTACGGCCAACCGAAAATCACCCTGGTTTGTGGTAGCATTCGGCATGATAGGAACCACCATTTCCGGGGTAACATTTATTTCCGTCCCGGGAGAAGTCGGGAACTCTGCCTTTACCTATTTTCAATTCATCCTCGGAAATTTTGTAGGATATATGGTGGTAGCCTTCATTCTTTTACCAGTTTACTACCGCTTGAACCTGATATCCATTTACACCTACCTGGAGGAGCGCCTGGGATTTTATGCCTACAAATCCGGTTCTTTCTATTTTCTGCTCTCGCGCACCATTGGAGCTGCATTCAGGATGTACCTGGTGGCAGAGGTCCTGCAACTGGCTTTCTTTGCCCATTTTGGCATTCCATTTGGTGTTACGGTGCTGATAAGCATATTACTGATTTGGATTTATACGACCAAAGGTGGTGTAAAAACGATTATCTGGACCGATTCGCTCCAGACCATTTTTCTTATTTCAGCCGTTGTCCTTACAATCTATTTTATCTTCAATAGCCTGGGTTGGAGCTTTGGACAGATGATCCAACAGGTACAAGAAAGTCCCCATTCAAAAGTATTTGACTGGGACTGGCGATCAGGGAGATTTTTCGTCAAACAATTCCTGGCCGGCATCTTCATCACCATTGTTATGTCGGGGCTCGACCAGGACATGATGCAGAAGAACCTAACTTGTAAAAACCTGAAGGAGGCTCAGAAAAACATGCTGACGTTCAGCGCAATATTCGTTGCTGTGGTATGGATGTTCCTAACGCTGGGAGCATTGCTATACATCTATGCAGCGTCCCACCAAATCGAACTACCTATTAAGAGTGATGACCTATACCCTTTGCTGGCCATCAATCACATGAACCTTATGATCGGCATATTCTTTCTACTGGGCATTACAGCTGCCAATTATGCCAGCGCAGATTCTGCCCTAACTTCCCTGACTACAGCATTTTGCATAGATTTTCTTAATTTTGGAAAACATGAAGACCAAAACAAAAAACGTCTTTTGAAAATCACTCACATTGGGTTTTCATTGCTCCTGTTTTTTGTGATTATGATTTTTAAAGCAGTTAACAACCAAAGTGTGGTGATGGCTGTATTTAAGGTCGCCGGACTCACCTATGGCCCTCTTCTTGGGCTCTTTGCCTTCGGCATGCTAACAAAATTAAGGATCAAAGACCATCTTGTCCCAATGGTAGTCATTGCCGCACCATTGCTTTCCTGGCTACTAAACAATTTTTCCGAACAATTGCTGAATGGATATCAAATTGGATTTGAACTAATTATAATTAACGGGGCGTTTACCTTTCTTGGACTATTCCTGATTAGAATCCGTCAAAAATAAATTTCGTTAAAAATTGTTAAATTTCATTTTTTTTCATTATATTTGATAAACCACTTAGCAGTTATGTCGTCTTAGTAGTAATATCTTCCCTTAAATACCTACCCGGTATGAAAAGCTTATTCGTGACATCGGTTGTTATTCTGGCATTCCTCCTTGTATGCAGTTGTCAGAAAGAGCATGAAAGTGATTCGAACGGGAAATTGTTGTCTTTTTCGACCGACACCGTAGCTTTTGATACGATATTTACCTCCATCGGCTCGCCTACCAAGAATTTGCGGGTTTATAATTCAACCAACGATCGGATCATTGTCTCCTCGATCCGTTTGGCAGGAGGAGAAAACAGCGGATTCAGGTTAAATATTAATGGCGAGGCTACCAACGAAATATCAAACGTAGAAATCCCTGCCCGCGACAGTATTTTTATCTTTGTGGAGGCAACTTTGAACAGGCTTGGCGTCCATCAGATCATGGTAGCAGAGGACTCCATCCTCTTTAAGCTAAACAGCAAGGAACAAAAAGTGAGATTGGTTGCATGGGGGCAGGACTTCAAACTTATCCGATCAGAGATGATTAAAACCACAACATGGACAAAAGAAAAACCCTATCTGATATATGGTTATGCATACGTTGATTCGTGTCAGAAGCTTTCCATTGATCCGGGTTGTAACATTTACTTTCACAAGAACGCGGGACTTTTCATCAAAGGATCCCTGGTTGTAAAAGGAACAACCGCAGATCCAGTAGTGTTCAAGGGCGACCGCCTTGAAACCGGATATGCCAATTTGCCGGATCAATGGCACGGGATAACCTTGCTCTCTGGAAGTCATAACAATATCATTGACCACTCCATTATCAAAAATGCCAACATCGGTTTGCAGGTAGGCAACATCGAAAAAGAGGGCTATGCATCTGTGACTTTGTCTAATACCCGCATTGAAAACATGAGCTGGTCGGGTATATGGGCGATGAAATCAAAAATCCTGGCATACAACTGTGTTATTGCCAATATTGGTTATTACAATACGGCGCTCCTTCTGGGCGGTGATTATCAATTTTACCATACCACTTTTGCCAATTATAACACAGACTATTTCAAACCATTTCGGAATACCGAAACATTGACCCTATCCAATTATCTGGTCAATAGCACCAATGGCACCAAGTATGTAGGGGAACTCACGCAGGCCGTTTTTGGGAATTGTATCATCAGTGGGATGAATCCCGATGAACTTAAAATTTCGATGGACAGGCAAGGGAAATCCAATTACCTGTTTGATCACTGCCTGATTCAGATTTCAGACACGTTCAAATTACCAAATCCCGACCGATTCGTCAGTCTGCAACGAAATATCAATCCAAGGTTTATCAATCCCCAGAGGGGAATTTTCGAACTTGACACCTTGTCTGTGGCAAAAGACGTCGGGAAGGAGGCCATTGCGAAGATCTACCCAACTGACTTGAAGGGAGTTGACAGAAACAGCGATGCCGGCGCCGACTTAGGTGCCTTCGAGCGCATCGAAAAGAAAAAATAACGGATCATGCATGCAGGCACAACGCTTCGGGTATGGTTGTTTTTGCTTATTGTTACTTTCCCTGGTGAAATTTTCGGGCAAAACAAATCGACAAAGGACTATAAAATAGTTTTTTACAATACAGAAAATCTTTTCGACCCATTCGATGATCCTGCTACCAACGATGGTGAATATACACCTGATGGAAAGTGTCATTGGACTTTCTCCAGATTGAACCAGAAAATAATGATGGTGTACCGCGCCATCATTTCCGCTTCCAATGGTGCGTTTCCTGATATCATCGGCCTGGCTGAGGTTGAAAATCTTTGGATTCTGGAATATTTGCTTAGAAAGAGCCCGCTCACAGAGGCCAATTATGGCATCGTGCACAAGGAATCGCCTGATCCCAGAGGCATTGATGTAGCCCTTCTTTACAGGAAGGGGTATGTAGTTCCAATTGATTTTCAATTTATTCCGGTGCGTGGAATTGGATCATCCAAATTCTCTTCCAGGGATATCCTTTATTTTAAGGCCCGGTTCAAAGATGAAGTGATCCATTTTTTCGTGAACCACTGGCCCTCAAGAAGCGGCGGATACATGGAGACGCTTGGAAAACGTAATATTGCTGCAGGGATAGTTCGCAAAATGGTTGATTCCATGCTGGTAATCAACCCTCAAGGTAAGCTATTGCTAATGGGTGATTTTAACGCGACTCCGGATGAGGATTGTTTTACCAAAATTTTGAGAGCAAACAATCAGGCTCAATCCGCCGTGGGGAATACCCTTTTTAACCTTTCCAAAAAATGGATGAGTGAAGGAATAGGTACCATCCGCACCAGAGGCCTATGGGAAATATTTGACCAGTTCATCTGTTCATACAATCTTCTTAATTCAAGCGGATTACATATTGATCAACAGGAAGCCTCAATCTGTACCGAAGCTTTTTTAATGGAGGAGGACAAAAGATATTTGGGCAAGAAACCTTTCCGCACCTATCTGGGACCGGTATATCACGGGGGAGTTAGTGATCACCTTCCCATCTCCCTGGTAATCCGGGGAGGAAGTGAGTAGAGTGACTAGAGTGAACTAAAGTGACTAAAGTTTAAGAAATGAAGCCTTAATGAAGCAATAAGTACTTTAGTTCACTCCAGTCACTTTAGTTCACTCTAGTCACTTTTAACTTTTAATTAACAACTTCACTTTAAACTCTTGGACTCCGGCTGCGTCAAAACCTGTAAACAACAGAATTGATACATGCGAAAATTTATTTTACCTATACTGGTTTTCCTAACCCTCTTTACAGCGAACGGTCAAACGCCATCCCCCTATGATCCCAATCCCGGAAAAACCCCTGTTGTCCCTTCCAACCCCGCGATAAAAAATTTGGTTGTAAAGGGGAAAGTGATAGAAGCTGAATCTTCCGCACCAATGGGATATGCCAATGTGGCCATCTTTGTAGCTGCCGACTCGACTGTAGCCGGGGGCATTATGACTGCTGATAATGGCTCATTTGAAATAAAAAACCTTTTGCCGGGCAAATATTACCTGAGTGTGAATTTCATCGGCTATGCAAAAACGATTATCCCACTTCAGATTACAACAACAAAGACAATCACTGATGTCGGAACAATAAGGCTTCAAACCACTGATCACAAAATAGATGAGGTAGAAGTTGTGGCCGAGAAGCAACGCGTCGAATTCAAAATCGACAGAAGAGTGGTCAACGTGAGCCAGAATATAGTTTCTACCGGTGGAACGGCCATCGATGTACTGGAGAATACACCTTCTGTTCAAACCGATTTTGAAGGTAACGTCACCTTGCGGGGAAGTTCAAATTTTACTGTATTGATTGATGGCAGGCCCAGCGTAGTGAAGGGCAGCGATGCCTTGAGGCAATTGCCTGCTGCGGGTATCGATAAGATAGAAATTATTACCAACCCTTCTGCCAAGTATGATCCTGACGGGGATTCAGGTATCATCAATGTGGTGATGAAACGAAATCAAAAAGATTCATTCAGTGGCCTCATCAACTTCACTGCCGGGTTGAGGGATAAATATCGCGGGGATGCAAACTTTACGTTCCGTTCCAAAAAATGGGATTTTATGTTTGGAGCCGATTTCTCAGATATGACCAATCTTGGTACCAGGGACATGAAGCAAAAGATCACCAACGGGGATACAATTACGACCAGACATACTCTGGCTGACGGGACAAATTACCACAAAGGGCATAACATCAAAGGCGGCATCGACTATATTCTAAGTCCGTCGACCACTATTGGAATTGTTGGCACCGTGGGATCCATGAGTCATGGAGACGCCAACCTGGGCCATCAAGTTACCACTTTCAACCTGGCTATGCCATCCACCTATCTCTTTCAGGATAACAACTCATCAAGGGGAGGCAAATATTGGAGCGGCAATGTGAATTTTATACACAAATTCACCAAAAAAGGCGGGGATCTTCAGGGATTGTTCTATTTCTCGGGGGAAGACGGAGATGACATAAGCAATCAAATCAATTACAATACGGATGCCAACTCCAATCCTATTGACCAGAATCCGTATAAATACAGGTCGAACGAAAGTCCTGTCGAACATGAATACAGGACAAAGTTGGATTATGTTTTACCCATCAACGAAAAAGACAAACTTGAAGCCGGCTACCAGGGACGGATGCAGAAAAGTAAAGAAAATTTTATTTTTGAAGAGTATGATTACCCTTCCGCCAATTGGATAAACAATCCAAAATACAGTAGCCTTGTCGACTTTTCGCAAGACATTCATGCGCTTTACGGAACCTTTTCACATGCCGGCAATAGTTTCTCCTATCAGCTTGGATTGAGGACGGAATATACGAAGAGGGAACTCAACAGCCAAAGGGACAACAAAGCATATTCATTAAATCGTTTCGACTTCTTTCCCACCATCCATTTGTCGCAGAAATTCGCCAAAGAGTTTGAGTTGCAAGGCAGTTACTCCAGAAGATTAAACAGACCGGAAGGGTTTATGCTGGAACCTTTCCCGACATTCATGGATCCTTACAATATCCGGATCGGAAATCCGGATTTGACCCCTGAGTATACAGGTTCCTACGAGCTCACTTTGCTAAAGCACATCAAGGGTTCATTCGTATCGCTGGAAGGCTATTTCCGTCAAACCCAGGACCTGATGACACGGATCCAGACGCTTGGAACTGAAAAGATCATGTATTATACCATGGCAAACATGAACAACGACTATTCACTCGGAAGTGAGTTGATGATCAACTATGAAATTAAACCTGGTGTGCGTTTGGTGGCCAGTGGGACACTCTACAATTACTGGTTGAAAGGTGAAATAAATGGTCAGAATGTAGACCAACAAAGTACAAATTTTGACGGGAAACTGAATTTCGATGCAAAGCTGACCAATACAACCAGAATGCAGTTGATGGGTGTTTACCGCGGACCAACCGTATCGGCCCAGGGAAGAAGGGCTGGCATGTATTTTGCCAATGCTTCTGTTAAACAGGATTTGCTGAAGAATCGTCTGACCGCAACGCTGCAGGTACAGGATATTTTTGGTACAATGAAATTCAGCGGCTCATCTTATGGTCCGAATTTCGAAAATCAATTCAAATTTAAACGTGAATCACAGATTGTGCAACTCACCTTGAGTTACACAATAAATAATTTCAGTTCAAAACCAGGTAAAGAAGGGCCTGATTCCTCCGGCAACGAGGGTAGAGGAATGGGCGAGTTTTAGTAGTCGTTTTTTGTTTCATTAAATTTGAGGCCATTCCACCAAGGGATGGCCTTCTTTTATATTTTCGATTCCCGGCATGGGATAAAGCTATTATTATTTATATTTACGGCTACGTTACAAATTTATTTAACTCAATAATTTTATTCTGATGAAGGAGACAAACAAAGTTTCGAGAAGGGGCTTTTTAGGAACCGGGGCAGCTGCTGCAGCAGCTATTACTGTCCTCCCCTCCAGCACAATTGCAGGTCTGGGACACCAGGCGCCAAGTGACAAATTGAATATTGCCGCTGTAGGTATTGGAGGCATGGGACACGGAAATTTAAAAAACTTGAAGTCTGAAAACATTGTTGGTTTATGTGATGTTGACTGGGCATATGCGAACAATTGTTTCAAGGAATTCCCCAACGCAAAAAAGTACAAGGACTGGAGAGTCATGTACGACCAACTCGGTAAATCAATCGATGGCGTTTTGGTTGCAACAGCCGACCATACCCATGCAATTATTGCTTCTCATGCCATTACAATGGGGAAAAGCGTTTATGTACAAAAACCGCTTACCCACACTGTATATGAATCACGGTTATTGACCAAACTTGCTGACAAATATCAGGTTGCCACACAAATGGGGAATCAGGGTTCATCGGGTGAAGGTGTTAACCTAACCTGCGAGTGGCTTGCAAATGGTGAAATCGGGGAAGTGACCAAGGTTGAGGCCTTTACTGACCGACCAATCTGGCCTCAAGGTTTGAATACTCCCAAACAGGGACAGTGGGTCCCCGAAACATTGGATTGGGACCTGTTTACCGGACCAGCCAAAATGCGTCCTTACAACGAAATATACCACCCGTGGAACTGGCGTGGCTGGTGGGCTTATGGTACAGGCGCCCTGGGAGATATGGCATGTCATATCCTGCATCCCGTATTTATGGGCCTTCAACTTGGTTATCCAATAAAAGCCCAGGGAAATTCAACCTTGTTATTACAGGATTGTGCCCCAACAGCACAGAGCGTAAAACTCACCTTCCCTGCAAGAACAACCCCAAAACATGCGAAACTCAAACTGCCGCAGGTCGAAGTCTATTGGTTTGACGGAGGTATCAAACCAATGCTTCCAGAGCACTGGCCGACAGGAAAAGAGCCAAATGATGCAGGTGGTTGTGTTTTCTTTCATGGCACCAAAGGCATTTTGGTATGCGGATGTTATGGCGTTCGTCCATGGATTTTGCGGCCGGATGGCAAGGTCGACAAACCCGGGAATGCACCCAAATTCAGGCGCCGTGTTGAACCACTTTCCCACGAAATGGATTGGGTTCGCGCAACAAAGGAATCACCGGCCGCAAGGGTTAAAACTGCTTCCGATTTCAGTATGGCCGGTCCATTCAACGAGATGGTTGTTATGGGCGTATTGGCAGTCCGACTTCAGACACTCAACAAAGAGTTGGAATGGGATGGTCCTAACATGAAATTTACCAATATCACCGCCGATGATAAAATCAAGATTGTGGTTGAAGATAAATTCAGTATCCACGACGGACACCCAACATTCAACAAAACGTATACAGATCCTGTTCCTGCTGCCGATTTCGCTGCGGAATTGATCAGGCATACCTACCGGGCACCATGGTCTTTACCTGATATGCCAGCTTAACAAAAAAGCCGTTACTAGTATATAAAAAGCCGGTGCATAGGATGCAGCGGCTTTTTTTAGTCACTTTAGTTCACTATTTTTTCATGATAATTTGTCTACGGAAATATAAACCGGCACTTGCCGTAATCCAAACAATTTTAGTTAACAAAATCTAAACTATCCTTAATCTATTTAATACTGTCTATCTTTGAAACTGAATTTATACAAAAATATGCTACTTTCCCCGATCTTTGCGCAGATATATTACTTTTGTCGCTCAATTTAGTCAGGGTAATCATCATTATTCATGAAGCAATTTGATTTTGATTTTGTAGTGATAGGCAGCGGATTGGCAGGTCTTATGGCAGCTTTTCACGCTTCTGCACATGGAAAGGTTGCCCTAATCTCCAAATCCGAGCTGGATGTGAGCAATTCTTACCACGCTCAGGGTGGCATTGCAGCAGCCATTGGCATGGACGACGATCCCATTAACCATTTTAACGACACACTTACGGCAGGACGTGGTTTGTGTGATCAAGATGCAGTTACTATTCTTGTCGAAGAGGGCCTAGCCCAGGTTCGCAACATGATTGCCATGGGTTTGGAATTTGACAAGGAGCCCAACGGGGAGTTGCTGCTTGGACTGGAGGGAGGACATTCCCATCGTCGTATTCTCCATGCAGATGGGGATGCAACCGGTAAAATAATGACGGGCTTTATGCTTCAGAAAATCCGTTCGATCAAACAGATTACCCCTTTTGAATATACTACCGCTGTAAAAATATTTGCAGAAAACGGAATCTGCTTGGGCATTCAGGCCATGGATTATATGACCGGGGAGAATGCCATTTTCAACAGTAAAGCCACCATTTTGGCAACAGGGGGCTTATCCAGGATCTATGCGCGCTCTACCAATCCGCATACCGCTACCGGTGATGGATTTGCCCTTGCCTGGCAGGCTGGCGCACGACTGGCTGACATGGAGTTCATTCAATTCCATCCTACCGCGCTATCCATGGATGGGGAGGATGCCTATCTCATCAGTGAGGCAGTTCGCGGAGAAGGGGCCCATTTGATTGATTGTCTGGGAGAGCGGTTTATGCTAAAGCTTCATCCAATGGCTGAATTGGCCCCAAGGGACGTAGTTGCCTCGGCTATTTTTAAGCGAATGCAGGAGACTGGTTCAACTGTGTTCTTATGCCTTAAGCACCTGAAAGCTTCTTTCCTCAGGGAGCGTTTTCACTCCATCGATGCCAAATTGAAAAGCGTTGGCATCGACCTCACAAGCGATCTGATACCCATTTCCCCGGCAGCTCACTACACTGTCGGCGGGGTAAGGACCGATGTATGGGGACAGACCAATATCAGTGGTCTCTTTGCCTGTGGCGAGGTAGCATCCACCGGGGTGATGGGTGCCAACAGACTGGCCAGCAATTCGTTGCTTGAATGCCTTGTCTATGGCAAAAGAATAGTAGAAAAGGCCAAAGATTTGCCAAAACCTACCGGGAACCAACTTCCAATCCAACCGGTGGAACTCCGTCAGGAGACAGATTTAACCTATCTGATCATTAAAAATGAGCTGTCACAATTAATGAGTAACAAGGTAGGAATAGTGCGTAACCGCAATGGGATGGCTGAGGCCCTTAAAAGGGTCAACGAAATTATTGAGCACTACCCTGACAACCAAACCGATTACAACGGGAAGAAAATTTATGAACTCGCCACTGTCTGCAGACTAATCTGCATCTCAGCCATGGAAAGGGAGGAGAGCCGTGGTGGTCACGTAAGGTCAGACTTTCCGGAAGAATCGGATAACCTGGTACATCATATCATCCAGGAGAAGGGGAAGAAAATAAGTACAGAAAAGGTCAGAAACAATATATGATCATGTACAGATCAAAATATCAGCACCTTGAATCAATTATTGAGCAAGCACTCAACGAAGATATCGGGACAGGAGACATCACCACCAATTCCTTGATCCCTGAGTCGATGGAACGATCAGCCACCATGGTGGCCAAAGCCAATGGAATCATTGCTGGGATGGAGGTAGCAGAGGCAGTTTTCAAATATTTGTCTCCTCAAATCATTTGGAAACCTTTCGTCAGGGACGGTGATGCCGTTGTAAAGGGAACCCTTCTCGTTGAAATGACCGGTTCATTTCGGGCCTTGCTCACCGGCGAACGTCTTGCCCTCAATTTCCTGCAAAGAATGAGCGGAATTGCCACGATGACCCACCTTTTTGTGGAACAGGTAGCCGGCTTTGGGATAAAAATATTGGATACAAGAAAAACCGTCCCTGGATTGCGTTTGCTGGATAAATATGCCGTTAAGGCCGGCGGTGGGGAGAACCACAGAATTGGACTCTACGACATGGTATTGATCAAGGACAACCACATCAAAGTTGCCGGAGGAATAAAAAACGCCGTTGAACAGATCAGGAAGGTGATCCCGGCAGGAATGAAAATAGAGGTAGAAACAAACACATTGGCAGAGGTGCAACAGGCTCTGGAGATGAAGGCCGATATCATCATGCTCGACAACATGTCGAACGAAATGATGCGAACCTGCGCGGAGACCATCAATCACCGTTCAAAAGTGGAAGCATCAGGTAACATGAGCCTGGAAAGAGTCAGGGAGGTCGCCGCAACCGGAGTGGATTACATCTCTATCGGGGCGTTGACCCATTCTGTAACAGCGTTGGATATCAGCATGAATATTAAAAACAATTGATTTTGAATTTAGTCGTCGATATTGGAAACAGCAGGACAAAATTGGCCATCTTTTTGAAAAAGGAGTTGATTGATTCATGGACAGTCGACGAACTAAAGATCGGCCGGCTGGAGGAGATTAAAAAAAACTATCCTGATCTTAGGAGGGCCATCCTCTCCTCGGTTTCCACTACCGATCCGGAAGTCATCAGTTACTTAAAATCCGGATTTAGCTATTTTCTGGAGCTTAATTATCTGACACCGGTCCCAATAAATAATCAGTACAAGTCGCCACAAACCCTTGGATTGGATCGGTTGGCTGCCGCAATAGGCGCCCGGGAATTGTTCCCGGGGAAAGATTTGCTGGTAATTGATGCTGGAACTGCCGTCACATTGGACCTGATCGAAAGCAATGGCACTTTTTTGGGTGGCAATATATCGCCCGGACTACAGAGCCGGTTTCGTGCTTTGCATGAATTTACAAGGAATTTACCGCTGATCGCAGAAAAAGGTGAATATTTGGAAATAGGGCAGACATCCGAAGAGGCTATCCGTTCAGGGGTCATTAATGGCATGGTTTTCGAAATGGATGGTTCAATAGATTTGTTCAGAAAAAAAAGGCCTGGCTTACAACCACTACTGACTGGCGGGGATGCGCTTTTCTTTGAAAGAAGATTAAAAAATGCCATATTTGTAAAGTTTGAAATTACACTCATAGGTTTAAACCGAATTCTAGAATATAATGTTGAAAATCAATAAATTGAATTTTTTCGCAATCATCGTCATTTTGTTAGTTCCGGCAGTAATGTTCGGACAAAACAGCAGCAGCACAAGTTCTCCTTACTCCCGGTTTGGATTCGGAACCATGAGCGGCAGTAGTTTTGGTAGAGGTGACGGAATGGGTGGGATCGGCATTGGAACACGAAACAGTTTCCAGATCAACACGACCAATCCTGCCTCATACACTTCGATTGATTCGCTGACTTTCCTTATGCAGTTTGGAATAGAATCCAGATTTACCTACTCCCAATCTGCCACCACCAACAATACAAGGAACAATGTTAATTTTAACCACCTCACTTTTGCCATGCCATTCACCAAATGGTGGGCCGGATCATTTGGAATAACACCCTATGCATCAAAAGGATACAGTATTATTTCGTCTGAAGGGGCAGCCGATCTGATGGTAAATTCCACCTTTTCAGGCTCAGGCACCTTGACAAAATTTTATTTTGGAAACGCCATAAAATTGGGAAAGAATCTCTCTTTGGGCGTGAATACCTGGTTTTTGTTTGGGAAAATCACAGATAACACCTACATCTATTCCCCGAACGATGCCTTTGCATATGACTACTTGAAAGACAATAGCCTGAGTGCCCATGGATTTGGAATATCAAGTGGTCTGCAATACCAGATCATAACAAAAAATAACAACAGTTTTACCTTTGGAGCCACTTTTGATCCAAAAATTAACATTAGCTCAAACTACATTATTCAGGAGGAGCGTGCGCTCTTCCGTGGATCTTCCACCATTGCAGAAATTGTGGATACGATACAACACGTTGAGTCGAGTAACAAGGGATTGCAGCTTCCAGTGTCCTATGGGGCAGGTTTCTCCTACACCATTAAATCAAAAATCACCTTTGGAGCGGATGCATTGTATCAACAGTGGAAAGGATGTGATTTTTTGGGCCAGCCAGCTACCTATCTAGCCAATAGTAGTAAATATTCAGCCGGTTTCGAATACACCCCTAACCTATACTCCATTCGTAGCTACTGGGAAAGAGTACAGTATCGCTTGGGCGGCTTTATTGAAAACTCCTATTTGAGCCTCAACGGGTCTCAGATCAAAGGAGTTGCTGCTACTTTTGGAGTTGGTTTGCCGATGGGACGGTCGAGGTCCACGCTGAATATTTCAGGCGAATTCGGGAAATTGGGCACAATACAAAACAATTTAATAAAGGAGACTTACGGTAAAATAACGGTACATTTCATGTTACATGACCGATGGTTCTTCAAAACAAAATTTGACTAGATCACGGCCGATCCATCTTTGAAATTCTGATCGGAACAAGTCATCAGTTTGCCTTCTGTATTATTATTGGTATTGTGCGTAGCCATTGACATTCACAGCAAAATAACCGAGGAAAATACGGTCAGGAATATAAGAACGTTTGAATTCAAAGTTCTATGCCTTATTTAAAAAATGGAAAATAAAAACGTGAATGATAAGCGGGAAAAAGGCAGTCTATCCTATGGCTGCATAATCGTTGCTTTATTTGTGGCCCTCATTATTTCCGCCTGTCAAATGAAAGTATCAACCGATATTCCGGCTGTTCTATTAAACGAAGCCAAAATGCAGGATATGGAAGCCATTAATTTTGAGACTTTCTATACTGATTCGGGGGTGGTAAAGTACCATTTGCAGGCCCCCAAATTACTGGTTTACGAAGACGATCCCAAAAACCGCTACAATGACTTCCCGGATGGCTTTATCATGCAGCGATACGATCTTAACAGAAAGATCATCTCCCAAATGTCGGGCAATCATGGAAAATATTTTGTAAACGATAAAAGATGGGAGGCAAATGGGAATGTGGTTCTTGTAAACAGTGAAGGGGATACACTAAGATCTGAAGAGTTAAAATACAATCAGGCAGAGGATCTGATCTATTCCGATCAATTTGTAAGTATCAAAAAAGGGGATCAGTACATCACCGGTACCGGGGGCTTTAAATCGGATACGCAAATGTCGAAATGGTCATTTATCAAGACCAAAGGGCATCTTTATGTGGAGGGTGGAGAATAAAACTGAACCAAAGCCATGAACGAGCTAACCATCATCCTGATCACACTGTTAGCCTCCGCATTCTTCGCGGGGATGGAGATTGCTTTTTTCTCATCAGACAAACTCCGTCTTGAACTCGATAAGGGGAAGCACCGGCTGAGCGGGAAAATTATCGGCATATTCTATCGAAACCCAGGTCAATACATTGCAACACTGCTGGTTGGCAACAATATTGCATTGGTTGTTTACAGTTTGGCTTTTGCCAACCTGATGCAGCCATTTATTTCAGGTATGGTTGTCAACGAAACCGTTAACCTGGTCATTCAAACTACCATTTCTACGATTCTGATTCTGATTGTTGCCGATTTCCTTCCCAAAGCGATATTCAGGATCAATCCGAATATGGCATTGAATTTTCTTTCACTTCCGGTAGCCCTTTTCTATCTCCTGTTTTATCCGATTACAAAATTTGCCACAAGTCTCTCTAAATTGGTACTGAAGTTCATCTTCAAAGTAAAAATCGTGCAAAAAAATGAGGGCCGCGTATTTGGACGAATTGATCTGAACAACCTCTTCGGAAGAATGGATGGTATCAATTTGGCTCACAGCCACAACATTGACAACGAGATCAAACTCTTTCAAAACGCACTTGATTTCTCAAAATTGAAGATCCGGGAGTGCATGATTCCTCGTACAGAAATGGTGATGCTCGAGTTAAACGAAGAGATGGGGATACTCAGGCAAAAATTCGTTGAAACCGGCTTTTCCAAAATTATGATCTTTGAAGGTTCATCCGACAATATCATCGGCTATGTGCACTCGTCCGACCTGTTTCACAACCCGGCCAACATTCAGGGTTGTCTGCGCAAAATATCGTTTGTGCCGGAAACCATGGAAGCCAACAAACTCCTCAGCATTTTGCTGCGCGACCACAGAAGTACCGCCATTGTGGTGGATGAATTTGGTGGAACGGCAGGAATGGTGACAACAGAAGATATTCTTGAGGAGATATTCGGAGAGATCGAAGATGAGCATGATACGCCAGATTTGGTGGAAAAGAAGCTTAACGATAATCATTTCGTCTTTTCCGGGCGAACACCCATCTCCTACCTAAACGAAAATTACGGATTAAGAATTGAAGAAGATGAGCAATATGAAACGCTGGCAGGGTACATATTGTTCCACCATTCAACCTTTCCAAAAATAAACTCAGTCTTGATCATTGAGAGTTACGAATTCAAGATTTTGAGGAGTACCAAAACCAGAATTGAACTGGTCGAGATGAAAAAAATCAGTAATTTGTAAAATTGAGCGTTTTGTTCAGTTTTAAAATCCTAAAATTGCTATATTCGTACGCTCAAAAAACAGGATAAAAGATTTATCAGTTAAGTAAATAAATAACCAGAAAACGGATGGCAACATTAGAGAAAATCAGAAACCGTGCAGGGATAGGAATCACCATCTTTATTGGATTGGCGCTGGCAGCATTTGTTCTTGGAGACGCTGTACAATCAGGCAGTTCGATCATGCGTGGCAACCAGCAGGAGATTGCAAAAATTGCCGGCAAAAGTGTCGATTACAAAGAGTTTCAAAAGAAAGTTGATGACCTCTCAGATATTTACAAAATGAATTCTGGATCCACATCTTTGGATCAAAAAACGACTGAACAGATCAGGGAACAAACCTGGATGTCGATGGTCAGGAACATTACCATGAAAGATATCTATGAAAATCTCGGCATCGCAGTTACATCCAATGAACTTTTCGAACTCGTTCAGGGCGAAAATCCTCATGCGATCATTCAAAGTCTTTTCCGAGATCAAAAAACGGGCACCATTAATCGTGCGGCCCTTATTCAATTTCTGAAATACCAGCAGTCGAACACCAATGGTCCGGAGCACAACTACTGGCTTTTTGTCGAAAACCAGATTCAGGAGGAGCGTAGTTTTGCCAAATACAACAATTTGCTGTCAAAAGGTATCTATACAACCAACGATGAGGCCAAGTTAAACCTGGAAGGCAAAAACAAAAAGGTAAACATCGAATATGTCGGAAAACTATACAGTTCTGTATCTGACAGTTCTGTCCGTGTATCAACGGCCGAACTGGAAGCCTATTACGAAGCCCACAAAGAAAAATACAAACAGGAAGCCAGCCGCGAAATTGAATACATTCTTTTTCCGGTAGTTGCCTCGAAAGGTGATGAGGATAAAGTGATCAAGTGGATCAATGACATAAAACCCGAATTTGCTACCGTTGAAGATCCTGCTGCTTATGTAAACATCAATTCCGACAAACAGTTTGACCCAGCCTTTTATAAAAAATCGGATCTTCCTGCCAATATCTCCGAATTTGCTTTCGCAGGTAAAGCCGGTGATATCTATGGCCCATACAAAGAGGGACAAAGCTGGAAATTGTGCAAGATCCAAAAGTTCGAAGAACTGCCGGATTCTGTAAATGCCCGTCATATTCTCATTCGTGTAACCTCACAGGCAGAAACTGCAAAGGCCAAAAGCACTGCAGACAGTTTGAAGCGTGTACTCACGCTTGGTGGCGATTTCGCCGCACTCGCACGCAAATATTCTGGTGATGAAGGTTCTGCTGTGAAAGGTGGCGAGCTTGGCTGGTTTAAAAGAGGGATGATGGTCAAACCATTCGACGATGCTGCATTCTTCGGCAAAGTAAATGACTATCAGGTTGTCTCTTCCCAATTTGGCATCCATTTAATTCAGGTCTTAAAACGCGGGAATACTACAATGAACGTCCAGTTGGCAACCATTGTACGCAACATTGAGCCAAGCAGTCAGACCTATCAGCAAACCTACTCCCAGGCTTCGAAATTTGCTTCTGAAAACCGCGACCTGAAAGCATTCCGTGCAGCAGTAACAGCACAGGGCCTAAACAAACGCCTGGCATCCCTTTATGAAGCAGACAAAGAGGTGGCCGGACTTGAAAATTCAAGATTATTGGTTCGCGCCACATTCAAAGCGGAATTAGAAAAGCCTGTTCTCAGTACTGAAGGAACGCCAATATTTGAATTGGGGTCCCAGTTTGTGGTTGCTCATCTAAGTGGCATTCAGGAGAAAGGATATTCCAGCCTGAGTGTCAACAAGCCAACCATTGAAATGACTATCAGAAAAGATAAAAAAGCAGAACATCTGAAAGCGAAAATGTCCGGTAAAACAGACCTCACCTCACTTGCTTCTTCTGTCGGCTCTAAAGTTGAACAAGCACAAGATATCAATTTTGAAACCTATTCTATCCCCGGACTTGGCGCCGAGCCGTCGATTGCCGGTGTTTCATCTGCTCTTGAACCAGGCGGGGTTTCCAAACCAGTCTCGGGCTCCAATGGTGTTTATGTTGTGAAGGCAACTGCTGTGAACAAAGCAATGGGTTCAGATCTGGCAGCTGAGAAATATCAGGCTAAAATGGCCCTGGGATACAGGATTTCCGTTCAGGCATTTGATGCATTACGAGAGAATGCCGGTGTTGTCGACAAACGTGCAAAATTCTATTGATCAGTTGATCATTCTTGTCATAAAACAGAAAAGGATGCCGTCTGGCATCCTTTTCTGTTTTATGACAGCTCCTCCTGCCAGATAAATGAACCGGGCGGAAAATCGTCTGAGTTAAAAACCGGTTTCTTATCAAAAATTCCATAAACGGATGAACCGCTGCCCGACATGGAAGCATAAACAGCACCCATATCAGAAAGTCGGCCTTTGATATAAGCCAATTCGGGAAATTTCACAAAGAGCGTTGTCTCAAAATCATTTTTGATCCTGCCTTTCCAGTTAGATATAGGTTCGCCAATAATCTCTTTGAAATTAAACAGATATTCGGTAGGAACCACTTCCGCGTAAGCAGTTTTGGTGTCCACCCCGAAAGGAGGTTTAATCAAAATCAAATAGCGCCCTTTTAAGGAAAAGTCCATCATTTCAAGAATTGCCCCTGTTCCGGTCGCATAAGCCGCCCTGTTTTCCAGAAAGAACGAACAGTCTGCCCCAAGCCTTTCCACCAAGGATTTTATTTTCCCCAGCGGAATATTTAGTTCAAAATGGTCATTCAGCGACCTCAGGAAAAAGGCAGCATCTGATGATCCTCCACCCAATCCGGCCCCGTAAGGAATTACTTTGTGGAGATGGATATCCAATCCAGGCAGCGTACATACTTCTTGCAGCAGCCTGTACGCCTTAACCACAATATTATTCTCAGGATCGATGTTCAGATTCAGTCCACTGCCGGCAAAATTGACCTCATTGCCTCCGTTCCCAACATATTCGAGGGCATCTTTCATACCAATCGGATAAAAGAGGGTCTCAATATCGTGGTAACCATCATCCCGTTTCCGCAGGATATTGAGTCCGATGTTGATCTTGGCGTTGGGGAAGAGAACCATTACTATGATTATTTTAGATATTCAATTTTGGTCTTAAAACCCTGGCGGTTAGCTATTGGCTACTATTAGCTGTTAGCTATTTCACAATTTCAAATGTCTCCATTCTTCCGTCCGAATCGGGGAAAGTGCCTTTTTACACATTCTACCGCGGACGGTTGTTTGAATCCATTTCCGAACCCCGGGTTCTCCCGCACCTGCGGGACTCCACCTGGGGCTACAATACCGATCATCCCTGACGGGATTACCTAAATGAAGTCTCCTGGTCTTTTCATTTCACTTTAGACCAAGTGGACGATCAGGACAATCAGCCATTTTTCCCTTCGACTTCGCTCTTGGCCCTATTCACCGTCTCCCTGTTTCTCCGTTTCAGCTATCATCCCAAACGGGATTACCTAACTCCGGAAATCCACATTCTCTAAGTCCCCCAGTCTATAAGTCCCAAAGTCTTCTTCCGTCCTTCACCGTCGTCCCAGTCATCCAAGTCGTCCCAGTCGCCTCAATTGCTGTAACCCTCCAGGGGCTCGCAGGTGCAGAAAAGATTCCGGTCGCCATAAGCGTTATCGACCCGGCCCACCGGTACCCAAAATTTGTTGTCGCGTAACCAGTTTAGCGGATAGGCAGCCTTTTCGCGGGAATAAGCATGATTCCAATCGTTTGCCGTTAATGCCTCAGGCGTATGAGGCGCATTTTTGAGTACATTGTCTTCACGATCAGCAATCCCAGATTCGATTTCTTTGATCTCCACAAAAATGCTATTCAGTGCATCCACGAAACGGTCGAGTTCCTCTTTGGATTCACTCTCAGTAGGTTCTACCATCAATGTTCCATGCACAGGGAAAGAGAGTGTAGGAGCATGAAAGCCATAGTCCATCAATCGTTTCGCAATATCTGTTTCGTCAGCCCAGCCTTTCAGGTGACGACACTCCAAAATCATCTCATGTGCCACCCGTTTATTGGCCCCGGTATAGAGAATTCCATAATTGTCTTTCAGCCGGGCAGCAATGTAATTGGCATTCAGAATAGCAATCCTGGTCGCTTCTGTTAATCCGTCTGCTCCAAGCATTTTGATGTAACCGTATGTGATCGGTAATACGGAAGCGCTGCCCCATGGAGCAGCAGAAACCGCATGCATACCAATATGTCCGTTATTCATGACCGGATGTGAAGGCAAAAACTCCACCAGATGCCTGGCCACACCGATAGGCCCTACTCCGGGACCGCCACCTCCATGAGGAATGGCAAAAGTCTTGTGAAGATTGAGGTGGCACACATCGGCGCCGATCCTGAATGGGTTGGTCAACCCGACCTGCGCATTCATGTTGGCGCCATCCATGTAAACCTGTCCGCCATTATTGTGGATGATATCGCACATTTCCACTATGGAAGATTCAAAAACGCCATGAGTGGAAGGATAAGTTACCATGAATGCGGCCAGGGTTTCTTTGTATTCTGCCGCTTTGGCTTTCAAATCGTCCACATTGATATTACCGTTGTCGTCGCAACCAACCACAACTACTTTGTTTCCGGCCATCACCGCACTGGCAGGATTGGTCCCATGAGCGGACGAAGGGATGAGCACTACATTGCGGTGACTTTCTCCCATGCTCTTGTGGTAATCGCGGATCACCAGCAAACCTGCGTACTCGCCGGCAGCACCGGAGTTGGGCTGAAAAGAGATATCGGCAAAACCGGTGATCTCCGCCAGGTCCCTGCGCATCTCCTCCATCATCTCGTGGTAACCCATGGCCTGGTTCTTTGGCACATAGGGGTGAATTCCGTTGAATTCAATCCAGCTCAGCGGAAGCATTTCAGTTGCTGCATTGAGTTTCATGGTACACGATCCGAGTGAGATCATTGAATGTACCAGGGAGATATCTTTTTTCTCCAGCCTCTTGATGTAACGGGCCATCTCAGTTTCTGACCTGTATTTGCTAAAGACCTCCTGTTTGAGGAAGTTTGATTTTCTGGTGAATGTATCTTCGATATTATTTGAATCTGGTATAGTAAGAATGACAGGAACCTGCTTGTTGGCTGCCTTGGCAAAGACCTCCAGAATCCAGTTGATATCTTCGAGATTGGTCGTTTCATCGATGCTGATGCCCACTTCCCCCTCCTCAAAATACCTGAAATTCATCTCCAGGGCAACCGATAACCATTCGATATCTTCCTTTTTTACATGCCTTGGAAGGGCAATTTTCAAGGTATCAAAAAAACCTGCGGTAGCGCAGTTGTAACCAAGTTTGGTTAATTCATTGGCGATTAGCGTAGCAATGCTGTTCACGCGTTCCGCAATATTGCGGATTCCTTCCGGGCCATGGTAAATGGCATACATTCCAGCCATTGTAGCCAGTAATCCCTGCGAAGTGCAAATATTTGAGGTAGCCTTCTCCCTTTTGATGTGCTGCTCACGGGTCTGCAGTGCGAGTCGCAGGGCAGGTTTTCCGCTGGAATCTTTTGTTACACCGATGATCCTACCGGGAAGGTCGCGCTTGTACTCCTCCCTGGTGGAGAAGAAAGCGGCAGAAGGACCGCCATATCCCATCGGAACGCCATAACGTTGGGTAGATCCGAAAACAATGTCTGCACCCCACTCCCCTGGAGGAGTCAGCAATGCAAGCGACAACAGATCTGCTGCCACGGCAATTTTTGCCCCGATGGCCTGAACTTTTTCTGTAAAACCGGCATACGATTCAATAACACCGTCCGAATTTGGATACTGAACGATGGCGCCAAACCATTTTTCGCCGGCGTTGACCGTCCTGAAATCACCTACTTCCAGCACGATGCCAAGTGGTTCAGCCCTGGTATAGAGAACATCCAATGTCTGTGGCCAAACTTTTTCATCCACAAAACAAACATTGGCGCCGGCCTTCTCCTGCGCTCTTGAACGAAGTGCAAACATCATGTGCAACGCTTCAGCGGCTGCGGTGGCTTCGTCAAGCAGTGACGCATTGGCCAGTGGCATGGCAGTCATTTCACAAACCATTGTCTGGAAATTAAGGAGCGCCTCCAACCTTCCCTGGGAAATCTCAGCCTGGTAAGGAGTGTAGGAGGTATACCAGGCCGGATTTTCAAGAATGTTACGCAAAATCACTGCAGGAGTGATGGTGTCGTACCATCCCATGCCGATGTAAGTATTAAAGACTTTGTTTTTGGAAGCCAGGTGAAGGATCCGGCGGTAGTATTCGCGTTCTGTCAGGCCATTCGGCAAATTAAGCGGTTTATCCAGCCGGATATTGGACGGAACTGTCTGGTCTATCAGCTCATCCAGTGAAGCTACACCAATGACTGACAGCATTTCCTGAATATCCTTTCCCCTGGGTCCAATGTGACGCGTTACAAATTTGTCGATTGCCATTTTTGATAATATTTATAGTTTTGTTTTTAATGGAGTGACTAGCGTGACCTAAAGTGACTATAGTGACTAAAGTTATAAAAAACTAATCATCAGACACTTAATTGTATATACATACATACATTTTGATTGAAGAAAAGTAACAAAAACGAATCGAAGCTACAAGGACTTTAGTCACTTTTCAAAATTATCTTTGTCATTTCTCTTCACAAATGTAAGGTGACTTATAAACAAATTCTGAATAATAATACTCTCCTTGAATATTTCAAATGGACAATTAAAAAAAACCTTAATACCAAAGAAGCTTAGATTTTTTTCAGGAAACTAAACCATCTTTAAATGGATGCTTTGATATAGTCATTGCCAATCCACCTTATGTCCGAACTCAATTACTTGGAACGGTGCAAGCGCAGATACTTGCCCGCAAGTTTAATTTAAAGGGAAGAGTTGATTTAATATTATCCTTTCCTGATTGCTATGACTGAAAGCCTGAAAGAAGATGGAATACTTGGGGTAATTACGTCTAACAGATACTTATCAACAAAAAGCGGGGAAAGTATCCGTAAATTCTTGTCTGAAAATTATGAAATATTGGAATTGGAAAATTTATTGGAAATTAAAGTTGCCAAATCTTTTGGAGTTGAGCCTGTTTCTAATCAGGATTGAAAACGGATTTTCCATAATATCTTACTCGTAAATCACTATCACCCTTTCGTCCCTTCTCCCCCTCGTTTTTATTCCGTGATCCCCTTCCATTTATCGGTCCTGAAAGGATCAGCGGGTAACCCTTCGCTGTTGTACAAATTGGCATCATCCGGATTGTTGGCCCAACCGTAGCGAACAGCGACAGGTTCGGCAACATCAGGAGAACTCACCTCAACAGTGTTTGTTCCGGTAATGGTTGCTTTAGCCCAAACAAATTTGTGATTGGCGCCGGCCACTGTAAATCCTTTTACATAACCGTATTTGTCTTTGGCATTCAGCCCTTTTGCAACATGGTCGAAAGTAAGTTCTATCTTATTCCCTGACACTTTCATTGAATTAAATACAGGACCGAGATTTTCAACGTTTTGATTGTAGGCGACATGCAATGCAGAGAGCGCAAGTCTCTTCCCGACAGTCTGTTTGTCTTTGGGGTGAATATCCAGGGCATCGCCGATATCAATAGCCGAGGCCATTCCTGTCTTTGGTAGGGAAAGCGTCATGGATTGGGCCTCGCGCAATTCGGCCCATGTGCTCTCGGAAGGAATCGAGTCGGCAGGCGTAAAGTTGGCAAGTTGAACGAACAAGAAGGGAAAATCACCCTGATTCCATTGCTTTCTCCAGTCTTTGATCAATTCGGGAAAGAGGCGACGGTACTGAAACGCCCTTCCGGCATTGCTTTCTCCCTGGTACCAAATGGCACCTTTGATCCCATAGGGCACGAGCGGATTGATCATGCCATTGTACAACAGTGTAGGAAAGGAGTTAGGACTCAGGGTGCTGTTTATTTTGAGGACCCCGATCTTATATTTCCAGTCACCCGCTAAAGGAATGCTCCCTCCTTCGGCATGGATACCCATATCGTTGGCATTTCCGTAAATTCCCCCATTGCCACCAATATCTTCCACCCTGACGGTGATATTGTTTAGTCCGGCTTTCAATACACCGGCAGGGATGTTATAAGTGCGTCTGGCTTCAGCCTTCAGTTCAGTCGAACCCACCTTGACCCCATTAACAAATGTTACATCGGAGTCATTTATTTTTGACAACTCGATGGTTGCACGCTGTCCTGCAAGCGAAGCATCAACAGAAATGTTTTTTCTAAACCAGATAATTCCATCCACCCGCTGCATCCCGTTATTTTCGATGAATCCCGGAAGGGGCATTGTCTTCCAGCCCTGATCATCCATTTCGGGGGCAGCCCATACGGGTTGGTTGTCTTTGGTTCCCTGATCGGTGGTGGCATATTCGTTGAACCGGTCACGGAGCTCTTTCTCCATGCTTTTACTATACTCTTTCAGATCAATCTTCTTCAGATTTTTGAGTATAGGGGCAAAATCGGCATCTCCGGCAATGGTTTCCGGACTGATCCAGGTTTCGGCAACAGTACCTCCCCATGAGGTATTAATCAGGCCGATCGGTACTTTCAGCTTCAGATAAAGGGCCCGGCCGAAGAAATAGGCTACCGCCGAAAAACGTGGTGAAGATACAGGGGAACATTGCCCCCATTCGCCCTCTTCCATGTTTTCTTCCGGGTTCTGTGCCATCCTTTGCTTGACGGTGAAAAGGCGGATCTCCGGATAATCAGATGCCGCAATCTCTTCCTTTGGGTTGAGTGCAGAATAAAGATTGACTGCCATGTTTGATTGTCCCGAACATACCCAAACTTCACCAATCAGGATGTTTTCGATGGTGCGGAGATTTTTGCCTTTGATAACCATGTTGTAAGGGCCGCCATAGTTCATCGCTTGCAGGCTAACCCTCCACTTTCCATCTTTCCCGGTTTTGGTGGTCACGGTTTTGTTGTTGAAAGTTACACTGACCTTCTCACCCGGAGAAGCCCATCCCCAGACAGGAATTGGAATGCCTTGCTGCAAAACCATGTTGCAGTTGAAGAAAGGCGGCAACACTACCTGAGCACCGGCGATATTGGTGAACGATAGGAGAAAAAGAAAGACTTTCCAGTTAAATAAAGTTGTTTTCATGTTTAGTTTATTGGTTTGATTGTTGTTAAGTTTGAAATATTCGAATTCACCACGATAGGCACATAGGACACAATAGGAAAGATTTGCTGTCGTTTCACTTTACAGAATAGTTGTTTTTGAATTGTCAAATCATCGAATTGCCCCATCAGCTAATCAATAAAAATATCCCCTATCAGATAAGTTTTTGCCTGACCTGAAATCAGCACCCGATCACCGGACAGCTGGCATTTCAGGAAACCGCCTCTCTTTGAAAGCTGAACGGCTTCGAAGGAGAGTTGGTTGAGCCTGTGTGCCCAAAAAGGGGTGAGGGATGTATGGGCAGAACCCGTCACAGGATCCTCATTTACACCGACTGCAGGAGCGAAAAATCGGGAAACGAAATCACACTCATAACCGGCTGCAGTGGCCATAATGCCCCGGGCGTGCACCTTTTTAAGTGCATTAAAATCGGGTTTCAGCTCCTCAATATCCTCTTGCGAACCGTAAAAGAGCAAGTAATCTTTCTTCCCTTTCCATATCTCCAGCGGTTTCTTTCCGATGGCCGCAATCAAGCCTTCCGGTGGCAACGCGGGCTCAAGATGATCAACGGGAAAATTGAGCTCCAACGTGGCATCTCTTTTTGTGACCGTCAGATGACCACTGTGCCTGGATTGAAAAATTATTTTCTCACCGGGAAAATCATGATGCTGAAAGAGCACATGGGCAGAAGCTAGGGTGGCATGGCCGCACAGTTCCACCTCAGTAACAGGTGTAAACCACCTGATCTCAATCGAACTGTTTTTACTTACCAGGAAGGCCGTTTCGGAGAGGTTGTTCTCTGCGGCAATATTTTGCAAAATCGTATCATCAAGCCAACTGTCCAGCGGACAAACGGCTGCGGGATTTCCTGAGAAAGCAGTTTCAGAAAATGCATCGACCTGATAAATTGGAATTTTCACGCAAGTTAATTGAGAAATTAGTACAGTCTTTGCATCGCTTTGTGCGAATAAAATAATTTATATTGAAGTGCCAGGCATTTCCTCGTAACGAAAATAACCAAAAATTTGAAACATCCAGGATTTTACCTTTAAACTTTTGGCGCAAATTGTTTACTTTGTCAGAAAAACAGGACCGATATGAGATCATATATACTCGAAGAGACCAACTGGAAAGCACAGAAAGATCAACGCCCTGAAGTGGTTGTTTTGCCATGGGGTGCTACCGAAGCGCACAATTACCACATGCCTTATGGAACCGACAATTATATTGCTTCCCGACTTGCTGAGTCATGTGCCGGGGTTGCTTCCGAACAGGGGGCAAAAGTTGTGGTCCTTCCCACAATTTCGTTTGGGGTGAATACAGGGCAACCGGATATCTTGCTTGACATGAACCTGAATCCCGGTACCCAGTTCATGATCTTGAAAGATCTTATTACTGTACTTAACCGTCAGAATATAAAGAAGTTTGTAATTTTAAATACCCATGGTGGGAACGACTTCAAACAGCATATCCGCGAATTGAACCTACTTTTCCCTGATATGTTGCTGACACAATGCAACTGGTTTAAGATGCCTGGTTTCAATCATTTATTCGAAGATCTGGGCGAACATGCCGGTGAGGTCGAAACAAGCCTTATGATGTACCTGCATCCCGATCTGGTGATGCCACTGGATACTGCCGGCAAGGGGAAAGCCAAAAAATTCAGGGTCAAGGCGCTCAATCAGGGCTGGTGCTGGGCCGAGCGGGAGTGGAGTAAGGTGACTGCCGATACGGGCATTGGCAATCCCGCGAAAGCCACTCCTGAAAAAGGTGAGATATTATTTCAGTTTCTCACAGAAAAAATATCCGATTTTTTGGTTGAATTGGCAGAAGCGGACTTGCAAGATATGTACGAGTAGCTTGGGTTTGCTTCGTCGTGCCCCCTACCAATGACAGAATATTATATTTTATTGATTATCAGCAGATTGCTTCGTCGTTCCTCCTCGCAATGACGGTATGCTGTTGATTTTGTGAGGGTGGAGAGAAGGAGGCGGGCGGCGATTCTGCTATTACCGAAAACTGATGATCCGCCTCCTTCTCTCCACCCTCACCTCCAAAAAAATGATCCGTCATTGCGAACACGAGGCACGAAGTGTGAAGCAATCTGAAGTATTACTTGAATCAAAAACTGTGCAGATCACACCCAAATTTGGTAAATTGTACCCTGTCATTCTCACATTGTGGCCAAGTTTTTGGGTTCTGACTCGCAATGACAGTACTCCTTTCAATGTCAACTTTTCAAATGAACCACCGTCATTGGTAGCGCAGCGAAGCAAACTGTTCAGTTTTCAACAAATACCTCAAAATCCTCAAATCTCACCATCGATGGTTTCTGGTCGTTCGAACCGGCAGCAAGACCTATATCCAGCGTATGCGTGATCCCGGCAATGTTTCCGGATTTCCTGCTTAAAATCCAGTTTTTGCCATCGAAACTATAGTACCCTGAAAGCCGGTCACCATGCCTGACCATCTTGAGCCAAAGCGGGAATGGATGATCGGATGTATAATTGAAGCTTCTTGAGTTGTGCATGGAGCCATCGCCAAATTCATCCCATTGTGCGCCGTGGCGCTTGGGGGTGGAGAACATCAGGAATGATCCCGGACTGCCTTTCTCATTGCCGGTTTTGGCCAGGTTGTTCCTTACGAAAATACCGAACCTGAACCAGTCACTCACCTCTTTGCCCAATTCGGCGACTTTAACAGTGGCAACGAAATTTCCTGTTGCGGATTTTGGCAGGAAGATGGTGCCGTAAGAGTCTTCGGCATGCAGAAAATCTGTGCCGCGGGCAGTTATCCGGTAACTGTTTTCACCCACATGGTAATCATACTCACATGGTTTCGCTGTTGCTGAACAGAATGTCTGCAGCTGATCTTGTACAAATTCCAATTTTTTTACAGGGAAAACCCGGATGGAAAGGGGAGGTTGATTGCCAATCGAAATGGATTGGGTTCCTGTTTTCAAGAGTATGTTGAAACTCAAGATCTTTGACTCATCCGATTGAAGCACGATCATTTTGAAGGCCTCGGTTTTGTTGTTGACGATAAGATCTATCTGCTGACTTCTCCGTTCATGCCACACATTTTTGACCGTGATGCTCACTCTGACCGAATCACCTGCCGGGAGTTCAGTCGCATCAGCGGTGAGATGACTGAACAAAACCTGTATGGTATCGCCCGCAATCTGTAGCAATTGTTCCGGCGTCGTTCCAATGGCCACACTATGCTTGCCGGGAATGAAGAACTGATGTTTGAATTCGACTGACCGACTGTTTTTGGAAATCACAGGGAAAAGTTGACTCTCTGAGATATTTCCGTCAATATAAAGCGGAACCTGAAGGTTTCCGGTCGAACCACTGTTGGATACATCAGCTTTAATAATTACTGCGGCTCCCGTTTTTAATTCCTCCGGTGAAACCAGCTGCAGATTTTTATAGCCGTATTGTGGCAGACCATCAATTATTTTTTCAGGCTCAACTACTGGCCTTTCGATGGAGTGATTGTCGGTGTAAACATTGTTTTCCAGGTAAGCGGCACAGAGTTTCATCTCAGCCTGTTTGAGTCCGTAGAGGATGTTGTTGGTAAGCGACCAGCCGGAAGCCATGTTCTGCAGGAAGAGGCCCACGTTTTCGTTGGTGGTGGCAGGTTTGACATCGTGGATCAGGTTTTCGCGCACCACGGAACCGGGACTCAGTCCGTAAACGGCAATGGCACCCTCATCGTCGCGGGCCATGTTTGTGAATGATAGGTGGTTGTATTCAACAAGGTGACTGCCATCGCTGGTCTCCTCCACGTTAGGCCAGGAACCTACTGTGATACCGTAACTCCCTGTATTGGTGACATAATTGTGAGAGATGGTCGTTCGCATGGCATTGGCGGTGCGGATGCCCACCATAGCGGGCCGGAGGTTGGCAACCTCGTTGCGGGTAATCTTGTTATCACTGACAAGATCGCCCCAATTTTCAGGAATGGGATTTCCGTAAACAGCAATCCCTGATCCGGTTATGTTTTGAATGATGTTTTGATCGATTAGGTTATGGTAACTTCCCAAACCGAAATAGATGGCCGACTGGCTCACATTTTCGATGGTGTTACCGATTACCTCACAATTTTTGGCATATGAAAAATCCAGGGTACTGCGATTGCCCGGTGCAGTTGTTGAAAAGGTGAGGTTGATGAGCCGGAGATTTCGCAACGGTTTCTCCCTGGTCCCTTCCGCATGGATAAGCCCGGCTGTTCTGGGGCTGAGCACTATCGCATTGTTTGGATTGTCGATCCCCTTATCAGGAATATAGGATAGGACCTTCGTTATTTGATTAAAAAACCATTCTCCGGTTGTGTCGAGTAAAGCCTCCAGATTTTCAACGTAATATTTGGGGGGCACATTGAGGAGTCCTTCGTCGGGATCTTTGAGAAAAGCCTTGTGTTTTTTCTCATCAATTTTGGTCAATGAAGTATGAACAGCTCCCCATCTGACAGTCATGGTAATGCGGTTTGACGCGAGATCTTTCCATGCTTTGAGATCACCGGGTCTGAAGCTGAAAGATCCGGGATCGGTTGGTTGACCGTCCGTATAGAAATATCCCTGGTTAGGCGTTCTAGCCAGCATTTGTCGCCGGCCGTTGGCAAAGAGCTCTTTTACCTCCTGATTTTCAAGTCTCACCTGCCATTTTGCACCGGAAGATTTCTTCCAGCCGGTAATTCTTTGTCCCCCCGAAAGAACCGCATGTTCGCCGGGGTAGGAGGCATAGGTGACGAAGTAATCCTTGAGCTGGTGGTATTCGAACGCTCCGGTTGGAAGGTCCGTCTCTATCCGCTCGCCGCCATCCAAAGCATTGAAATGCAGTGTGCTATCCAGTGAATAGACGCCTTCACGGATGAAGACGAGGATATCTTTCCCTGTGCCATAGGGATGCGGGGAACCGATGTACCGTTTGTCTAGTGCAGGTTTTTTGGGAAGGAAGGTGGTCTTTTTCAAATCCCTGACCGCTCTTTGCGCCCGTTGTACCGTTGCAAAGGGACCATCTGTTCCTTCAGGATTTGGTTCTGCCAAAGTTCCCGACCATTTGTCATTGCCTTTGGTGGACACGAAGAAATCGGCTTTTTTATCTTTCAGGGTGTAATCCTGCCATACTTCGCCGCGGAGGAAGCGGCCTTGGGCTGCGATTGGCTTGCGATTCAGAAATATACAAAGCAGCACAAGCAAGAGTTTTGGGGTAACCGACCAATGATAATTCATGACAAGTAAAATAGTAGTTAAGGATGCAAGTAGTTGATTCAGATGATTCTATGAAAAGACAATCATTTGAATAAGACAAAAGTAAGAAAAAAATAACGATATCGGGACAATAGATTTATAGGCGTGCAGTTGTCAATTTGGTAAAGAAGACAACCAATGTTATTTTTGCCCGTCAGGGCATCAAGCTCAATAGAAATATAGTTAGTTGAATTTCCGTTTTCCCGTCAGGGAATAAACAAACATTAGCCGATCCTATTAAATGATTGGATTTGTGAATGTCTATCCCCTGACGGGGAAACGCGATCCGTTGGTCTCTCTTTCTATTGAGCTTGATGCCCTAACGGGCAAAAGTTGAATTTGAATTGAGATATGAGATATGAGAATGCAGGTTATGAATCCTTCTAGTGTGAAGCGTATTGATAGATATTAAAGTTGGAACAAGTAAGATCAAACAAACTGTATCTGGCCTATTTCTGCGGCAAAATTGTGCAACGATTTTTCAATTTTCTCCACTGTTTTAGCGCTGGGTTTCCGTCTTCCGGTTACATAGTGGCTCAATTGACCCTGGTTGATACCTGTTAAACGTTCGAGTCCAGCCAGGGACAGAATGTTGGAATAGTATTGTAAGAAAGATGCCACATCAAATTTGTACTCAAATTCAATGTCTTTTAATGATTGATTACCAGTTCCGTCAAAATAGGCAGATACCTCATTGACAGAATTTACAAAATCTTCTTTTGCTTCAGCTACAGTTTTTCCTTCGCCAACAATGGTACTATCCAAATCGGGTGTAAAGATTCCGAACGAACCATCATCCCCTCTTTCAATAAGAGCTGTTGTTTTCATTTTCTTTAGTTCCGACCACTTCATTCGATAGGCTTAAACTGAACAAA
>Ga0172379_10001571_pt1 | contig 44838 bp, 42 predicted proteins | sample GrowelOW334metaG_FD_119756 | JGI IMG/M metagenome (GOLD analysis project Ga0172379, IMG submission 119756) | Groundwater microbial communities from an aquifer near a municipal landfill in Southern Ontario, Canada - Groundwater well OW334 metaG | ecosystem: Environmental > Aquatic > Deep...
TATGCCGTTATTCCCGACCTGATCACCGGCATGTGATCCGACCAGGCTGTTCGCGGCCGAAACTTCACCGGTTACCCCGGCTGTACCGCTGCCCCAGGTAACGGCGCCAGCATCGGTCGCGCTGCCATTGTCCCAATTACCCGAGCGCACGATGTAATTTCCACTATTCAACATAGTTATGCCAGAATTGCCGATATAATCGTTGGCGTGCGATCCGACCAGGCTGTTCGCGGCCGAAACTTCACCGGATACGCCGGTGGTACCGCTGCCCCAGGTAACGGCGCCAGCATCGGTCGCGCTGCCGTTGTCCCAATTGCCCGAGCGCACGATGTAATTTCCACTATTCAACACAGTGGTACCGTTGTTGCCGACGTTGTCACCGGCAGTTGTCCCAATCAGACTGTTGGCGGCAGATACCACCGTCACGCCAGACACAACCGCCGGATTGACGAAAGATACCGCGCCCTTACTACTATCCCAGTTGGTGTTTGTGAAGACATAATTTCCGGTAACAACATTGTTGTTTCGCAATATTGTGCAATTGTTGCTGTTTATTCTATCATCGTCATGCGAGCCGGTCAGAGTAGCTTTTAACGCGCCGGAAGTCTTGTCGAACAGAAAGATTGCGCCGCCAGCCACGCCGCCTACCGAATAACCGCCGTCACCGATAAGATAGTCGCCGGTCGTTGTAGTTATCAAGCTCGTTCCAAAATTAGTTGACAACATTCCGCCTGCCACATTGGTTTGATCAATAACCAGCGGTGTGTTTGAGAACGGGGTAATAATATCATCAACAGTAATATTCTTCGGGTCGAGCAGCAGTTTACCGCCGGAACCGGCGTTGACTTCGCCCGCGTAGAGCAAATCACCCAAGCCTGAGACTTCAACCGCTCCGCCCTGCCCGGCTGCGCCAAAGGCCTTGATGGTGCCGAAATACCCGGTATTGTTATCCGACCAGATTACCGCGGTTCCTCCCTGACCGAGGGCCGATGATACATCCAGCACGGTTGTGGAATTGACATAAGTATCAGTCGCATGCCGGCGTTCGCCGTTGCCCTGCCAGTCGCCGCCAATGTTTATCTGTCCGCCGTTATTGTTTCCTGCCGCACTTATTGCTGCGGCTTGCAGATCAATACTGCCGCCCAGTACTTCGACCTGTCCGCCTTGCACGCCGTTCGCCTGAACCGAGCCGGACATCAACACCATCTCATCTGCCCAATAGCTGATGTTTCCACCGTTGGCAGTTCCGTTCGCCTGAATATCCGCCTTGTTTGTCTGCATAATGGTCGACGCGCTTACTTGTAACGAACCACCATTGTCGGCGTTCAGTTTAATTACACCACCCAGTCCGGCGAGGTCGGCATCAATCGTTACCGCGCCGGCAGCGGCGGCAAGTGTACCGTTGATGCTGGCAACGCCATATTCGTCAGCCACATTACTGCGGGCAGAAATATCAATCATTCCGCCCGCGCCGCTGTCCAATGTACCATCGTTTGCGACGATTTGCGCACCGCCGAGAACGATTCTTCCGCCAACATTGTTGATTCCTTTAGCCTGGATCAGGCCGCTGTTGTTAATTGCCGTTGCCCCTTTGATTTCTACCAACCCGCCCGATGCAAAGATGCTGCCCTGGATATTGATTGCCGCGTTACGTTCGCCGGTACTAATCAGCCCGGTTTGCATAAATGCCAGCGGGTCAACATGGGACGTGGTAGCTATTAATCCGGCAACATTTACCTGCGCGCCGGGGGCAAAGTACATACCGTTAGGGTTTGCTAAATATATTATACCATTGGCGTTCAGTTGCCCGTAAATAGCGCTGGGGTTATTTCCCACTATCCGGTTGAGCGCCACGGAACTGGCGTTCGGTTGCTGGAAATTAACCGTTTCCCGTGCGGCGACATTAAAACTTGTCCAGTCGATGGCGGCGCGGGCTGAGGTCTGGCTGATTGTTGTAACATTACCAGCAGCACTAATTTGTGCATTACCACCAACCACTACTCCTCCCTCAGGGGCAGCCAAACAGTTCTGAGTCCTGAATTCAGAGTGCAGTGTTGCAGGAGAAATATCCACAGTGAAAGGCGCGGCGATTAAGCCAGCAGTTAATGCCGCCGCCGCCCATTCTTTGGTATGCGACTTGAGCGCTGCGCAAAATTTTGCGTTATGAGTTCTTAGTTCTGAGTTAACGGAACGCGCCAAAGCACTGCACTTCTCGCCAACAGCCCTTACCGCCTTTGCGGCTTTGCGGCTTTGCGACTTCGCAGCCTTCATAACCGACCGGCAAAAACACCTCATCCACTGAGGAATTTCCCGCAGCCAGTTCCGGCGGATTTTTCGTGTCTGTTTCATAAACTTTCTCCCACAACTTTTTTCAGCTACGTTTAGCTGATATTTTGTTAACGTCAAAATTTCTTATATAAAAAAAACACCAAAGAATAAGCCGTCACGTGACCGCTTATTCTTTGATGTTATGATTAAACTTCCCTTTACAATATATAACTTGCGCCATGTTTCGACCTCCAAATATTGGCGGCTTACGGGGGATGGCAAGTATATTTTACTTAATTACTATTCCTTTGTCAAATTCCGGCCGTTGTCCAGCTCGTCAATACATTTTCGCACACCGGCCACCACGTTGGTGTTCAACAATTCATAGGCCTTTTCCGGCGCTGCAAACTGAAAATCAACAATCTCCTGCCCGTCAATCGCAATCATTGCTATCTGTCCGGCAGTCAAAACACCGCCAAAAAAAGTAAAATGAATCCGTTCAGGATATTCCTCGTTAGCCGGAAACCACTCCACATCTGCCAATTCGGGATTGATGTTCAGACCAGTTTCCTCGAACACCTCGCGAATACCAGCCGCCAGCGGCGATTCATTGGCTTCGACCAACCCGCCCGGCAAGCTCCAATACGGTTTGTAACCCGGCTTGACCAGCAGCAATTCACCGACATCGTTAAACAACAGAACCTTTGCCGCAATTAGCTTTTTGGGCTGACGATCATAATAGTTCTTACTCATACTGCCGCCGGGCGGTACTTTCCGCTGCGCTGTTTGATTGCTATTTTATACACAAGCGTCCGTCCGCCAGCAGCTTTAATGTACTCCCGTCCCCGTTCCAACTGTTCCGGCGAATATTTCAGCAAAAGCAATTCCAGTGCCGCAGCTTTCTCTTGTTCAAAAAGTTCTTCAGCCGTTCCGAAAACAATTACACTTTGATAGGCCATGCTGAATTTTTCCGGCAACGGTTCGGCTTCGCCGACCACACAAAAAGAAACTTTGGGCGCCGCGCGCAGCAATTCCAGTTTCAAACCGGCAACCGCCATGTGCAGATAGATATCGTCACCCTTGAATGCATAACTAAGCGGCACGCCATAGGGATAATCTGTCCCCTGAACCGACAGCACTCCGTATTTGCCGTTCTGTAATATTTCTTCAATCGTTACCGCGTCCATGCAGCGTTCTTGCCTGCGCATCTTTCTAAACAAAATTTTCACCTCTGCTTCATTTTTTTAATTAAAACAGCAATTCCATTATCATCACATCGACAAAATTGCCCTCAATAATTCCTTGCCGGTGATAAACACCGACTTCGCGAAAGCCGATTTTTTTATACAGCTGCTGCGCGCGCAGGTTTATGGCAAGGGTTGCCAGAACCAGTTTGTGAAAATCATTGTCTTTGGCAATATCAATTATCCTTCGCATCAGTTGTTCGCCAATACCCTTGCCGCGCTGATTGCGGCGCACATATACCGACGGATCGCCGACACCGGCATAGGCGCAGCGCTGATTATAGGGATTGAGCGCGCACCAACCGACAACGTAGCCGGCTTCTTTGGCAACAATCACCGCATAGCGGTTTTCCCGCTGGTTAAACCAATCGGTCATGTACTGCAAGGTTTTTTGGTCGGTGTCCAGCGTCGCAATCCGGTCCTCAATCCCCTGATTGTAAATTTCTAAAATACCACCGATATCCTCAGCTGTTGCGTGTAATATTTCCATCGTTCCTCCGGTCAGAGATTTTATTAAAATCAAGCCGGCTCCGGCAAAATGCCCGCACGTTGACCGCCGTGTGTGCCAGGCAGTCTTTCATCCGCAATTGAAATTCGTCGATATCGACCCGGTTCGCATTTCGCACGCAGTCAAATACATCATATTCACCGGTTGCATCCAGATTGTAAATATTATCGAACACCGCGCGGTCTGTTATCATCCGGCGCATCGCCGCGGCAATTCCTTCGGCGTGCGAAAAAGCGTATTCCGCTGCCTGGCGGTACACAAAGTCACCGCGGTAATCTATTACCTGTTCGCCCGTCCGCCCGGCCAGCGCCGCCAAAAAGCCAAAGTCCGCCTGCTTGCTGTATTCCTGCAACAGGTAACTTGTCAGCAGTTTTTCCTGCAGCAGATGGTAGTTGCCAATATCCTGCAAGGCTTGCTCATACCAGCCGGAGATACCGATTTGTGCCAGCACAAATTTCCCGACCATCAGCGGCAACGAAAAACCCGGCATGGGTTTGACGTGATACGGCTGACAGGCATCACAGATATAGTGTGCCGCCCAGCCAAACAGCCGTAACCCCCAATATTCATGTCCGGTCGCAAAAGCCAGTTGCGATAACTGCGAATACAATCTGATCCGGTAATGCAATAACGACCGGCGCCACGCTTTGCTCAACGAACACAGCAAAGTTTCATTGGCAAAATCCGTGTGAATCGGCACCTGGGTAGCTACGAGAAATTTCGGGCCGTAGGGTTGGTTGCCAAATCCGTATTTTCTGCCAAATTGCGTACCGCTGTCTTCCCACAACAATATATCCAAGCCATAATCCGGCTCGTCGCAGGCCGAAGAAACAACCCGCCGTGCGGCAACCGCTTCACCCGGCGCCAGTTCAACGAACGGCAGCAAGCCGTTGTCGTTATACATGACAAAACCCACCCGTTCGAAATCCATCCAGGTCCGGCCGCAATAGCTGTCGCCCGGAAAAGTCTGCACAAAATTATTCAGCGGCATAAACGGGTTTATCCGAATGGCCGTCGCAAAACTTTTCCGGGCGTTATTGCAGTCAACTTTTTCCGGATTTAACCGCACCAGCGCCGATGCCGGCCGGTAATCAGGAAAATTGGCGCGGCAATATTTGTCTTCGTCCGCCAGTAACGCGGCGATTTTAAATTTTTCCTCAACCACGAAATCTGCGAGCGGTTCCGCGCTTACTTCGCGATCCAGTTCGGGTACGGCTTTCAGCGCCTGTTCGGCAATCAGGGCGTGGTTCAGCCAGGCCGAACACTTTCGTCCCAGCAACAACACCAGTAATAAGACTATACCGCTTACAATAATCACAACTACTCTCCAACAACCATTTATCATATTATACACAACCCAAACCGATTGTTGTTTAAAAAAATAAACCACCCGCCAGCGCTGTCGTGCCGTGCGGGTGGTTTGGCAATTATTTTAGCTGGCCAGCCAGGCGGCCATTTGCCGCGCCTCGGCGACAACCGGTTCCTGTTTGCTGACATCGGCAAGCTCCATAAACCCGCCGGCGATGAAAATTTTCCCTTCGCCAAAACCCATCATTTGTAATACCTTGACTGATTTTTCAAAATTCGGCCGGAAAATATTAACATCCGGCTGGCCTTGAGTAACTACCCAAAGAAATTTTTTACCGGGAATGAGTTTGCTGGAAAAATCCAGATTCATAAACGCAAACAAGCGGTCAACCATTAGTTTTAGCTGGCCGGTCATATCCCACATAAAGACCGGCGTGGCGAAAATCACGGCATCGGCCGCCGCAATGTTTTCAAGAATCTCTTTGGCGTCATCTTTTATTACGCATTCAGCTTGTTTCTTGCAAACGTAACAACTTTGACAGCCGCGGATATTTAATTGATTGAGGTTATACCATTTGATTTCGGCATTTTTGGCTTCTAACGGTTTAATAACTTCTTTTGCCAACTGGGCGGTATTCCCGTTAACTCGCGGACTGCCTTGCAACACTACTATTTTCATAACTTTCAACTCCTGTTTATTCTTTGCTTGTATAAGCATGGATATTCTATCACTAAACCTGCTGGTTGTCCGCAAAAAAAAGCAATCGCGACAAACCAGCCGCGATTGCTTTTACCGGGTAATGCGTTGTTTTGACCAGCTACCGCCAAATTGGTTTGGCCTGCGCCCGATGCTCCCGATAAATTTTGTGAACTTTTGCAACAAAATCAACTTCATCTTCGCTCAATTCCGCGCTAAACCGCACCGCTAATTTTATTAACAATTTCACAACCAGATACACCATACCATGCCCGCTCCTTTCATTCTTCGTCATTTAAACAGCGCCGCTTGTTGCTCTGTTTTCTAATACGCCCATTTTACTACAAACTTTTGTTCGTTTCAAGATAAAATTTTTTTTGCGGCAATTATTGTGCGGAACTGTTCCTGCGATATTTTGCCGGATGCTGAATGAAGCGGGCGGTACCATAGCAGTTATTCTTTCCTGATGCTGTTTCTAATTTTAATGTAGCCAATAATGATGGAGAGGATACCGATACAAAAGGTTCCGGCACTCTTGAGAAATTCCAGCAGCGATTGCGTATCTGTCTGCTCATGTCTGTCAAAACCGCGCACCAATTCTTCGAGTTGCTTTTCGTTGCGCCGACCGGTTTCTGCTTGCGCGGCAATCCGGCGCTCATGATCAAGCAGCGTCTTGTCTAAATTGTCCGGGCTGACAGCTGCGGCGGTAGCAAACAGGATCGCAACTGCTGCGCCAATGACGAGCAACCGTTTCACGGTTCACATAACCCGTCGGCGATTGCCTGGGCAACTGCCACTTGGCCGAGAATGCCGAGTAAAAATTTTTCCTCGTCCGGATTGGTGATAAATCCGCATTCCACTAATACCGCCGGACAATTGGTTTCACGCAACACCTGAAAATCAGCCGGTTTGATGCCGCGATTCGCAAAAACGAGCTGGTTGTCCAGTTGCTGACAGATTTTACCAGCCAGAATGTTGCCCATTCTGGATCCATTGAAATAATATACTTCAAAACCATGCGCGGCTGTTGTAGTTGCGGCATTGCAGTGAATACTGACAAAATAATCGCTTTCGTAGTTGTTGGAAATTTCGGCACGCCGCGCGAGATCATCGAGTGCCGGCTGATAATACAAAGCGCGTGTCATTATTACCGAACAACCGCGGGCTTCGAGTTTGTCGCGCAAAATTTGCGCGATGCGCAGATTTATATCACTCTCGTGCGTACCACGCGCACCAACCGCTCCCGGATCAACGCCGGTATGACCGGCATCGATGCAGATTTTCATCGCGTACCTCGATGAAGTTCGGACCCCTGAGTTTTGAGTTCAGAGTTAGCGGGAGCAGTGTCGATCGAATCAGCAACTTGTTTGATTACTTGAAAGGTTTTGTTGTCTTTGAGTTCAGTGTCCTCGACTAATGCGAAGATTAGTTTAATTATTTTGATGATATCGAAATTCATTATTCTCCTTATGCTTCGAATATTTGTAATATTTTCATTTGAATTTGCCCGCCGATGTGAAGTCCGGCGATATCATGGATCAGTTTGCTGAGAAATTTCACTTCGCCGTTAGCTTCTGTATATTCCAACACCGCGAATTCTTTGTCAAAGCGGTTTATCCGCGCCGGAACAATGGCGTTGGCGATAGTAATAACGACTTCGTCAGCTTCTTTCAGATCACAGATTTCAAAAATATCCCGCTCATCGTGATTGCCGGCTTCGTCAATCAATTTTACCGTACTACCTTTAAATCCGGTAATTGTTAATTTCATTTTACACTCCTTTATTTTTTACCTTGGTAAGTTCTGCCACGCCGCCGGTGGAAACGGCGTGGCAGATTTTGGCGGTTTAATTGTTAGGCGAAATCAGTTTTTGTGGTCTGAACTAATTGCGCGCCGGTGTAAGCGGCAAAATCCGAACCTTTTACTAAAAATATTCCGCTGTCGACAATCGCGCCAGCCTGAGTACGAATCTGTGCCGCATCCAAACCGGGCTTCGGTTGGGTGACAGGAAGCCGGCTGGCTGAACCGTCGTGGTGACGGAAATAGAGATTAAGGGTAGTGGACATGTTTTATTCCTCCTTTCATAAATATTCGCTGATTCTTCCTTGTAGCTTCACTACTTTGAATCTTTGTAACTCACGGGTTACTCGTTGACGATTTTGTTTTCGACGATTGTGCCCAGTTCAAACATTGCTTCGTCTTTAAGCGCGAAGATTGCTGAACCGGCAGCTTGTATGCTTACTGGTGTCGCGTCAATTTTCAAATTAGCAAAAATTGAACGGCGGTGCGCGACTTTTCCGGCATCATTAGTATATGAAGTAACACAAACTAACGATTTGCTTTGCGGGGTTTCTGTTGCAGCCATTATTTCATCCTCCTTTTTGCGAACATTTATTCCACCTGTTTGAAAGTATATCTTATAAAGATTAATTCTGTAAATTGGTTTTTATGTGTTTTCTTTCGTATTGTTTTTTCATAAAATAATGCCGGTTTACTTGCAGATAGCTGTCATTTTCAATATAACCAGTTTAAAATAAATAACATTAGTTTTACACTCTTACTAAAAATGTTGATAACTTATCAACATTCTGTTAATATATAACCAATATAAGCGGAAGCCGCTTTTTATTTTTGCTTTTTTGGATATTTCAACAAGCTTATCCACATTATTAACACATTATCAACACCCCGGAAATAATTATGCATTTGCTGTTTTGCCAAAATTTTGGCGGGTAGCAGGATTTTTTTTATTTTTGGCGAATACTAGGTTTTGTGATTTTTTCATATTAACGGAGGCTGCCCATGCAACAAACGAGCGCTAAAGCTCACATGATTTGGAGTGAAATTACTGATTCCTTACGGGAAGAAGTTTCAGATATTGTTTACAAAAATTATCTCAGACCAACTTTTGGCGTTGATGTCGTCAATAACACTCATTTATTAGTTAGTGTTCCACACGAAATTGCCAAAACCCGTTTCGAGCAACAGTATCTACCGATGATTAAGGAATTGATAAAAAAACTGGCTCCGGACATTGAACACATTGTTTTCTCGGCGCGTAACGATGAAACGGAATCAATAGCCGGCGAACCAAACTTTTTTAAAGTAACAAATCTAAATCCAAAACAAAATTTGCCGGTTGAAAAAAATCAACCGAAAATTTTACTTAACCCTAACTACACTTTTGACCGGTTTGTTGTCGGCAATTCTAATCGTTTTGCTTTTTCTGCGGCTTCGGCAGTCGGTGAAAAACCTGGATTTGCTTATAACCCCTTGTTTCTTTATAGTCCGGTTGGTTTGGGAAAAACACATTTGATGCATGCAATCGGCCACAAGATTTTAAGTGATCACCCAAATTTAAAAGTACTATATATATCTTCGGAAACATTTGTAAACGAGTTGGTTGAATCTATCCAAAATCGAAAGACAGATGCCTTTCGAAATAAGTATCGTTCCATCGATGTTCTATTAATCGACGATGTCCAGTTTTTGCAAAATAAACCGCAAACTCAGGAAGAATTTTTCCACACTTTTAACGCCCTGCGCGAACTGAATAAGCAAATAGTAGTGAGCAGCGACCGTCCGCCAAAAGAAATTTCACTACTTGAAGAACGCATCCGCTCGCGTTTTGAAAGTGGTTTGGTAGCTGATATTTCAACTCCGGATTTAGAAACCCGGATTGCAATATTACGCAACAAAGCGTCCCGGGAAACGATCCAAATTCCCCATGAAGTAATTGTTTACATTGCTGACAACATTTCTAACAACATCCGTGAACTGGAAGGCGCACTCACCCGGGTTCTGGCGGTTGCTTCAATGTCGGGTGCTGAGTTGACACTAAGTGTTGCGGAATCAGCGTTAAAAGACATCATAAAAAAACCTAAACAGAAAATGATTACGATGAATTCTATAAAAGCTGCTGTGTGTGAGTATTTCAAGGTTAAAATAACTGATTTGGAGTCTAATAAGCGGCCACGAAATATTGCTTTTCCCCGGCAAATTGCCATGTATCTCTGCCGGGAGATGACTAATGAGTCGTTACCATCAATCGGCACTTGTTTTAATCGTGATCACTCAACAGTTATTCATGCCTACGACAAAATCTGCAACGAAATCAACATAGACTCTTCATTGCGGGAAAATATAAAACGATTGGCAGAAAAGATAATTGAAGGATGATAACTTGTTCGCTAGTATGTTTATAAACTGTTAAGCGGTGTTGATAAAAACCCAACTCACTAATATGTTAATAACCCGAAAATTATTCATTAACAGTTTCAACAGTTTATCCACGCGTGCTTTAGCAGTGTTAATATAGCCAAACGACGATTTTCAACAGTACCAACAACCCCTACTACTATTACGACTAAGTTTAAACTATTATAGTATTATAGAGAGGATGAGAAATTATGATTTTTCAATGTTTGAAACAGGACTTAGCCAGCGCACTAATGACTGTACAGAAGGCAATTTCTACCAAACCGGCTTCAACACCGATATTAAGTGGCATTTATTTATCAGCTGAAGAAGGTAATGTTTTAACTATTCAAGCTACTGACTATGAATTAGCTATCGTAACAAAAATCAAAGCTAATGTTGAGCAACCTGGAAAGACGGTTATATCAGGCAAATTTTTCACCGAGATAATTAAAAAAATTAGCGGTAACAGTATAAATATTGAAATGGACGAAGAAACAAAAAAAGTTAAGATCAGTTCAGAACATGCTCAATTCACATTGGTAACTATGCCGCACGAAGAATTTCCGACAATCAAACCCTTGATAGGAACAAATTTCATCAAATTAAACAGTAATCAGTTCAAAGATATCATCAGAAAAACAACATTTGCCTGTTCAATGGATGAAGGTCGTCCGTTGTTTACTGGTTGCTTGTTTGAAATAACCGATGGCATATTTAATATGGTTGCAACCGATACCCATCGTATGGCAATAAAAACTATGGATTTCACTAATTTAACCGAGAATGTCAAAATAGTTATTCCGGCTAAAATACTTAATGAAATCGTGCGAATAATCGGTAATGATGAAAACAGTGAAATAACAATTTTGTGGCAAAAAAATGAAATTTCTTTTGCTTTTGAAGACATATATATAAAATCTCGCCTGATTGACGGTCAATTCCCAAATTACCGGAATGTTGTGCCGGCTAATCACACTTTGGAAATCAAAATTAACCGCGCTAATCTTGCTGACGTTATTGAACGGGTATCTTTGTTGTCATCAGGATTGTACAATGTAATGAAAATGTCTTGCTCTGGTGATAATATTATTTTCTCAACCAGCAACCCGGACATTGGCCGGGCAACAGAAGTAATCAGCGCTGAAATTACCGGCCCGGAAATGGAAGTTATTTTTAACTCACGGTATATCTTGGATATCGTAAAACATTTGGAAAGCGATGAAATCGTTATGAAACTTAACGGACCCAATTCTGCTGCGTTAATTGAAAACCCGCTGGATAAAGATTATAAATACGTCATTACACCGGTACGTACTAATAACATGTAACTTTTTATAAAACTAAAAGCTGAAATATAGTAGTTTAAGCTTCTATTATTTAGTGTTTTAGTTCTTGCTAGTTTGAAAGTAGGAAAAAAATGGATTTTGAATTAAAGACGGAGTTTATCCAATTGGATAAACTTTTAAAAGTAACTGGTATCGCCGATAGCGGTGGTATGGCACATGCTTTGGTCAAAGATGGTAATGTTATATTAAATGGCGATGTTGTTACAGAAAAACGCCGAAAAATTCAAATTGGTGACGTAGTTAGTTTTACAATCTCTGATCTTGGAGATAATATCACTGTGAGATAAAATGAATATCAGCAAATTAAAGCTCTTTAATTTTCGTAACTACAAATTGCAGACAGTCGAATTTTCTGATACGGTTAATGTTATTTTTGGTGCTAACGCCCAAGGAAAAACCAATATTCTTGAAGCAATTTATATTGCGTCGAATGGTTTTTCACATCGGACTGCTGATATTCGTGAATGTTTACGCTGGAAAGAAAATAATTCCGCAGTTGCTGTGGCGTTATATCGTCGGAATGTTGAATTTTCTATTCGTTACCAGTTGTCGCGGTTAAATAGTAAAAAATTTACCATAAATGATAGTCCGGTACGACCATCGGAATTAGCAGAAACCTTTAATGTCGTTTTATTTTGTCCAGAAGATTTGTGGATGATTAAAGGGGCGCCAAAATTGCGCCGAACTTTTCTGGATCAGGAAATTTCTCAAGCCAGCCGGGTGTATGCTAAAACTTTATTAAAATTTAACCGGGTGTTGCAACAACGGAACAGTTTATTAAAAAATATCAACGCCCGGATTTGCCCGCTAGAACTATTAGCAGATTGGGATGAACAATTTGCGGTGCTGGCTTCAAGAATTATTGAAAAACGGTTTGAAGCGCTGAAGCGGATTTCGATGTTAGCGAATCTGGCGCAGCGAAAGCTGTCATCTGAGCAAGAAAATCTGCAGATTGTTTATAATATTTACGGTATGACCGAAAATATTATTCCCGGTAAAGATTGGTATCTCGAACAGTTAAAGCGCAATGTTGCAACTGATATAGCCCGTATGAGCACTACGATAGGCCCGCAGCGCGATGATTTTGATGTTTTGATTAATGATTACGATTGTAAGCATTACGGCTCGCAAGGGCAGCAGCGCAGCAGTATTTTGGCGTTAAAACTTGCTGAGCTCGAATATATTAAATCCGAAACCGGTGATTATCCGGTAATGTTACTCGATGACGTTATGAGTGAGTTGGATCACAGCCGCCAACAACAATTGCTTAATAATCTGGCCGGTAAGGTACAGACTTTTATTACTACAACCGACAGCAGTTGTTTAGACAGACGAGATAATATCAGAATGCATAGAGTTGCTAACGGTGAAATTTTTGAATAACAAAAAAACAGTGAAAAAAATTAATAATATTGATAACGAAATCGAGAAGATAATTAATCGGTTGGGATTGAAAGATCGTTATTTACTATTTCGCATCCAGCATTATTGGCAGGAAATTGTTGGCGCTTATCTGGCGAACCATACTTTGCCGCAACGATTTTTTAATAACGAACTGACAATTCATACTGATAGCGCCGGAATCAGCAGTGAAATTCATTTTTTTCAAACCGAGATTAGAAAAAAGCTTAAACAATTGTTCGATATTGATTCAATAACCAAGATTCACGCCCGGATTGGTACCAGAAAACCACTGGCTGAGCAAACAGAAGATGATTTTGCGCAATTACCGGACCGATTTGTTTATAATGAGAGCATTGAGTTGCAAGATGATGATATAATATTTATCGGACTGTTTTGTAAACAATTTGAAAACACGGCTATCTATAAACATGCCCGGAAAATTGCCCATAGTTATGCCAAAATTACCCGGCAAAAAACAATTGAGGGTTGGAGTCATTGTGAACACTGTCAGGCGTTGGTGAAGGCTGATACAATTTGCGCAGTGTGTGTGTTGAATTTGCAATTGGAGTTACGCACGAAGTTACGTGAGTTGCTGCATCTCAGCCCGTGGGCTGATTATCAGGAAATTCGCAATAAATTGATTGTCACAGAGAAGTTTTTTAATCAGGAAAAGCAGACATTAATCAGTGATTTGTTTGATAATAAATTCCGCGACAAACAGGCGGATGAAAAATTGGTAATGCTGTTGCGGACTATCAAACCAGAAGAAGTTACCGCTGAAATGCTGAAACAAGTGGCGTACAACAGAGTGAGAGGTAAAGAATGACTGAAGAAAATATACTTGCTGACGAAACAAAAGTTGAAGGAAACTACGATGCCGGACAGATTGAGATACTCGAAGGGTTGGAAGCTGTCCGTCGCCGTCCGGGAATGTATATCGGCAGCACATCAGCCCGCGGATTGCACCATTTGGTTTATGAAGTGGTTGATAATAGTATTGATGAGGCGTTAGCCGGTTATTGTAACAAAATTGAAATCACAATAACCGCTAACAATGAAATAATCGTCAAAGACAATGGCCGTGGTATTCCGATTGATATGCATGAATCAGGAATAACAGCATTGGAAGCCGTTATGACGGTGCTGCACGCCGGCGGTAAGTTTGGCGGCGGCGGTTATAAAGTTTCCGGCGGATTGCATGGTGTGGGCGCTTCAGTTGTAAATGCTTTGTCGGAATGGTGTGAAGTTGAAGTCCGCCGCGACGGTAAAATATATGCAATTCGTTTTGAACGCGGGATTACTGTTGAACCGATTCATGTCGTGGGAAAATGTAAAGATACCGGTACTTTAACCCGTTTCAAACCCGATTCGTCAATTTTTGAAGAAGTGATATTTGATTTTGATTTGTTAAAGGCCCGGTTGCGGGAAATGGCGTTTCTCAATCGTGGCGTGCAAATTTTGTTTATTGACGAACGCAACGGCGACCGGCGCGATTTCAATTATGCCGGTGGCATAATTGAATTTGTGGCTTACTTAAACCGCAACAAGCAGGCGTTGTTTGAAAAACCAATCTACATCAGCGGAATCAAAGATGAAACGGTTGTGGAATGCAGTATCCAGTATAATGATTCTTACAACGAAAACTCTTTATCGTTTGTCAATAATATCAACACCCAGGAAGGCGGTTCTCATTTAACCGGGTTTAAAGGCGCACTTACCCGTTGCATGAATGACTACGCCCGCAAGCGTAATTTACTGAAAGAGAACGACGAAAACTTTAGCGGCGAGGATACCCGCGAAGGTATGACTATGGTTTTGTCGGTAAAAGTGCGCGAACCGCAATTTGAAGGACAGACCAAAACCAAACTTGGTAACAGCGAAGTAAAAGGTATTGTCGAAACTATTATTGGCGATGGGATAAATACTTTTCTTGAGGAAAACCCCGCTCAGGCAAAAAAGATTTTTGAAAAAATTGTTATGGCAGCCCGTGCCCGTGATGCTGCCCGTAAAGCACGTGAGCTTACCCGGCGCAAAAATCCGCTTGAAATCAGTTCGTTGCCGGGAAAACTCGCTGATTGTTCATCCAAAGATACTACGCTGACTGAAATTTATCTGGTCGAGGGTGACTCAGCGGGTGGATCAGCGAAACAGGGCCGCGACCGCCGTTATCAGGCAATATTGCCGTTGCGTGGTAAAATATTAAACGTTGAAAAAGCCCGCATTGACAAGATTTTGCACAACGAAGAAATCCGGACAATGATAACAGCTTTTGGTTGCGGTATCGGTGAAGATTTTGACGTTGAAAAAGCCCGCTATGGAAAGATTATTATCATGACCGATGCCGACGTTGACGGCGCACACATTCGTACATTGCTGCTGACGTTTTTTTATCGCTATATGTATACATTGGTCGAAGCCGGAAAAGTGTTTATTGCCCAGCCGCCGCTGTTTTTAGTTAAAAAAGGCAAACAGCAATGGTACACCTATAATGACCATGAGCAGGAAAAGTTGATGAAGGAAATCGGCAAAGACGGTATCGCAGTTCAACGCTACAAAGGCTTGGGCGAAATGAATCCCGAGCAATTGTGGGAAACGACAATGAATGCAGAAAACCGGACGCTGTTAAAGGTAACGATTGAATCTGCTGCCGATGCCAACGAAATATTTACAACACTTATGGGCGATCAAGTTGAACCGCGCCGGCATTTTATTGAAAAACATGCCCGCGACGTGCGCAATCTGGATATCTAATAAATAAAAAAATACTCCGATAGGCAAAACTATCGGGGTATTTTTGATTATTATTGTGATGGGAGAATATGTTGAATATTAAGAAAACATTGATTATTGTTGTTTATTTATTGATGCTGGTCAGTTTATGTCAGGCGGCTGATTTTGCGCCGCTTGTTTACTATCCAGCCCCGCTTAATAATCTTGTGACAGTGCCGGAGTTCCCTGATGTTACCTGGAGCATGAAGCAACCGGATTATTGGATTGATAAAACCATTAGTCCGCGGACGCTCATGTTTGATGATGCACAAATCAAGTTATTAAATGCAAAACTACGGGCTGACAAAGATGCCTATCTCGCGGATTTTGATAAATATCCGACGCAAATCAGTGGTTCCAAGCTGCAGGCGTTGGTAAAGCGGATGAGCATTCCGTCTGAATTAAAATATGTAGAGGGTAAACGGGTAAGTTACGATTACTACAAGGCGCTGGATTATAATCGCAATCTTGATAATATTAAAAATCCGGTAGTGATAAAATATGGGTTCACTGTGCGTCAGACTGACATGCGTGCTCAACCGACCGCCGACCGGATTTATAATAATGCTGCTAACGATCTGCTAGACCGGTTTCAGGAAACCCGTCTGGATCCGGCTGAACCTGTCATAGTATTGCATACCAGCCGTGATGGCAAGTGGTACTTTGTGCAGAGTTTTTGTTATGCGGCATGGGTAAAAGTCAATGATATAGCGATTGCGGCTAATCGCTATGATTGGGATGATTTTCGGACAAAGAAATTTTTGTCAATAAAAATACCTAATTTTTGTCTCAAAAACACTGTGACTGGTGAATTACTCGTGTGGGAAATGGGCGCCAAGTTGTTTTTGAGTGATAATCAATCAGTAGCGGTTAATTCAGAACCCGGAGCGCTGCAGCGTGAATATTATGTGGTGGTGCTCCCGGCCCGGGATAAAAATGGGGCATTATATTTTGAACGAGTTTTACTGGATAAAACCACCGAAGGTATTCGTGAAGGATTTTTGCCCTGCAGTTATCAAAACATTCTGTATCAGGCGTTCAAAATGTATGGTATGAAATTTGGCTGGGGCGGATTGTATGATAGTGTGGATTGTTCATCGTTCGCGCAAAACGTGTACCGCAGCTTTGGCATCTATATACCGCGAAATAGCGGCCAGCAGTCAAGAATGCCGGTTACAACGAAAGAATTTTACGGTATCGGCGGCCAGCGGTATGAAGAATTATCTGAGGTGAAGCCTGGCTCGATTCTTTATATGCCGGGACACGTCATGATTTATCTGGGCGAGGACAAAGGTAAGCACTATATCATTCACGCGTTTTCATCTTTCGGAGTGCTCGACAAAAAGCGTGGTATTGAAGAAAACCCGGTGTACGCTGTTGCAGTAACCAGTATGAATATTTACCGGATGAGTGGCCGGACGTTTCAGGACGCCATAAATGTCGGTAAGACGATCCAGTAAATAATTAATGTTGTTTAAAATGAAAATAGTTGCGTAAATTTTACAAAATGTTATAATATCATTCTGCGATTCTGTTTTGTGCGCCGTATTATCACAAAAACAGAAAACTGAAATAATTTAACATGAATATTTTTGTTTTTGATTTTCAAACAAATATTCATCAGAGGGGGTTGTAGTTATATGAGCAGCAGAACAAATGAATGCTCAAGGAAAAAACCTTGCTTTGCTGTGTTTGGGCAAGTCGGAAGAGAATAGTAATGTTGAATTAATTATCGATAGCCTTGATTAACTATTCTTTTCGTGACTAGTCATGTTACCCGCAAGCAGTTTGTGAGTAACGTAATGAAAACGAGGAGGGGTTATCTATTGAAACCTATAGGAACACATTTTCTGATTGATATGTACGGTTGCTCGTTTGAGAAACTGAATAATTTGGCAGATGCCAAACAAGTTATTATTGATGCCGTGAAAAGCGCGGGTATGACATTTTTGGAATTTTCGTCGTTTAAGTTTGAGCCACAGGGTTTTACCGCGGTGGCGTTGTTGGCAGAAAGCCATCTTAGCATTCATACTTACCCGGAAAGCGGGTACGCGGCAATTGATGTGTTTACTTGCGGCGATGCCAGTAAACCGGAACGGGCAGTCGAAGTACTGACGAAGTTTTTTACACCACAGGGAGTGGATACACACGTGGCTTCACGCGGTTATATTCAACCGGTATAATATGAGCAAAACTCCCGCTGTGAGGCGGGAGTTTTAGTAATTTGGAGTATGAGTATGAATCAATGGTTAAGCGAAAAGCAAACTGATAATTTACAACTTGGCACTAAAATTATCAATGAATTGTTCAGCGACAAGTCGTTGTTTCAAGATGTTGCGGTGGTTGAGTCTGCAGAATTTGGCCGGATGCTGGTATTAGACGGAATTTTTCAGACGTCGCTGAAAGACGAATTTGTCTATCATGAAATGATAGTCCATGTTCCGCTGCTTACCCACCCGAAGCCCAAAAAAGTTCTGATAATCGGCGGCGGCGATGGCGGTTCGGCGCGGGAAGCGTTGAAACACCAATCAATTGAGCAACTGGATATGGTCGAGATTGACGGCATGGTGGTCGATGTCTGCAAGCAGTATCTGCCGGAAATTGCCGCGGCGTTGATCAACGCTGATGAACGGTTCAATTTGATTATTGGCGACGGTATTGCGCATGTTGTTGCGCATAAAAATTACTACGATGTTATTATTGTGGATTGTTCTGATCCGGTTGGTCCCGGTGAGGGGTTATTTACCACTGCGTTTTATCAGTCATTGCAGGCGGCGCTAGCGCCGGACGGGTTGTTTGTTCAACAGACTGAGTCACCTTGGTACCACCAGCAGCTAATCCGCTATATTCACAGAGAAATTAAAACAATTTTTCCGGTAACAAAAATGTATTTAGCGCACATTCCGCTGTACCCGGGCGGTATGCATTCATTTATTATCGGCAGCAAACAGTATGATCCGGCTGCGGCAAATACCTGCAGTTTGAACGAATTACGCCTGAGATACTTAAATTGTGCGTATTTCTCGGCAGCATTTGCGTTGCCAGAGTTTGTAAGTGAAATGCTAAAATATAGTTAGCAATCATTTTGTAAGAAGTTTTATTTGACTTGTTTATAAATAATAGTTAAAATGATACCGAAGTTGTTCAACAATAATTTCTCGAAAAGTGTCGTCCACAGAAGTGGAACGGCATTTTTTTCGTTTTATCGGATAGTTTTCCGGCCGTATATTACAGCTTGATTTAGGCTGGCCTTATAAGGGTTGTCGTACTCCGGGCAAATTCGCGAATAGTTGCTGCTGAAAAACTTGGTGCTGGTCTCGGCAACTCCGCCGTCGTTTAGACCGTCAAGATAGTGTGAAAGTGGTTGAATGAGGTTGTCCAACACTATCCGGGATTCGTTGCCTAATTCAATTTTGACGGTATGCTGTAACAATTCCTGTTCCGGCTGTGCCGCCGGGTTTTCTACGGTCAAGATGTTAGTGATGATCATCATTTCGCCGCCAGGGTTGAGCAACGCCGCGATAGTTGTTAACAGTTCCCGGATGTGTACAAAATACATCAGGCTAAAAGATGAAAAAATAAAATCAAACCTATGTTTGTTGTGTTTTTCTAAATACTCTTCAATGCCGATTTGCAATAGCAACATTCGTTGTAAGCAATTCGTTTTTTTACGCTCTGCGGCAAGCTGGTACATCGCCGGGCTTTTGTCCAGATAAACCACTTCTTTGGCGTTGCGTTCATGGAAGAGCTCAGACCATGCGCCGTTGCCGCCACCAATATCAAGTACCCGCTTTCCTGAAAAATCTGCTGGCATCGCCGCGAGGGCGGCACTAAAATAGCTTTCTTTTTGTAAAGCATCATCTCGTCCGGCAGCTTCAACAACAGAGTAATAAAGGCAGACCTTAGCTTCATCGTCAAAATGTCCGATTCGTTGGCTCATGTGTGATTACCCCTCAATTTCATCCGGAGCGATTTATGTCTGTGTGCCAGACAGTTTTCGACAGCAGTGGTTTTCAATTCTTAGTTTGTTTTTTTTTCGGCTGTTTTTTCAAAAACTCGTGCGCCTCTTTCAGTTTGTCTGCAATCGCCAACTGCTGCGGGCAATGATGTTCGCAAGCCCGGCAGCCGATACAGGCGTCGGCTTTTACTGCAAGCGAGTCATAGTTTTCTCTGGCTTCGGCAACTTGTTTACCCAAAATCGGATTCTTGGCGACGTTGTAAATTGAGAAAATCTCGGGTATATCAATCTTCATCGGACAGATGATGCAGTAGCGGCAAGCGGTGCAGTGAACAGCGTTGCGTTGTTTCATAACAGACTGGGCTGCTTCCAGCGCGTGTTGCTCTGGTATGGTAAGGGTGCCGATACCAGACCGCCCGGCGTACTGAATGTTATCTTGTACTTGCTGCAGATTATTCATGCCGCTTAGCACAACGGATATCTCCGGTTTATTCCATAGCCAGCGGAGCGCTGTTTCGACCTGTGAACTACCATCGGAAAAGCAGTTGGCGGTGGCGCGCAGTGTGGCAAGTGTGCCGCCGAGTAGTGGTTCCATAACCACTACCGGTATCCCTTTGGCGTGAGCATAATTTACGCCGTTGGTTCCCGCTTGCACTGTCTCATTCATATAATTATACTGCAGTTGACAAAATTCCCAGTCAAAACTGTCGATAATATCTTTGAATACTGTATAGCCGTCATGAAACGAAAAACCGATATGTTTGATGAATCCCTGCTGTTTTTTGTCTGCCAGCCACTCCAGCGCTTTGAACTTCAGCGCATCTTCCCAGTTTTCGCTGTTCAATCCATGCAGCAAATAGAAATCAATGTACGAAGTGTCCAGGCGTTTAAGTTGCACTGCAAACAGTTTGTCCAAATCCTGTGGTTTTTTTGCCAGCCAAATCGGCATTTTATCGGCGAGGTAAACTTTTTCCCGGTAGCCGTTTTTCAATGACTGACCGACAGTTTCTTCGCTTTCGCCGTTATTATAAATATAAGCAGTGTCCACATAATTGACGCCTTGATCGTAGGCGTAGCGCAATAGCTGTACGGCATTTTTTTCATCAATATTCTGACTGGTCTTTGCCGCGCCGGGCTCCGGCATAAACCGCATTGCGCCAAAGCCGAGACAAGATATTTTTTTACCGGTCTTTCCGAAGTCTACATAGCGCATATTATCCAGCTCCTTTATTATAATGTGATTATTAGGGAAAGACAAAACATAACTACTTTAATCAAAAAACTGTTCATCTTCGATAATTATCTCGGTCAGCTCTTCTTCGCCGGTGTAGAAGTTACTCTCATTTTTCAACCAGTCCACCGCCATCAAAAACCGGGTATTCCAGGCAGCTTCGCTGTGCGCGGTGTTAACCGTGTCTAGCACTAGAACACTGGGCATGCCGGATTTTTTCTTCATCAATTGTGCCAGCTTCTCTGCGCGCCTGACGAAGCCGTCATCGTCCAGTTCCTCACATTCTTGTGAAGAGCCTTCACCGGTGCCGAAGTCGAAATATAGCTTGCAGGGTTTGGGAAACTTCAGTTGTTCGACCATTTTTATGGTTTTGTCATAGTCTACTTCGACTGCCGGCGAAAAAAAGTAAAGCTGCGAATCAGGTCCTGATGGTTGGCAATAAATTCCAGCAAGATCGTAGCGCCCAGTGAGCTGCCGCCAAAACCGGTGCGTTCCCGTTGCAAGGACACCCGGAAATTGCGGCAAATGAACGGATAAATTGTCTCACGCCAATCCAGCGCGTAAGCCCGGCCTTTTTTCCAGGGCAGGTATTCGTCGAGCCTTTCTTCGCCGCCGTTATCAATGCCGACAATGATTTGGGTTCGACCGGTTTCAGTATAGTATTCATCCAGCCGTTCATCCAGTTTCCAGTTGCCGATGCCGGAGTCATCAAACAGGTTTTGCCCGTCGTTCATGTACATTACCGGAAACCGCAGTTTTTTGTTGGTATAGTAGTTCGGTGGCAGATATATCCAGATGTTACGCTTGCAGCCGAGGTGCGGTAGAAACAGATTTTCTTCGATTAATACTTTACTGCCGGAATTGTTTTTCTTAAATAATTTCATTAATTCTCCATAATCATGCTGCGTAAAACCCCCCCTAACAAACTTATTGCATAATGTTTAAATAATGTTTCACGTGAAACATTATTTAAACATCGTGTAAAATGTTAGCGGATCATATTTGTCAGAATTTCGCGGTTGTTTACTGGTGCCGGTATGCTGTTTTTCGCAGCGTCGATACATTTTATCAACCAGGCCATATTTTTTCCAAGGTTATGCATTGTCTGCAACCCTTCGGCGTCTTGCAACACCTCACCCGGGTTCATGCCAAAACCGTTGTTCCAATACGACGAACCGACTACCACCATCTGGGTTATGGTAAAAAAATTGTTTATTGAATGAAAGGTGTGGACTGAACCGGCGCGCCGTACGGCAACAACTGCTGCGGCAACTTTGCGCTGGAGAATATTATTAGCGCAGGCGACCATGCTCACCCGGTCAATGAAGGCTTTAGTCTGAGCCGAGAGATCGGCGCAATAGACCGGCGAGCCGATGATAATTCCGTCAGCGGCAATCATTTTTTCCAGATAATTATTGACTTCATCGTTTGCAAGAATACATTTGTTGTTTTGATTTTCAAAGCATTTCATGCAACCGATGCAGCCTTGTAACTGTTTGCTGCCGACATTAATGTGTTCAGTGGTAATTCCTTGTTGCTGCAACTCGTTTAATACTGTGTCAATTAGTATTGAAGTGTTTCCGTTCTTGCGCGGGCTGCCGTTAAAAGCGATAATTTTCATTTGGTTTCTCCAATCTTATTTTAGTGTAAACACTGCGCCAACCGGACCGATAAAGCTTATATAGCTGCCTTTGGTCACTACGACCGGTTTTAGGCCATTGAACAGACTATCATAGACAATATCGCCGGTAGCGGAAGCGACTAGCAGCCGTGATTTTGCTGGCGTCTTGCAACTTAATATCAAATCATTCTCGGCGACTCGCCATTCGTTATAACCGGCTGCGCCGATGATGATTTTTTCCGAAGGGTTCAAATAATCAGTGTGAATACTGTCAGAGTATAAAAACGCAAAAACTTTCAGCCAGGGCTTGCCGTTGTTATCAAAGATTGACAGCTCGGCGGTGTCACGGCTGTAGGGTAAATCGGAATTGGCGGTCAGTTCGCCGGTAACCCGGCACAGTGCGCCACCGACATTGATGTAGCCCGGTAAATCTTTAACCGCGATGGTTTTCAGTTCCCCGGCGCACATCAGGTCATAGTAACTTAGGTTGCGCTGCAGCCAGAGTCCGCCGTTAAATACTGTGGTATCGTAGACTGGCTGCTGCGGCGTAAGCATCTGCTCGATGACGATAGTATCCGGCAAGCCATTAAGGTAGACTAACAAATATTTGCCGGTACTGTTGCCGGAAAAGCCGAAACGGGTCGTTGCGTTTACTTCGAACAAGCCGTCTGTTTGATAAGGATAGGCTGCGGTCTCGACAAATTCACCGTCATGTAATTCGAAATATTTCAGCGTGTTGGCAGTCTGGTCAAACTGGACTTTGGCCGAACGGGTGCCGCCGCTATAATAACCTTCGTACGCTAACAGCGACTTGGGAATTGTAGCGCCGGTTAGCGGTAATGACGGCATAGTGGATTTAGTTTTTACCAGACGTTTTTCTTCAAGCAGCGCCTGCATAATTGCGGATGTGATTTTTGCCGGATTAGCCGGACCGGCAATGCTTAGAGCCACGGTAACACCTTGTTTCGGCGCAGTGTACAGTTGGGTATGGAATTGTGAGGTGCCGCCATCTTTGGCAAGCACGATAATACCTTGCGCGGAGAACTCACCTAGCGCCACGGTATCCCAACCCAGGCCAAATTGATAACTGGGTTTACCGGCGAGCACGGTGCGCGGGCCATATTGTGGTTTCTGATACTCGGCAAGGGATTGGGCATTAAGAATTTTTCCGCCCCATAGCTCATGCGCGTACAAACACAGGTCGACAGCCGTTGAAGCGATACCGCCGGAGGCCATGATGCTGACATATTCGGCCGGCAACGCCTGTCCGTCGGCAGCGCTGTAAGTGATGGCGATGTTTTTGTTGCCGTCTTTGAAGAAACAACTGGTGTTGCTCATCTTGGCTTTGCTAAAAATCCGTTTTTGCAGAAAATCGGCAAAAGTCATACCAGAAACTTTTTCGATTACTGCCTGAGCCACGGTGAAACCATCGTTGCAGTACACGCTGACTTCACCGGGATTGGTTTTCAAACCGCTGTCGGCGAGAACAGCTAGTGTCTGACTGATATAGGCCGGATTTTCAATGCTGCCGAAACCATCCCGGCCGTTGGTGCCCGGCATGGCGGAACTGTGGTTGAGCAACATCCGTACCGTGATATTCTTATAGCGCGGGTCAGCCATTTTGAATTCCGGCAGATAGGTTGTTACCGGCTGGTCGAGATTGATTTTTCCGTCCTCGCATAGCAGTAACATGGCGGCTGCGGTGAAAATCTTGCTGGTCGAGCCGATGTTATATTGAGTAGCGGTGTCCGCTGGAACTGAGTTCGCCCGGTCGATCATGCCAAAATTTTCCGAATAGACAATTTTGTCACCGTCCATGATCGCGACAGTTGCCGATGAGGCACCGTTACTCAGCGCCTGCCAAATTTCCGTACGGGCGGCGCTGATTGATTGTGAATAATTATCAGTGGCGTGGGCAATGTTGAATGTTAATAGGATAAATAACGTACAGCTAAGCAAAAATAATCGTTTCACACTAATACCTCCGTGTAAAAATGTTTTTGAATAATTTCCAAAAACTTATTAAAGATAGTTTAAATAATGTTTCACGTGAAACATTATTTAAACGTCATGTATAAAGTTTCGCGGCGTACTTGCCTCTATATGAATACCGGTTGTGTCCACAAATATCTGCCGCTGGTACAGAAACAACGGGCGCGAATCCATTGTTCATTACCGGTAATTGTGTAGCGCGGACTACGTCCGTGAATTTCGGCAAGCACGCCTTGTTTGCCGAAAAAAGTGGTGGTGTAATGGAAATGTGCATAGGGCTCGTTGATGTCAACGAAATATTGTCCGTCCAAAATGCCAAAATCAGACACGCGCGGGCCGCTGGATGCGACAAAGCGGCCAATTTTCAATGCATTTATGACATTGGTTTCAGTTAGCGTTGCACACTCGGTCAGCGTCCAGGCTGTTGCGCCGTTGGCGTTACAATGTTCAGGACACAGTCCGTCATAAGCATGAACATGCGCATCGTCGCTGCCAACTCCGTAGAACAACCGGCCGGTGTTTAGTATCGCATTCCAGATATCGTCAGTTCCCTGTTTACCACCGGCAGCAAACGTATTGCAGTCGGTCGAACCGTTATGAACCTCAAAATGGGCAACGTTGTGCAGCCCCAGCGCTTCGACTGAGTCCCACATATAAGTCCAGTTCGGATGCGCCAGAATCGGCAGACCGTTGTGGGCGTTGACCCAGTCAACGCCACATTGCAGAGCATTGAAGCACGATTCGGTTGCCAGACCTTCGCTGCGGCAGTTCTCCACGACGCCGACGCCGACAACATGGGCGGAGCCGCTGATTTCGCTGCCGGGAATAACCAGGATGCCAAAAATATCGCTCAGCTCTTTAGCAGTACGTCTTGGCAGTCCGCGCCAGTGGTCGGCGATTACCAACCAGTCGAATTTGCGCTTGGCGTACCATTCGACGACATGCTCAAGCGATGAGTCTCCGTCGCTGCGGATGGTGTGGCAGTGGGGGGTGCCTTTGTACCAATTCATCATTCCTTCCTTTACCACTCTGTTGAAAAACGCCCAGCTTCTGCGTTGCAGTTCCGTTTTCTTGCTCGCGTACGTTAAGTACGCCAAACTTCGAAATACTCACTGCGCCTTGAATCTGAACATTTTTGAACAGAGCATAGTTTTGAGTTCGTAAACTGGATTGTGGTTGTTGACTATGTAAACTTTGTTAACGCTTCATCAGTCGTTTGCATACGGCGACTGCTTCAACGGCATCAAAGGCAAATGCGTCGGCACCGACTTCTGTTGCGTATTCAGCGGTTGTAACCGCGCCGCCGATGATGAATTTTGCGGTGCAGCCATTGGCGCGAAGCAACTCGATTGCCGGTTGAATCTCAATCATGGTGGTTGTCATTAGTGACGAGAAACCGATGATGTCCGGCTTGCTTTTTAAATATTCTTTTAAAAATGTTTCACGTGAAACATTTTTTCCAAGATCTGTTATAAGAAAGCCGCTGTTAGCTAATAATGCTGCAACGATGTTTTTTCCAAGATCGTGAATATCGCCATAAACGGTGCCGAGCATTACCTTGCCAATCGGTTTGAGCGGTGTATCGGTTTTGATTGCGTCAAATGCCGCTTTTGCCGCCTCGGCGGCCAGCAAAATTTGTGGCAGATAAAGCGTGCCGGCATTGTATTCGTCACCGGCTTTAACAATCCCGGCGGCGATACCCTGCTCGGATATTTCCAGCAGCGAAAAGTTCGCCACGGCGGCTTTGGCGGTCAGCGCCGCCAGCTCTTTATTGCCGTTATATACTGCTTGAGCGAGCGACTGTAAGGCCGTGCCGTTGCTTGATAATTCTATTTCTGTTGGCAACTTGGTAACTTGGCAACTGGAAAATCTTTTTGTTGCTTCAATATATTCAATCGCACTGTCGTCGCGGCCGCAGATTAATCGTGCTGTTGCCAAGGTCTTTTGCATCGATTCGTCCAACGGATTGAGGATCGGCATGGTCAGTCCGGCGCCGATGGCGGCGAGCAGGAAAGCGGCGTTAAACGCCGGGCGTTCCGGTAATCCGTATGAGGCGTTGCTTAATCCCATGGTAACCGGTAATTTGAGTTCACTACAATAGCGACGGATAGTAGCTAAGGTCACCGCGCAGGCCGTAAGATCGGCAGCAGCCGACAACGCCAACGGGTCGAGAATAAAATCGTTATCACTCAGCCCCAGTTGTTTTCCGGCGGCAATAATTCTTTTGGCAATATCCAAGCGGGTGTCGTCAGTTTCCGGCAGCCCGTCGTCGGTTACTGGCAATACCAATACTGCGGCGCCGTATTTTTTTGCAAGTTTCAGGAATGGTAGCAGACGGTTATGTTCGTAAGAAACCGAGTTGATTAACGCCCGTCCGGGGAAATTTTTCAAACCGGTTTCCAACACCTGTACATCTGTTGTGTCGATAGCAAGCGGAGTATCAACTAAACCGCTTAATTTGCAGATGATATTTTTCATTGTTTCAGCTTGGTTTATTCCAGAAATTCCGACGTTGATATCCAGCACGTCAGCGTGGTGGTTTTTTTGTGCAAGGGCATCGTTGATGACCGTAGCCAGACTACCGGCGCGTAATTCGGCTGCCAGCTGCTTGCGGTTGGTTGGATTGATTCGCTCGCCGATAATCAAGGGCGCACTCTCCGGGCAGACAGTGATGGTTTTTGTGCGACTGCAGAGCTGCAATGAATTTGCAAGATTTACTGATCGCTTTGTGGTTTTGCAGCTTTGCAATTTTCTGACAACCGCAGCAATGTGTTCCGGCGTTGTGCCGCAACAACCGCCGATATAATCGGCGCCGGCTTCATAAAGCCGTGTCGCCCATTCGGCAAATTCGGCGGGTTGCATCGGAAACATGGTATTGCCCTGAAACAAAATTGGCAACCCGGCGTTGGGCAAAGCGCTGATTGGTTTGTTAGTAGCTGTTCTTAAAGTTCGGATTATTTCCAGCATTTCTGCCGGGCCGGTTGAGCAATTGACGCCGATGACATCTGCGCCGAGTTTATCCAGCACTATTGCCGCAGTTTGCGCATCGGTGCCGCTCATGGTCCGGCCGTTGGCGGCAAAGGATAAATGACAGAAAACTGGTTTTTTTGTCACGCTTTTGGCGGCGACTAACGCCGCGCGGGCTTCCTGTAAATCAATCATTGTTTCGATGATGAACAAATCAACCCCGGCGGCATCCAGTACGCTGATTTGTCGTACGAAACAAGTGTAAGCGTCGTCAAACGACAACTCGCCAAGCGGCTGCAGCATTTTTCCGGTCGGGCCAATGGAACCGGCCACAAGCTGATTGCTGCGCAGCGCTGCGCGGGCATTTTGGGCAGCTTTAAGATTAATTTCGTCATGCCGCTCTTCGAGTTGATATTCCTGAAGTTTAATAAAATTTGCACCAAAAGTATTAGTTTCAATAATATCGGCGCCGGCGTCGATATAGGCACGATGTACTGCAGTAATTATTTCCGGTTTGGCAATATTCCAAAGTTCTGGACATTCGCCTGGCGTCAAACCTGCGGCGTGCAGCATTGTTCCCAATCCGCCATCGATTATCTTTAGCATGATTTTTCTGTTCCTTTACCATTTACTATTTGCGCAATTACAATGCACCGGACAGCCAGCCGAGTTTTAAGGAAACGATTACGCAGACTGATACAATAATCCATAATAGTACGGCCTGGAGCAATGGCCGCGGGCCGATGCTTTTTATAGTTTTTAACGAAACGCCGCAACCAATAATAAACAGCGCGGCGATGAATAGTGCTTCACCCAGTTGTTTGATATATTGTCCGAGTTGAGCAATTTGTGGAAACAAACTTACACAAGCCGAAGCCAAAATAAACCAGAGAATAAACCAGGGCTTTTTTGTGTTGCCGTGTGCTGTTCCCTTGGTAGTAAGCTTTACATAGCTGAGCACCATCAGGCTGACCGGAATTATCCACAGCGCCCGCACTAATTTGATCGTCGTACCGACTTCCAGCGCTTTTGGGCCGTAGGTAATACAGCTGCCAACTACCGATGAGGTGTCATGGATTGCCAGTGCCGCGAAGATGCCGAATTGTGTTTGGGTAAAACCGAGCAAATGTCCGATTACCGGAAACAACAACAACCCTATACCATTTAAAATAAAAACCACACCCATCGCGACTGCGGTCTGTTCATGGCGGCTGCGCAATATTGGCGCGACCGCGGCGATCGCGCTTCCGCCGCAAATAGCCGTACCAACGCTGATTAGTATCGATAATATACGATCGGTGCCAAAGAGTTTGCCGATACCGATGCCAGCCGCCAAAGTCAGAACAATGCTGATAACGGTATAGCCGATAGCGTGATAGCCGGCAACCATAATTGAAGTTAAATTGAAGCCGAAACCGAGACAAACGATGGCGTAGCTAAGTACGCGTGAGGATTGTTTTTTGATCAGCTGCAAGTATTGATTACTGCTCCAGCAACTTGCAACAGCAATGCCGCTGAGCAGTGCAATGCCGGGCAGATAAGCCGCGAACGGCGGTTTTAATAAATCGGCGCTGACGAGCGCTGCGATAATAAACCAAATTGTGAATTTTTCAAAAGTCATTTTCGCGCCAACTTTCATTGTGATCACTTACATTATAACATTCTCGTTGTTAAATTATCAGTCGTCAAACTTATTGCAGGATGTGTAAATAATGTTTCACGTGAAACATTTTATGCACAACGTGTAAAATGTTTAGAGAGGATTGTTTGTGAGCCGATAAGAAGGTTGTCGCACTAAAACACGAGCCGAGCTGTGTAATGAATTATATAGACTTTGTTACAGCTAAAGAATATAATGGCGACGATAATCTGTATAAGCGGAGGAGAGATGGTTGACGTTGTTATTACCGGAGTTGCGGCAGCAGGTTTGCTGGTATATTTGTTCTATGTACTCGTTAATCCGGAAAAAATTTAAACTAAATTTGTTGTATCTTTTGTAGTTAACAGGAGGATAAGGTGTTTAATACAATCGTCGTATATGCAATATATCTGGCGCTGTTGCTGGTCTGTGGTTTTTGGCTCGGGCTATATATGGCAAAGGTTTATAATAATGAGAGTACTATGGTGGATAAACTGTTCAATCCGGTCGCGCGGTTATTTTATAAACTGAGTGGTGTTGATCCGTCTGTAGAAATGACTTGGTGGGACTATACCAAAGCGTTGCTTTGGTTTAACGTACTTGGTTTTGCGGCCGAGCTGGTTCTATTGCTTGCACAACAGCTGTTGCCACTCAATCCGGCCGGCATTCCGAATATGAACTTTTGGACCGCGTTTAATACCGCGGTAAGTTTTATGACCAATACCAACTGGCAATCGTACGGTGGCGAAACTTCGGCGAGCTATCTCTCGCAAATGTTGGCGTTGACAGTCCAGAATTTTCTGTCGGCGGCAACCGGTCTGGCCGTGGCGGTAGCGCTTATCCGCGGTTTGTTGCGGCGAACGACAAAATATATCGGAAATTTCTGGAGCGATATGACCCGCAGCGTGTTATGGATATTGTTGCCGCTGTCAATTATAGTAGCGCTATTATTTGTTTCACAGGGAGTCATTCAGAATTTTTCGTCCTATCAGCAAGTAACAACCCTCGAAGGCGCTCAGCAAACTATCGCGATGGGTCCGGTTGCATCACAGGAAGCGATAAAATTGATCGGAACCAACGGCGGCGGTTTTTTCAACACCAACTCAGCGCATCCGTTTGAGAACCCTACCCCGTTTTCCAACTATCTGTCGATTTTTTCGATAATGCTGATCCCGGCGGCGGTGGTCTTCGCCTTTGGCAAAATGGCCAAAGATATGGGACAGGGCAAATCAATAATAATTGCGATGACGATTTTGTTTGTTATCGGATTGGCTGTAGTCTGTTATTCTGAAACTGCCGGTAATCCGTTACTTGCCAAGTTAAATATCGCTCAGCCGACCGCCATGGAAGGCAAAGAAGTTCGTTTTGGTATTGCTGACACAGCGTTGTTTGCCACGGCTACGACTGATGTTTCCTGCGGCGCGGTTAATAGTATGCACGACAGTTATATGCCGCTTGGCGGGATGATGTTAATCTTGAATATGATGTTCGGTGAAGTGGTGTTTGGCGGCGTGGGCGCCGGATTTTACGGTATGATACTGTTTGTGTTGTTGACGGTTTTCATAATCGGCCTGATGGTCGGACGCACGCCGGAATATCTCGGCAAAAAAATCGAAGTGCCGGAAATGAAGCTGGCAATGGTCGGTATTCTTGTTCCCGGTATCGGAATACTATTCAGTAGTGCGCTTGCGGTAGCGTTGCCGGCAGGATTAGCCGGTATCGGCAATCCCGGGCCGCACGGTCTTAGTGAAGTTCTCTATGCTTTTTCTTCAACAGTTGGAAATAATGGCAGCGCCTTTGCCGGATTAAACGCCGCTCTGCCGTTTTATAACATTCTTACCGCCATCTGTATGTTGTTTGGGCGGTTTGCAATAATAATTCCGGTTCTTGCAATCGCTGGAAATATGGCGCAAAAAAAGCATACACCGGCGAATTCCGGCACTTTTCATACCGACGGAGTACTGTTTGCAGTGCTGCTCGCCGGTTCGGTTCTGATAGTTGGTGCATTGACCTTTGTTCCGGCGCTGGCGCTGGGGCCGATCCTCGAACAGCTGTTGCTGACCATTGGTTAGGAGAAGGTTATGAAAAACAAAAAAATAATTGACAGAGCGATAGTTATCGAAGCCTTGCGTGAAACTTTTATCAAGCTCGATCCGCGACTGCAAGTCAAGAATCCGGTTATGTTCGTGGTTTTTATCGGAGCAATTCTCACGACTTATTTTTCGATTCGCGAGTTTGCAACCGGTGACAGTCAGTTGATGTTTACTGTGCAAGTTACATTGTGGCTTTGGTTTACGGTTATCTTCGCCAATTTTGCCGAGGCGATAGCGGAGGGACGAGGCAAGGCTCAGGCCAAATCACTACGCGGCGCCCGCAACAGTTTGCGCGCACAGTTACTAAAAAATGGAAAAACTATTGAGGTCGACGCCGCGCAACTGATTAAAAATGATATTGTTATGATAACAGCCGGTGAGATTATTCCGTCCGACGGCGATGTAATCGAAGGCATGGCATCAGTGGACGAGAGCGCGATCACCGGCGAGTCGGCGCCGGTGATCCGTGAGAGCGGCGGCGACCGATCGGCAGTCACCGGCGGAACCAGAGTACTGTCGGATTGGATCAAGGTCAGAATTACCGCCGGACAAGGCGAAACCTTTTTAGACCGGATGATTAGTTTGGTGGAAGGCGCCAAACGGCGCAAGACGCCGAACGAGCTGGCGTTATCTATTTTGCTGGTTGGCTTGACGATTGTATTTTTGATAGCGGTCGTTACTTTGCCAACCTTTGCCGGATACCTGAAAGTGTTTTTGCCGATACCATCGCTGGTGGCATTGCTGGTGTGTTTGATTCCGACCACAATTGGCGGATTGCTGAGTGCGATCGGGATTGCCGGGATGGACCGGCTGTTGCAGCGCAATGTGCTGGCGATGTCCGGCCGGGCGGTAGAAGCTGCCGGCGATGTTAACGTGCTGATGCTGGATAAAACCGGCACGATAACGCTTGGCAATCGGATGGCATCAGAATTTATTCCGGCGCCGGGCGTTGAAATTTGCAGTCTGGCAGATGCTGCCCAGCTATCGTCTTTGGCGGACGAGACACCGGAAGGTCGGAGCATCGTGGTGCTGGCGAAAACCGAGTGTGATCTCCGCGGTCGCGAATTGGCGGCTGTTCATGCTGAGTTCGTTCCTTTCACCGCTCAAACGCGGATGAGCGGGGTTAATTGGCAGGGGCGTGAGATTCGCAAGGGCGCCGTGGATGCGATAACCAGATATGTTGAAGAGCACGGCGGCAAGGTACCGGCGGAAGTGAAGAGCGCTTGTAATGAGGTGTCACGCTGCGGCGCCACGCCGCTGGTTGTTGCGGACGGCGGTACGGTTCTTGGAACAGTAGTGTTGAAAGATATAGTAAAGGGTGGCATCAAGGAGCGGTTCCGTGAATTGCGGAAAATGGGTATCAAGACAGTAATGATAACCGGCGACAATCCGTTGACGGCGGCAGCTATCGCCGCGGAAGCCGGAGTGGATGATTTTTTGGCAGAGGCAACGCCTGAAGCCAAGCTTGCTTTAATCCGGCAGTACCAGCAACAAGGCCAAATGGTTGCCATGACCGGCGACGGTACTAATGACGCACCGGCGTTGGCGCAAGCCGATGTGGGCGTGGCAATGAATACCGGGACGCAGGCGGCGAAAGAAGCCGGCAATATGGTCGATTTGGATAGCAACCCTACCAAGTTAATCGAAATTGTGGAGATCGGTAAACAACTGTTGATGACGCGCGGGACGCTGACGACTTTCAGCATCGCGAACGATGTTGCCAAATATTTTGCGATCATACCGGCGATGTTTGTTGCGGCTTATCCGGAGATGAATTTATTAAATATCATGCGGTTAGGCAGCAGCAATTCAGCAATATTAAGTGCGGTTATCTTCAACGCCTTGATTATTATCGCGCTTGTGCCGCTGGCATTAAGAGGCGTTGCCTACCGGCCGCTGGGCGCGGCGGCAATCTTGCGGCGCAACTTGTTGATTTATGGGTTGGGCGGATTGCTGTTGCCGTTTGTTTGTATCAAAATAATTGATGTTGTCGTTAATTATTTGCAGCTAATATAACTGGGAGGCAGTATGCGAAATTTTTTGCAGGCACTAAAAATGTTAATAATCATGACGGTGTTTCTTGGTTTGCTCTATCCGCTCGTGGTTTACGGATTGGCGCAAGTAATTTTTCCCGGCAACGCCAACGGATCGTTGATAACTTATAAAGGGAAGATAACAGGATCGGCGCTGATCGGACAGCAGTTCGCGCAAACCAAATATTTTCACGGCCGCCCTTCGGCTTGCAGCTATGATGCGGCCAATTCCTTCGCCAGCAACTTGGGACCAATGAACGATAAATTACTCGACGGCGCAAAAACTGCCGCTGCCGCCTATCGTCAGGAAAACGGACTGGACGGGCAGTGTCCAGTTCCGGCGGATGCGGTGCTGATGTCCGGCAGCGGACTGGACCCGGATATAACGGTCGCTAATGCCCAGGCCCAGGCCGGACGGGTGGCGCAGGCGCGGAAATTATCAAAACAGCAGGTACTAGACTTAATTACCCGGAATACTGTCGAAAAAACCGGCGGCTTGATGGGTGCGCAGCGAATTAATGTATTGTCGTTAAATATCGCACTGGATAACGGAGCGTTGTAGTATGTCAAACGATCAGCAGAAAGAAAATCGTCCGGATCCGGACAAACTTTTGGCGCAACTGCAAAAAAGCACTCGCGGTAAATTAACGATCTTTCTCGGTCCGGCCGCCGGTGTCGGAAAAACTTGGGCGATGTTGCAGGCGGCCCATGAACGGCTCGAAGAAGGTATTGATTTGGAAGTCGGCTGGGTGCAGCTGCATGGACGCCGTGATACCGAAGACATGCTTGAAGATCTGCCGATAATCGAACCGTTGCACCTCGAATATCATGGTAAGTATTATTACGAAATGAATTTGGACGCGATTTTAGTGCGAAAACCGCAAATCGTGGTTGTTGATGAACTGGCACATACCAATATTCAAGGAACCAGACACAAACGCCGCTATCAGGACGTAGAAGAGTTGCTGGCGGCTGGTATCGATGTATATAGTACGCTTAACATTCAGCACATCGAGAGCCTGAACGATTTGGTAGAAACGATAACCGGTATCAAAGTTCGCGAAACGGTGCCGGATTATGTTATTGAACAAGCCGATACCATCCGGTTGATAGATATACCGCCCGAAGAACTTCTGCAGCGGTTAAAAGACGGAAAAATATATGTAGCTGAACAAATTCAACGGGCTGTAGACGGTTTTTTTCGCCCCGGAAATATAAATGCATTACGCGAAATAACCATGCGGTTTGCGGCGCGCCAAGTTGATGTAAAACTGATTGACTACATGCGGGAAAAAGCAATTGAAGGGCCCTGGCCGGCATCCGGCAAGGTAATGGTATGTGTCAGCAGTCAAGTTCACAGCGCGATGTTGTTACGAGCCGGCAAACGGCTGGCGGACGGGACACAGGCGGAGTTGCTGGCTGTGCATATCGAATCCGGACGCTATAAAAAACCATTGGCAGAGCCGGAAAAACTACAATTGCTAAAAAACATGAAGCTGGCTGAAGATTTAGGCGCGGAAACATTGACTGTGGTTGCGGAAGATTTTGTGGAAGAAGTGTTGGAAATAGCGCGCAGCCACAATGTTGCGACGGTAATTTTGGGCAAACCAAAAATTACTTTTTGGGGACAAGTACTGCCCTGGATGATGTCGACAACCGACAAGTTATTGCAACGCGTCAGCAGCTCGCTCAATGTTTGCATCATCAATACCGGGACAGTCGAGCAACAATCGGAAATCAAAATAAAAACTCAGCCTGTACAAGTGCGCTATCGGTTCCGCAGTTATGTTTATTCCCTGCTTATGGTGGGGTTGGCAACATTGATTGGCAGGGTCTTGTTTAATGCTGTTGGTTTTACTAATGTCGCTTTTTTTTATATGTTTCCGATCTTACTTTCGGCATTCTGCTGGGGGAAAAAACAGGTTTATTTATCGGCGGTGCTGAGCGTCTTGGCGTATGACTACTTTTTTGTCGAACCGTTGTTTGAATTTTCGGTAAATGATATCCAGTATCTTTGGACGTTCTTGATAATGCTGTTGCTGGCGCTGGTTATCGCCAGTCGTACCGAAAGCATCCGCAATGAGGCGGTTACGGCGCGCCGCCGTGAAAAAGAGGTCCGGTTGATGTATATGTTCAGCCGGGGATTTACATCCTGGCATTCATCGGAAGAAGTTGTTGAAAATCTGGTTAAATATATTGGTGAGGCCTACAGTCTTGAAACGGTTGCGCTCATACCTAATGCCGATAAAGCACTTAAGGTAGCGGCGATATTTATTCCGGCGCTTGGTGTGGTTTATAAACAATTTAAAATGGACGAAACGGAATTGGCGGTCGCGCATTGGGTTTTTCAAAATGCTGAACCGGCGGGCGCGTATACCGACAACCTGCCCGCGGCCAAATACTTGTTTGTGCCGATGGAGACCGGGAAAAACACTTTAGGGGTGTTGGGTATTAATTTGGAGCGGCAACTAAATCCGGTGGAAAGCAGGCTGTTGTCAGCGCTATCGGGAATGGCAGCGATGGCGTTGGAAGATTTGACGCGAAGGTAGGCTTCTTATCTGCGCTTATTTTTGGTACAATGTATTGTAATATTCTTTCGGAGGTAATTTCGTGGCAAGAATAATAGCTGTCGCCAACCAAAAAGGCGGCGTCGGCAAAACTACGACCGCGGTTAATTTGAGCGCGTGTTTAGCGTTGTTGGGCAAGAAGATATTGCTGGTCGATATTGATCCCCAGGGAAACTCAACCAGCGGCGTGGGCGTGGAAAAGCATAAAATTAAAGAATGCATTTATGATGTTCTGGTTGGCGAAGGCGACCGGGGTTTGCTTGACAATGTGTTGATGCAGACTCAGGTGGAAAATTTGATGTTGTTGCCCGCGACTATTCAGTTGGCGGGTGCGGATATCGAATTGGTATCGCTGATGGCGCGCGAAACGCGGCTGAAACGGGCGTTGGATTCATTGCGCGACCAGTTTGATTATATTATTATTGACTGCCCGCCATCGCTAAGCCTGTTGACGGTTAATGCCTTCACCGCTGCCGATTCAGTGCTCATTCCGATTCAATGCGAGTTTTATGCACTCGAGGGCTTGGCACAGTTACTTCGGACGATAACAATGATAAAAAGCAATCTTAACAGCACATTGGCTGTTGAAGGTGTGTTAATGACGATGTATGATGCCAGGACGAACCTGTCAGCACAAGTAGTGGAAGAAGTTCGTTCGATAAAAGACCATCGTGTTTTTGCTACGGTTATTCCCCGCAGCGTCCGCCTGAGCGAAGCGCCGAGTTTTGGCCAGCCGATTGCCTTGTATGATGCCAAATCGCGCGGTAGTGAAGTCTATTTTGAGCTGGCAAAAGAGCTGTTGAAAGGATAAGTTATGGCTGAGAAAAAACGGGGATTAGGCAAAGGCCTGTCCGCGCTACTGTCTGTTTCGGAAAAACCGGAGTTTGGAGATACGGTGCTGGCTGTCAATTTGATACACCCAAATCGTTATCAGCCGCGCCGGGTGTTTGATGATGTAGCGTTACATGAATTAGCAGAATCAATTAAATTGCACGGGGTGTTGCAACCGGTTATTGTTCGCAGTTCGGCAACCGGATATGAACTGGCAGCCGGTGAACGGCGCTGGCGGGCGGCGCAGCTGGCAGAGCTTACGGAAATTCCGGCAATCGTCAAAGACTATAACGACAAAGAGATGATTGAGATTGCGGTGATTGAGAATATTCAGCGTGAAGATCTCAATCCGATGGAAGAAGCGGCCGCTTATCAACGGTTGATGGATGAGTGCGGCATTATTCAGGAGCAGGTGTCGGTGCGTGTCGGTAAAAGCCGTTCAGCTGTTGCCAACCTTTGCCGGTTACTAGCGCTGCCGCGTGAAGTACAGGATATGGTGTCAACCGGTGAAGTATCGCCCGGCCATGCCCGGGCAATTTTGTCGCTGCCGACGGTCGAGCAACAAACTCAGCTGGCGTGGATAATTGCGCAAAATCAATTGAACGTAAGGCAGGCTGAGGAACAAGCCAAAAAAATACAAGAAATACCGAAGCTGGTGGAAGTTAAGGCGACGCGTTTCAAAAAAAGTGTATATATTACTGACTACGAGCAGCGGTTGGAGCAACAATACGGCACCAAAATCCGGATTGTACCAAAAACGCTGGAGCGGGGTAAAATTGAAATCGATTTTCTCTCGCGTGATGATTTGGAACGGATTTTGGAAGAACTATCCAAACCGGAGCGGAAAGCAACGCAGGGGACGGCTCAGGGCTTCGTAGTATAAAGCTGGTGGAGGGTGGATGAAACAACGAATCTATCTCGATAATGCGGCAACCACTCATCCAAAGCCTGAAACAGTATATAAAACAGCCGACAAAGTTCTGCGCGCCGGCGGTAACGCCGGACGGGGCGGACATAGTTTTAGCCGGGCAGCGGCGGAAGTTGTTTTTGTAGCGCGGTCGCAGGCGGCAGCTTTTTTCGGAATCGGTGATTCTGAGCGGTTGGTATTTACTGCGAACGCGACCCAGGCGCTCAATACAGCGTTGTTTGGCTTAATAAAACCCGGCATGACGGTTGTTACCACCGCGGTCGAACACAACGCGGTAGTGCGCCCGCTGAAAGCGCTGGAGCGGGACCGAGGAATAAAAGTTTTAGTAACGGCCTGTGATGAGGGCGGCCGGATTGATTTGCCGGAGCTTGAACGCAATTGCAAACAGGCGGATATTATCGTTGCGACGCACGCCTCTAATGTCAGCGGACTGGTTTTTCCGCTCAAACAACTGGCGGCGATTGCTGTACGCTATTCCCTGCCTTTTATCGTTGATGCAGCGCAAACGGCAGGTAGCGAATTAATTGAATTTGACAAACTCCAGTTGGCGGCAATGGTTTGCAGCGGACACAAAAATTTGTTTGGCGTGCAAGGCTGCGGCCTGTTGGCGGTAGGCAAAAACTGCAAGATTGCGCCGCTGATTTTTGGCGGAACCGGCAGTCAGTCGGAATCGGCCGAGATGCCTGATTTTTTACCGGATGCGCTGGAGAGCGGCACCCAAAATGCTGCGGCGATAGCAACGCTGGCAGCAGGATTGGAATTTATAGATAAAATCGGACGCGAAACCATCTGGCGTCACAAAATAAAATTGGCAGATTATTTGCGTAGCGAATTAGCGGCTATCATCGGCCTGAACATACATGGCGCGACCGCTGATGATGAGCGCACCAATGTTGTATCCTGTACTGTCAATAATTGTGACAGCGGCGAAATTGCCTGGCGGTTGGATGATGAATACGGCATCGCCGTGCGGCCGGGAATGCATTGTTCCCCTTGGGCACACCGGGCGTTGGGCACCCTTCAGACCGGAACGTTGCGTTTTAGCCCCGGTTGGTTTAACACTGAACTGGAAATGGAACAGGTTGTCGAAGCGGTGCGGAAGTTATCTAATTATCAAGTATTCAAGTAAAAGGAGAGTACAAAAATGTTTACACCAGAAATTATTTCACTAGTTGCTATCGGTGTCAGCGCGTTGATGCTAATTTGGTTGATTGTTATTGCCAAGCGCTTTCAAGATATCCAAACCCGCTATCGCAAAATGTTGCACGGAGCGAACGTCGCTAATATCGAGCAGTTATTGATGAATAACCATGAAAACTACAATAAACTCGTTAAGTATAAAACACAAGTCGAAAAAGAGCTGGCGGCGCTGACCGCTAAAGTCGAGGGCTGCACGCAAAAAATTGCGGTCAAGCGTTATAACCCTTTTGAAGACGTTGGCGGTGATTTGAGCTATTCGGTGGCGCTGCTGGATGATCACAATAGCGGCGTAGTGTTGTCGAGCATTTATTCGCGGCATGAGTCCCGGAGTTATGCCAAATCGGTTACTGACGGAAAAAGTGAATACAGGTTGTCAACGGAAGAGCAGCAGGCTATCGAAGAAGCAAGCCGGTCGTTGACTCAGCCGAGTTTACCGGGATTGACAGACTAACCTGAAAATCAGCGTTTAAAGGAGCCCTATGTACATCAAATTACGTGATTTGCCAAAAATTGACAAATTGCTAGCCGAGGCCGAACGCCAAGAATTGTTTGCGCCGATTGAGCGGCCGCGGTTCACGGATATTTTGCGGGAATTGGTAGATACTGCGCGGGCAAATATTATTGCCGGCAGCGATGAGCAATGGACGGAAGAAGAGCTGCTTCAACTTGCTACCGAGCAAAATGAAATAAGCGATTATAATTTGCGTAGCTGCATCAACTGTACTGGTACAATATTGCATACCAACCTTGGCCGGGCGCCGTTGGGATTGCGCGCGCGCAAACTGATCGAAATGGCAACCTCCGGTTATACGAATCTGGAGTATGATATTGAAACCGGTGAACGCGGCAATCGTTATGATTTGATTACAGATTATCTTGAACAACTGACCGGCGCGGAGACGGCCATTACGGTCAATAACAATGCCGCTGCCGTTCTGGTAACGCTATCGGCACTGTGTGCGGGCAAAGAAGTAATTGTCAGCCGCGGTGAGTTGGTAGAAATTGGCGGATCGTTTCGTATTCCCGAGGTGATTAAGTTAAGCGGAGCCATTCTTGTTGAAGTGGGAACGACGAACAAAACCCATATACAGGATTATGAACAGGCCATCAATGAAAACACCGCGGCAATCTTGAAAGTGCATTGCAGCAATTTTAAAATCAGCGGTTTCACCGCCCGGCCCAGCGACGAAGAACTGACCGAACTTGCACAAAAACATAATATAATCACAATCAATGATGTTGGCAGCGGTTGTTTGCTGCAGGCGGATTATCTCGGCAACGAACCCACAGTACAGACAGTGCTGCGGAGTGGTTATGATGTTGTGACGTTCAGCGGCGACAAACTGCTAGGCGGGCCGCAAGCCGGCCTGATTGCCGGCAGCAACGAATTAATAACTAAAATCAGTCAGCATCAGTTGTTGCGCGCCCTGCGAATTGACAAGTTGTCTTTAGCCGCGCTTGAAGGTACCTTGTATGAATATTTGTATGGAAACGCACAGAAAAACATTCCGGTGCAGCGAATGTTGCACGAAAATCCGGTCGAGAGCAAAAAACGCGCCCAGCGGGTGGTCTCCAAGGTGAATAATAGTCAGCTTAATCTGAAATTGACGCACACCAAAGCCCAAGCCGGTGGTGGATCGTTGCCGGAACGTTTTATACCGGGCTTCGGCGTGCATATTACGTCACCGGTGTGCTCGGCTGATTATGTCAAAGAACTGCTGCGCGAGCAGGCAATGCCGATTATCGGGCGAGTGGAACACGACGCGGTGATATTAGATATGTTGTGTGTTACCGGCAACGAAATCAACAAAATTGTCGATGCCTTGAACAAGATGGATTTTACCGAATGTGAGGAATAAGATAAATTAAGCTAGTGAAGCTGAAGCGCTATTATTTTATGGCGCATTTTGTTGGTGGAAATGAACGAAATACTAAATAACAGCAAAGTTATCGGTGCGGTGTATGCCGTATTTGATAAAGACAAACTAATCGAGGCACGGGCGTTTGGGCGGGCCAACATCGAGCAAAACCGGCCGCTGACCATTGATACGAACATGCGGTTGGCGTCGTTGAGTAAAGTTGTAACAACGGCAGCAATCATGCAGTTATCCGAACGCGGCCAATTGGATATTGACGGAGATATCGGCGACTATCTTGGCTATCAGGTGCGCAATCCCAAACATCCGGCTATTTCAATAACTGTCCGGCGATTGCTTACCCACACGTCATCATTAAATGATGACGGGGGTTATAATGCGCTGTTGGAGCACGATCCCGGGCTGTTGCTGACGATGCCGTTGAGCAACTTGATTGCGTGTAATCATCGGTTGACAGCAAATAGCTGGTATAGCGAGCAGACTTTTTTGAATAAGCGACCGGGTGAATATTTTTTGTATTCCAACCTGGGTTATATAGTATTAGGCAGCATTGTTGAACGAGTGGCGGGGATTAATTTTCGCGACTATTGCCAAACAAATATTTTCGAACCGCTCAAAATGCAAGCAGCGTTTGATGCCGCTGCGGTTGATTGGCAGAGTACCGCGACGCTCTACCGTTATAACGATAATGCTGTTCCCTTCCCGAGTAAAAGCGATTACAAAAACATTGCGCCAAAACCGATAGAAATCAAACTTCCGCTTGGCAACGCTGCCGGATACGGGCCGCAAGGCGGTTTGATGTGCAGTGTTCCCGATTACGCCAGGTTTTTGGGAATGATTGCCAGTTCTGGAACCTATAACGGCGTGCAGGTGTTGTCGAAAGCTTCTTGCGATGTGATGCAACAATTGCAATGGTTTACGCCGCTGACGGATCAGTCTGACAATGCGGGTGTGGGTTATTGGCAAGCGGGGTTAGATCTGCAGGTGACCGATGATTTAGTGAAGAATCTGCGGTTAGCCGGGCATGGCGGCGACGCCTACGGCTTGATCGCCGGTGCATATTATGATCGTATTAGTGGTAAAGGTTTTGTAATGGCTTTTACCGGTGGTCAATATTTGCCGGATCAGAGTTGTCTCGGATATTATAGTGTCGAAACGGATTTTGCGACAGCGATTGTTCGGCGTCACGCCGGTTTTTTTGAAAAATCGCCAATCATTGTCGCGGCTATTGCTGGCAGCCAAACCGTAAGCGTTAATTCGCGAACAATAATACTGCCGGAGAATTTGACTGTCGATAAGGATATGGTTCCGGAAATTACGCTTAACGATGTGTTGGGAACGCCGATAAAAAGTTTGAATGCAGACGCTGAAGAAATTGAACTGACCTGCGGCGCTAAGACGTTGAAGTTTGTCTGCGGAAGCACTGTCGCCGAAACAGGCGAAGGTGCAAAAATTGCGCTCGCAACGGCGCCGTATCGTAAAGCCGGACACTTTTTTCTGCCGCTGGTTGCGGTGCGTGACTATTTTGAAATTACTGCTGAAATAAACGGACGCTAAGGAGAATAATAATGACCAAGGCTGCTTATCCAATATTGGAGTGCCCGGCTAACCGTGTAGCGGTATTGAATGCCAATGCCTTTTTCCCAAATGGAAATTTTGCCAATCGTGCCGTGCTGTGTTTCTTTAAAGAGGTTATTGAACAGCTGGCGGACCTTGGCCAGCTGGAGCGCGTAGGTATCGTTAATTTGGAAAACGGATTGCATCCGATATATACTATGCAATACAACGGCGAAAAACTATTGGTAATGCACCCCGGTGTCGGGGCGCCCTATGCCGCGGCGATGCTCGAAGGATTAATTTCCATGGGTGCCAAAAACGTGGTAGCCTGCGGCGGCGGCGGTGTGCTTAACCGCGATATCGTTGTCGGACATCTGGTAGTGCCGACGGTGGCAGTGCGCGACGAGGGCACATCCTATAAATATCTTCCGGCGGCAGCCGAAGTGCTGCTCAACAAAACGGCGATCGACGCCATTGGCGCGACGCTGAATAAACATAACGTGCCATATATTGCCGGGAAAGTCTGGACCACCGACGCTTTGTTTCGTGAAACACCGGAAGTTATTGCCGAACGTGCCGCCGCGGGTTGCGTTATTGTCGAAATGGAGTGCGCGGCGTTTGCGGCGGTAGCCGAGTTTCGCAACATTCAGTTCGGGCAAATTCTCTACGGCGGTGACGATGTAACTGCAGACAAATGGGATGGCCGCGAGTGGCAAGAACAATCATCAACCCGGGAAAAGCTGTTTTGGCTGGCAGTTGAAGCGGCCTGTGCGCTGTAATTGCTGAAAGTGTTGCTGAAAAACAATTGCAAGGTTATAATGGTAGCAGAGCAGTTGTTTTTGGAACAATCGACAAATAGAAGGTGGTGAGTGAAATGACACAACTAAAACCAGCTAAACCCAACGCAACTACGGAAAAAAATTCCAAATTCCACCAAGCCAAGAATACAAAAACCGGATTTATGGGCGGAGCGCAATCAAAAACCAACGTTAAGAAAACGCATTCGCCGCGCGGAAAATAATCAGTTAATTTCAAAGTATTCGAATACAATTCTCGAAACAGACGGCGAAAGCCGTCTGTTTTTTGTTGTAAACAAAGTTGTGCTATAATCTATAAAAAACAACCTAATATCAATAAACGGGAGAGTTAACCATTGAAACCACTAAAGACCATTATTGCGACAGCCGCAACTGTTTTGCTGCTGTTTACTACAATAGTTTTTGCTGCCGATCCGCTACAAATTGACTCGCAAAGAACTTTAACGGGATTCTTGACAATTCCCTGGTGCGCAGATATTTCGGTTGCAGAAAAAGTCATGCTGGCGCGTCCGAAAACATTATATATCACCCGGTTAGTTAAGCAGGATCTTCCCGATCATTTCGACATTGTCGATCGCGATCTGGGAACCTTTGGCAACCAGACGGCAATCATTGATCTCGAATTTGTCGGAGCTAAAGGCAGTGAAAAGCTTACCGGCGGATCGGCATTCATTCCCGAAGACGAATACAATCTTTTCAAATTATTCCGCGCTATCAGTCAGGCGTTGACCAGCAAATATGGCAAACCCGATATTGCTGATCAATTTAAGTTGCAAGAAATGAAAAGCAAGTGGTATCTGTCAACGAACGGTGTGCCTTCGAGTATTGTTATGACGATAAAGCCTGCAGCAGATTATACCAACGATCCGGACGTTCCCGCTTATCTGAAAAATACCGTTTCCGGCGTAGCTATAGAATACCAATACGCGGACATCAGCGCGCAGCAAATTCAGGATATCAACAGCAGTGATTTGTAATTAATTATTAGATTTATTGATGAACATTGCCGAATAATTATATTGTAGCGCACACGTATATGGACGGCGGTTTGCGACGGTCGTGAAAAAACTTGCGAATTATTTCGAATTATTTTCAAAAACTGCTTGACGGATATTAAAAGTGGTGGTATACTGTATCTCGCCCTCAGGTACAGGTTGCTGACAGTAACCGAAAACCTGAAGGTCGACCAGCGGGTTGAAGCCTTGTAAACATTGTGTTTGTGAGCTGTTCGCTGGAAGTATCCGCTCCGCAACTGCTGTTGGTGATGATAGGTTAATCACTGACATAAGATGATCGTAGCAACGACATCGAACAGCAAGAGCGCACGTGACCAAAAAGTAGCGTGCTGACATCGGGGAAGGGAGCCACTCCGTAATTCAAATTTGAAATTTAAGATTTGAAATTTTGATGCGGAGCTGGTAAAGACCTCGGCAGTGATGAGCGCAAGCGAGTGACTGCAAAGCGAGGCGGCAACACCGACGAGACTTGAGATAGTAACGTCGAAGGCAGACACGGACAGCGAAAGCGCGTGCGCCTTGGTTTCTCAGAAAAAGCGTGGCTGTGCAAACGGTCGGGTTGTGAGAAATAAGCGTGTTGCGACAATCTTAGCTAGGGATTGGGATATAGGGCATAGGGATTGGAGAGAACCTCCAAATCCTGAATCCGATACCCTAAACCCGAGAGAGATTAACGCCCCGGAACGGCAGAAGAGTGGCTGACATAGCCTTCTGCAGAACGAGCTCCATATGGTAAGCGAGTATGGAGGAGACCACGGGGGACTGA